>Ga0123357_10000306_pt1 | contig 46839 bp, 40 predicted proteins | sample TergutEmb28metaG_FD_89873 | JGI IMG/M metagenome (GOLD analysis project Ga0123357, IMG submission 89873) | Embiratermes neotenicus P4 segment gut microbial communities from Petit-Saut dam, French Guiana - Emb289 P4 | ecosystem: Host-associated > Arthropoda: Insects > Digestive system > Gut ...
GCCTTATGCCGATATTCAGGATATTTTTTATCAAAACGATTTTAATTGGAATGTTGCGCCGTCTAATTATGAAACAAAAGAATTTAAACAAGTCTATACACAAATAAAAAAAATAATAGATAACGATATTCCGTGGGAAACTTATCTTTTTAATTTTGAGAAAGATGAAAAAGAATTGAGGCGCTTTATCCGAGACAATTTTGTTACGGGAAAATCGGAAACTACAAAAATAAAAATCGACAAAAACAATTTCATAATCATTTATAACAAATGGCTCGAAACAGTTAAACCGACCATTCAGGTGAATTGGGACATAGCAAAGAAGAACGGTATCATTAATAGTGATTTTTATTTGGCAGACCTTCTTTCCGCCGATAATAAAACACTGAAAGATAAACTTTTTGTTTTACTTAAATCTGATTGCTACGAAACAGACCGGCATGTAAATGAAATTGGAATGTTCACTTCAAGTACGGTATATTTTAACGACAAACAAAAGGTTCACACGCAATTTTGGGCAAAATACGAACGTCCTCCGCTTGAAGAATATTGGGATTACATCATTGAACGCCGCGATTTGCTTGTACCGCAAGATGTACGCGAGCGCAAAGGCTCGTTCTTTACTCCAAAAATCTGGGTAGAACTTTCGCAAAAATATATTGCTGATGCTCTGGGCAAAGACTGGCAAGACGAATATTACGTATGGGACTGTGCGGCTGGCACGGGCAATTTGCTTGCCGGACTGACCAACAAATACAACATCTGGGCTTCGACGCTCGACAAAGCCGATGTAGATGTTATGCACGACAGAATAGAGAACGGGGCGAATCTTTTGGAAAGTCATGTTTTCCAATTCGATTTTCTGAATGATGATCTCACGAAACTGCCCAAAAGTTTGCAAGATATTATTAACGACCCCCAACGGCGTAAAAAATTGGTTCTTTATATTAATCCGCCGTATGCAGAAGCGGATAACCGAAAAGGTGAAGGAAGAGCAGGGGTTGCCGTTTCTACAATCCATAAAAAATATTCAAGTTTAATGGGTTATACCCGACGGGAAATTTATATCCAGTTTTTAACGCGAATTTATTGTGAAATCCCTACTTGTGTGCTTGCAGATTTTTCAACTTTGAAAAATCTGCAAGCACCAAAATTTCAGGATTTCCGACGTCTCTTTCGAGCGAAGCTCGAAAAAATTTTTTTAGTTCCGGCAAATACTTTTGACAATGTGAAAGGAACCTTTCCTATCGGTTTTAAAATTTGGAACACAGGCATCAAAGAAGATTTTAAGCATATTACTGCGGATATTTATGACAAGGAAGGAAATTTTATTGGGATAAAAAACCTTTGGGCTTATGAAAATTTCAAATTTATAAACGATTGGGTAAAGACATTTAGGAACTCAAAATCAGAATCTATTGCTACAATTATTGGAGTAGGCAGTGACTTTCAGAACCAGCGATTAGTCAGGTTCGGAGAACCATACATGAAAGTTCCGGCAGATAATCATAACTGGCAAATTACAAAAGAAAACTTAATTGAATCTTGTATTTATTTCGCCGTTCGCAAAGTAATTCCTGCCACCTGGCTCAATGACCGCGATCAGTTTCTCTATCCCAATAACGGCTGGAAAACCGATGAGGAATTTCAAAACGATTGCCTTACCTACACATTGTTCAGCAACAACATTCAATCGAAATACGACACAAACCATTGGATACCGTTTACGGAATATGAAGTTGCGGCTCGCGATAATTTCGACAGCAATTTTATGACTGATTTTATCGACGGAAAAACAGCCCGGAGTAATGTCGTGTCAGAACCAATGTTATTTTATGGCAACCCTCACGAAGAATATTATGGCGGCGGCGGTAACGATGATTTTGAAGCAAAGCCGCGCGAATTTTCCGAAGCGGCAAGAAATGTTTTCAAGGCGGGAAAAGAATTGTGGAAATACTATCATTTGCAACCGGAATCTAATGTCAATGCAAGTCTGTACGACATTCGCGAACATTTTCAGGCACGCAACAACAAAGGCAATATGAACAACAAAAGTAGTGACGAGACTTATAACGAACTTCTCGACAGCTTGCGCTTGAAACTAAAAATTTTAGCAAAAAAGATAGACCCGAAAGTATATGAGTACGGATTTCTGAGAGAATAGTAAAAATGAATATTATTAAAGTATACAACATAAAAAAATAAATTATATGAAACAAATTCAAAAAGCGTATGAAATAGCACAAGAACGCTATTCAGCACTGGGCGTCAATGCAGAACAGGCATTGGAAGCCCTGCAAAAAATTTCCATATCCATCCATTGTTGGCAAGCCGACGATGTGACCGGTTTTGAAAATCTGGGCGGTAATCTGGGAGGCGGCGGAATACAAGCTACCGGTAATTATCCGGGTAAAGCGCGGAATATGGAAGAAATCCGTCAAGACATCGAGCAAGTGTTAACGTTGGTAGGAGGCAATCACCGCTTGAGTTTGCATGCCATTTACGGCGACTTTCAGGGAAAAGCCGTTGACCGCGACGCCATCGAACCGGCTCACTTTAGCTCGTGGATGCAGTGGGCGAAAGAAAAAGGATTGAAATTGGATTTCAATTCCACTTCTTTCGGCCATCCGAAAAGCGGCGATCTGACGTTGGCCAATCCGGACAAGTCGATTCGCGATTTCTGGATTGAACACACCAAACGCTGTCGCGCTATCTCCGAAGCAATGGGGAAATTTCAGAACGACCCCTGTATCATGAATCTCTGGATTCACGACGGATCAAAGGATTTTACAGTTAACCGGCTGAAATACCGCCAAATATTGGAGCAATCATTGGATGACATATTCGCGGTAGAATACCGGAACATGAAAGACTGTATCGAAGCCAAATTATTTGGTATCGCTCTGGAAAGCTATACCGTAGGCTCTTACGATTTTTATTTGGGTTATGGAGCGAAAAAGCAAAAAATCGTTACCCTTGATACGGGACATTTCCATTTGTCGGAAAGCATTGCCGATAAAATTTCTTCCCTGTTATTGTTTACGCCGGAAATTATGTTGCACGTGAGCCGTCCGATCCGCTGGGATTCCGATCACGTAACCATTTTAACCGACGAACTGAACGATTTGGCAAAAGAAATTGTTCGTGCCGGTGCTTTAGACCGGGTACATATTGGTCTGGACTATTTCGATGCTTCCATTAACCGGATTGGCGCTTATGCCATCGGCATACGGGCTACACAAAAGGCTTTCCTGCAAGCGCTGTTGGAACCGATTGCCCAATTACGCGAATATGAAGCCAACGGACAATACTTTGAGCGCCTGGCATTATTGGAAGAAGCGAAAGGATTACCATGGAATGCCGTTTGGGATTACTTTTGCCTGAAGAACAACATTGCTGTCGGCGAAGATTACATCGCTGATATTCAAAAATATGAAAGAGAAGTAACGAGTAAACGATAACAGGTATGGAGCAAAAGAAAAAAGGAAGTCTGAAAAGCACAATTACCGTATCTCTGACCAATTATTTAGATGCCGGCTCGATTGTGGCAGGCGCAAGCGGTTTGACGCTTTGGCAAAATTACTTGGGATTGACCGAAACCAATCTGGGATGGCTCAATGCTTTGAGCGCAAACTGTTTTGGAGCGGCTTTAGGTGCAATCATCGGCGGACGGCTTGCCGACAAATATGGGAGAAAAACCATTTATTCCTACAACATGCTGCTTTATATGCTGGGGGTAGGAATCATCCTGTTTTCGTTCAATTTTCACATGTTACTTGCCGGCTTCCTGATAACGGGGATTTCCGTTGGAGTGGGAGTTCCAGCCTCCTGGACTTATATTTCCGAAACATCGGAAGCAAGCAATCGCGGGAGGAACATTGGTATTTCGCAGTTGGCCTGGTCTGTCGGTCCGGCAATTATTTTCCTGTTCGGCTGGCTGTTTTCGCCAACGGGTCCTTTAGGAAACGAAGTGCACCGTTTGGGCGCATTTATACTTCAAACAAGCGATGTCGCCGCCCTCAATTTATTTGGCAACCGGTTGATATTTTTTACTTTATTTATTGTCGCATTGATCGCCTGGCTGCTGCAACGCCGTCTCGGCGAATCGTCCGAATGGGTGGAACTGAAAGCGCAAAAAACAGTTACCAAACAGGAACATCCATACAAAGAGCTGCTTACTAATTTAATCAACGTAAAAACCATTGTGTTTTTAGTAAGTATTTATTTGACATGGAATTTCGTTGCAGGCGCAATGGGATTCTTCATGCCGCACGTTTACGAAACCGCCGGCGGATTGAGCAACGAAACCGCTAATTTCCTGCAAATGGCCATGTGGGGTTTGACGTCGCTGTTTTCTTTCGTTGGTTTTGCACTCTTAGCCGACAAAGTCAATCAGCGGTTTTTATATGCCTTCGGCACCTTGCTGGGCGTTGCCGCCTGGGTGGTTCTTACTTTTGTTGGAATCACTAATACAACAGCGCTTTGGGCATTTGTGGTTCTTTGGGGCATCCATGCAGGATTTGGAGTTCAGGCATTTTATGCCCTTTGGGCTTCGGAACTTTTCCATGCCCGCTATCGCGCGGCCGCTCAAGGAATCATGTTCTTTATTGTACGCGGCGGAGCGGCTATCTGGTCGTTTATTTTTACCGGCGTATATGCATCGGCAGGCTTTTATACAGCGGGTTATATTATGGTTGGATTATTAGTCATCGCGTTAGTTGTAGGAGTCATCCGGACGCCTGAAACGCGGGGCAAAACATTGAAACAGATTTCGGAAGAAAGATACCCTACCCCTAAATCCCCTGAAGGGGACTTTACCGCAGTGAAGTAATCAAAGTCACTGCGACAAAGTCCCCTTTAGGGGATTTAGGGGTAATAAATTATAAATTATGAATTATCAATTCTCAATTCTCAATTCTCAATTAACAAACAGGGCGGAGCTTGAAAAGCAAATCGCTGAAATAGCCGAAGTTGCCGGTTATCTCTGGCAAAAAGGATGGGCAGAACGGAACGGCGGAAATATCACCGTCAATATCACCGCCGCGGTGGACGACGAGATACGGAATTTACCGCCAATCAGTGATGTAATTCCAACAGGCAGAACCTTTCCGCATTTGAAAGGCTGCTATTTCTATTGCAAAGGCACCAACCTTCGCATGCGCGACCTGGCTCGTCACCCCATGGAGAACGGCTCGATCATCCGAATCTTGGACGATGGCAGCAATTATGTCATTGTAGCCGATAAACCGGTAAAGCCAACCTCCGAACTGGCTTCCCATTTGTCGATGCATAATTATCTGATAGGCAAAGGTTCGAACTATAAGGCGGCGTTGCATACGCATCCCATCGACTTGATTGCTATGACCCACAATCCCGCATTCCTGAAAAAAGATGTTTTAAGTCGCTTGCTTTGGAGTATGATTCCCGAAACGCTGGCATTCTGTCCGCTCGGCTTGGGCATTGTCCCCTACACTTTGCCCGGTTCATTTGAACTGGCTGATGCAACCATCAAAGAATTGGAAGAGTACGACGTGGTGATGTGGGAAAAGCACGGCGTTTGCGCTGTCGGGGAAAATATCCTGGAAGCTTTCGACATGATTGATACGCTTTCAAAATCGGCGCAAATCTATCTGACTGCCAAATCCATGGGCTTTGAACCCGAAGGTATGACACCGGCGCAAATGAATGAAATGAAAAAAGCGTTCGGTTTACCCAAATCTGTTTGAACGCAGATGTAGACGGATTTTTTATGTTGTCGATAATTAAATACATGTTATTTTCGATGGATTGTATTATCTGTGAAAATCCGCGCTATCCGCGTCATCCGCGTTCTGAATGCAGCCTCGCTTTTATTTTATCGTCATTTTCTTCTCCAAGCGAATGTCTTCCGACGAAGCGCCTATCATCAAACGGACGGTTCCGGGCTCGACAATAAAGGCGTCTTTATCGTTATCCCAATAAGCCAGGTCGCTGGCTTTGAGTTCAAAAGTGACGGTTCGACTTTCACCCTCCGGAATCATGATCCGTTTGAAACCTTTCAATTGCTTGATGGGTCGTTGAATTTTCGAATCGGGAAAGGAAACGTAGAGCTGGACGACTTCTTCTCCATCCCTGCTGCCTGTGTTTTTTACATTGACCGATACGGTTTCCGATCCGTCTTTGCCGGTGGAAGCAGCCGAGAGTGTAAGTCCCGAATAAGCAAATTGCGTATAACTCAGTCCGTAGCCGAATGGATAGAGCGGTTTTTCTTTCGCATACATATACGTTCTTCCGTTGCGGATGTCGTAATCCATCATCGGCGGCAGATCGGCAATACTTTTTACCCAGGTTTGAGTTGTTCTTCCGGCTGGATTGTAATTGCCGAAAATCACATCGGCCAAACCATTACCCAGTTCCTGACTGTTGTTCGTAATATGAAGAATGGCCGGTAAGTTTTCCTGCGACCAATTGATAGCAAACGGGAAACTGCTGACCAAAACCAGCACCGTATTCGGATTGGCTTTATACACCAGCCGGGCGAGGTCTTCCTGTTCCAACGACAGCGCTTTACGGTCGATAGCCTCGCGGCCGTCGCTGGGAACCGGCGAATACAGCCATTTCGGATCGGTGCCATACACATGATTGCCGATGCAAACAAAAGCAATGTCCGCTTTTTTGGCGGCGATAACGGCTTTGTCCATATCGTCGTTGGGTTCGAAATACACTTTCACGTCATTACCTACGGCATTCCGTATGCCTTGTAAGACGCTTACCGTATAAGGAGGAGTTCCGCTGTACCAATCCAAAAGGACTTCATCGGCACGGGGCCCGATGACGGCAATGGACTTAATTTTATTTTTGTCCAAAGGAAGGATTTTTTTATCATTCTTCAGTAAAACAACCGATTTGGCTGTAACAAGCCGTACAAAATCGTGAATCTCTTTTTTACCCCAAGGCGCAATCGTATCGGTGACGCCAATGCCGGCGTAAGGCAGCTTTGTCTGGTCGCCGTCGAGTAAGCCCAAGCGGAGAGCAACATAGAAATTGCCGCGCAGAACCTTATCCATGTCTTTTTCGGTAAGTATCCCTTTTTGTAGCGCTTCATATATGTAAGGCTTGTAAGTATCAAGAAATTGCCCGACGCCTGCTTTAACCACAGCCGCCGCTCCTTCGGTATGCGTTGGAAAGGCTTTATGTGCGGTGACTAATAAATTCAATGCGCCTCCGTCGGTGCAGATAATGCCTTTCATGTCCCATTCCTTACGGATTTTTTCCAGCACGGGATTAATCGTCATCGGCGTGCCGTTCCAGGCATTATAAGAAGCCATAAATGCGCGGGAACCGCCTATCGCTATTCCTTTGTGAAACGTGTAGGAATAGTATTCATGAAACAGGCGATTGTCGAAATTGGAAGAAGTGGAATCGCGGCCGTCCTCGTTGCTGTTGGCGAGGAAATGTTTCATCAACGACGCCGCTTTCCAGTATTTCGGATTATCGCCTTGTAAACCTTTGACGAAAGCCACCACCATCTCCGATACGAGGTAAGGGTCTTCACCGTAACTTTCTTCGGTGCGCCCCCAACGGGGGTCCCTCGCCAAATCGGCATTCGGCGCCCGCATCACCAATCCGCCTTTTTCCCATTTTTCGCTTTGGGTATAAAACCGTATTTCCGTAGCTTCCGTATCGGCCACTTTTTGTATCAGTTCCGGGTCCCATGTTTCTCCCAAACCATAGGCTTGCGGAAAAATTGTGGTTGGATAGGTGTCGGGAACACGCTGACCATTCGCCATCTTAAAACCTCCCCAACCGGCAGGACCACCCAGCGCCATTCCGTGTAATCCTTCGGCCTGCCTCATATCCCGTATCCCGAGGCGGGGTACGCTTACATCGTAGGACAGGGCATTGACTTTTTCGTCGATAGTCATTATAGACAATAAATTATTCAAACGTTCATCATCGCTCAACGCCGGATTTTGAAACGGATAAACATATTGGCCGAAAAGATGAATATTCGTCCACAAAATACAAAAGACCGTTATTACCCTTGTTTTCATAAAGCATCTACTATTATATGTATTCTTCTTAAAATCGTTCGTTTTCATAATGTAACCCTCTTTTAATTACCATCAATCCTTACGTAAGCGGCTTTTTCCATATCTTTCAGGTTTTTCAATGTAGCCGGCGGATTCAGATATTTTGCAATAAACGCCCATATTTTCAAACGTATTTCGCGCGATTGTTTAGGGTCGATCCGGTCGAAAGAATGTCCGCCGGGTATATCTTTGAAAATTTCATATTCAAACTTTTTATCTTCCGCCTTCAAAGCCCGGATAAGCGATTCCACTTCCAGCACATTCACATCATCGTCGTTCGTATTGGTGTGAATCAGCAATGGGGTTTTCAATTTTTCAACATTCCAAATGGGCGAACGACGGCGGTATTCCTCAACATCCTGATTGACCGTTTTTCCGATATGGTAGTCGGCAGAGAACAGTTTACGGTAGCTTTCGTCGTAATAACCCAGGCGAGCCACCAGGTCGGAAACCGGTACGCCTGCAAAACATACGCTGTAGTTTTCCGGATATTGAAACACGCTCATCAAGGCAATCAGTCCGCCGTGGCTCCACCCGACTACCCCTACACGGCTTGCATCGACAAAGCTGTAGTTCTCAATCATGTATGCACGGCTTGCATCACAGTCCTGCACTTCGAGTCCGCCGTAATCAATTTTTTCCCAGAACGATTCCCCATATCCGGTGCTGCCTCTGTATTCCGGCGCTACCACAATGTATCCCTGCGCCATCAGTTCGCGTACAATGTGGGTGTGATAGGTGTCGAAGTTGGCGTGCACTCCTCCATGTATCAACACAATGAGCGGATATTTCTTATTGACGTCCGTTTTTTTCGGAATAAATACGTAGGCATAGAATTTCAAAGGATTTTTAGCGCCCATGGCCGTAGGGTTTTTAACATTAGCAGGAGGAGGGCCTGTAATAAATACCTTATCGATAAAAGCAATATCCCCCACCCGCTGATACCAAAGCACATCGTCGATCTTTTTTTCCAGTATATCGAAACGGTGCTCATCGCCGTTTACCGTAGTTTGTAGTTCTTTCAATTGATTAAGAACGTTATCATCCGCCTGTCCATAGCTCGACAATGCAACGAAGGAAAGAATTCCAAAAAGAATGAAGTGTTTTCTCATATTTTTACATTTTCAGATTGTAAGCATTGATTATCTTGATACTATATATTTTGCCCGAATCGGAGCCGAAATACAGTATGCCCTTAAAAATAGCCGGTGACGACAAAACACAATCGTCAAGCGATGCCTGCCAACGTTTTGTATGGTTTTTCGTATCAAATTCCATAATATACGATTTATTGAACGAATAAACGTCAGTTGCAGCCACTATCACATTTTCTCCATTAAGAACCGGCCTTGTATATGCGTTCGTTTCCGTGGGATACAAGCGCAGGAATTCACCCGTATCTTTATTGAATGCAGCGATGGTGTGTTCATCCGAAGTGCATGTATAAAGCGTATGGCCAACAGAGACAGAGCCGCCTGAAAACCATGTCGTATCATTGTATGAAAAGGACGACCACAGTACATCTCCGCTACCTGCATCTATGCAGTACACTTTACAGCTTCTTCCGCCCACATATATTTTTCCGCCATCCATATACATCGGAGCGAAAATCCGGTCTTGCAACTGAGTTTGGAATACCATAGTCCTTGTTTGTATATCAATGCAGCATAGAGAACCATCGTAATCGGTGTAGTAAAGCTTCCCATTCCATGCATTAATGCCTGAAGCCACCGCTCCTGGACTCCCGGATGCGAATGACCAAATCATTTGGCCTCTTTGGATATCCACCGCTACGATGTCGCCATTGAGTGCGGCATAATAAGCGATGCCGTCTGCAACAGCCACCTGCGAATCATTAAATGCATACGTGTCGTCGCTTATCCTGACCGAGCTTTGGGTTGGATATCTGTATTTATATATTTCCCGGCCATTCGTAGCATCCAAAATATACAGGCAGTTTCCTGCATTAACGATGATCTTGCCATTCGAATATACCGGCAACGTTTGAACAGGCACATCAGTAGCATACATCCAGCGCTTTTGCTTTGTGTTGATATCAACAGCATAAAATTCGCAGTTTTCATTTCCAAAATAAAGCGTACCGGCGTTTATCAGGATAGCGGAACGTATTTTTGACTTCGATTCAAAAAAAACTTCCGGTGGTATTTCCAGGGTTGTATTTTTTTCAAGCCCTTTTCCATCCATAGATATGATTCTTTTCGTTTCGGGCATAGCACTTGGCTGGATGATTTTTACGCCGGAACCCGCTTCACCGGATGGTTTGCCGGTATTCGCAGTGTCTTGCGATGCAAGAGTGAAAAATGAAAATAAAAAAATGCACCCTGTAAAGAGTTGTTTCATTGTCATACAATACTATTTTTTTCTTTGAACTTACAAATAATAGGATAGTGCAAAAGTACAAATAATATTTTGTTTTTCCGGTATGATTACCCTATCGGGAGAATAGGAGGAAATTAAAAGAGGGCGATATACAATAGTTGAAAAGCTTTGTGTAAATAATATTACACAGAGCTACACAGAGAAGACACAGAGTTACACGGAGATAGCCCGTATTTTGTCCCGAACGGGACATTTTTATTTTCATTTTTCCATAGATAATAGTATATTTGCAGCAAAATGGGCAAGGAATTCATCAACAAATTATAAAGAATATGAAACATCGTCAATGCAAGTTTTCCGATTTGAAAATCGACAGGCAGGAAGTTTATGTCGGATTAGGGTATGGCAGGAATTTGACGCCGGAGAAAGAAATTTTATCGCTGGTCGATTCGATCTATACTGAAATCAGCAGCATTTGTAAGCCGCAATACATGTATGAAATATACAATGCGCATACGCTGAGTGCCGCTACCATCGCGATCGAGGGTCTAACATTCCGGACGGGAGGAATTATCACGTCCTATTTAAGCGGCATGGAACAATGCTGCGTGTTTGTGACAACCGCCGGATGGGAATACGACACCTACAAGAAGCAATTCCGCCAAAGCGGAGATCTTCCGGAAGAATTTATTGCCGACGCTATCGGAAGCGTCATCGCCGAGGCTTGTGTAACGCTCATTGCCGATGAGCTGAACGCAACCGTCGACAGTATATGCACGTACCCTTACAGTCCGGGCTATTGCAATTGGAAGTTGACGGAACAATCCCTGTTGTTTTCACTTTTACCGGATAAACCCTGTGGGGTTGTTTTGACCGAATCCAGCTTGATGATGCCTATCAAATCGACCAGCGGTATCATCGGAATCGGAAAGAACATCACGCAAAAAGCCTATTCCTGCAACATTTGTGAAAACAAGAACTGCTATAAACGCAAAGAAAAATAACTACTACGTTGCCGAAGAAGCAAAGGGGTCGATAAATACGCGAGTTCCCAGCCCAGCATCCAGGGTGTAAAGCAGGGAAAGATTATTGCCGATGAGACGAACTTTCGACAGGATTTCATCTACAGAAGCTTCTTCCTCTACCTGTTCGTTCACAAACCAGGTAATAAACTGATAGGTAGCGTGATCGTTTTCGCGTAAGGCTACGGATGCAATGGCATTAATCAGTTCCGTCACATGTTGTTCGTGAAGCATGACTTTTTCAAATACATCCAGTATGCCCTCGAAAGTTACCGGAGGCAATGGAATGGCAGCAAAAGAAGGATAGGCTCCTCTTTCGAGGATGTGCTGATAGATATGCGTTCCATGGGCAAGTTCTTCCTGAGCCTGTACAAACAGCCATTGCGCAATCCCTTTGAAACCGGCACGATCGGCATAAGCAGACATCGACAAGTAAAAATATGCCGAGTAGTATTCCGCATTTACTTGTTCACTAAGCGTTTTTGATACAATTTCCTTAATCATGATCTTTCGTTATTATTCGTTGTAAAATTACAAATAAAATTTTATTTGGCTATGTTTTGAATATTATTTTTGCATTTTTGTTAAATAACTTAAAAATAATTGGTTTCTTTTGTAATATTATTTAGAATAATTAACTTTGTAACCGAAAAAGACAAGGGTGCAACAAAAACATATATCCCTGTTCAATTGTTAGTGAAGTGTCAGTATTAATTCTAAAAAATGTTTTATGAAAAAAAAATCATTTGTTTCTGATGTGAAAAGAATTTCATACTACGGAAGGTGGATGAAGTTTTTACTCATTTTCTTTATTATCGGAACCGTAAGCGTAAACGCACGAAAATTATCCGATAATTCTGCTACACAAGCTAAAACAGTAACCGGCAAAGTAACCGATGCTGCAACGATTGAAGAACTCATTGGAGTTTCCGTACTTGTGAAAGGTACACCATTGGGGGCAGTCACGAATGCCGACGGAACCTACAAAATTACGCTCCCACCTCAAACGTCTACCACCCTGGTATTTTCCTATTTGGGGTACAGTACCAAAGAGGTGGAAGTAACGAACCAATCGGTGGTTGATGTCGCTTTAGAACCATCCTCACAACAATTAAATGAAGTGGTTGTAACGGCTCTGGGTATCAAGAAAGAAGCCAAAGCTTTGGGTTATTCGGTGAGCACGATCAAAGCAACGGATTTAACCTTAACGTCTTCTCCGAATTTGGGTTCCGCTCTTTACGGCAAGGCAGCCGGCGTGCGCGTTCAAACATCTCCGGGCGGTATTCAGGGCGCTATCTCTATTTATATCAGGGGAATAAATTCTCTTACCCAGACAAACATGCCGTTGGTCATTTTGGATGGTGTGCCTCTGCACAATGGCGATGTCAACTCAGACGGATACTGGACCAATCAACGCATACAGTCGAACGGCTTAGCGGATATCAATCCCGAAGATATCGAAAGTTTATCGGTATTGAAAGGCGCAGCAGCTTCGGCCCTGTACGGATCGGAAGCAGCCAACGGGGTGATCATGATAACGACCAAGTCGGGGAGAAGTTCTATGGGTTCAGGCGTTGATTTCAATGCCAGCCTGACATTCGATCCGATCGCTTACATGCCTCAATACCAAACAAAATACGGGCCTGGAATTCCGGCGCCGGATCGTTACGCCAATGGAGTAGATGCGGATAGCTGGCAAAACTGGACGGACAGGAACGGGGCTACCTACCGGAGAAACTATCCGACGACCTTGTATTTCGGACCGAAATACGATGGGCAAAATGTACTTTACTATGACGGGACGCTTCGCAAGTACTCGCCAATAAATGATCAACCCTGGAATGATGTATTTCGTACCGGCGTCACCCAGCAATACAACCTGGCGGTTTCCAATGCTTCCGACAAAGGGAACATGCGCTTTTCCTATACGTATATCGACAATCTGCCAACGCAATACAATTCTACATTCAAGAAAAATAATTTCAACTTGACCGGAAACTACAATGTAAGCCATACAATCAAGTTAAGTTATGGCGTCACTTATATGATACAAAGCGCCAACAATCCTCCGTACCGTCTGAGCCGTCTGTTGAATAACTTCAGTGGAATGTTCGGAGCTTTTGATGATGTTAAATACTTGCGCAGAACCACTCAGACAAGTTTGGGATATCAAAACCAAATTTATTCAGATCCATCTCAACTTACCCCCAGTGAAGGGTATGAATGGACTCCGGCTTGTAGTTCATTGGTAACGGAATATTTCTGGAATATCTTGGATAAAAATTATTCGGACAATACCAACCGGTTGCTGGCGAATGTGGCTCCCAGTTGGGAAATCATCAAGGGACTTACCCTCAAGGGAAGTTTAGCTACGGATTATACGACCGACAAGATCGAGAGCAAAGAAAATGTGGCTCAATCCATCGCTATTAGTCCCAACCAAGGGTATTATTCCATAGCAAACAATCGATACACAATTATTTACGGCAACGTTATGCTGAATTACGATACCAAACTGACCGATAAATTAGGATTGAACGTCAATGTCGGTTGGATGGGACGTACGGAAGACGGATATAATGTTTCTGCAAACACCAACGGTGGTCTTTCGGTAGAAAACTGGTTCAATTTGAATGCAAGTAATAGCCCGTTGGGTGCGAGTCAATCGGTTACGCGATTTCTGAAAGCAGCTTATTTTGGAGACTTGAGTTTGTCGTACGACAATTGGGCGTATTTGAATGGAACTATTCGACAGGAAAAATCGTCCACATTGAAACCCGATATAAACACGTTTTACTACCCGTCGGTGAGTGCAAGCGCCATCTATACCGAATTATGGAAAGATAAATTGCCTTCGTGGTACGATTACGGAAAAATCCGCGCTTCGTTTGGCGTTGTAGGTAACTGTCCACCTCCTTATGCAGCCTATCCGGCTTATACACAACAAACCGTGGGAGGACAATGGATTTATAACAGTGTGGATGCCGATTTAAAAAATCAGAACCTTCGCCCTGAAAAAAAATTTGAGTGGGAATTTGGTTGGGAAAACAAATTCTTTCAAGACCGCTTGGGTTTTGAGTTGACTTATTATACCAACCGGATACAGGATCAGATTCTTCAAACCACCATGCCAGCCTCTTCCGGCGGATCAAGCATTTATTTGAACGTAGGCGAGTTGAAAAACCAAGGGGTTGAACTCTCTTTGTACGGTACCCCTGTTTCCACCAAAGACTGGAAATGGGAATTGCGCGGCAATTTAGCCTGGAATAAAAATACGGTAACTAAACTGATTGACGGGGTTGATCAAATTACGTTTTCAAATTGGGATAATGGTTCCGCCTTCCTCTATGCCAAAGTAGGGCAACCGGGTGGAGACATTTATGCCTTGGCTCCGAAGAAAGATGCGAATGGTAATTTTATCATTCGTGACGACGGCTATTACCAATTAACCGATGCACCGGTGAAAGTAGGAAACGCCCTTCCGAAATTGGTTGGAGGATTTGCTACCACCTTGTCGTATAAGAATGTGGCACTTGATGTATCGTTTGATTACCGTATTGGAGGCGCAGTGATGAATCTTCCTTACCAGTACATGATGGGACGGGGAGCTATCAAGGAAAGTTTGAAGTATCACGATGGCGAAGGCGCAGGGTTGACGTATTATGTAGATAATTCGGGCAGCATGGTTCCTTTCACCGGAGGCCAGGGTCCCAATGGAGAACGGGTTTATGATAACGGTATTATACTGAAAGGGGTGACAGCCGACGGACAACCCAATACGAAAATGATTGGCGGTGACGAATATTTATGGTACACCTACAATTGGGGCGGTTACGATCCGACGGATGTAACTTTCTATTCCCACGGTGTGTTTGATAATTCGTATGTAAAGTGCCGTGAATTGTCTCTCGCTTACAATATCCCGCGCTCAGCGCTCTCTAAAATCAGGTGTAAGGGTCTGCAAGTGTCGGTATTCGGGCGTAACTTGTTTTATCTTTACAAGAACCTGCCGATGCTCGATGCCGAAGCAGCCGACGGAACGAATTGGGTTTCGCAAACGAATATTGGCGGCTCTACGGCTACTACCCGCTCGATTGGGGTTTCATTGCGAGCCACTTTCTAATTTTAATCCATTAAAAAAAGCATAATATGAAAAGAATCTATTTATATCTCATTCTATTGGCTACAGCGCTTTATTTTAGTTCCTGTAACGATCAATATACCGGTAGATATCCTGATCCATCAAAAACCGCTACGGCATCCTGCGACAAGTTGATGACCGGCGTGTTCTATGCAGGACGAGCCTATACTTTTAATTCTTACTGGAGGATGTATACCTGGGATAACACCGTAATCGGCGTATATGCCCAGACCCTTGGATTTGTCAATTCACCGAGTACCATTTATGCGGCGAATGACAGTTACGCCAACGACCGCTGGGTTAACTTCTACAATACTTTGACCCAGTTTCGTGTGCTTCAAAATGTCTATGCCGGTTTGAGCGACGCAGACCAAAATACCTTCCGGATATTCAAAGATTTGGCGGAAGTGTTTATTTATGATCATTTATCCCAGATAATCGATACTTTCGGCGATGCGCCCTTCGATGATGCCGGTTTTCTTGCCGTTACGGGTGATGCAGCAACCAGCTATCCTTCTTACGAAAAGGCAGCCGATTTGTATTCCATGATGCTCGACCGCCTGGGCGAGCTCTATACCGACATACACAGTTTGAACGGCAACATAAATAAGCAGACATCTACCTATTTGCCTATACAGGATTTTATCAATTACGGCGATTTGGACAAGTGGGAAAAATATTGCAATTCGCTTCGTTTACGCTTAGCCGTTCGCGTAGCTTCGCAAGGCGACCTGGCTTCCAAAGGCAAACAGGTGGTAGCTGAAATTCTGAACGGCAACTATCCGCTGGTTTCCAGCATGGATGATGTGATTAAGTTAGACGCCAATGGACAAGATCCTGGAAATTTTTTGAATCCCGATGATTTCCGTACCGGTTATATCGATCAGAGCCGCGCTTCGCAAGCCATGCTGGATGCGTTGACTCTCGCCGTTCCGGATGCATACGACCCGCGTTTGCCGATCATGTATTCCATGAATGCGGCAGGGGAATACAAAGGATTATCAACGTCGGAAGCCTACGCCGACCAGGTGGTGAACACCGCGCTACCCGAATCGCAACGAGTATATTCGCGCATCGACTCTACTACGGTCATGTACAATACCTCGTTTATCAGTCCGATAGTGACCCCCGCCGAAGTCGATTTTCTGAAAGCGGAAGCCTATCAGCAAGGATGGGCCAGCGGTGATGCTCAAGCCGCTTTCGTCAATGGTATCTTTCATTCCACCCAGTTCTACTTTGCAGAAAATGCCATCAGCCCAAGCAATGCGGGGACAAAGATGGATATTCCGGCAGAGGATGTGATTACAGCGTATGCAGGAAAGGTTTGGGATGCTGCAACGAATAAGGAAGAAGCCATCATCACCCAGAAATGGCTGAACTTTGGTTATATGCAGCCCGGACAGGCTTGGAATGAAGTGCGCCGGACAGGCTATCCGCAGTTGTATTTTCCCAACGACCCGACGGCTCAGTTGTTGAAGTCATTGCCGTCGCGGGTACGCTATCCGTTCTCCGAACGAAGCTACAACACGGCCAATTACAATGCGGAAGTGCAGTCGATGGGCGGAACGGACGACGCCTATATCAAATTGTTTTGGGCTAAATAGGATGGGATGATCTGCTGAACTCGCAACCACACCAGGTTTGGTTATAGAACCCGTTTGCTTGAAGCAGGACACGCCGCCGCTCACTTAATCCGTCTTTCCTCCAGTTTTTTTCCCAAAAACGAATACCGGAAAATTGAGCGGCAGCCCAGTGTCCTGCTTCTGCTATTTGTTGCAAGTCTTTCCATCGCGAAGAACCCAAGGTGGTGGCAAACGTATCCAAACCCAGCCCGACCGTCACGCGGGCAGTTGCTAACAAACGCATTTTGAAGCAGGAAAGGCAACGCTTGCCCCGTTCCGATTCGTTTTCAAGTCCGGCTACCGACTGCAACCAGGCTTCGTGATCGTAATCGCCATCGATAATCGTCAATCCCAGCGATTGGGCATAACGGGTACACTCGCTTTTACGCAGTTCATACTCCGCTCGAGGATCGATGTTCGGGTTGAAATAATACAAAACGGGATGGATTTCCTGCGCCAGCAAATATTCAATAATGGCTGCGGAACAGGGGGCGCAACAGGTATGGAGCAACAGTTTCATAAGAAAAATACAAAATTAAGAAATTTTATTAGGAAAACGACATATTTTTTCTAATTTTGATGTCAAAATTCATTTTAAAAATAAATATACTATGGACACAACAAAAATTAAAACAAGATTTGACGAGTTATTCGGAGGATTCAACGATTTATTCGGAACAGGCGGAACGCTTTATACTTCTCCCGGCCGCATCAATTTAATCGGCGAGCATACCGATTATAATGGAGGCTTTGTTCTTCCGGGAGCAATTGATAAAGCTATGTATTGTGTTATTAAACCCAACGGAAAAGACCGGGTAGTAGCTTATGCTCTCGACTTGGACGACCTTTCGAAATTTCATCTGAAAACCGAAGCGGATATCCCTTCGGAAGGTTGGGCAAAGTACATATTCGGTATGTGCAGGGAAATGATAAGAAGAGGAAAAACCATACCCGGTTTCAACATGATCATTTTCGGTGATGTTCCGTTAGGTGCAGGCATGTCGTCGTCGGCAGCCTTGGAATGCGCCGTAGGATTTGCGCTGAACGATCAGTTCAACTTGGGTTTCACCCGTAAGGAAATCGCGTTAATGGGTCAGGCTACCGAACACCATTACGTAGGGGTGAAATGCGGTATTATGGATCAGTTTATCTCCTGTCTGGGAAAAGAAGGTTCATTGCTGCGGCTCGATTGCCGTTCTTTGGAATGTGAATACGTTCCCTTTAACCCATCGGGCTACCAATTGATTTTGTTAAACACCTGCGTTACACACGCATTGGTTGACGGGGAGTATAACAAGCGTCGCGAATCGTGCGAAAGGGTCGTTACCGCAATCGCCAAAAATCATCCGGATGTAAAGTTGCTTCGCGATACGAATTTGGAACAATTGAAAGAAGTGAAAGGCGAAGTAACCGAAGTTGATTACAAACGTGCCGAATTTGTGATTGAAGAAATCCAGCGGCTGTTGGATACCTGCGAAGCATTGAAAAACGATGACTTTGAAACGGTAGGCAAAAAAATGTATGAAACGCACGAAGGGCTGAGTAAAAAATACGAAGTGAGCTGTAAAGAGTTGGATTTCCTGAACGAACAGGCCAAACAATGGGGCGTTACCGGGTCGCGCGTCATGGGCGGTGGCTTCGGAGGCTGTACCATCAATTTGGTGAAAGACGAGAAAGCGAAAACCTTTGTGGAAAAAGCATCGGAAGCCTACGAAAAGGCTTTTGGTTTCCGCCCCAAAGTATATGATGTGGTGATCAAAGACGGGGCGAGGAGAATTGAGAATTGAGAATTGAGAGTGAAAAGAGGAACCAAAGATATACTTTTTTATGTTGTCATGATTGTGATTTTCGGCGCTTTGATGTATATCGTCACGAAACAGGGCGAACATCATCAGGCAGCTAATGTAGTCACAGGCACGGCGGCGACTCCTCACAATCTGCTGGAAGGCTTGGATACGTTTACCAAACTTTTTGTTGAACACCTGCAATCGCCCTTCGGCATTCTTCTTTTACAAATCATCGTCATTCTTTTCTTTTGTCGTATTTTCATCGGGCTTTTCCGGTTGATACGACAACCGTCCGTGATAGGGGAGGTTCTGGCAGGAATCGTGCTGGGACCTTCCATTCTCGGACATTTTTTCCCTCAAGTAGCAGCCTTCCTTTTTCCTCCGGATTCGTTGGGAAACATTACGCTGCTGAGCCAATTCGGGTTGATTCTTTTTATGTTCGTTATCGGCATGGAATTAGATATCGACCAGGTACGTAAAAAATTGAAAGAAACTATTCTGATAAGTCATGCCTCCACTATTTTTCCGTTTTTCTTAGGCATGGTCATCGCTTATTTTATTTACGATGAATATGCATCCAACCAAACTCCTTTCCTGCCGTTTGCCTTATTTATCGGCATATCGATGAGTATTACGGCCTTTCCGGTATTGGCGCGAATTATTCAGGAAAAGGGACTTACCAAATCGCATCTGGGTACCATTTCATTAGCCAGCGCCGCCAACGGCGATATCACCGCCTGGTGCCTGCTGGCGATGGTAGTTGCTATCGCTCAGACAAACAGTATGCTGAGCGCTGTTTACAATATTCTTTTTTCGGTGGTTTACATGCTGATTATGTTCCTTGTAGTGCGACCTTTCCTTCGAATGGTCGGACAAGTGTATCATAACGAGGAAGTGATCGACAAAACTTTGGTAGCATTCATCTTTTTAGTTGTAGTATCGTCTTCGTTTCTGACGGAAATATTAGGTTTGCACGCTTTGTTCGGCGCATTCATGGCGGGCGTAATCATGCCTCCGGACATCAAATTCCGTAAAATCATGTCCGAAAAAGTAGAAGGCGTTTCGCTATCCCTCTTCCTCCCTTTATTTTTTGTTTCAACAGGATTAAAGACGGAAATCGGTTTGCTGAATACACCGGCATTATGGAGCTTGTGCGGCTTGTTTATTTTGATTGCTATTTTAGGAAAGTTAGGCAGTGCGACCCTGACTGCCCGTTTTGTCGGGGAAAACTGGAAAAACAGCCTGTATATCGGCGCCCTGATGAATACGCGCGGACTGATGGAATTAATTATCCTGACGATAGGATACGAATTGCATATCCTTCCGCCTTCCATTTTTGCTATGCTGGTGTTGATGACGCTTGTCACTACGTTCATGACAACGCCTTTATTAGAATCCTTTCGATTTTATTTCCGAGTACGAGGAAAATTAGCCGACAGGATAAAACAGGAACATCCCGAAGAAATACGTAAGGTTCTGCTCTCGTTCGGTAGAGCAAGCAGCGGTCAAATCTTGCTCAATGTCACCCGCCAAATGTTTGGCCAAAGTGAAAGCAAGCCGGAGGTAACGGCGGTGCATTTCACTTCGAACCCCGATATGAATCCGTTGCAACGGGAAAGTTTCGAAGCGGTGAGCTTCGGCCCGATATTGAAAGAAGCCCAAAGCTTAGGTATGCAAATCCAGACCCGGTATGAAGTTTCGAACAATCTCGGGCAGGATATTATCACTTTATCCAACGAGGGCGGTTATGATTTTATGCTGGTAGGCGCCGGTATTACCTGGAGTAATTTACCGAACGACATCGCTGCCAACCAATATTGGGATTCCAAGAAAAACCGTTACCTCAAACTCGAATCATGGTTTTTGCCGGACGAATTGTTGAAGGATAAAACCAAAATGTTTATAGAACAAACGCAATGCCCGGTAGGCGTTTTTATCAACCGTAACTTCGACAAAGCCGATAAAGTACTGCTGATTATTGATTCGGAACAGGATTTGTACCTTTTGCCGTATGCCCGCGCGTTATGGAAAACCACGAACGGATCGGTCAGCGTACTTGACCGTACCTTGCCGGAACATCCCGGTTATGAAACCGTTCAAAAGCAATTGGCGCTCTTCCCCGCATCGGTTTCAGCGGCAACGATCCTTCCGGAAAAAGAGATTACCGCCACCCTGCTGAACCGGTACGATTTTATGTTGATCGGCTATGTCACCTGGAACGGGGTTTCGGAACACTGCAAAGAAGCGCTGCAATGGATGCCGTCTACGCTGATTATCAGTAAGTGAAATAAAAGAATATCCCCTGCTCGGGCTTGCCTACCAATGACGAGTTATAAGGTGAGGATTGAAAATTGAAAATTGAAAATTGAAAATTGAAAATTGAGAATTGAGGATTGAGAATTGAGAATTGAGATGAGATATCGAAAGAGCGGTATAAGGCAAGCGGCGTCGGATAAAGTTTTATATAAACAGTTGCAAGAAACGATTTTTTTATGTTCCTTTGCAAAATTTTTATTTAAAACAAACAGAATGGCAACAAAGAAATTTTTACTTAATGAAAACGATATTCCTACCTCTTGGTATAATATTGTTGCGGATATGGTGAATAAACCATTGCCTCCGCTCCATCCGGGAACGAAACAACCCCTGCGTTCGCAAGATTTGGAACCGATTTTTGCAAAAGAATTAATCAATCAGGAATTATCCCAGGACCGGTGGATTGAAATTCCCGATGAAGTTCGTGAATTGTATAAAATCTGGCGGCCGACGCCGTTGGTTCGCGCTTCGGGTTTGGAAAAGGCTTTGGATACGCCGGCACATATCTATTTCAAGAATGAAGGACTTAGTCCGGTAGGTTCGCATAAGTTAAATTCAGCGATACCTCAAGCATATTATAATAAAAAACAGGGAATTAAACATCTCACTACCGAAACGGGAGCCGGCCAATGGGGAGCAGCGCTTGCTTTTGCCTGTAGCGTCTTTGGCTTAAAGTTAGACGTTTTTATGGTTAAGGTAAGTTACAATCAAAAACCCTATCGTCGTAGCATGATGCAAACCTGGGGCGCTAACGTTTTTTCTTCACCCAGTGATACGACCGAATCCGGACGGAAAATCCTTGCTCGTGATCCTGAAAATTCAGGCAGCTTGGGAATTGCTATTTCCGAAGCGGTAGAAAAATCGGTGATGACTCCGGATACTCGCTATACCTTAGGCTCTGTATTAAATCATGTGATTCTTCACCAAACAATTATTGGTTTGGAAGCCGAAAAGCAAATGGAATTAGCCGGTGAATATCCGGAAATAGTTATCGGCTGTTTTGGCGGCGGTTCTAATTTTTCGGGAATTACTTTTCCGTTCCTGCGTCACCGGTTGACGTCCGGCAGAGCGATACGGATTATAGCTTCCGAACCGGCAAGCTGCCCGAAGCTGACTCGTGGAAAATTTGAATACGATTTCGGCGATACCGTCGGATTGACACCTCTTTTACCTATGTATACTCTGGGGCACGATTTTCAACCGGCCGATATCCATGCCGGCGGATTGCGTTATCATGGCGCCGGAACCATTGTCAGCCAATTGCGTAGAGACGGTTTTGTGGAAGTAAATGATATTCCTCAATTGGAATCGTTCGAAGCCGGACAGTTGTTTGCTAAGACCGAAGGTACGATTCCTGCACCGGAATCGACGCATGCCATTGCATCGGCCATTCGCGAAGCAAAAAAAGCCAAAGAGGAAGGTAAATCGAAAGTGATTTTATTCAATCTTTCAGGACACGGATTGATCGATATGAGCGCCTACGACCAGTTCCTTTCAGGTAAAATGACCAATTACCGATTGAGCGATGAAGACATCGCCCGTTCTTTAAGCAGTTTGGAAAAGTTGGTACCCTGAAAATATCCGGAAGAGCACGATCACAGCCAACCGTGATGGGTGTACCAGGTGACACATTCACCAATTCCGCGTTCCAGATCGTAGTCGGCTTGAAAACCCAAATCTTGCTTTATGAGTGAAATATCGCAAGTCCAGTCGCGGCGTTTCATGATTTTATATTTATCGCGATTCAATGTAGAGGGTTTCTTTGCTATTTTTGCAAGCGTTTCCGAGAGAATGGAAACGGTTTTCAAAAGTACCAAAGGAACCCTTAGTTTGAGTACGTGCTTTTTACCCAGCGCTTTCTTTGCCGTTTGGGTATAAACTTTATCGGAATAGGTATTGCCGTCGGAAACAGTATATGTTTTACGGCTAAAAGCGCTTTCCGCTGCGAGAAAAACAGCCTTAGCCAAATCTTTTACGTAGATAAAAGTTAGAATTTGCGGCCGGTAGCCGGCCGTGAGCTCCAGTCCTTTTTTTATACTTTTCAGCATCAAATAGTAATCTTTGTCGCGAGGGCCATATACGCCGGTAGGACGAAAAATAATGTAAGGAAAATTTGTTTGCGTCTTCAGAAATTCTTCGGACATCCATTTGCTTTTCCCATACAAGATATCCGTTGGAGACGCAGCGCTTAAACTGCTCATCAGAATAAATTTATCGGGAATGGCGCCGGTTTCCGTCAACGCTTCAATCAGGTTGCGGGTAAAACGGTAATTGATTTTTTCAAAATCCTTGGAATGGAGGCATTTGGTCACTCCTGCGTTGTGGATAATGCAGTCCCATTTTCCGAAGGATGTCAAATGATTTTCTATCTGTTGTTTAAGTTTTTCTTTATCGGAATAGGACAAATCAATAAAAGAAATTCGTTCATCGAGAAGGTATTCTTTGCTGCTGGTTTGGCGGATACCTGCCCAGACTTTCCACTTCCGGTTCAGCGCTTCTTCTACCAGAAAGCTACCGATAAATCCGCTGGCGCCGGTGATTAAGACTTGTTTCATTCCCTCAACCCTTTAAAAAACCGTTGCATCAGCCAACCTGCTTCCTCCGCCAAAACCCCGGCTTGAACTGTGGTTTTCGGATGAAGTATTCCTGGTGTTCGTTTCGTAAATCCACGCTTTTCGTCGCCGGCAGCATAAACGATCCGGCTGATCTGCGCCCAGGCTAATGCCCCCGCACACATCGGACAGGGTTCAACAGTGACGTACAAGGTACAATCAATAAGGTATTTGCCTCCAAGTACGGAAGCGGCGGCGGTAATAGCCTGCATCTCGGCATGAGCCGTGACGTCGTTCAGTGTCTCTGTCAGGTTATGCGCCCGGGCAATGATCCTTCCTTCGCAAACAATGACGGCTCCAACGGGAACTTCGCCTTTATCAAAAGCGGTTTTCGCTTCCGATAAGGCTTGCTTCATAAAATAGTCGTCACTGAAAATGGCATTCATTCGTCTTTAACAATCCGTAAAATCCGGACATCCTTCAGAGGAAAATCGCGTGGCCCGGTCGGAACGGAAGCAATCGCATCCACGACGGCCATCCCTTTGACCACTTCGCCAAACACCGTATAGTTTTGGTCGAGGAAAGGCGTTCCTCCCATCGTTTTATAAATTCCCCGCTGAAATTCCGAAAATTTGATCTTCTTTTGATTTTCAATCTGGTCTAATTCCTCATCGGTATAGGTGCGACCTTGTACAATGTAGAATTGCGAAGAGGAAGAGCGCTTTTCAGGGTTCACGGCATCCCCTGTGCGGGCGGCTGCCAAAACTCCTTTCTTATGAAAATAGTCGGGAACAAATTCGGCGGGAATGGTATAATCAAGCTCGTCCAGAAGACTATCCATGTCGGAAGAGGGCTTCGTTTCAGGGTCTCCCGTCTGAATCATAAACCGGGGAATAATCCGGTGAAACAATACGCTGTCGTAAAATTGCTCGGCCACTAATTTCGCGAAATTTTCCCTGTGGAGTGGTGTTTGATCGTACAACTTTACCTGAATATCGCCCAAATTAGTCTCAATCGTGTAAGTTTGTGCATTCGACTGACAAGAAATCATCATAAATATAAAAAAATTAAGAGTAATTAAAAAAGTTTTCATCTGTGCTGTTCTAAATAATTAAAATTGGTATGTTAATCCTAATCCCAAAATTTCCTTAAACTGTACTTTTTGGACTTCTTTTTCATAATACCTGACTGTAGTGTTTAAGGTGGCAGTCAACAGTTTATTTATTTCGTAGTTCAACAGTAAATTCCAGTTGACGTCGATATTTCCGAACTCCTTCGTATAGGGTGTAAATAAATCCAAAGTAGAAATGATGTTCAGATTGCGTGCAAGCGTTTGGCTTGTACTTGCCAATAAATAAGCGCCGGTCTCGAATTTCATTTTCTTTCCGGGGTCGACACCAAAAGCGCCGGTAGCGGAAAGCGAATCGTTTAATACAAAGATCGCTCGCTCCGACAGGGGAGAAAGGAATAAAGCATATTTGGAGTTGGGCTTATAAGAAAAACCTAAAGCCGCATCCAAATAACCGGGAGCCATAAAAGTCGAAATATAATGCTCCTTGTCGGGATAATTATATCCGTTGGTAAGTTGGGTGTAAAACTTCAATAAAGCAGAAACAGACCATGCTTTTGAAATCTTACGTCCGCCGATAGATGTCAGATTCAATTTATCGGTGGCTTTCTGCCAATCGGAAACGGAAGAATACACGAGGCCGTATTCCAATAAGAAGTTATTGTCCCAAAAAAATTTGTCGTTCAAATAGTTCAATGAAGTATTGAACACAAAATTACCGGAGACGGTATTGTCGCCTCCCGCTACCCAATTATTTAAAGAGGTTTGGCCAAAAGTAAGGCTTGAGATTCCGAAGTGTTTCCACCCCTTGGTTGTATCCTCTTTTACATAACTTTTCAAATTGCCGGCTACCTCTTTGCTATCCTGTGCCTGGGCGCCCATCCAAATGAATACACTCGCAAGTAATAAAAAAAACTTTTTCATTTAGTCAGTATTTAATTATTAAACGTTAAATCGAAAATGCATGATATCCCCGTCCCGAACAACGTAGTCTTTTCCTTCGACGAACATTTTACCGGCTTCCTTACAAGCGCTTTCCGAGCCGAGATGAATGTAATCGGTATATTTGATTACTTCAGCCCGAATGAATCCCTTTTCGAAATCGGTATGTATGATTCCTGCGCATTGCGGGGCTTTGCTTCCTTTCAGGTAAGTCCATGCACGAACTTCCTGCGGACCGGCAGTGAGGAAAGTTTCCAGATTCAATAATTTATAAGCTGCCTTAATCAGACGGTTAACTCCCGATTCTTCCAAACCGAGTTCGCTAAGAAACATATCCCGTTCTTCCCAGGTTTCAAACTCGGCGATTTCCGATTCTATTTTGGCTGCAACAATCAACAGGTCAGCGCCTTCTTCATGAATCGCTTTGCGAATGCTCTCGACGTAGGCATTGCCCGAAACAGCCGAAGCTTCATCGACATTGCAAACATACAAAACCGGTTTATTCGTTAGAAGGAACAAGTCGTGAGCCGCTTTCTCGGTCTCTTTGTTGTCGAATTTCACCGTGCGGGCAGCTTTGCCCTGTTCGAGCGCCTCTTTGTAGCGCAGCAAAACATCGAGCACGATTTTCGCCTGCTTATCGCCGCCTGTCTGCGCCTGTTTTTGCACTTTATTGATTCGGGATTCAACCGTTTCAAGGTCCTTCAGCTGAAGTTCGTAATCAATAATTTCCTTGTCGCGAACCGGATTTATTGAACCGTCCACGTGGGTCACGTTATCATCGTCGAAACAGCGCAATACATGCAGGATAGCATCTGTTTCGCGAATGTTGGCCAGGAATTTATTGCCCAAACCTTCGCCTTGACTGGCTCCTTTCACTAATCCAGCGATATCGACAATTTCTACGGTTGTCGGGACTATCTTCTGCGGATGCACCAGCTCGGCTAATTGATTCAGCCGTTCATCGGGTACGGTAATAACGCCGACATTAGGTTCTATGGTGCAGAAAGGAAAATTTGCCGCTTGAGCCTTCGCATTGGAAAGACAGTTGAAAAGCGTTGATTTACCCACATTGGGAAGTCCGACGATACCGCATTGTAATGCCATGGAATGTAACTTTTAAGTGAATTATTCTCTCAACAATAAAATTATAGTATAAAAAGCGTACAAAGATAGGAATTATATCTTACAATCAGGCGAAATCACATATCAAATATTTGTACGGATTCAGGGAGCTATTTTGATAACAACGAGGTATTCTCTCTTTCTTTCAATCGATTCATTAATTTTGCCGTAAACTCGTAATTTTTCAATCCCCACGTGGGTGCAATCAATAACTCTTCAGGGGATTGAGAGACCCAACGATCGATGATAAAATCAGGATTCAGGCGATCCATAAAGTCAATGCACAACTCAATGTATTCGTCCACGGTACAGGAATGGAAAATTTCGGGATGCTTTTCCACCTGCCGTGCCAGTTGGGTATTTCGGATCAGTTGCAACTGGTGCAGTTTGACCGTAGTAATTGGCAGGGAGGAAATTTTCACCGCATGGGAAAGAATCATTTCGCGCGATTCCCCTGGAAGACCCAAAATCAGATGAACGCCAATATATATCTTCCGGGCGGCAGTTCGATGAATGGCATCGACCGCTTCTTCGTAGGTATGCCCCCGGTTGATTCGTAGCAACGTTTCGTTGCAGGTCGATTCGATGCCGTATTCAATCAATACGAACCGGTCCTGCGCAATTGTCTCCAATGCATCCAGCAATTCGTCGGATACGCAATCGGGACGAGTGGCGATAATGATGCCGACCACATTGGGGTAGTCCAATGCCTCATGATATTTAGCTAAAAGATTTTCCGTAGAATCGTAGGTATTGGTATACGATTGAAAATAGGCAATGTACTTCATTTGCGGATATTTCCGGGAAAAGAACCGGATACCTTCTTCTAATTGCTGTGCGACCGGTTTCAGATTTACAGCATATTGCGGACTGAACGTCTGATTGTTGCAGTACGTACATCCACCCCATCCTTTGCTTCCGTCGCGATTAGGGCAGGTAAATCCCGCATTAATGGAAATCTTTTGTACCTTAAAAGGAAATACTGTTTGTAAAAAATCGCTGAAATTTCGATTCATTTATAATTTGAAGTCTTATTCCCTGCAAAAGTACCATTTTATTTCGTTTTTTCCGGAAAAATTGTATTACTTTTGTCCAAAGAATTTATAACTTAATAATTCATAATTCATAATTAATTACACTATGGCTCTATTTGATACAATCAGCCACGACATTCAAACGGCAATGCTGGCAAAAGACAAAATACGTTTGGAAGCTCTGCGCGGCGCTAAAAAAGAATTTTTGGAAGCAAAGACAGCCAAAGGCGCCGATGGCGAACTGAGTGATGAAACGGCTGTCAAAATCTTGCAAAAGATGGTGAAACAACGCAAAGAAAGCGCTTCCATTTATCAGGAACAGAATCGGCCGGAACTGGCAGAGCAAGAATTAGCCGAAGTCAAGGTATTGGAAGGCTATCTTCCCCAAGCCTTATCGCCCGAAGAATTAGAAGCGGCAATCAAAGAAATCATTGCTCAAGTGGGAGCTACTTCCATGAAAGAGATGGGTAAAGTGATGGGAATTGCTACTCAAAAACTTGCCGGAAAAACTGAAGGCAGGTTGATTTCGGAAAAAGTGAAACAGTTGCTGGGATAACCGGTTTCTTGTGGAGCATACGAGACTCGAACTCGTCACCTTTAGACTGCCAGTCTAACGCTCTAGCCAGATGAGCTAATGCCCCTTGTCGCGCATTCTTTTTGTTTTTCAGAATGGCGGTGCAAAGATAAAACTTTTTTTGTACATATCAAAACGAGTAAATTGACTCATTTTCTAAAATATTTCTGCATTCATTTGGTTTTTCAACAAAAATGTTTGAACTTTGTACAATGGTTAGACAGTTAATGTCTAATCGTTAATTAATTGTTAAATTCAAATAAAAAAATCATGGAAAAATTAATTGCTTGCTGTGGAATTGATTGCGCCGCTTGTGACGCAAGAATAGCTACTATTACAAATGACAATGCTTTAAGGGAAAAAACAGCTAAAACATGGGCAGAACAATTCTCCGCCCCGGGTATCACTACCGAAATGATTAATTGTTTCGGTTGTCGGGAAGAAGGAGCAAAATTCTCACACTGTGAAGAATGTGAAATTCGTAATTGCGTTCATGCAAAAGGGTATCAAACTTGTGGCGATTGCGATGAACTGGAGACTTGCTCCATTGTTGGGGCCATCCATCAATATATGCCGGAATTAAGAGAAAATCTCCTGTCTTTGAACTAATATGCAATATCGCTCGGATAAATCAGGAAATAAACTGTCGATCATGGGATTTGGATGCATGCGTTTTCGTAAAAACCGCACTCAAATCGACATGAACAAGGCAGAACAATTAATAGTGAAAGCAGTTCAGAACGGCATCAATTATTTTGATACCGCTTATATTTACGGCGGAAGCGAGGAGGCAGTAGGGCAAATTCTCGCCAAGAACAATTTGCGAGATAAAATTTTTCTTGCGACTAAACTGCCACTTGGCAAATGCAGAAAGTATGAAGATTTTGATTGGTTATTCAAGACACAGCTTGAACGGTTGCGTACAGATTATATCGACTACTATCTTATGCATAATCTGGGTGATACCAAGCTGTGGCAACGGCTTTGCGATTTAGGCGTTGAACGGTGGATCAAAGAGAAAAAGGAATCCGGGCAAATAAAAAATATCGGATTTTCTTTTCACGGAATTCATAATGAATTTTTAAATCTCTTAGATGTTTACGAATGGGATTTTTGCCAGATTCAATACAATTATCTGAATACGGATTATCAGGCAGGAATGGCAGGATTAAAGAAAGCGGCAGAAAAAGGGCTGCCGGTAATTATTATGGAGCCGCTGTTGGGAGGAAAACTTGCCACCGGACTTTCCAAAAAAGCCGTTGAGCAGTTCCAAGCGGTAAACAGTTCATGGTCGCCTGCGGCATGGGCGCTACGATGGCTGTGGAATCAAAAAGAAGTAACCGTCGTTTTATCCGGAATGAACGAACTTTCTCAGTTGGATGAAAACATCGTGACTGCAAAAGAGGCGGTACCCGGTATGCTGACGCCGGAAGAAGAAAAAGCCATCGATGCCGTAACGAATGTAATCAACGAAACATACAAAATACCCTGCACCGGATGCAACTACTGTATGCCCTGCCCGCATAACGTAAATATTCCCGCATGCTTTTCCGCATACAATATGCTCTATACCGTTGGATATGTTTCCGGTATGCAATTCTATGTAACCAGTACCGGATCGATGGAGCCGGAGAAAAAGTATGCAGCAAGCAACTGTCAGGAATGTGGAATCTGCGAAACAAAATGTCCGCAACACATACCCATCATTCAATCGCTCAAAGACGTCCGGAAAAAGATGGAACCTTTTTGGCTGAGACCGGCAGTCAATCTGTACATGAAATTTTTGGGTTGAACAAAAGCTCAATACCGGTTTTCAACGACTTGCCAGTCCACGATCGTCCACAAACTTTTCAGATAGTCGGCGCGGCGGTTTTGATAATCGAGATAATAAGCATGTTCCCAAACATCAAAAGTCAGCAAAGGTTTTAATCCTTTGGTTAAAGGATTTCCCGCATTGGATTCTTTGGTAATCGAAAGAGTTCCCTTGCTGTCGGCTGCAAGCCAAACCCATCCGGAACCGAATAAACCGGTGCCGGCCGCTTCAAACTCTTTCTGAAAATTTTCGAATGAACCCCATGCGGCATTAATAGCTGTCGCCAATTTACCGGAAGGTTTCCCTCCTCCTTTCGGAGAAAATTGCGTGAAGTAGAGATTGTGGTTCAAAACTTGCCCCGCATTATTAAAAATAGCGCCATCCGATTCCTTAACAATAGTTTCGAGATCGGCATTTTCAAATTTTGTCCCCTGAATAAGATTATTCAGGTTGTTTACATACGCCTGAAGATGTTTACCATAATGAAACTCAATGGTTTGTTTACTAATTACCGGCGCCAGGGCATCCGTTGCATACGGTAATTGAATTAATGCAAACTTCGTAACATTCTCCGTTTTACCTGTTTCGTTACTGTTATTATTTGCTAATAACAAAATAAGACTTAAAATGGTTGTAATCATAGCAATTTGTTTTTAATACATTAAAATTCATTTATATCACTTAATCATAGTCAACCAACAATTGATTTTTCACAAGTTGCACAATTTCCGGGAGAACCGCTTGTATTTCCGGAGAAAGATCGGTTCCTACTTCGTTGATATTCACTACTGAAATCACAATCAAGCGGATTTCGGGCAAATGATCCGTCAGACTCATGGCATCGATCATATCGCGCAATCCGATTTCGTGAGCGCTCATCAAAGGTGGAAAATCGGAAGCATAGCGAGGTTGAATCAGGCGGATGGTGCCCGGAGGATTATTATCCAGCGTAGCGTCGATCATGATGATACGGTCGTAGCCTTGCAGCCAGCTAATGAGATGAAGCCCCCCTGTTCCTCCGTCCATCAGACTGACGTCGGGTGGCAGGTGCTCATTTTCCAGCGCCCGTATGGCATGAATGCCCACCCCTTCGTCCTTCAATAAAAGATTCCCTACGCCAAGAATCAATGTTTTCATAGAATTTACAAACTATAACACCACAAAGTTAATTATTTCTTCTCAATATTCCGCGGAGAATTCAGGATTAAAGGTTTTTTATTTTTTAAGAACCGCCTTGTATATCTCAATGTGTTTGCTACTTCAACAACTCATAAGATACCTTTGCCGGTTCCGCTTTCATCGTCCCGACGTTGAAAACCTGTTGCATTCCGGCGCTCTCGTATTGACCGGAGTTTATAGCCGGCGAACTGGATTGTACACCCGTGTCGATATTCACATAAAATATTTGATGTTTCCCTGCTTCGGCGGTGAAAGAAAACTGTCCGGTTTTCAACTGATTCCCGTTAGCATCATAGGTTTTCCAACCCAATGCCTGATCCATAGGCAAAGAAAAAAAACAGTCATATATACCGCTGTATTGCGTATTGATCGTATATTTATCAAGCCACATATAATAACTGGGATCTGATATATAATCGGATTTTCCGCTGTTTACCGTATACGCAGCACCTTCTTTGCTCCCTAAACAATTGGCATAACTCGCTTGAGTCGTAGAGGCATAGTTAAGGCAAACACAATAAAAGCAACCGGCCGTCGGCACGCTGATGTTGATATTGTTAGCGGTATTCAAGGTAACGCTCGTTTTGCTTACTCCCAATACCGGTTTCATTGGAGCACAAATTCCTGCATCTGTGTTCAATCTTAATACTAATGCGCTTAACTTGCTGTTATCGCTCGATATCCAAGCAGGGTCACTTTGATAATAGGTGCAAGCCCAAACAACCACAGTGTAATTTCCTTCTTCAAGGTTCGTTGAAAAAGAAGATGCCCCAAAGAAATCGGCAAGTTCTGTTTGTGATTGATAGACCAAACTTCCCTCCTCGTCGTAAACCAGAAAAGTAAGTTGGACAGGCGTATTGCCGTCTTGTGTATAATAATCCCGATTCGTCGCATCTTTCATTCCCTGTACGATCGTAGAAGCATCAATCGTTGCCGCCAGCGTATATGACGGTGGTTTACTCTTCTGGCATGTGGTAAGGGATAAAAGAAGGATAGCCGCTACCATCATTGTAAAAAGCTTTTTCATCGTTTCATCCTTTTTATGTGTTACATTAGAAATGTCAAAGTTACAAAAATTCTTGATTTTATCAGGTATAAAGCAAGCAATCTATTCCGCCTTTCTTTTTTGCTGATGACTTATGCAACATCTTTCCTCTTTGGAGTACATAAAAAATTGCCCAAGTTTATTTTTCAAAACTTGGGCAAATGAATGTTTCTTAGGTTGAATTTTTAGTTATTTGCTATTGATAATGATTATGAGATAAATTATCGTACTGAAGATGGCTATTCCGATAATTACCCACCCGTTGGTTACGGCGGCCGGGCTATATTTTTTTACAGTCCGTCCATTCGGAGTTGTTTGCTTGCTGTTGACAAGGATGGAGCCTAATACAAAAGCAAGCCATCCGCCCAGGAGGGCAAGGATATATCCGAAGATGATTAATGCGATGCCGTCTTTGTAGGTAACCGCCCCATATCTTTCATCAACGTATGGCCTTTCGACCGGTGGATAATAGGGTCTATCCGTGTAAGTGGGGCCGTGGCCGTAATTTCCGTTAGGGGAAGAGAGCTTCTCCCGCACTCGATTCCATGGCAGAGGGATGTTACCGGCAAGCAGCACCTGATCGCCGAAGTGTACGAATCGCTCATCGTTTCTGATCCACGTTCCGTTAATGATCGTCCCGTTACTGCTCATGTCACGATAGAGAAACCCGTCGTTAACCGGTACCATGCCGGCATGGGTTCTACTCACCCGTTCATTGTCGATGATAATATCGCAAGTATCTTCCCGTCCTATGGTTATGCTTTTCATATCAACAATGCTGTTATTGCAGTTGTTTTGACAACAGAGTAGCAACTTTTGCCGGTTCCGCCCTCATTGTACTGACATTGAAAACTTGTTGCATTCCGGCGCTTTCATATCGACCGTTGTTCGTAGCCGGCGAACTGGATTGTACGCCCGTGTCGATATTCACATTAAAGATTTGGTGTTTCCCCGCTTCGGCATTGAAAGAAAACTGACCGCCTTTCAGCATATTATCGTTAGAATCGAAAGACCCCCACATTATAGTTTGACTCATAGGCAAGGTAAAATAGCAGGAATATATGCCGCCATATTGTTTATCCATGTCGTATTCAACATACCACTCATACGAATTATCTGCCGATGTAACAAAATCTGATTTCCCCGTATTTATCGTATAAGTACTACTTTCTTTATTCGATATACAAAGGGCATAACTTGCTTGGGTTGTAGAAGCATAATTGAGACGAATAGTAAAAAAACAACCGACCGTCGGCACATTGATATTGATATTGTTCGTCTTACTGATAGTAACGTTCGTTTTACTTACTCCCAATATGGGTTTCATTGGAGCATAAATACCTGCTGCATATGTGTTTAAGCTTAATACTAATCCACTTAATGTGCTGTTGTCTCCTGAAATCCATGTTGGGTTACTATTGTAATACGAGCAAGCCCAAACGACAACCGTACAATTTTCTCCTTTATCAATATCCGTTGAAAAAGAAGACGACTCAAAAAAATTGGCAATTTTCTTTTGTGATTGATAGATCAATGTACCGTTATCGTCGTACACCAAAAAATTAAGTTGGACAGGCGTATTGCCGTCTTTTGTATAATAATCTTGATTATTGCCATCTTTCATTCCCTGTACTATCGTGGAAGCATCTACGCTTGCCGCTAAAGTATATAGTGGAGGATCAGGCTTCTTGCATTCTGTAAGGGATAAAAGAAAGATAGCAACTGCTGTAATTGTAAAAAACTTTTTCATCTTTTCATTATTTTATTTGTTATACAATAATTTATTTTAATTAAAATAACCAGCCTACAGACACGGAGATTACGTTGTTTTTCCATTCATAATCGTTCGACATATTTGATAGGCCCAGCAAATACCTTGCTCCGATGGTCAATCCCGATTTCATTTGATAGCCGGCGCCGATTCCCAATCCGGTATCTAATCCGCCCGTAAAGCTGGAAAGATCGATATTCGCTCTATCGATTAAGGCAAAGTCGGGCGATACTCCGACCAAATAGCCGAAATACGGTCCGATTTCAAGGTTGAATTCGTTGGTCACATAGAGTTTAAGCATAATCGGCAACGTGAGGTAGTTGAAAGAATAGCTATCGCCGTCGAACGAAAATCCCTGACTTGAAAAGAGCAATTCGGGTTGAATACCGAATATTCCCGTGCCGGCCGGGCTTCCTTCATTTCGGAAACCGAAATGAAAATTGGCGAGCGCTCCAATATGAAAACCGGCTTTCATACCCGGAGAGAAATTGATATCTGCCGACCCGTTACTGATGCCGGCCACGTTAAGACCTGCTTTTACACCGAATTGAGCCGTATACGACTTGGATGAGACTGCCTTCCCTTGCGCATGCAGCGACAAGGAGAGCACAGATAGGCAGGCGATAAGAAATAAGAATCTTTTTTTATTCATTTTTTTCAAATTTAGTATTTAATTATTTAACCATTAAAAAAATATTTATCAAAAGGTAGGCGGCGGCGGAAGAGGCACGTCGAGCGTGATTCTTGCGCTGGCCGTAACCGGTGGAGTATTTTGCACTTTAGCCGAGATGTACAGGGTTCTTGTTCCGGATTCTTTTGGGCTTGGGAAAGTAAACTGTACCGTCCCGGTTTCTCCTCCCGCCAGATTGTAGAGGGTTTGCGTTTGCCGGTCGACCGTGACGGTAATGGTACCGGCAGCAACCGCAGAGCGGTTTTTCACCTGCACGCTCACCGAATAAGCGCTTTGATTGAGTTGGATGGCTACTTTGTTTGCCGGAACATTGATGCTCAATGATGGTATGTCCTGTATCCACAGCGTTCGTTTAGCGTCTCCGATTTGCAAACCATCGTTCCAAGCCGTAATCGAAAGCGCTTTCGTCTCCGTTTCATTTTCCGTTGTTTTGTCGAACGAAAGCGGACATAACACGGTGCTTCCAGGCGCCATCGAAGCAGCCTGGTATGTTTCCCCATTCACTTGAATATCCACCTTTTCCAATGCAACCGTTGAAATATTCCGAACGCTCAAATTGGTTTGGGACGGATTCCCGAATACGGAAGTCAACGTATCGTAAGGCAAAGAAAACGACAAGAGAGGAGAGTCATACACCGTTATTATTCCATATTTTGAATTGCCTGCTTTTACTACTGCCATAGACGGCGTCATCCACTGGATGTTTTCTGCAGCAAGTACCGTCCCGTTTATCCGAACCGTATATTCAGACTTAACTGCAGGCGTGGTCGAAGTTGGTATAAATTCCGTCTTTCTACCGTTAGTTGCGCTAAAGGATACCGCCCGGCATTTCGCATCAAAAGCGAGTGTGCCTTCTTTGCAGGTGAGCGTTGCCTTGGTGTAGCCGGCAGCCTCCTCCGGCGGTGTTATGGACGGCAGGTTTTCTTTTAGCTCCTGTCCGCTTTTGTCGATGAAAAAAGCTCCTTTGCTGTGTAAGACAAGTGCTTTTCCTTTGTAGAATCCCAGCGCCCAATAGATATCTTTTTTTAAGTCGGAAAGATGAAAGACGGCTTTACCGCTCTCATCCATATAATACCAGCAATAGCACTGCCGGCTGTCGAATACGGCAGCGGCCAATCCTTCGCTGAAAGGCTGGGCTGCATCGTATTTGCATTCGATGGCTTGTTTTCCGTCTTTCCCGATATATCCCCATTTTTTACCTTTGCTTACAAGCAGCAGGCCTTCGCTGAAAGCAGCAAAACGGCTGTCGATTTGCAGCTTATCGTGCACGGGTATCAGTTTTCCCGTTTTATCTACAAGTGCAATGAGCGAACGGTCGCTCGAAGTTAAGACGCCCAAACCTTCAGAAAACGGATAGGCAACATCGTATGTCGGGGCGAGTATTTCTACTCCCCTGTCGGAAACATAGCCCCATTTGCCGTTTTTCATGACTGCCGCTATGCCTTCGCTGTAATTGGCAATGGATTCATATTCGGGTTTGAGCGCCCAGCCAAACGTTTGGGCTCCTGCCGAGAGGCAACATCCAATCATACACACTACCGTTGCTAACCTATTCCTTATCATACAGTTCTTTTACATGTTTCGCCAAAATACCCCAGGCAAATCCCTGGGTTCCTATTCCCGACAGTCCGGCATTGTGAATTCCTACTAATTGCCCTTTATCGTTGAATATGGGCGATCCGCTCGACCCGGCAAACGATGCGGCATTATGTGCAAACTTGTAAGCATCCGGCATTTGACTGATTGCTCCCCCCTGGCTGGTAAGCTTCACTTCGAAGGTGTTGGTGCTTCCGGTGGAGTTCAGGAAGAACATGCTGACGCCTAACGGATAACCTATCAGATAGACCGGCTGGCCAACAACGATCTTCTTGCCGTCGAGGAAGGCTTTATCCAAATCAACCGGCGTGAAATTCAAAGGCAGTTGCTTCACATTCTTTACGCGCAACAGCCCGACGTCTTTTTCATCATTATCGGTTGTACGACTCAGAATAGAGCATTCCTCAAAATCCGAAATCCGTGAAATGGAGGTGTTATTATAAACGATGCCGACAAAAACAGTTTCTCCAACAATGGAATTAACGGCGATCTTGTTTATCTTTTTAAGCTCTGCAAGACTGCTGCTTTTAAGCATATTTTCCCATGGAATCGTAATGTGACGGGCCGTAGCCAATGTCCCATTATTATCGACCAAAAAAGCAGTTCCGCTACTTGCTTTGGTCAACCTGGAGGCTTCGTCGCTTCCTTTCAGTGCGTAGTTTTGCTGATAATTTCCGTCGTTGTCAACGTCTAATACATACTGATCCCCGTTGAGCATTTTGGCCACGATGCGATATTCGTGATAAATGCATACAATGGAGTTAGAATAGGTATTGTACGTTTTTTCCAACGACCACTGGGTGTCGAACCATCCCAATTTACTGCCAGCAACACCTAATCCGGCAAGTACTACGACGAGCAATGCCGCAGCAATATAGGCTCCTATTTTAGAAGAGGCTGGTTTTACGATGTTCCAATCCAGCGGGACGGCGGAAGCGAACATGACCTTGTCTTTGCGCCTGACCGGCACGTCCTGTTCGGATGGGATGCGGACGTCATTGACAAAGGTACCGTTGGTACTGTGGTCGTTGATGTAGACTTTTCCTTGGGGATCAATCTTTAATGTAGCATGATAGCGACTGACGCGCCCTGAGGCGTCGTGCACCTGAATCCTGTTTTTAAGCCCGGTTCCGATATCATAAACCTGCCATCGGGGCGGAGGAGGTGACAGGATGGGAATTTTTGACCAATCCAAATCGGCGATCCCGGCAAAGCTAACCTTATCGCCACGGTTTAAGCTGACTTCCGTTTCCGTGCGTATTCTCTGCCCTCTGACAACCGTACCATTCGTACTCCCTTTGTCTGTTATAACAATGGAGCCATCATCTCCAAGCAGTATCTCTGCATGATAGCTGCTAATGCGCGGATCGCTTATCACAATCCGGTTGCCTGCACTTTTTCCAATACTAATAAGTTGCATGTTTTTTACTTTAGATATTTGATTTTTTCAAAAAATAAATAGATGTTAAACCCAACCGAAACAATTAATAATAGTACGACTACGGACAGTATGATGATAAAAAGCCGATACTCTTTTGTCGGATGAGTGCTTGTATTTAAATCAGAATTTATATTCGCATCGATGAGGGCTATGGTCATGTTGTCATGATCGCCTCCCATCTTCCTTCCCATAGTGTCGATCTCGGCAGTAAGGTCTTTTACCGTTTCTTCCACTGTTTTTTTGGAAGCGACCGCTTTGATCAGTTTCTGTTCTTCGATTGCTCCGGAGATTCCGTCGGTGCAGAGCATGAAACGGTCGCCTTTCAAGTAGGACAAGCCGCCGTTGATTTCAATTTCTACTTCCGGCTTCATACCTAAAGCCCGGTTGATCAAGTTAGAATCGGGCGACAAGCGGGCTTGTTCTTCGGTAAGCCTCCCTTGTTTGACCAATTCGAATACGACGGAGTGGTCGAACGTACGAAATACAATCTGTTTTCCCCGTAACTGGTATATCCGGCTGTCGCCTACATGTGCCGCTGTCGCTTTATCTTTATTGATAAGCAAAGCGACTACGGTTGTGCCCATCCCTCGCAGTTCTTCTTTGGACTGTCCAAGCCTGAAAACAGCGGCATTTGCCTTTTGCAAAGCATTTACCAGCAGTTTCTCGGGATCAGGCTCCATCGATTCCGACACTTCCTCCATAATGACTCGTACGGCTTCCTTTGAAGCGGTGCTTCCGCCTCTCATACCGCCCATACCGTCGCATACGACAAACAACCGGCTTCCATCCTGAGTTTGACTGTAGCCGTAAAAATCCTGGTTCTCACTCCGGCCTCCGATGAGCGATTCAAAACTCCATGATAGCATCTCCTGTTGTTGTAATTCATCTGCCTGCATATTCTTTGTCCATGTAAATAGTGAGTTCATTTTATGACGTAATCAATAAAATCCTTGATTTTCTCCACATTGGGATACTTTAGCTCGTCTTCTCTGTAAGATGTCTTTTGCAAGTCGGAAATTTGCTTTTGCGCCACTTTAAAATATTTCGTTGCTTCGTTGAGATTTGTTTCCGTATAATAATAAAGTCCAAAACCGTAATTAGCCAGATAATTCTCCGAATCGTACTGCAACGCTTTTTGCAAGTAATTTTTCGAAAGCGAATCGTCGCCTTTGATACCGATTATGTCCTGTATTTGCCTGTTAGCGGGTAATCGTTGAGCATCAAAGTAAAGTATTCCCATTTCCGCCAGAGCGTACGAATAGTTTTTAGCCGCAGCCTGGCGAATCCACCCGTATCCCTGTTTATCGCGTCCTTCAAGCAACAGCCGGCCAAGTAAGCTTTGAGCCTGGATATAGCCTTGTTTGGCAGCGCCGGATAGGTAGTCCATGGCTTGCGGCGAACGATTGTTGTTCATAACCACATATAATTTGTAGAGCGCAGGAGGATAGTTTTGTTCGGCTGCTTTCCGGTAACTCTCCATAGCGATACTTTCGGATTTTGCCACTCCGTTGCCATACATATACATGTCGCCTTTCATAGAAAGCCATTCGGGCTTTCCGGATTCTGCTAATTTTTCAATCGCCTGCCCGGAACTGTCAAAATAGCGCTTAGCTTGATTTCCATCGATTCCGATGCCTCCTATTCCGTTCTGATAGACCAGTCCCAACCGGTAGCCGGCCGGTTGATAGCCCATTTCGAAAGCCTGATTAACCAATGCAAATCCTTTCTTAAAATCTTTGGGCACTCCCAAGCCTTCATAATACATTTCTCCCAAATAGCAGGAAGCTTCCGGTGAGCCTGCGCTTTCTACTTTACTCAATAAAAGATTTGCCTTTTCGTAATCCGAACGGTTGTAAGCATCCATGCCCTGCGACAAAAACGTCAGCGATTCGATCTTCTTTGCAATGCTGTCTTCTTTACGGATGGCATACGCCTTTTGATAAGCTTCTAAGGCTTCGGGATAACGGACGAGCGACAATTCGGTCGATGCCTGTGATAAGGCTTCTTTGTATCTGTCTGGAGTCGCAGTCTCGTCCTTTACAGGATGTCGTCCTAAAACAACAGCAAAAAAGATCGCAGCAATAACGACGACTGCTGCCCCTGCGGCATAGAGCCACTTGACAATCGACCGGTAGTCGACGACGCGCGATGGGCTGCCGTTAAGAATTTTCTCAATATCGACGATAAATTCATAAACCGACTGGTAACGGTCTTTTATTTCTTTTGCAGTAGCCTTTCGAATGATACGACGCAAGTCTTTATCGTGGATAGGGTCCATTGGAATCGGCTTCACCTTGTGTGCCAATTTTATTTCTTCGTCTGTTCCTGTAAATGGAACCTCCCCGACGAGCAATTCGTACAATACGATACCCGAAGAATAAATATCTGCCGTTTGCTTAACAAGATATTGTAAGCCTTCTTGCTGTTCCCATGGAGCATAACGCCTTTTACCAATGAATTCGCCGTGCACTGTCGGAGCACGCCTTGTATGGTGTATCTGCATGGGCTCATCAGCGCTCAAATCTTTTACGATGCCAAAATCAATGATTTTTATCCTACCATCCCGGCATATCATAATGTTCGACGGGTCAATATCCCGATGCACCAACCCTCTGCTGTGCAACGCCGATAGACCCGACAAGACGTTTTTGATCACGTTCAGGGCTTCTACTTTCGATAGCCTCCCTACTCTTTCCAACAGCTTGTCTAACGTTTCCCCGTCTAAATATTCACTGATAATGTGATGGATGGATATGCCGTTACTGTCTTTCGTAGTTATGACGCCACGCATCAGAATGACATTATCATGAAGAATCACGATGGAAGCTTCCTTAAAGGCTCGCTTAACCACTTCACTGGGTAAATCGTCGTACAGAACTTTGATAGCTACATATTCGAACTTGCCGGTGTCGGTATGCTTTAATTTCCCTTTATAGACAATTCCCATACCTCCCTCCCCTAATTGTTCTATAGGGTTAGGATCAAACTCATAATATTGCCTTTCGAGTATGTCCGTTTCACTCTGCAACTTAATGATTGCCATTACACCGTATTAATAATAGTCGTACTTGGGGGTAAATCTTTCCACGCATTTCATTCCATGCAGGTTGGCGTCGAACAACAACAGAAGCAATTCGTAACTGCCGATTTTAATTTTGTCGTTGTTGTTGCAAGGCAGAGCCGTCTGCGGTGGAATCAGCTTTTTGTTCAGGTAAGTACCGTTGGTTGCATTGAGACCGGTTATCCAAACGTTGAGTTGAAAATTCTCTTCTTCGTTGATTTGAATAATCAGCGTAGCATGTTTCTCGCTTACTTTCGCTTCATTCAACATAATAGAGCAATCGCCCGCTGTGCCTATCATGTTTTCGCCCAACCGGAGCGGCCAAAATTCGCCTTCGATTGTACGCGATACCGAAACCAAGAATCCTACGAGGGGCTTGTTGCTTATCACCGGTTCGCGAGGCGCTTCCCGATACGGCGGGGTGGAGTCCATTACCGCAGCTCCTCCCACATTGGCCATCGTTCCTACACCGGCTACCGTACCTCTTCTTCTACCTTCCGCTTGCCCTGGAGAGGAAGCTTCACCCGGGCGGCTGCTGTACATTGTCTTTTTTTCATTATCACTGTTCATTCCCGTGATAACCGTTCGTGCATTTCCCATAATTGATCGTTGTTTATTAATTAGAATAAATTAGACGACAAAAATAGATAATAGGAAAATACCCGTCAATCCCCCAAAGTAGGGGAAATAGCGTAAAAGAGGGAGGAGCGCTGTTTATTTTAGAAAAGAATATCTACGTGAGCTCGTAAATTGCCTTCAGTCCAATCAGGTCCATTTTGAAGCAGCCTGATCGCTTCCTTGTCGGCGCTGGGTGACACCGATCGTAAAATCGCTATATCTTCCGGACGTCCACTATGATTTACACTAAATAAAAGAATGACTTTGCCATGTGGAATTTTGTCGTTATCATCCGACACGGTATTCCGATTTTTTGTGATGTAGTCGTTATAGGCTTTGTCGCCCACTGTGGGTTTGGGCATAATTTTGACCGCTTCCTGTACTCCGGAAGAAAGATCGGGGGGATCGAGCGCTTGAGGTTCCGAGTCGGAAACAGTAATGTAGCGGGTTGATTCATAGCTTGGCCGATTTCCATCGGATGCTTGATCATCGCCGGGTCTTCCATTTGCATTCACATAGTCAGTCACTTCTTGCGCGCTCTCGGAGAAATCCGATGGCTGACTATTCCCATCCGTATTCTTTTTGGTATCAGACCTGCCGGCGCTACGACCATTGGATGCCGTTCGTGTTGATTTTTCCTGCGCTAAACTATCAATGGTATGATTATAATCGCCCGCGCTTATCGAGCGATTTTCGGCGATAGCCATTCCTTCAGCCGGAATGTCTTTATTCTCATACGCATAGAAATAGACACTCACACAAAACAGTAATACGATGCAGGCAGCAGCAACCCAAATTTGCACATAATGCTGTTTTTTTCTTGTCCGTTTCTTTATTTGCTTTTCAAGTTTTTTCAAGTGATAAACCGGATGATCATTAATCAGATCATATCCATCCATAGCATCTTGTAAGAAAGGGTCGCGCATCGCATCAAGTTCCAACTGATGTGCATTTTTCCCCGAACGTTCACCTTTTATGTAATCCAACAAACTCATAGTTCAACCTTTTCCAGACTAACCTTTAAATTCTGTTTCCCTTTTTGAATGTATCTTTTAACATTTTTCAACGTATATCCTGTTTCATCGACAATTTCGGCATAGGATAATCCTTCCTTAAAAAAATAATTGAGGCTCACTCGCTGGGGTTCGGGCAATTTGTTTAAACAATCCGTCAATACCTGGTTTTGACTGCCGTAGCCGTTTTCTACTAATAGATTGATAACCGTGTCGAATTCCATGGGAAGGCTATTCATGTTTTCCGAAACAATTTGCCTTTCATTTTGTATAATTTGGGCGCAATGGTTTTTTACTGCCTTGTAGAACCAGGGTTGAAATTCCTTTATGTCATATTTTGAAATGGTATAAAGCATGTCTTCCAAAAATTCCATGACCGCTTTGCGCACTTTGTTCGAATCTCTCAGATATTTTAAACACACGCCGTAAAGGAGCGGGAGATAGCGGTTAAACAATTCTCCCATATATATATCTTTATCGAACTCTTTGTACAGTATCAAAAGCTCTTCATCCGATAAATTAGATATCCTGCTCATTTTATATTCCGTGTTTTTTTTACAAAAGTATAAAAAGAATTGAAAGTAACGATAATTTTTGATAAAAAAATGAAGTAGCTGTATATTTTTTATCTAAATCACCTTATCGTTTTTTTATCGTTTCGGGCATTTGCCTTAAATTCTTTGTGCTTTCCTGAAAAGAGTTGATATTGCCGGTATTCGCAATCCAGAGAGCCGTTAATCAATTTCATTTTTGCAGCAGGCTTCAATCCGATCGCCTCCATGCCATCGGGATTGGAAGAAATAATCCAGGCATCGTATCCCTGAAAAACATGTTTCAATCGCTCTCCGATCGCTGCGTACAGGTCCATCAAATCGTTTGGATTCAGTCGTTCGCCGTAAGGAGGGTTGGTAATCAGGATTCCTTTTCCAGGGTTTTCCGTAATTCCCTGCAACGGTTGAACTTTCAATTCAATGTATTGAGAAAGGCCGGCGCTCTTCACATTTTTTGTGGCTGCGATGATCGCTTCGCGGGAACTGTCGGAGCCGTAACATTTGAAATTGAACGGTTTTTCAAGACTGTCGTCGCTACTGACGTCTTCAAAAAGTTCCGCATCAAAATCGTCCCATTTTTCAAAAGCAAATTGATTGCGGAAAACGCCCGGCGCAAGATTCAGCGCTATTAAAGCGGCTTCAATCAATAAAGTACCAGAGCCGCACATCGGATCGACGAATGGGCTTTCGCCTTTCCATCCGGTTTTTAAAATCATCCCGGCGGCAAGCGCTTCGTTCAATGGAGCTTCTCCATTTTCTACCCGGTAGCCTCTTTTGTGTAACGACTCGCCCGAACTATCTAAAGCAAAAGTACATTCATCGTGCGAGATATGGAGGTGAAGCTGCAAATCGGGGTTATTGATCCGTACCGAAGGACGCGTCATTTCTTTTTCTGTGAAATAATCAACGATAGCGTCTTTGACCCGGTAAGCTACAAATTTGGAATGGGTGAATATTTCGGAATAAACCACAGTATCAATCGCAAACGTTTTCTTTTCGGGTAAAAGTTCCGACCAATTGAGCTTTTTAATTTGCTCATAGACTTCATCGGGATTTTGAGCCTTAAAATACACAAGGGGCTTCAATATCCGCAAGGCAGTACGGCAATGATAATTCGCTTTATACAGTAACTCTTTGTTTCCTTCGAACGACACCATCCGCCTGCCTATTTGCACGTTGTTGGCGCCCAACGCGATCAGTTCGCCTGCCAATACATCTTCCAGGCCATACAAGGTCTTTGCGACCATTTCAAACGTGAGATTGGTTGTTTTCATCGGATATAGGTTCCTTTCCCTGTATTTATCTCGGAGGCACAAGTGATGATCACTTCTTTTACTCCGGAAGCAATGGCTTGAAATGCATTATCTAATTTAGGGATCATGCCGCCCTGGATGATTCCTTCGTTTTTGTACTGCCGATATAATTCACCGTCTAAAACCGGAATAAGGCTATCGTCATCGGCTTCGTTCGTCAAAACGCCTTTCTTTTCAAAACAGTAAATCAGACGGACATTGCAATCAAAAGCCAACGCTTTCGCTATTTCGGCAGCGATCGTATCGGCGTTGGTATTCAATAAATTGCCGTTTCCATCGTGCGTAATCGGAGCGATAACAGGCAAGTAGTTTTGTGTGAGCAATTCTAAAAGCGCCGGAGCATTTATTTCTTTTACATCGCCGACAAAACCATAATCGATTTCTTTTACCGGTCGCTTCAGGGAAAGAATCAAGCCCATATCGGCTCCAGACAGCCCGATGGCATCCATTTGTAATTTTTGCAGCTGGGCAACCACGTTTTTATTCACCCAACCGGCATAAACCATGGTGACTACTTTCAGCATTTCCGCATCGGTAATTCTTCGACCGTCCGTCATTTTTGTTTCAATACCTAATCGTTCGGCCAGGGCGGTAGCCAAACGTCCTCCGCCATGGACTAAAATCTTATCGCCTGCGATTAGAGTAAAATCTTTTAGAAAAGCCGTTAATGACTCCGGATTTTCTACAATTTTTCCTCCGATCTTTACAATTGTCAGTTGGTGCATACGCTATTTTTTATTATTTATTTCGAAATCACGTTAAAAAAAATTTATCAATTCCATTCTTTCAGGTAAGTATAAAGAGCCCTGACCGGCAAACCCATCACATTGTAAAAAGAGCCATTCAGTTTTTCTACGCCAATGTAGCCAATCCATTCCTGGACACCGTAAGCGCCGGCTTTGTCGAACGGCTTGTATTTTTCCACATAATAGTCGATTTCTTCTTCCTGCAGTTCGGCAAACCGAACCTGTGTGGAAACATCAAACGCCTGCTGCTTTCGCCATCCGGTGAGGCAAACGCCGGTAATCACCTCATGTGTTTTTCCCGAAAGGATTTGCAACATTTCTTTTGCTTCCCGTTCGTTTTTCGGCTTTCCGTAAACGGTTCCTTCCCGCAGCACAATCGTGTCGGCCGTAATTAGCAGAGTATCCTCTTTGATATATTTTTGGTAAGCCTTCGCTTTCTGTTTTGCGAGAAAAAGGGGAATCGCTTCTTTTCTCAACGTGTCCGGATACGATTCGTCGATATCAGGAATCACTTTTACTTCAAAATCGATATCCAGTCCCGCCAGGAGTTCCTGTCTTCGCGGTGAATGGGAGGCTAATATAATCCGGTATTTTGAGAGATTGTCGAGCATGGCGGTTGTTACAACAAGCAGTTTACCATCCGAAGGCGTCATCTTGCATCCATTTTCCCTGAACTTTCATCACCTGTTCAATGATGTCGCGGCCGACACCTGTTCCTCCGGCTTTCGATGAGATATAGCGGGCGATTGCTTTGATTTCGGGAACCGCATCCGCCGGACAGGCCGGTAAACCGACCGCTTGCATGATTTCGTAATCAGGAATATCATCCCCAACATAGCAAATTTCGTCCAAGTCTAAGCCGGTTTTTTGAATAAAATCGTGCAAATCGCTGATTTTATTCTTAGCTTTTGTGTAAATATGATGAAAACCCAAGGCTTCGAAACGCACACGGATAGCAGCAGAGTCTCCTCCGGTAATAATTCCCAACAGGAAGCCGTTTTTTGCTGCCAATTGCATGGCGTATCCGTCCTTCGTGTTGATGATACGCATCGGCTCGCCCGATGGATGGAGAGGGATAGAGGCAGGCGACAAAACGCCATCGACATCAAAAATGAACGCTTTGATTTTTGCTAAATCGTAATTAATAGTGCTCACGTCGTTTATTTTTGTGACAAAAGTAATCATTTTTTAGTTACGCGGCTAAAACTTATCTGAATTCCTTTTTCAATCGGGCAAAAAATCGTTCAAAGTTTGGTAAAGACAAAAAAAAATTGTTCCTTTGCATCGTTTTTTGAAAAGGGAGAGATGGCAGAGTGGTCTATTGCGGCGGTCTTGAAAACCGTTGAACTGCGAGGTTCCCGGGGTTCGAATCCCTGTCTCTCCGCGGAAAGTCTAAGACAAAAGGAGA
>Ga0123357_10000307_pt1 | contig 46744 bp, 31 predicted proteins | sample TergutEmb28metaG_FD_89873 | JGI IMG/M metagenome (GOLD analysis project Ga0123357, IMG submission 89873) | Embiratermes neotenicus P4 segment gut microbial communities from Petit-Saut dam, French Guiana - Emb289 P4 | ecosystem: Host-associated > Arthropoda: Insects > Digestive system > Gut ...
CAGCCTACTGACACAACCTGTACAAATCCTATTTCTTTCATATCCGCAGTTTTTCTGCAAATGTAGCTAATATTCATTATGTTTGGTGTGTCTATAACCTATAAACTCATGGATATTTCATAATCATTGAAAAATATCGGGATTATCTTCAATTTTAAAACAAGCACGATGATTATCAATCCTACTGCAATTAAGCCGTTTAATGTTCTTTGTTTCATTATTTTTATTTTTAGATTCGATTTGGCTACAAAATTAAATAAATATTTTTGTGTTGTAAACAATTTTTATCTGCAAATCAAGAGAAACATCGTCTTTTATAAAGAATATAAATCAAATAAGTTATACCACTACTCAAAAAAAGCGCGATCACATCATACCAGTCAAAAGTTAAACCTAAAAAAAATTCATAAATTAAAGAGCCCGCAAGACAGCCAATTAGACATTTAAGAAATTTCTCGCGAGAAATTCCCCAAAAAAACAGAACTGAGGCTGGAATACATATCCAACTTGTTATAGTATCAGCGAGATGAAAATCATATATGTGATTTTTATAGATATATGGACGATAGGTTTTTATTAACAATCCGGATAATAGAACTAAAAAAATTGAAATAAACAGCGCTAATCTTTTCTTGGATATTTTCATATACTTTTTGATTTTGCATAAAAACTACCATGCAACATCATCGAAATGAATAACATGGTAGTTCAAATTTCATTCAACATTTCCTATTGATTCATTTCCTAACGACTATCGAAGATATATTATTATCTTCAGGATAGGGCTTGAATACGGCAGATAACGACCGTGTTTTTATACCGTCTCTGGTCAGAAAATTTTGTGCGGCAGAAGAAAAAGGAGTCCCAAATTTAATAATATTTTGTTCTTTATCGACTATCAATGCAGTTAGCCCCTCAAGTTGGTAAAAACTTCGCGGCGCCTCTTCTTCTATTTCATTTAAATAAATTATTGACCCATCATGATTTATCCAATAAATATAATGCCTTGAAACGATGGAATATTTGATATTCTCACCGGTGTAAGCATACATAAGTTCCGGTGTTAAGAACGGGTCACGATATTCTTGCGGTTCAGCCCATGCAATGGTCAATGTATCGTTGCGCGTTGAAAAAGAAATGGAACAACTGAGGGGATTATTGTATTGAATAACATCTATCTCTTTCGATAAATCCACATTCTCTATGCCATCGAAATTAAGGTCGAGCGGAAGAAGAGCTTCCAAATCAACCAACAAATATGTATAAGACACATCGACAGGCTTTACTTTTTCTTCTTCTTTGCAATTCGTAAACAGGAAAGCTAAACACACGAATACAATTAACATTGAATACTTTTTCATATAACTTATTTTAATATAGTTGCACTGGAATAATACTCATTTCAACATATGGATTACCTCTGGAAAACAAGGTGTAGTTGTTGCCAGAAACGGACTTAATGACAGGGTCGGAGAAGTAACATTCTATTGTCCCTAAATCGTCTGCTCCTTTAGTGGTTACCAAAGTATAAGTATTAGTTTGCGTACTTTTGGCTGATGTGCCAAAATTTAGCCCTATTTTTCCTAATCCGTTAGCTGTCATTCCAAAATTAGTGGCATATTCAACATTCATGGTCTGAGTTTGGGTTTCTGTCGTTTGATCGTCGGTTTCAGATATAATAAATTTCCACCCAAAACTATTACTTTCCAAGTCCCATGTTGCTAAATCAACATTTGGATTATATTCTTTACTTGTCACACCTGTTGGACAATAAAGGTATCTAATTCCCATAATTCTACTTGTAGTATATTGAATATCAAAAACATCTTGAGGAGAAACGCTGAAATATTTTGTTATAGTTGTTCCAATTCCTGATAAATTATTGATGATAATATCAATTTTTATCTCGAATTTTCCATCTGTCCAAAAAAGGTTACAGTCAGGAGTCGAATTATTTGTTGATATGAATCTATAAGCCGGATCTCCAGCTTGATCAGACATTTTGTAATAGGCATCGGGACTAAATTTTATGGAAACAATTCTTTCCGAGAATCTTCTGTTTATATATCCGGTGCCTGTAGATCCGGATTGTTTCGTTAAACCATAATAAATATAATCACGTTGCCAGTAATTATTATCAAGCCCCATCTCATTATAAGCTGAAATCAGTAAGGGAGACAGCTGACTGGCAGGTAAAGTTGCTGCCCTCAGTGATGAAGTTGTTTGTCCATTAAATGCTTTATCAATAAATTCATAAGCATCATTATAGGATGAAGACCTTAAACTCGAAGCTGTAATGTTTTTGTTTTTTAACCGGATACGCTCATTATTTTTAACAACTAATGTTGGCCAGCCGGGTATCTCATTTGATTTTATGGATACTAATATTTTTCCGTCAGAGTAAAAATCAGTTGAATCATTTTCCAAGACAGTGCTTGCAACACAAGGTATTTCATTTTTTGTATCCCATGTGCCGGCGTTAAATCCGGATGGCAATTCAGGAACATAAATAGTTAATAAGGGCAATGATTCTTCTATGCCTGTTAGTTCTTCTTCATTTTTAGCATATTCAGTAAGAATATCTCGAAAAGATTTACCATTGGAAACAATCTCATTCTTTGAATGTGGATAGAAAATATCATAATCATTATCCATCATTTTCAAAGCCTCTATCTTTAGAAAACTTCTGAGGTCAGAATTTTCCTTGACGGCTATTGATAATATTTCTGAAAAACGAACCATGTTGGATACCATTGGAGGAACAACATTCTCTTTTTGAATTTCTTTCTTAATTATAGACTCATGTTTTGAGTCATCGTGACAAGATATCAATCCAAACAATACACAAAAGTACAAATAAAAAAATAAATTCCGTTTCATAATTCATAAAATTTTAAAATGTTAAATAATTAGTAAACAAAAGTAATGTAATTTTAAACATTTTTTTTTAATTTACGATGCGAATAATTCCATAAAACATGGCGAAATTTACCACATAACAACAATAATGAGTCATAAATTCTCAGTTTTCATGCGGTCTTCATGAATGATCAATGAATAATGACGGAAAAAATCATATTTTAACAAAATGGAAATCTTTAAGAGTAATTGAGTGTTGATGGTCGGATTTTTGAAAATACGGTAAATATTTGAATTATCATAGTGCAATTTCTTTGCAAGCCAAGAAGGTTTACGTCCCCCTTCTACCAATACGTTATATATTAAATTTCCTATATGTAAATCAACACTCATGATAATTATTGTTTTAACAATAAAAAACGTGAACTTAACTATTTACCTGAGAGGCTCTGCATACCCTATATATAAATGAGAAAGCTCACGCAATCACTCGTGAGCATTATGCTTATCATTCCCATATATAGAACATACTTGATAAAATTTGCAGAGTTTCTCAAGTGAAAATAAAAAGATAACGCTTTTTATCAATATTATTATTTAAATTTAAATCATATTACTCTTTTTTATTAGTTGTTTAATACTTAATATTTTGTACTACTTGAACCTTGAAAAATAGTATTTCACCGATTTATCCATTACGGATACTGCGTTATACCCACCAACTCAACCTGAAAAACCAGCGTAGTATATGCCTTGCAAATGACTTGATAAGTAGCAGGACTCACGTAATCGCTTGATCCATAACCCAAATAATACGGAATCCCAATTTCCCATTTATCCCCAACAACCATTTGTTGCAAAGCAAAAGAAAAACCTCTGATAACAGATTGACCGCCTAAAGAAAATTCTACGGGCGTATTATTCAGACTCGTACCGGCGTCAAAAGTCGTTCCATCGTAATAAGTTGCATTGTAAAGTACTTTTACTTTGCTTGTCTGGAGCGGATGCTCTGTTCCTGTGCCGGAATTAATGATCCTTTTATATACCCCTGAAGGTCCTGTTTTCGTTTGAATTTCCGTATAAGCAGGATTTTTAGCAATCGAATCATTATAGTAGTTTGTGTTTGCTTCGCGCCAAAGATCCGTACTGTTATCTTTGTTACACGCATTGAACGATACGGTCAACGCGGCAACTGTTAGTAAAAAAAATAAATTCTTCATATATAACTTAAAACTTATAATCTAAAATATTCTTAAAATTTAACTTCCGGCGCTTTTTCAGCTCCTGCTTCCGATTTAAAATAGGGTTTGACGGTAAATCCCGACATGCCGGCAATGATATTATTCGGAAAACGGCGAATCAACGTATTGTATTGTTGAGCCGTATCGTTAAACCGCGTACGTTCGGTAGCAATCCGGTTTTCTGTGCCTTCCAGCTGAGCTTGCAAATCGAGGAAATTCTGATTGGCTTTCAAGTCGGGATATGCTTCCACGCTGACTAATAAACGACTGAGCGCTGAACTTAATTCACCTTGAGCCGCTTGAAATTGAGCCATATTTTCTTCTGTCAGTTTAGTCGGATCGATGGTCGTTTGCGTAGCTTTCGCCCGAGCTGCAGTTACATTTTCCAGCGTTGTTTGCTCGTGCGTAGCATATCCTCTGACGGTAGCTACCAGATTGGGAACTAAGTCGGAACGGCGCTGGTACTGATTTTCAACATTTCCCCATGCGGATTTTACACTTTCGTCTGCTTTCACCATGCCATTGTAGGCTCCCTGATACCATAAAAAGATAATTCCTACTACGACAATCAATACAATAATTGCAATAAGAGACTTTTTCATATTTTTGCTATTTGTTTTAATAAATTTTTCATACTTACCTTATCGGCGATAATGTTTCCCAAATCGGCGATTGGCACACGCTCCTGCTCCATTGTATCGCGGAAGCGGATAGTTACCCGATTGTCAACCAGCGTATCGTGGTCGATAGTGATGCAATAAGGCGTTCCGATGGCATCCTGCCTGCGATACCGTTTTCCGATGGAATCTTTTTCGTCGTACTGGCACGGATAGTCAAATTTCAGATTATCCATAATTTCACGGGCTTTTTCGGGAAGTCCGTCTTTTTTCACCAATGGCAAAACGGCTATTTTCACCGGAGCCAGCACGGGCGGAATCTTCAGAACAACACGTGTTTCGCCGTCTTCCAACTGTTCTTCCGTATAAGATCCAGCCAAAACGCTCAGGAACATGCGGTCAACGCCAATCGATGTTTCTATAACATAAGGCGTATAGGATTGGTTCAATTCGGGATCGAAATATTGAATCCTTTTGCCCGAATATTTTTCATGACTGCTTAAATCGAAGTCGGTGCGCGAGTGAATCCCTTCTACTTCCTTAAATCCAAAAGGCATTTCAAATTCAATGTCGGTAGCGGCGTTTGCATAATGCGCCAACTTGTCGTGATCGTGGAAGCGATATTTTTTGTCGCCCAGCCCCAGCGTTTTGTGCCAGCGCATGCGCGTCTGTTTCCACTGGTCGAACCATTTTAATTCTTCGCCCGGACGAACAAAAAACTGCATTTCCATCTGCTCAAATTCCCGCATCCGGAAAATAAATTGGCGGGCGACTATCTCGTTCCTGAAAGCTTTTCCTATTTGAGCGATACCGAACGGAATTTTCATCCGTCCGCTTTTTTGTACATTCAGAAAATTGACGAAAATACCTTGCGCCGTTTCCGGACGGAGGTAAATCTTCATAGCCCCATCGGACGTAGAACCCATTTCGGTGGAAAACATCAGGTTGAATTGCCGCACTTCCGTCCAATTGCGCGTTCCTGAAATCGGACAAACAATCTCATAATCGAGGATTATTTGCCGCAGTTCTTCCAAATTACCATCGTTCAAAGCTTTAGAATACCGTGCGTGCAATTCGTCTTTCTTCGCCTGGTTTTCTAAAACGCGGGGATTTGTTTCGCGGAATTTTTGTTCGTCAAATGCTTCGCCAAAACGCTTGGCAGCCTTTTCTACTTCTTTGTCAATCTTATCGTCGTATTTTGCCAGATGCTCTTCGATCAGCACATCGGCGCGGTATCGCTTTTTAGAATCCTTATTATCAATTAAAGGGTCGTTGAAAGCATCCACATGTCCGGATGCTTTCCAAATGGTGGGGTGCATAAAAATAGCCGAATCAATGCCAACTATATTCTCATTCAATAAAGTCATGCTGTCCCACCAGTATTTTTTGATATTATTTTTGAGTTCAACGCCATACTGTCCATAATCATAAACTGCACCCAACCCATCATAAATCTCGGATGAAGGAAACACAAAACCATATTCTTTGCAATGTGAAACCAATTTTTTGAAAATTTCTTCTTGTTGCGCCATAAAATATTAAGCTGTTAATTTTTTATTTTATCGGGATTTCCGAATTATTTGCGGTGCAAAGTAAGTTATTTTTTTTGAAAGAGAAAAACATTCTGACAAACAAATTTGTTTAAAAATTTAGAGACCTAAACATACAAAACGTATAACTAAGAGTATTTAAAAAGAAAAAGCTATGGAATTAGAGTTAAATAAAAGGTTAGTGGAAAATGTATTAAAACATATTCCCAAAAATAAGAAGCCGGTAATCTATCTGGTCAATACGCTGAATATAAGTCGTGAATCTGCTTATCGTCGCATACGGGGCGATATTCCATTTACAGTGGCGGAATTAATAATATTAGCCACCAAGCTGGAGTTTTCTATTGATGACATTTATGATCAAGAGAAACAAAACCATGCGTTTTATGATTTTTCGAGAATAGAAAAAAATCCGACTAATTTTTTCTTACTGATGCTTAAAAAGTATAATGAGCTGCTTGAAAAATTAAGTTATGCAAAAAAGTTGGAAGTAATGATGGCATTTAACACATTTCCACCTCCTTTCTATGCACATTTCCTCAACCTGTTCAGGTTCACGTATTATAAATGGTTGTATCAGGATAATGAAATTAATCGGAACATTTCGTTTTCGGAAACGGCTATACCGGATGACGTAATCGTTCTTCAAAAAAAGATGAAAGGAAACTTAATAAAAGGTACCAGTGCAATTCTTATTTTGGATATGGACATTTTCCTGAATATGATAAAGGAAATACAATATTTTTACCAGCGGAAATTATTGACCAATGAAGAAATGCTTTTGCTTAAAGAGGAAGCGCTTCACATGGTTGAACAATACGAAGATATAGTGCAGACCGGAATATATGGAGGCGCTAAGATTCAACTCTATTTATCGTCGCTTTGCGTTAATTCCAATACGGTTTATTACAAATACGACGACAAAGTAGATCCGCTTTTTTGGATATTTACGGTTAATCCGGTTGTTATTCAAAATGCAGAGTTTGCTTCTATGCAACTGAAATGGCTTAATTCTTTAAAGCGGCAATCGGCGCTTATTTCACAATCCAATGAAATTCTGCAAGCCGAGTTCTTTTTCCAGCAACGGGAATATATCGACAAATATTTGGTGGTTGAAAATACACTTTAAATTATACTCTATTTTATTATTTATATCCCTGACAAGGTTTAATCTTTGTTAGGGATACTTTATTTGATCTGCTCATCTTCTTTATTATTTTTTTCGATTAAATCATTTTTTATCGTATCTTTGCAATTCAAAAATTATTTACATAACGTATTCGGAAATGATTCTTTTTTTCAAAACAAATGCTAATTCGATTATTGCAGTCGAAACATCGTTGAAACTTTCGAAAATAGATAATAGAAAATTGGTTTGGCTGTTCGGTAATGCCGAATTTCTACAAAAGAAAAACATAGACGCTTTTTTAATTGGACCCCGCCGTGAAATGATTACTCCCTGGAGTACGAATGCAGTCGAGATTACCCAAAATATGGGTATTGGCGGAATCAACCGGATTGAAGAGTTTTTTATCGTACCGGATAAAACCGCAGGATACGACCCGATGTTGCAACGAATGTATGTTGGAATCGGACAGGATGTTTTCACTATTAATAAAAAATCGGAAGCGATTGTTTATGTGGATGATATTGCCTTATATAATCAGCAGGAAGGATTGGCGTTAAATCAGGACGAAATAGAATATCTGAATAGCGTAAGCAAAAAATCAGGACGTAAACTTACCGACAGCGAAGTTTTCGGTTTTTCGCAAGTCAATTCCGAACATTGCCGGCACAAGATTTTTAATGGCATTTTTATCATTGACGGCGTAGAAAAAGAATCTACTCTTTTCGATTTAATTCGCAGGACTTCACAAATTAATCCCAATCGCTTGGTATCGGCTTACAAAGATAATGTGGCTTTCAACGAAGGACCTGTTATTGAACAATTTGCTCCTCTTTCGGGCGATAAACCCGATTATTTTGCCGTGAAGAATATCGAAACCGTCATTTCCCTGAAGGCGGAAACACATAATTTTCCAACGACCGTTGAGCCGTTTAACGGCGCATCGACAGGAACAGGCGGAGAAATCCGCGACCGGTTGGGCGGAGGAAAAGCATCGCTGCCGATTGCCGGCACAGCAGTTTACATGACTTCCTATCCCCGCACAGAGGAAAACAGGGAATGGGAAAATGCAATGGCTGAGCGAAAATGGCTCTATCAAACCCCTGCTCAAATTCTTATCAAGGCTTCGAATGGCGCTTCCGATTTTGGAAATAAATTCGGTCAACCCTTGATTTGCGGTTCTTTACTGACATTTGAACATGAAGAAAATCGCAAGAAATTTGCATACGATAAAGTAATCATGATGGCGGGTGGCGTCGGATTTGCCAATAAACGAAACGCTTTGAAAGCAGAACCGAAGACTGGAGAAAAAGTAGTGGTTTTAGGCGGCGATAATTATCGAATCGGTATGGGCGGCGGTTCCGTTTCTTCGGTTGCCACAGGAGAATATTCCGGAGGGATTGAGCTCAACGCCGTACAGCGCGCTAATCCTGAAATGCAGAAGCGGGTTTCAAATGTGATTCGAACATTGGCGGAATCAGAGGATAATCCGATTGTTTCCATTCACGACCATGGCGCCGGCGGTCATTTAAATTGCTTATCCGAATTGGTGGAAACGACCGGAGGAAAAATCGAGATGTCGAAATTGCCTGTCGGAGACCCAACGCTTTCAGCAAAAGAAATTATCGGCAACGAAAGTCAGGAAAGAATGGGCTTGTTGCTTGAGAGTAAAGATATTGAACGGGTTCAAAAAATTGCCGGAAGAGAACGTTCGCCGATGTATATTGTTGGAGAAACTACCGGCGACGGACAATTGATTTTTGAACAAGCCGACGGACAAAAACCGCTGAACATGCAACTGTCCGATTTTTTCGGAAAGCCGCCGCGTACAATAATTAATGGTTTGTCTATCGAAGAGCAGTTCAAAAATGTAGAATATACCGAGAAATGCTTAAATGAATACGTAGAAATTGTATTGCAATTAGAAGCGGTTGCCTGTAAGGATTGGCTGACCAATAAAGTTGACAGGTCGGTAACGGGGAAAGTCGCCCGACAACAATGCCAAGGCGAGATTCAGTTGCCTTTGAGCGACTTGGGCGCTGTTGCCCTCGATTATCGCGGAAAAGCGGGTATTGCTACTTCAATCGGTCATGCGCCTCAAGCAGGATTAATCGACCCTGCAACCGGTTCGGTTCTTTCTGTCGCCGAAGCGCTTACCAATATTGTTTTTGCGCCGTTGAAAGATAAAATCACCGGCGTTTCGCTGAGCGCCAACTGGATGTGGGCTTGCAAAAATCCGGGAGAAGACGCCCGCCTGTACGAAGCAGTAAAGGCTTGTTCCGATTTTGTATGCGATTTGGGAATCAATATCCCGACCGGAAAAGATTCGTTGTCTATGACGCAAAAATACGGCGATGAAAAAGTTTATGCTCCGGGAACCGTAATTATTTCCGCCGCTGCCGAAGTAACGGATATTCGCAAAATTGTTTCGCCTGTTTTGGTTCATAATCAACGCTCAACGCTTTACTATATTGACTTTTCGTTTGATACATTTAAATTGGGAGGGTCGGCTTTTGCCCAATCGCAGAATCGCTTGGGCGATGAAGCGCCAACTGTCAGGGATGTGGAATATTTTGTAGCGGTTTTCAATACGGTACAGGAATTAATTGATAAAGAACTGATTCTTTCCGGTCATGATATATCTGCCGGCGGTATGATTGTAACGCTGCTGGAAATGAATTTCGGAAATGAGGAAGGCGGTTTGGAAATCACTTTGGATAAATTGGTAGAAAAAGATTTAATCAAAATATTGTTCAGTGAAAATCCGGGTATAATCATTCAAATAGAAGACAAGACTTTAGTTGAAGACATACTCGAAAAAAATGGGATAGCTTTTGCAAAAATCGGTAAACCGGTTACTGAACGGCATCTTCTTTTTTCCAAAGGCGGCGTTTCGTATCATTTTGGAATTGATTTCTTGCGCGACGTCTGGTTTTCTTCTTCCTATTTGTTAGACCGCTTACAAAGTGGCGAAAAGCAGGCGAAAGAACGTTTTCTTAATTATAAGCGGCAGCCTTTACAAATTCGGTTCAATAAGAATTTTGACGGAACGCTGGGTGAATATGGTTTAAGTTTCGACCGGAAAGGCGCTTCGGGCGTTCGGGCAGCTATTGTTCGCGAAAAAGGTACCAATGGCGAGCGCGAAATGGCGTATAGTTTATATTTGGCAGGATTTGACGTTAAAGATGTTCATACAACCGATTTGGTATCAGGGCGCGAAACGCTGGAAGATATTAACCTGCTGGTTTTCTGCGGGGGATTTTCCAATTCCGACGTATTAGGCTCGGCAAAAGGCTGGGCCGGCGTATTCCTTTATAATGAAAAAGCAAAGCAGGCGTTGGATAAATTTTATGCCCGTCCCGACACCTTAAGTCTTGGAATCTGCAACGGTTGCCAATTGATGATTGAGTTGAATCTGATTACGCCTAAACATAAATTACATCCGCAGATGCTGCACAATGATTCGCATAAATTTGAATCGGCATTTGTTTCGCTGACTATTCCCAAAAATAAATCAATTATGTTAAATTCTTTGGCGGGTAGTAAATTAGGCGTTTGGGTAGCTCACGGCGAAGGTAAGTTTTATTTGCCGTTGAACGAGAAAAAATATTCGATTGCAGCTAAATATTCTTGCGATGATTATCCCGCTAATCCTAACGGCTCGGATTATTCGGTCGCCGGCATTTGTTCCCGCGACGGACGGCATCTGGCGTTGATGCCGCATCCTGAACGAGCTTTATTCCCCTGGCAATGGGCTTATTACCCGAATCAACGGAAAAATGATGAAATTACACCCTGGATTGAAGCGTTTGTTAATGCGAAAAAATGGATTGAAATGAACAAAAAGTTATGAATAGTGTTTAAATAGGATATTCTATTTAATCGTTATAAGTAAAATTTTGTATCAGTGAATTTAACCATTTATTTGAAATTTGTCTGGATACTATGTACACTTTTGATTGCAGACAGCGCATTGTCGCAAACTTCTTATTTTTATCAAAAGAGAGTGTATCCGGAAAAAAAGTTGACTATTTTCAACAATGTAATCAAAACAGATTTGGTTTCCCTTGCCTCAGGCGACCTTGCTTTGCTGTATGAACGCCGGTTTAACGAGCGGTTCGGACTTGAGGGCGGGGCAGGTTTTTTACTTCAACCTAACGCAGTTTCTTCGTTTGTGGTTTTTGCCCAACAGTGCGATAATTTTAAAAGTAATTCCGGATTTAGCCTGCTTGTATCACCGAGATTATACAGTTGGCCTTTTTCTAATAATCTTAATTGTATTTTAGTCAGAGCTAAACAATATGAAAATTTAACAGTCGGAGAAATATCTTATGGATTCGGATATATTCTCTCTTTTTCCGATAAAGTCTTTATGGAAACTTCATTTTATGTTGGACTAATCCAACAGTGGCCGTCTGGAAATAAACCTAACTATCTGTACGAAAATAATATGGATATTCCCTATAAAGATCCTATTCTGCAAATGAAAATATCTGTAATTATCGGTTTTGCATTAAATTAATTTATAAATATGAAAATATTAAAACTTCTTTTCTTTTTTTGGATACTTTCCGGAAATGTTTTTGCGCAAAATGCAAATGAAACAAGTTCTATTTCCGAATATATTAATGACGGTGGCCGTTCAAAATCTGCTAACATTTTAAAAACAGATCTCGTCATGATTTATCAAGGTACTGTTCCGTTTATTTGGGAACATCTGTTTAATCGTGATTTTTCTTTGGAAATGGGAGCAGGAATAGTTTTGCCGTACTACAACCGACCGCCGGTGATGCTTAAGAATGACATTGGTCAGAACTCTCTCAGATCTCCCAACTTAGGAGGCAGTTTTCATTTGTCGCCAAAATTTCTCACTTCACTTGGCAGTAGTGGCGGTTTTGAGGCTTTCTATGCTTCAATACCTCTTTCGATTCGATATTATCCCGGACAATTATCATTATTTGATGCGACAGCCACTTTTGGAAAACAATGGCTATTTACTAACAATCGGTTGGTTATAGATATTTCTGCCGGATTTGGTATAAATTGCCAATTTTCTTCAGACAAAAAAAGTTATGTTTTTAATGCGGAAAACAGGTATAGCACTGTAATTGGTAATTTTACAGATGAGTCATACCCTGAAACGGTACATTTCATTATTCCTGTTTCCATAAAAATCGGATATAGATTCTAATATTCAATTATATAAATCTCAAAATTATGAAACAAAAATTATTATTTTTATTTATTGTTGGCACATTTTTACGTGCCACTTCTCTTTTTGCTGAAGCGCCTACTGGAGCTGATTTTGATTGGATCTCACCCAAAAAGTCTCAATCATTATTGGGGTTGGACTATAGCTTTTTATCGGGTAATGAAAATCTTTTTTATTATTACCAATATGATAAAGAGAGAAAAAAGCCCATGTTAGTGAAGTATGATGCAGCAGCCAATAAAACAACTTTCTTTGTGATAAAACTCAAAACGGAAGGCGTAGAAAGGGATTACCAATTAACCCAATCGCTAAACGACTCTCTTTATGTTTTTTCTTCCTTTCAAAATAAAAAACACAATAAATACTATTTTTTTGTGGAGAATGTAGATATGAAAGCATTTAAGCTGAAAAATAATCCGCGAATGATAGCTGAAATTGATTATGACGATGTAAAAGGATTAAAAAGAAGTAATTTTAATTTGTGGTTTTCTGACGATAATAAATATTTTCTTATATCCTACACGCTCCAATCAAAAGACGGAGGCATTCTGCGTTACGGATTCAAAGTATTAGACAGGCAATATAACGAAATTTGGAAGTTTGAAGATGATATACCTAAAGTACAGGGAAAATGGTTTTTGTTTGGATATAGAATTGACCAAAACGCAAATGTATATATGATTTCGCGTGCTTATGAAAATGAAAAAGATGTAAACAAACATTATGAACGAAGTAAATTATATGTGAAACTCATCAATAAGGACGGGACTAAAGGCGTTGATCAGGAACTGTCTCTTTCGGGGGATAAATTCATTACCGCACAAACTTTTCGTTTTAATAAAGACAATGGATTGATGTGCACTGGGCTTTATGCAAAACAGGGAAATGAAAGCGCTATCGGTAATTTTTCAATTGTGTGCAAACCGGGGCAAACGGCAATTAAGAGTATCGACAGCCGCGATTTCGACAGAGCATTTTTTACCAAAGGAATGAATGAGAAAGCCGCTCAAAAAATGGAAGAGAAAATTGACAAGGACAAAGAATTTGAAAACGATTTTGAATATTCTTTCGGAAAGACTATGTATCGGAGTGATGGCGGAATGTCATATATCATTCAGAAGAAAAAACTTACAATATCAACTGTTAGACAACAACACATAAAATATACATATTATAATTACTACTATGACGATATGATGGTTCTTACCTATAATGCGGAAGGTAAAATTATGTGGGTACAAAAAATACCTCAATCACAGAGATTAATAAATGTGTCACGTTTTTATGGCGGTTTTGTAATGAATATTGACAATGACGACAGAATGAATTTTATCTATAATTTGGCATCATCAGGAGTAACCGGAATTAAAGCGGGTTCGGTGAAAAAAACAGTTTGCCTGTCATTAGACAAAGATGGAAAGGAATCGTTCCTTGAGCTTTCTGGTAATGAGATGCGTGGATTTTCTCCGCTACTGTCCGTTTATTTGGGCGATAGAAGGTTTTTAGTAGGAAATGTAAACAGTGGGTTCACTAAAACAAAACTAAATTGGGGTATAATGACATTAAAATAGGGCATAAATTTATCTTTAGTAAAAAAATTCGCCAAAAGAAGTTGTGTTTATGGAATTTATTTGTACTTTTGTCAAATTCATTTACATTTCATAAACAATAAAACCATGCAATACTCTGAAAATTTTATTAAGCTTTATGAACAAGCTTTTCGGGAAAATTATGATCTTCCCGCATTGAGTGATTACGGTACCGATGTTTCGTTTACGTATAGCGAACTTGCCGTTGAAATTGAAAAAATTCATATTTTGTTTACGGAACAAGGCATTCGTCCTGGTGATGCAATTGCTTTGGTAGGCAAAAATTCAGCCTATTGGGGTGTGATTTTTTTGGCGACTATTACGTATGGAGCTGTTACCGTTCCTATTTTGAATGATTTCAATCCGGGTGATATTCAATCTATTGTGAATCACTCGGATTCTCTGCTCCTTTTTGCATCCGATTCTACATTGAAAGATTTGGACGAAAATCAAATGCCTGGATTGAAAATGATTTATTCATTCGCGGGAAAAACAATATCCAACCGGACGGAAGGCGAAAATTTATCCATTCGGTTAACGAATTTATTCAATGGAAAATATGCTGCCGGATTCAGCCGCGAAATGATTCGCTACCCCGAGCTTTCCAATGAAAACCTGATGCTTTTGAACTATACATCGGGAACTACCGGATTCAGTAAAGGCGTATTGCTTACGGGCGATAACCTGACGGGCAATATTATTTTTGCACAGCTCACTTTACCTTTGCAAAGAGGCGATAATTTGCTTTCGCTGCTTCCTTTGGCTCATGCTTACGGTTGCGCCTTTGAATTTTTGTTCCCGCTCACCATGGGCTGTCATGTCACGCTTCTGGGTAAAACGCCTTCGCCGAAGATATTGATGAAGGCGTTTGAAGAGGTTAAGCCGAACTTGATTATTTCCGTTCCGCTTATCCTGGAAAAAATCTACAAAAACATGATTGTTCCTCTTGTTAATAAGCCGGTTATGAAAGTTGCCATGAATATTCCGGTAATTAACACTTTATTGTATTCAGTAGTTCGGAAAAAATTAGTTCAGGCTTTCGGCGGCAAATTCCGTCAGGTAGTGATTGGCGGCGCTCCGTTGAACAGTGAAGTAGAACGGTTTTTCCTTAAAATACGCTTCCCTGTCTCCGTAGGATATGGTATGACCGAATGTGCGCCATTAATCAGCTTCTCTTTGTATGCCGATTACCTTCCGCTTTCGTGCGGTAAAGTTTTGCCTAACATGAAAGTACGGATTGATTCGGAAGACCCTTATCAGGTTGCAGGCGAAATTCAGGTATCCGGACAAAACGTGATGCGCGGCTATTATAAAAATGAAGAAGCTACCCAACAGGTTTTCACTGCCGACGGCTGGCTGAAAACAGGCGATTTAGGCACGATTGACAGCGATTACAACATTTTCATTCGCGGACGTTCCAAAAACATGATCCTGAGCGGGAGCGGCCAGAATATTTATCCTGAAGAAATTGAAGCTAAACTCAATAACCTTCCCTACATCGTCGAAAGCGTAGTTATTTCCAAAAACAATCGCTTGATTGCGCTGGTTTATCCGGATTATGAAGCAGCCCAGACAGCCGGACTTTCTCAGGAAGATATGAAAAAAGTGATGCTTGAAAATAAGGAAACGCTCAATGGCATGCTTGCCTCATTTGAAAAAATTGCAGAAATTCAAATTTGTGAGAAAGAGTTTGAAAAGACGCCTAAAAAAAGCATTAAGCGTTATTTGTACACACAGTAAATTGGCATACATAAGATACAAAATTCAATAAAAATTGCTATCTTGACTTTGCAAATGAAAAAGTTTTATTAATTTTGTAAAATTTATGAAAGTCATTAGCAATGGACCCGCTATATAAAACGCATCAATATTTGGTTGAGCATCTGGATCTTCCGATTCGAAGGAAGTTAATGGATGAGATTAATTGGAACGACCGGTTGATTGGCATCAAAGGTTCTCGTGGCGTGGGTAAGACATCTTTCCTGATTCAGTATGCTAAAGAGCATTTTGCGCCGGACGACAAGCAATACCTGTACGTCAACCTGAATAATTTTTATTTTACCGTCAAAACTATCAAGGACTTTGCCAATGAGTTCCGGATGAAAGGCGGTAAAACCCTGTTGCTTGATCAAATATTCAAATATCCCGCATGGGCTGAAGATTTGGCTTATTGCTACGATAATTTTCCGGATTTGCAGATTATTTTCACCGGTTCGTCGGTACTGCGCTTAAAGAACGAAAACTATCCTTTGGCGCATAAAGTCGTTTCTTACAATTTGCGCGGTTTTTCTTTCCGTGAATATTTGGAATTGAAAACGGGGTATTCGTTCGACGCTTATTCGTTAGATAACATTATCAAGTATCATGCCGATATTTCCGATGCTATTTGCTCCAGAGTAAAGCCATTAGCCTATCTGTCGGGATATATGCACCATGGGTTTTATCCTTTTTTCCTTGAAAATCGCAATTTCTCGGAAAACCTGCTGAAAACCATGAATATGATGCTGGAAGTAGATGTTTTATGCATTAATCAAATGGAACAAAGCTACTTGCCTAAAATCAGGAAGTTGCTTTATCTGCTTTCATTGTCGGCTCCGGAAAGTCCCAACATCAGTCATTTAAGCAACGAGATACAAACGTCGCGGGCGACAGTGATGAATTACATCAATTATCTGAAAGATGCCCGTTTAGTGAATTTGTTATATCCTGTGAATGAAGATTTTCCGAAAAAGCCGGCGCGCATATATTTGCAAAATCCGAATTTGATGTATGCCACGCGGATGATTAATGTAGATGAACAGGTTTTGCGGGAAACTTTCTTCTACAATCAGGTTCACAAAGACTATAGAGTAAATTCAGGCATTAAGAGCACTGATTTTCTGGTTGATGGCTATTATGATTTCAACATTGGCGAAGAAATAAACGGGAAAAACCATCCGGAGGTTTATTACGCGATTGATGGAATTGAAAGAGGGGAAAAAAACAAAATTCCGCTTTGGTTGTTTGGGTTTTTGTATTGACAAATGTAACTGAATGGATCAAGAAATTAAAAATAAAGGAGAGATCATCATTTATCAGGGTTCCGATGGGGCTGCCAATCTCGATGTGAGGTTGGAAAATGATACGGTTTGGTTGACACAGGCGCAAATGGCCATGCTGTTTGAGCGAGATCAATCAGTGATCTCACGTCATATTAACAATATTTTTAATGAAGGCGAATTAGACAAAAATTCAGTATATGCAAATTTTGCATATACTGCTACAGATGATAAAACATATATCGTTGAACACTTTAATTTGGATGTTATTATTTCTGTTGGCTATCGTGTAAAATCCAAACGAGGCACGCAATTCCGCATCTGGGCTAATAAAGTTTTAAAAGACTATATAATAAGAGGATACGTAATCCATGATAAAATTAAAAATAGACAATATGAAGAACTGAAGCAAACAGTAAAACTTCTGTCTAATGTAATTCAGAATAAGGAATTAACAGCAGATGAATCACAAGGTTTATTACAAGTTATCACCGACTACACTTATGCTTTGGATACGTTAGATAAGTACGATTACCAACAGCTTGCAGTTGAAGAAACTACCGATGGTGAGAAGTTTCGCGCTACCTATGAAAATGCAATGGAAGTGATTGGTCAACTGAAAAGTAAATTTAACAGCAGCGATTTGTTTGCCAATGAAAAAGACCAATCGTTCAAGAGTTCAATTAGTACTATATATCAAACTTTTGGAGGTGAAGATTTGTATCCGAGCATTGAAGAAAAAGCTGCTATGTTGCTGTATCTGGTTGTAAAAAATCATTCATTCAGTGATGGAAATAAACGAATTGCAGCATTTCTTTTTCTGTGGTTTTTGGAAAAAAATGGTATCCTGTACAAGCAAAACGGATTACGGTTAATAGAAAACAATGCTTTAGTTGCGCTGACGCTAATGATTGCAGAAAGCAGGACGGAAGAGAAAGATGTGATGGTAAAAGTAGTTGTAAATTTGATTAATAAGAATAATTGAAATATATAAAAAACAAAAAATTATGGCAAAACAAAAAAAATTTCTAACATGTGACGGAAATCAAGCAGCATCGCACATCGCTTATATGTTCAGCGAAACCGCTTCGATTTATCCAATCACACCGTCGTCCACCATGGCGGAATACGTCGATGAATGGGCGGCTTCAGGACGCAAAAACATCTTCGGCGAAACAGTCCGCGTGGACGAGATGCAGTCGGAAGCCGGAGCTGCCGGCGCCATGCACGGCTCATTACAAGCCGGAGCGCTTTCGACAACATTCACCGCTTCGCAAGGATTGTTATTGATGATTCCCAATATGTATAAAGTTGCCGGAGAATTGCTTCCGGGCGTTTATCATGTTTCGGCGCGCGCGATCGCTTCCCACGCCCTTTCGATTTTCGGCGACCACCAGGACGTAATGGCAGTCCGCCAAACCGGATGCGCCATGTTTGCCACCGGTTCGGTGCAGGAAGTCATGGACTTGGCGGCAGTGGCTCATTTGTCGGCGATTAAGTCTCGCGTTCCTTTTGTGCATTTCTTCGACGGCTTCCGCACTTCGCACGAAGTCCAGAAAATCGAAGCGCTGGAAAACGAAGATTTAGCTCCATTGATTGACCGCAAAGCATTGGCTGATTTCCGTCAGCGAGCATTGAATCCCGAAAATCCGGTAACACGCGGTACGGCGCAAAATCCCGATATTTACTTCCAAGCCCGTGAAGCATCGAATGTTTACTACAATAGGGTAGTGGGTATTGTGGAAGATTATGTAAATAAACTTTCCGAACTGACGGGTCGCTCTTATCATTTGTTTGATTATTACGGCGCTCCTGATGCCGAACGGGTGATTATCGCAATGGGTTCCGTCACCGAAGCTATCCGTGAAACGATTGATCATCTGACGTCTAAAGGTGAAAAAGTAGGCTTGATAGCCGTGCATCTTTATCGTCCGTTCTCGGCGAAACATCTGTTAGGCGCTGTTCCTAAAACCGTAAAACGGATTGCAGTTTTAGACCGCACCAAAGAATCGGGTGCAAGCGGTGAACCACTTTATATGGACGTTGTTGAAGCGTTTGCGCATAATTCCGCTAACAATCCTGTTATTGTAGGCGGTCGCTATGGTTTATCATCCAAAGATACGACTCCGGCGCAAATTCTGTCGGTGTACGAAAATCTGTCGTTGCCTTCGCCGAAAACCGGTTTTACCATTGGCATTGTGGACGATGTAACTTTCACTTCGCTTCCGCAAAAAGAAGAACTGGCTTTCGACGGCGGTCCTTACGAAGCTAAATTCTATGGCTTGGGAGCTGACGGAACGGTAGGCGCTAATAAAAACTCCATCAAAATCATAGGCGACAACACAGATAAATATTGTCAGGCATATTTTGCTTACGATTCCAAGAAATCGGGCGGTTTCACCTGTTCGCATTTGCGCTTCGGCGATAAACCCATACGTTCGACCTATCTGGTTAATACTCCTGATTTTGTAGCCTGCCACGTACAAGCGTATCTTCGTTTATACGATGTAACCAAAGGATTGAAGAAGAACGGAACATTTTTATTAAATACGATATGGAATGAAAAACAGGTAAAAGAAAATCTTCCGGACAATGTGAAAAAATATTTGGCTAAAAACAATATCAATTTCTATATCATCAATGCAACCGGTATTGCTGAAGAAATCGGTTTGGGTAATCGCACGAATACCATTCTGCAATCGGCATTTTTCAAAATTACCGGCGTAATTCCTTATGATTTGGCAGTTGAACAAATGAAGAAATTCATTGTAAAATCATACGGGAAAAAAGGAGAAGATATTGTAAATAAAAATAATGCGGCGGTTGATCGCGGTGGTGAAGTTGTGAAAATCGAAATTCCTGCAGAGTGGGCGAATATCGACGTAGAGACGTTGCGTGCAACATCTCTGCAAACGGCGCCTGATTTTGTGAAAAACATCGTTTTCCCGATCAATGCGCAAAAAGGCGACGATCTGCCGGTTTCAGCTTTTACCGGTCGCGAAGACGGAACATGGGATCAGGGAACATCTGCTTTTGAAAAACGCGGCGTCGCTTCGACTGTTCCGGTTTGGACGGCAGAGAATTGCACACAGTGTAATCAATGTGCATACGTTTGTCCTCATGCAGCCATTCGTCCGTTCCTGCTGGATGCGGAAGAAAAAGCAAAAGCGCCGGCTGATTACCAGACGCTTTCCGCTGTTCCCGCCAGACAGTTCGAAGGCTTGCAATACCGTATTCAAGTGAATGTGCTGGATTGCATGGGTTGCGACAACTGCGCCAATATCTGTCCGGGCAACAAGAACGGCTCGGCGCTCAAAATGGTTCATATCGAAACGCAATACGATAACCAGGCAAATTGGGATTTTTCCGTCAAAGAAGTCAAGAGCAAACAACAGTTGGTAGATGTTTCCTCTAATGTAAAAAATTCGCAGTTTGCAACTCCATTGTTTGAATTTTCCGGCGCCTGTTCGGGCTGCGGCGAAACGCCATACGTGAAATTGGTCAGCCAACTGTTCGGCGACCGTCAGATGATTGCCAATGCAACGGGTTGTACGTCTATCTATTCCGGCTCGGCGCCTTCTACTCCCTATACCAAAAACGAGCAGGGTCGCGGGCCTGCATGGGCGAACTCATTGTTTGAAGACAATGCCGAATATGGTTTGGGAATGCATATTGCTTCGGAAAAAATGCGTAATCGCGTTGTTGAAAAAACAAAGGCGTTGATGGCGATTGCATGGACTCAGCAACGGGTCAAAGACGCTGCTCAAGCGTGGCTCGACAATATGAACGACAGTGGTGCGGCAGGCAGAAAAGCCGCCGACGAATATACCGCCGCTCTTGAATGGGGAATAGCGTCTATTGACGACGTGATCGAACACTTCGAAAATGCAGGCGCTGAATATGCCGGCAAACTTGCAGAAGTAAAAGCCAAAAAGGCGGCAGGAGCAACCATGTGCGATTGTCCGGCTTGTACGTTGTGCAAGGAACTTTTGGAACTAAAGAATTACTTTATGAAGCGTTCGCAATGGATTATCGGCGGCGACGGTTGGGCTTACGACATCGGTTTCGGCGGATTAGACCACGTCATTGCTTCCGGTCAAAATGTGAATATTCTGGTAGTAGATACCGAAGTATATTCCAACACCGGCGGTCAATCGTCCAAATCCACGCCGGTTGGCGCTGTAGCTAAATTTGCCGCAGCCGGAAAACGCATTCGCAAAAAAGATTTGGGCATGATTGCAACAACTTACGGATATGTGTATGTAGCGCAAGTTGCAATGGGCGCTAATCAGGCGCAAACCCTGAAAGCGATTCGGGAAGCGGAAGCATACAATGGCCCTTCGATAATTATAGCCTATTCGCCTTGTATTGCCCACGGGCTGAAAGCCGGTATGGGTAATGCGCAAGTGGAACAGAAATCAGCCGTAGAATGTGGATATTGGCACTTGTGGCGCTACGATCCCCGTTTGGAAGCCGAAGGGAAAAATCCGTTCCAGTTGGATTCTAAAGAACCGGATTGGACGAAATTCCAGGATTTCCTGATAAACGAAGTGCGCTTTGCAACATTATTGAAGCAATACCCCGAAGAAGCGAAAGAGCTGTTCAAAGTAACTCAAGAAAATGCCCAATGGCGTTATAACGGTTATAAACGGTTGGCAACGCAGCAATATTAAGCAAAGAAATACACAAAAAAAACTGTCTCAGATGATTTCTGAGACAGTTTTTTTTTAATTTCCTTTTTTACACCTTATTTAATAACACTAAGGAAAGTCGGATCTGTAATATATTTTACAAATTCCAAATCAGTAGATGCTTTTTTAGCAAGCGAAGGATCTTGTTTTACCGCTTGCGACAAGTTTGAAACTACGTCGTTCAAATTGTTGGTTCTTGCGGCAACAATAGCTTTTAGATAAGAAGTTGTTGCATCAGGAGCCGGAACGGCATTCAATGTCGTTTGCGCTTTGCTGTAATCTTTCGTCAAGATTTGCGCCAAAGCGGCATTATTGCTTGCCGTACTTCCAAAAGAGCTGACCGCTTGTGCGTAATTTCCATTTTGAGCTGCCAAAAGTCCTACTGCATTGCTTAATTCGCTCATTCCGGAAGACTTTCCGAAAAACTGCTGCGCTTTAGCTGCATCGCCTTTAATCAAGGAAACTAAGCCCAAATTCATATTTGTTTCGGGAGCTGAGGGCGATAAAGCCAGCGCTTTATTAAAGTTAGCTTCAGCATCGGCAATTTTTCCATCTTTAAAATCAAAAGCTCCCAAGTTATTAAAAGCGCGGAAATCGGTGGGATAAAGTTCTGTTGCTTTTTGATAAATGGCTTCTTTGGCAGCATTCGTATTAACCAATGTAGCGGCATAAAGCAATTCTTCTACTGTCAACGACTTCGGATCAGATGTAGCTAATTGCGTTAACTGGTCGTCGCTCTTTCCGATAATGTCAATGTTAGCAGTCAAACGGGAACGACGCAGTTGCGGAAGAATTTCGTCAGCTAAAACTGAAAATACAGAAGATATATTCTTAATTTCTTTTTCCCTTTGTTCGGAATCAGTGTACATTGATAGAACACTTAAAATCAATTGTTTATCTTGAATATTCGATTTTTCGACCAATTCTTTAAATCCATCCCAGTCCTGAGCTGTATAATTTGCAGAAACAGGAGGAACATCTATTTTCGCTTTCTTCATTGTTTGGGCGAGATATTTATTGGTATTCTGTTCCCGTTGTTCAGCCAGTTTGTTGTTTAATTTATAACCTCCGTCGGGAGACGCATAAGCTGAGATTTCAACATTCACCTTTTGGTTGGGATCTTGACTTGCATTCGCAACCGTATTGTTCCAATCAGCGATATCCGATTTCTTCAATTCGCTGGCGCGGAGTTCCGCTTGTTGAATAAGGAACATAATATCCGCATCATAAGCTTGCTTTATAATCCGTTGGAATTTGTCGGAAGCGGTAACCGGAGCTTCCGAACCGGCATTCAATAAAGCCGCAGTAGCTAAAACACCATCCCCTATTTTAATTTCAGGAAGCGCAACCTCTTTTTTTCCTATTTTAGCGGAAAAAGTAAGATAAAGTTCCGAACTTTGCATAGCAGGAATGTAATCAAAAGTGGAAGTCATTGTAGCATTACCACCTGTTTTTTGAGGGATAACTTGTCCATTACCGGCTACTTTTTCACCCTGAAAGGTATAGGATGTTCCCCAAGCTTCTCCGCCATTATACCGGAGCACGGGAGTAACCACTAATGTAGCATTTTTACTAAACCATTGGGGTGGAAAAGTAGCATTGATAGTTACCGGAACTTTTCCGGCTATCATTTCCAACGGTTGAGGATCGGATTTAACATAGTTAGCTGTCAACGGTTTAAGTCCCGATGAGCAAGCTGCAAAAAAGACTCCCATAACTAATGAAAGGAGCACTGGCATAATAATTCTTTTATTCATAACGCAAATAAATTAATAATGATTAATTTTTTTATTTTATAATTTTGTTGCAAATATACATCAATAAAAACAAAAAAGAAAGAATAGAACAATATTTTTTAATTAATAAATCATTTTTCCCACAAAAGAAGAAAAATCACTCGTTATTTTCACAATACCAATCGTTCCTTGAGGTCGTTCCTTGAGGACGACCGTTGTTTGATCAGGTTGGATTGGCATCTTTTCCAATAATTGTCCGCTAACCGAATAAACAGCAATTTGCCCTTGCACATTTAATGGCTTTCTTAGTGATAACGCTCTTCCGGAACGTTCATAATAAAACCCGTTATTATCTGTAACCATTATCTTTCCTATTTGATCGCCGTTCCAGTTTCGCAATACAGGCTGAATTGCCAGCGAAGTTTTCACCGGCTTGTAATAATCGTAGGTATCAGCCGTAACCCACCCTTTTGCTGCATCTTTTACCCACGCCGTATTTGGTTGCGAAGTATTTTGCAATTTCGTATTATAAACACAAAATTGGGCTGTAGTGGAATAATTAATTGAATACGAAATGAAGAAATTCTTGGCAGTTACCTGAACAGGCTTGTCAAACAGGACAAATGTTTCGGTTGGAAATGTCAATGTTTTATTCGCCGGAGAAAAAGCGCCGTCAGAATAATTGATATATTGAGGAACAAAACGGGCTGAATCAATTTTTATTGCAGGGGAAGAATTGCCGGTATAAATATAAACCGTGACAGAAGATGTAGAACTGAAAGGCATTGCCGGTGTCAGCAAGTATGCTCCAAAGATTTCAACAGGATTCGTAACTGTAAATTCTTCGGCAAACTCCGTCGTTGGCAGGTTGCTGTTTCCAAAAACATATCCGCTATTAGAAGGACTTAAATTACTTATAATCAATGAATCTCCTCCCGTATAACCGGCATTGGCCAAACGGATTACCGGATTTGCCTGATTCGGGTCTAATCCTTGATATTGTGGTACTCCCGTATTTAGAGGATCTAAATAGGTCTTCAATTGATTGACCGAATCGCCGGTTTCCCATCCCATACCTAAAACAGAAAAATAATCTGTCTTTCCATTCGGGTCGACTCCTGAACATAAAGATGCGCCTGAGTTTAATCCGCCGATAACGAAATTATTTTCATCAAATAAAGGAGAACCTGAAGAACCTTCTTCTGTAGAACCGATTGTCCAGGAAGGAATTTTCCAAAAAGAATTTGAATCAAAAATATTAAATGAAGTAGAACTCAAACTAATGGTTTTATCTGTCATTCCGTATTTTTTAACGGCAGCCGAAGGATGATGTATGTTCGTATGATTTCCCGTTGCAACCAAATTCCAATTCCATCCGGCATAAAAGGCATTATAGTAATTGGGTGGCGGATCAGAAAACTCAATCAAAGCAATATCTTTTCTTGGTATAAACGCACGGGCAAAAGCGCCGGCAAGACTCATTTCTTCACTTCCTTTCATTTTTATATTTGCATCGCAAACCGGACGGTTATAATTGAAAAAAGCAACAACAGTACCTGCCCGATCATTGTAAAAATTCATGTCTGTGGGATATTCCGAATATTCATCATCAACAAAGCAATGAACAGCGGTTAGCAGATAGGGTTTCCCATCGGCGGCGGTATTATTAAGTAAAGACCCCGTACAGGCTACGCTCCCATTAATAATTAACAAAACGGTAGAACGAATCATTTCCTCCGTTGCATCCGAACACAAAATATCCGGCATGCAAGAATATGCGCTGTTAATGTCAGGACTCGGTTCTCTTCCTGCTTTGAAAATATCGCGATAATCATGATTTACTTCCGAAATAACAAAATGACCTTTAAAGGGGACATTCACCGGTTCGGAATACTCAACAATAATTGATTCGCCGGATACGGGCTGTATGGGTAATATTTTTTCAGGAGAATTGTTGCGGTAATCAAAACTGCCTGCCACATAAGAATAGTCGGAGTTGTAAACAAATAACTTCCCACCCTGAGGAATCTCAAAATCGCGCAGGAGCAAATTGATAGAATAAGCGCCTGCCGAACGAATCCCTATTTGCCAGACAGTTGTTCCATCCGGTAAAACCGTAGGAGCTGCGTCATTAAGATCAATATGAGTATAAAACTTATACGCAAACGGATAGCTTCCTCGCATATTTCCCTTGTTGACAGCATCTTCCCTTAACACTGAATCCAAATTAAAAGAAGGCATTTCAACAAAAAAAGATTGTGAAGAAGATCTTAAAATAGAAGGTTGCAGAAAATAAGGCATCCCTCCGTGACTGATTTGTGAAAAAACCACATTTGTTGTAAGAAAGCCTAAAAGCGTAAAATATAGACGAATTGGTTTCATTTTCTAATTTCTTGATGAGCAAAGTTACGATTATTTCTTGAAAAATAGTATCTTTGCAGCAATTTTTTAAACCCTGTAAATGAAAGAATTTATAATTACTCATACAGAAACTGAAAATGCGGTTTTGGTAGGATTAATTACTCCGGAACAAAACGAAGCGAAAGTCAAAGAATATCTGGATGAACTGGATTTTTTGGCTACTACCGCTGGTATCCATGCAGTCAAACGTTTCACGCAACGGTTGGATATGCCTAATTCCGTTACTTTTATCGGCTCCGGTAAATTGCAGGAAATCAAAGAATATACTGAAGATGAAGAAAATGCGATCAGTCTGGTCATTTTCGACGACGAATTAAGTCCCAAACAGTTGCGTAATCTGGAAGCAGCGTTGAAAGTACGGATTATGGATCGCACCAGCCTGATACTTGATATTTTCGCTTCCCGCGCCCAAACGGCTCACGCCAAAACTCAAGTCGAATTGGCGCAATACAATTATATGTTGCCCCGCTTGAAACGGCTGTGGACGCACCTCGAACGGCAAGGCGGAGGCGGAAGCAGCGGATTCCGGATGCGCGGCCCCGGTGAAACACAGTTGGAAACCGACCGCCGGATTATATTGAATAAGATTTCCAAACTGAAAGAAGATTTGAAAGAAATCGACCGGCAAAAATCCACACAACGGCAAAACCGGGGAAAAATGGTGCGGGTGGCTTTGGTCGGATATACCAATGTCGGAAAATCAACGCTGATGAATTTGCTGAGTAAATCGGATGTTTTTGCTGAAAATAAATTGTTTGCAACATTGGATACCACCGTTCGCAAGGTGACAATTGAAAATTTGGCTTTTCTTCTGTCTGATACCGTTGGTTTTATCCGCAAACTGCCTACCGAATTAATCGAATCGTTCAAATCAACCTTGGACGAAGTGCGTGAAGCTGATTTGCTGGTGCATGTGGTTGACATTGCCCATCCGGCATTTGAAGATCATATTCGTGTGGTTTCCCAAACGTTGAACGATATATCTAAGGAAGAAAAACCGTTGATTATCGTTTTCAACAAAATAGACGCTTTTTCCTGTATTGAAAAAGAGTTGGACGATTTAACGCCAAAAACAAGGGAAAATATTTCGTTGGAAGAATTGAAACTGACTTGGATGAATAATCTTCACGAAAATTGCGTATTTATTTCGGCTAAGAAGAAACAAAACACAGAAGAATTAAAATCATTATTATACGGAAAAGTCAAAGAAATTCATGTCAAACGATACCCTTACAATGACTTCCTTTACAACTAAAATTATGGAATTTAGAAAATTAACGCCAAATGAAATCGCTTTTTTGGAATCGCGCGATTGTACAGCTTCCGATTGGAACAGCATCGAAGTTCATCCTGAATTTGATCCGAAGAATATACGCAAAGTGTCTTTTTCCGGAAATATTAAAATCGGAAAAACCGACGGAATATTTACTTTTTCCGGCGGGTTGAAAAAACCGGCAGGACTTCGCAACGTTTCAATCCACAATTGTGAATTAGGAGATAATGTGCTGATAGAGAATGTACAGAACTATATCGCCAATTATGTGATAGGAAATAATACGCTGATACAAAATCTCGACCGTTTGGTCACAGACGAAAAATCAAGGTTTGGAAACGGTACGGAAGTTGCCGTCTTGAACGAAACCGGCGGCAGGGAAGTAATGATTAACGACAAACTGTCGGCGCATGTTGCCTATATCCTGGCTTTGTACCGTCATCGTCCGAAGCTGGTTAAGCACTTGCGCGAAATGGTTCGTTTTTATGCCGACAAACACGCTTCGGAAACAGGAACAATCGGTGACAACGTCGTAATAATGAATGCCGGATTAATCCGTAATGTTAGAATCGGTGACAATGCCTGCATCGAAGGGGCGCGCCGCTTGGAAAACGGGAGCATCAACAGCAACGAATACGATCCGGTGCATGTAGGATACGGCGTTATCGCAGAAGATTTTATTCTCTGTTCCGGTTCTCATGTCGAAGACAGCGCCATGTTGACCCGTTGTTTTGTAGGACAAGCCTGCCAACTCGGACATGGATATTCTGCCGGCGATTCCTTGTTTTTCAGTAACTGTCAGGGTGAAAATGGCGAAGCCTGCTCTATTTTTGCCGGTCCCTACACCGTCACTCATCACAAATCCACGCTGTTGATTGCCGGTATGTTTTCGTTTATGAATGCCGGTTCCGGTTCCAACCAAAGCAATCACATGTATAAATTAGGTCCTATCCATCAGGGAATTATCGAAAGAGGTGGAAAAACGACCAGCGATTCCTATATTTTGTGGCCTGCCAAAATCGGCGCTTTCTCTTTGATTATGGGGCGCCACTACCGTAATTCCGACACATCGGATATACCTTTTTCCTACTTGATTGAAAATAAAGATGAGACGATTTTAGTTCCGGGCGCCAATTTAAGAAGCGTTGGCACAATCCGCGATGCGCAAAAATTTCCCAAAAGGGATAAAAGAAAAGATCCACACCTGTTGGATCAAATCAATTTCAACCTGTTAAGTCCCTACACGATTCAAAAAATGTTCAGGGCGATTGATATTTTGCAGGGGTTGCAGGAAACATGCGGACGTACTTCCGAATACTATACTTACCAAAGTTGCCGTATCAAAAATTCCTCATTGAAAAAAGGAATTGACTTATATAATATTGCTATCAAGAAGTTTTTGGGAAATTCGATTATTTCCCGTCTAAAAGGGCAAAAGTTTTCTTCCATCGAAGAAATGAGAAAACGGTTGATTCCCGAAACGAACGACGGCTTGGGCGAATGGTTGGATATGGCAGGCTTAATAGCGCCAAAAATGTTAATTGACCGTTTATTAAACGACATTGAGTCGGGTAAAGTGAATAAACTCAAAGATGTAAACCATATTTTGGAAGAAATCCACCGGAATTATTATGCTCTGGAATGGGCTTGGGCTTGGGATAAAATCCAATCCTATTATGGATATAAACCGGAAATAATCACGCCGGAAGACATCATTCATCTGGTCGAGGATTGGGAAAAAGCGGTAATACGTTTAGATAATATCCTTTATAATGATGCTAAAAAAGAATTTTCACTTTCGGCTCAAACCGGTTTTGGAGTGGACGGAAACAACGATGAACAACGGTTGGATTTCGAGCAGGTACGCGGCATTTTTGAACAAAACACGTTCGTATCGTCTATTTTGCAGCATATTGAAGAGAAAACGAAATTAGGCGACGAATTTATCAATGAAATGAAACTATTAATCAGTTAATCAGTTATTCAACTAATGTCTAAACATGCTCAAACGCAAGCGTAAAGACAGTACCCTTTCCTTGCTGGGAATCTACCGAAACAGCGCCGCCGTGAAGTTTTACAATACGTTCTACAAGAGTCATTCCGATGCCGTTTCCTGTTGAAAAATGGCGGTTTCCTCCTCTGAAAAACGGCTTGAATATTTGTTCCATGTCCTCGCATGAAATACCAATGCCAGTGTCGGAAAAACGAATAAAAATTTTTCCTCTCAAGAACGAAATCTCTACCGTAGAACTGTGATTATCAGAAAATTTGCAGTTATTCTCCATAAGATTGACAAAGGCGGTGCGAAGTAAATATTCGTTCCCATTAATCGTTGCCATCCGGTCGTCGTCGGTGTAATCACCGAAAATCAAATCGACATTGTAATTATCACGGGCTTTCATCACCATAGCGCTTGCGTCAAGAAGCGCTTCGTCTAAACGGACAGAGGTCATTTTAATCTGGTCGGTATGATAACTCACTTTTGCCATGTCCATCAACCCGTTAGAAAGTTTTTCAATATTCCGGGCATCGGCAAGAGCATTTTCGACTACCCTTTTATAGTCTTCGTTTGAACGCTCTTTATGAAGCGACAATTCCAGTTCGGCAATCAGCGCCGCCATAGGAGTGCGCAATTCATGCGATACGTTGCTGACAAACATCTTTTGCGATTCAAACGACTCTTCGAGGCGGTTAAGCATATCGTTAAAAGTTGTCGCCAACTCGCCTGTCTCATCCTTCGTATTGTCTATTTCGACACGTTTACTCAGGTTTGAAGCGGTAATATCTTCTACCTGTTTCACAATTTTCGATACGGGATTCAGCGCATTACGAGCCATAAAGTAACCGATAACAAAGAGTATTGCAAATGAAATCACCCATATTGCTATCAATTTGATATTAAGAATGCGGTACATATCGTAACCGGCTTGAGGATAGAGCAATTCTTCAAGTACGGCAAAAACCACCATTACGAGCAATGTTGTTGCCGCCAAATATCTGAGTGTAAGTTTAGTACGGATTTTCATGGCTGAATATAAATCCCATTCCGGGCTTGGTATGGATTAGTTTAACATCAAAATTTTTATCGATTTTTTTGCGTAAATAATTAATATACACATCAATAAAGTTAGTCCCCGTATCAAAATGAGTGTCCCAGACTTTTTCTGCAATTTCGGTACGCGAGAGAACCCGCTCAGAATTTCGCACGAAAAAAAGCAGCAAATTATATTCTTTGGGAGTGAGCGCAACAGGCGCATTGCCGCGAAAAACCGATTTTGTCCGGAGGTCTATTCGAAGGTCGGCATATTCGATTTTGTTAGCTGAAGATGTTTTACGACGTTTCAACAGGATATTGATACGAGCGTCCAACTCGCGGAAGTCAAACGGTTTGACCATATAATCATCGGCGCCGGAATCGAACCCCTCAAGTTTATCATCCGTCGTACCAAGCGCTGTAAGCATCAAAACAGGAATCGTCTCGTCTTTTTCCCTGATTTTGCGGCATAAGTCAAAACCGCTGCCGTCCGGAAGCATCACGTCGGAAATAACAATATCGAAAACCTCTTTAGAAAACATACCCAGTCCATTCGATACGCTGCCGGCAATCCTCACAGTATGTTCCGATTCTTCCATTCCGCGTTTAAGCAGCTCGGCTACGCGATTTTCATCTTCAATTATAAGAATTCTTGCCATAATGCAAAGATAGAGATTTTTAATAACTTTTTTGTAACATTTGATGTATTGTTGAAAAAAAATATGTATATTTGCAAAGAGATGTTACACACATAAAAACAAAATAAATCCAATAAAATGAAAACAAAAATCTTATTTGTTATTTTCCTTTTGTCTGCAATTTGCAATATGCAGGCGCAAATTAATCCCCAAGACGCTTCAGCCCACGATAAAAAAATGGAATGGTGGAGGGAAGCCCGTTTCGGAATGTTTATCCATTGGGGACCCTATTCCATTTTAGGTGGAGAATATAACGGACACAAGCAAATCCGTGGCGGCGCCGAGTGGATAATGAACCGTTGTAAAATCCCCGTAGCCGAATATCAGGCTTATGCCAAACAATTCAATCCCACAAAATATGATCCGGAAGCCTGGGTGAAACTGGCTAAGGAAGCAGGGATGAAATACATCGTTATGACGTCGAAACATCATGATGGTTTTGCTATGTTTAAGAGTAATGCCAGCAATTTCAATATCGTTGATTTTACGCCTTATAAGAAAGATATTTTGGATGAATTGGCGAAAGCATGCCGGAAATATAATATGAAACTCGGTTTTTATTACTCCCAGGCGCAGGACTGGAACAACCCCGGAGGAGCAGCCGCACGCAGAGTGATGGGTGAAGGCTGGTTGAATCCTGATTCTGCAAAGATTGACGCTTACACAAAAGAACATAAGGGACATTGGGATCCGGTGCAGGACTCCAAAACAATGGAAGAATATATTAACCAGGTTGCAATTCCTCAAATAAAAGAATTGTTGACCAATTACGGCGATGTGGCTGTAATCTGGTGGGATACGCCTGTCGGAATGACCAATGAATTTGCCGAAAAAATCAAAGCGGAAATTGATAAATATCCACAAATTATCACGAACGACCGTTTGAAAAGTCCTAATTTCCGCGGGGATTTCAGAACCCCTGAACAGAAAATATTCGGCTCGAATGAACTTGACGGAAGCGATTGGGAAACATGTATGACTATGGACAATTCGTGGGGATTTCGCAAAAACAGTGAAAACTGGAAATCAACAGAAACATTGATTCGCAACCTGATTGATATAGCTTCAAAAGGTGGAAACTACCTTCTGAATGTTGGTCCGACTTCCGAAGGAGAAATTCCTCCGCAAAGCGTCGAACGCCTGAAAGAAGTCGGGAAATGGATGAAAATAAATGGCGAAGCGATTTACGGCACAACCCGCTGCTTCCTCGAAAAACCGGAATGGGGATGTTATACAATGAAAAACGCTAAAGAAAATACTGTTCTTTATTTGTCTGTTTTCGACTTCCCCGCTAACCGGCAGATATTAATTCCGGGCGTGAAATCTTCCGTTAAATCATGTACGCTTTTAGCGGGAAAAATAAAGTTGAAAACAAAATCGACTAATGAAGGTTTGCTTGTTTATCTTCCGGAAAAAGCGCCGGATGCGATTGCTTCGGTCATTAGCGTCAGATTCATTGGTCGCATCCATTGAGCGCCTTCGTAATCTTTACCTTTTAACGTTATGACGTGTGTTCCTGCATCCAACTTAACAGTTGCAAATTCAAGCGTTTCAACGGGAAGGCTTTTTGTGCCGGACGAATAACTTGCTTCATATAATTTTTTATCAATAGCCAGTAATACAGTTCCCGAATCGGAAAAACGTTCTTTGTTGTAATCGATCGAAACGCGAAAAGTCGCCGGTTTCAGCAGCCTGACAGTCCAGCTTATTGTCTGGTCGCTGTCTTTCCAGTTGGAAAAATAATTGCGATAGGTTTTCCCGTCTCCGGGTATGAAATTTCCGCTGAATTTACTGTCGAAAACAAGTAAATTGTTGATTGACTGCGAATCAAGTAAACGTTCGGGATAAACGCGGTATTCATCAACCGAAAGCGCAATGACTGTGCTGGCGGTATCCGGACAAACGGCGGGCAGGTCGATCTGTAAATCCTTATCCAATTGTTTGTATTTCAATTTTTTGCCTGTTGATATGATTTTCGCCTGTTTTATTTTTGCATTCAATCCTCCAACCGTCAATTTTCCGTTTGCAGGCCATTGATGTACATGTAAATAAAGCGTATTGTCTTTTTTAGTTACGACACCCCAGTTTTGAACCGGAAGCGTTGTCCGTTCGGTTCCATAAATGGATTCTCCGTTAATTTTCAGCCATTCGCCCACCTTTTTGAATATATTCACATCCGTTTCATCCCATTTGCCATTGCCCATAGGCCCAACGTTCATCAATATATTGCCTCCTTTCGCGGCGGCGCTCGACAACAGGCGGATAAAATAAGCCGGCGATTTGTGCGATCTGTCATATTTACTGTAACCATACGATTCGTTGGTTGTCGGTATTGATTCCCAATATTTGTCTTTAACAGGAAAAAAATAGGCTGCCCTGTCGCTGGTATTCAAGTAATCGCCCATATTATTTTCCGCGAATCTCGCCAAACGTCCATTGACGACAATATCGGGCGCTATTTCCCTGATAGCCTTCAAGATTCGTATATTCTCATACAACGGTAATTTATGAGGCGTATCAAACCAGAGAATATCCGGCTGATAGTTTTGAATCAATTCGATGATTTGAGGGATAGATTTTTCAGTCACATATTTTTCTGCATGAGGGAGAAAAGCAGGGTAGTTGTTCCACCAGTTTGCTCCATGCAACAGTTTGTCGCCTCCGGGGTTGTCATAATCCCAGTCGTTTCCGGGAGCATCGGGATCTTCCCAGTCGAAAGCGTGAGAATAATAGAACCCGAATTTTATTCCGTATTTACGAGCTGCTTCGCGCAACGCTTTCATCGGGTCGCGGTTGTATTTCGTAAGCCGCATATCGTAAGAATAAGCATCGGAAAAATACATTGCAAAACCGTCGTGATGTTTGGCTGTGATGATAAAATAACGCATTCCGGCGTCTTTGGCTGTCCGCATCCATTCGTCGGCATCAAATTCCACCGGATTGAAAGTAGTCACTAATTTTTCTTTATATTCGGCAAGCGGAATTCGTTTTGCCCGCATCAAATGTTCCGAATAACCCGTTACCACTTTGCCGTTCCATTCCCCTCCCGCTGTGGAATAGACGCCCCAATGGACAAAACAGCCGAATTTTGCATCGTTAAACCACGACATCCGGTCTTCTAAAGACTGTTGGGAGTTTTTCCACCAACCCGTGAAAGCTTCCTGAACAGCGACGCTGTCCTGATGCAAATCCAATTTTCCTGTCTCCAATCCCTGTTCATCACCTTTATTTATTTGCTGAGCTGAAATATTAAGATTGAAACACACAAAAGCAAAAAAAATACATAAAGTTTTAATATCCATTATTGTTTTGTTTAATATTATTTTCTTTTGCAAATATATACATTTTTTCTGAATTTGACAAATTTGCATTTTCATGCACTCAGCTATGCTTGCCTGCTCTCTAATAACTTTCTAACAAATTTATAATCGTTTTCTAACGGCGTAAAACGAAGCGATTAAATACTTTTGCCTTACAAAAATAAAACAAAAAAACAATGCTAAAATACGGTTTATTGTTGGCTTGCTGGTTTTCATTAGTTACTGCCGCTGCACAGGAAAAGAGTTTTACGCCCGACCAACTGGAAACTATGTTTTTAAAACAAAATCTGGAACTGATTGCCGAGCGGATGAACGTCTCGATTGCCGATGCCGCCATTGCAGAAGCAAAAGTTTGGGATAATCCCGAACTGTCTATCGGTAACATTAATTTTTGGAAACGAAACGGCACGGACGAAAACGGCAATCCAATCGCCTATCCCAAAGAATTTACCGTTGAACTGACTCAAATGGTGTCGCTTTCAGCTCGCAGGGCAAAGTTGGCAAATGTAGAAAAAGTCGGCAGAGAGATAGCGCTTACACAATTCGAGGAGCTTTTGCGTGGATTGAAATTAGATCTTCGCAGCTCAATTGCAGAACTGGTTTATTTGCAAAATATTATGAAAGTATATGAAAGCCAGAAGAAACTGCTGGAAGATGTTATAGCCACTTATCAAACGCAATATGAACGGGGTAACATCTCAAAAGGCGAACTTCTACGGCTTCAAACCGCGCTTTTTGAGCTGGAAGGTACAATCAATGATACGCAAACCGATTTTAACGCTTCACAAAAAACATTGAAAAATTTGCTTGACATTGAACCTTCCGTAGTAATTGTTGTCGTAGATGATAAAAATAATTTTCCTTCGCCGGCTGCAATAAATCCCAATGAGCTTATCGAAACGGCAATTGCTTCCCGTCCCGACCTGCAAACGGCAAAGTTGCAAAGCGAGTACCGGAAAAAAAATATTACCTATCAAAAATCCCTGATTATGCCTGACTTAAATCTTGGCGTCAACTACGACCGCTATGGAGGCGTTTGGAATAACTTTTGGGGTGTAAGCGTAGGCTTCCAGTTGCCTGTTCTCAATCGCAACAAAGGCGCTATTAAAACGGCTCAAATACAACTCAGCCAAAATGAAGCGCTTGTCGAGCAAAGTCAAAAGACGCTTCAAAACGAAGTGATAGAAAGTTATAAAAACTACTCAAATACTTACGCATTTTTGGAACGAAACCTTAAAAATCCGGCATTGAGCGACCTCGATAATATGCTGGACGTTTATGCAAAAAACCTGATAGCGAAAAATATCTCGATGGTTGAGTATATGGACTTTATGGATAGTTATCGTTCGACAAAAGAAATGATGCTCAATTCGCAGAAAGAATTGAGGTTGAATTTTGAGCAGTTGCAATATACAGTGGGTCAGGATATAAAATGATCCGTAATTTCCAAGAATCCAAATTATAAACTAATTACACAAGTTTTTGTGCAACATTTCTTATGTCATCGCTAAGAAGAATAAGCGCATCGGAAAATCTTTTCTTTTCCGAATCAGTAAATCTTGCAGGTTTACCATGCACATTCCATCCATGTAGGCGCTGAAATAGCCAAGACCTTGTTTTTCCGAAATATCGCCTTGAGAACTGAGTCAGGTTCAGAAAATCTTCAATTCCTTCCAATTGTGTCAAAAATGATATTTCATTATCAATTTTCTTGATTTGATCCAATCGTGAAAGCTTTATCTTAAATATTTCTTCAACAATTTTTCTCTTTTCAGAATCAGATTTATTCTCAAAATAGGAATCCAAGTAATTATCAAAATAAGATTCCGACATACCACGTCCCTTCGCAAGCAAATTTTCTACTTCTCTATTATAATCATCCATACAAAAATTTTTAATTCCTTCGAATTAATTACTGCAAACTTTCTATCTCTCTGTTTATCTCAAATAGATGATCCACGTATAAGTTTTTCATCGCTTCCAAATGAGGATTATTTCCGATTTTATCTTCGATCCTGTTTGTATTTTTTAAGTCATATATGAATAATCGGTGTAACTCCTTTAGTTCTTCAATTCTACTTTTATGATTCATATAAATTCATTGGTAAATTAAGAACTACAAAGTTAATGATACACTTTCGTATATCAAAATATTTTAAATATTATTTTCATTTATAATGAAAGATTTAACAATCCATGCTTTTTTCTTCAAACTGTCAAACTGCACCCCGTTAAATACCAATTTGTCCTCCAGTAATTCCCAAATAGTAAGTAAAATTGCAAAAAAAATGAATGGAATTTAGAGTTTGTAATACCGGTTTAATAAGAATTAAGAAAAAAATGAATAGGTTAATTGGGAAAATATCACTGTTGCTGTTCGGTTTAACTTTTATATCTATTAATATGAAAAGTGAAGAACCCTATAAATACGAGTATTTATACAAAAATCTTCCATTCGAAATGCCCCGTGTAAAAGCGCCGGTATTTCCGGATAATCAAGTTTCAATCAGGGATTTTGGAGGCGTAGGCGATGGAATTACAATGAATACGGAAGCATTTGCCAAAGGCATGGACGCCTTATCCCAGAAAGGAGGAGGCACGCTGAATGTTCCTTTTGGCGTATGGTTCACAGGCCCAATCGTATTCAAATCAAACATCAACCTTCATCTGGAAGAAGGCGCATTAATTCTCTTCACTCCCGACTTCGACGCCTACCCCCTGGTCAGCACGGTATTTGAAGGATTGGACACCCGCCGTTGCCAATCGCCCATTTCAGGCAGAAATCTGGAAAATATCGCCATCACGGGAAAAGGTTCTATCAATGGATCAGGACAGGCATGGCGTCCCTTAAAAAAAGGAAAAGTAACGGATACACAATGGAAAGAAATAGTCAACGCAGGCGGAATCGTCAAAAACGGCGCCTGGTTTCCTTCGCAGAAATCGCTTCGGGGAAGTGAAATCAGCGACATGAACGTGCCTCGTAAGCTCACGACCGAAAGTCAATGGGACTCCATTAAAGACTTCCTGCGTCCGGTTCTGGTTGATTTCATTGAATGTAAAAATGTGCTTCTTCAAGGCGTTTTATTTGAAAATTCCCCTGCATGGAATCTTCATCCGCTCTTATGCGAAAACGTAATCATCGACGGCATTTTCTCGCGCAATCCGGCTTATGCTCAAAACGGAGATGGGCTGGATTTGGAATCCTGTAAAAATACAATTATCGTAAACAGCCTTTTTGATGTAGGAGACGATGGCATTTGCATCAAATCGGGCAAAGATGCAGATGGAAGAAAACGGGGACGCCCTGCCGAAAATGTGCTGGTCGACAACTGCAAAGTATTTCAGGGTCATGGCGGTTTTGTCGTCGGAAGTGAAATGTCGGGAGGAGTACGCAATATTTCCGTCACCAACTGTTCATTCATAGGAACGGACGCCGGTTTGCGTTTCAAAAGCATGCGCGGTCGGGGAGGCATTGTTGAAAATATTTATATTTCAGGCATCAGCATGTTCGACATCGTGACCGACTCTTTCATCTTCGACCTGTATTACGGAGGTAAATCGGGGAGCGAAGCGCTGGAAAACGGAGGAGGCGATGCGCCGGAAGAAAAAACGATTCCTCCGGTCACCGAAGAAACGCCCGTATTCCGAAATATTTTCGTAAAGGACATTGTTTCCAGAAATGCTCGCAGTGCAATGACTTTCAATGGTTTGCCTGAAATGAATATTACCAATATCAATGTTGAAAACGCTACTGTCACGGCAAAATACGGAGCAAAATTATCGGAAGCAACCGACGTTAATTTCAAAAATGTGAAAATAATACCGGACGAAGGTCCTGCCTTGATTCTCAACCATGTGAAAGATTTTAAAAGCGATATTGATTATAGTGGAAAAACAAAATATTATGTCCGCATGGCTGATTCCGAAATGAAACGGAATCCCGAATCGTGGATGCTGGATTTTTCTGCGCAACCCCGATGGAACTATTGTCAAGGGCTCGTTCTTCAATCCATCTTGCAGGCATGGAAGAAGACAGGTGAAAAAAAATATTTTTCTTATGCGCAAAGTTATGCGGATACGATGCTTTTAAACGGCGGGAAAGAAATAAGAACGTATAACCCGCAGGACTACAGTCTGGATATGATTAATCCTGGAAAAATCTTGTTTACGATGTACGACAAAACGAAAGACGAAAAATACAATAATGCTATACAATTACTTCGCGAACAGCTAAAAACCCAACCGCGCACGGATGCCGGCGGATTTTGGCATAAAAAAATCTATCCGCATCAAATGTGGTTAGACGGCATTTACATGGCTTCCCCTTTTTTAGCGGAATATGCCGCGAAATTTAACGAACCGGCTTTGTTCGACGATATAGCTTTGCAAATTACGACTGTCGCCTTAAAGACTTACGATCCAAAAACAGGATTATATTTTCACGGCTGGGACGAAAGCAAACAGGAACGTTGGGCAAATCCCGCAACCGGTCAATTGCCGAATTTCTGGTCGCGGAGCATGGGTTGGTATGCGATGGCAATTGTTGACGTCCTGGATTTTTTGCCTGAAAATCATCCGGAAAGACAGGATATTATTCAAATCTTCCGGCAATTGATAAGTTCGCTGGAAAAAGTTCAGGATCCGAAAACGGGATTATGGTATCAGGTTACAGACAAAATCGGAAAAAAAGGAAACTATCTCGAATCGACCGGTTCCATCATGTTTATTTACTCCATGATAAAAGGCGCTAAAAAAGGTTATCTTTCAAAAGAGTACAAACAAAAAGCCGAAGATCTTTATGCCGGATTTGTTAAGAATTTCGTTAAGGAAAATCCGGACGGAACGCTTTCTATTACCAACTGTTGTTCGGTAGCAGGTTTGGGCGGGAAAAATTATCGCGACGGAAGTTATCAATATTATGTTTCCGAACCGGTCAGGGATAATGATCCCAAAGCGACGGGACCGTTTATTATGGCGAGTTTGCTCTTGGATAAATAATAAAGAATGGAGCTAATGTTAACGTCAAATTACCCCCCGTTAAATACCAATTTTTCCACCTGTGATTCATAATAAATAAGTAAAATTGCAGAAAATTTAAGGTTTTTTTAATTAATTATAAATATTTAAGTTATGAAAAAGTGTTTACTTTCAATAGTAATTTTTGCTACAGCAATTTTGTCTGCTAATGCAGATGAATATTTTTTGGACATACCTGCTCTTTATCAGGGAATTGTAGATGGAACGAATACTAATTACATTGGTTCTTCTAGTACCTCTTCGACTTCATTTGCAACAAAGTATGAATTCACAAACAATGTTACGCAAGGAATTTTTACAGTTTGGTCTCCATCAAATAGAACAATGAGAATTGATGGACAAGAGCCTTCTGTTGTATGGTCAGACGGAACCATTGCTTCACAGTACCGCTTGGAACCGAATGGAGCTTCCAACAATACCAATGGACGCAAAATCTATATCGATTGTCCTGCTGCCGGCACTTTGACTGTTGGAGCATGGACGGGTACGGCAGGTAGAGGATATACCCTTGAAACTGCGGCAACAATCGGAGGAAACGCTACCGGCACTTTGGATGATACTTATGCAGGAAAGCTTCCTACTATTCCATCTCCTTACGGCGGAGAAACGATGACCCCACAAACTTTTACCATTTCCGGTCCAATGATTATTGATTTGAATCCTGATAACGGTATTTATTACGGTTTCATTAAGTTTGTTACCGGAGGCGCGCAACCCACAGAAGCAACTTTGAAATTGTTGCAACCTTCTGTAGGCGGTTCACTTACAGCATCTCCTGATAAAACGGTTTATGCCGTCAATGAAGAAGTTACTATTACAGCTACTCCAGCAGAGGGCTATGCGCTTCAAAATTTCTCAGTAGATGGAACGGTTACTCCTGCTACCTCCGAAAATACGCTTGTTTTAACAATGGATGCTAATAAAAGGGTTTCCGCTATATTTGAAACCACAATGGCGCTCTCAAACTACGATTGGTATTTCATAGATGATGTGCTTTTTCCCGACCCTGCAAATACCTCGCTCGGCGATGCTACCGGTGGCGGATATGCCGAAACGGTTACTATTGCCGGTTTGACGTTTGTACCTAACAAATCCGGTACTCTGAATTTTGGTAAAATCACTACTTCTTCTAAGGTCGTGGATGGTGTCACTTATACCAGAGCGATGCAATTCAATGGCGGAGGTTATAGCAACGCCGGTGATGCAGATGATTCTCCTACTACTAATATGCCTACACAAAGATATTTATCTTTTGATGTTCCCGGAGATGTGACTATAGATATTATCGGAATAACAGGATCATCCGGTTCCAGCCGTAAAATATTTCTGACTGATGGAACCAGCTTAATCAATTCGTTTAATTTTCCTGCAGGTAGTGACGCATCTAAAGAAACAGTGAGCTATTCAGGCGGCGCTGCCACGCTTTATTTATTCTGCAATGCATCTTGCAACGTTTATCGTATCACTGTTGCTGCCGATGATGTTAATTCGATTCCTTCCGTTGGTGTACAAAAACCGGTTCAATCCGTTGAATATTTCGATTTATTGGGAAGAAAAGTAGTGGGCGCTAATCAGAAAAACACCGTACTGATTAAGAAAACGACTTATACCGACGGAACTGTTTCCTCTGATAAAATAATAAAAAAAACGTATTGATCTCAATAAAATAAAATGTGTGAAACGTATTATTAATAATCTAAAATAAAATATGTTATGCGAAAAATCAAAGTAATAATATATCGAATATCGCTACTTTTCACCTTGTTTGTTTTTTGTAGCTTTTTAGCGAACGCCCAGCAAAAAATGATTTCAGGGATGATAATCGATGATAACAAAGAACCGGTCATCGGAGCAAATATTCAAGTGAAAGGTACTTCCATAGGAACTGTCAGTGATGTGAATGGCAAATTCTCACTGACAGTTCCCGAAGGAGGAAAAACATTGGTTATTTCCTATATCGGCTTTACCACTCAGGAAATTCCTATCGACAAAACTTCATTTACGATTACGCTTAAAGAAAACTTGTCCCAATTGGATGAAGTGGTGGTAGTCGGATATGGAACGATGAAAAAACGCGATTTGACGGGAGCCATTTCATCGGTCAGCGCCAAAGATCTCGTTGCCGTACCGGTTACTTCCGTCAGTGAAGCGCTTACCGGTAAAATGGCGGGCGTGCAGGTAACAACTACCGAAGGTTCGCCGGATGCAACAATCAAAATCCGTGTACGCGGAGGCGGTTCTATTACCCAAAGCAATGAACCGTTATACATAGTGGATGGCTTTCCTGTAAACTCAATCAGCGATATTTCCGTAAACGATATTGCAACTATTGATGTATTGAAAGATGCTTCTTCCACAGCTATTTACGGTTCGCGTGGCGCCAATGGAGTAATCATTATTACCACGAAGACCGGTCAGGAAGGTAAAATTAAAGTCAATTACAACGTTTATACAGGCTGGAAAAAAATTGCCAAAACATTAGACGTCTTATCTCCTTACGACTTCGCTCTTTTCCAATACGAACGCCAACTTTTAGCCGGCGACAATAACTACTCCAAATATTTCGGGAACTGGCAAGACATAGATATGTACAAAGGTATGAAAGGCAATGATTGGCAGGATATCATGTTTGGAAACATAGGGACTACTTTCAATCATAATCTCAGTATCAACGGAGGTACGGAGAAGACTAAATATTTAGTCAGCTATAGCCACGTTGACGACAAAGCCATTCTGGTTGGTTCGAATTTTGTACGCGACAATTTGACCCTGAAACTGACAAACAATCCGGTCAAGAGCGTTCAATTGGATTTCTCAACCCGTTGGTCGCAAACCACAGTGAATGGTCCAAACACGAACGACGGAGGTAAGGAACGGGGTTCTACAACCGACGCACGCTTGAAAAATGCAATGATTTATCCGTCTATCCCTTTTTTGGGCGGTTTGGCGGATGCTGCCGACACCGATCCTAATTTTTCCCTTTACAATCCGCTGGTTTCGCTGCACGATAACGATCGTGCGAGTAAACGAAAAAGCCTTAACTTTGGTGGTTCGGCAAGTTGGGAATTTATAAAGGGATTCATTCTTAAAACAGAAGTGAGTTTGGATCAATACAATCCGAGTAGTCAGCGTTTTTATGGTTCTACTACCTACTACGTAAGAAATAACGTACCGTCAGACTACCAGTACAAACCGGCGATAACTTTTTCTAATCAGAATCAACAAACAGTTCGTAACACCAATACCTTGCATGTCGATTTTAAGAAATGGTTGCACAAGGACAATACACTGGATTTATTGTTGGGACAGGAATATATCCTCACAACCAACGAAACGTTAACATCTGAAATAGCAGGCTTCGACCCCATTTTTAACTTTGATTTAGCCCGCCGCCTGTCGAGTGAGGGACATGCATTGAGTACCACCAATTATTTGTCGCCCGACGATAAATTACTGTCTTATTTTGCTCGGGCAAACTACGCCTACCAAAGTAAATATTTGTTAAGCGGTACGTTCCGAGCCGACGGTTCTTCCAAGTTTGCTCGCGGTAATCGGTGGGGTTATTTCCCTTCCATAGCGGGCGCTTGGCGTATTTCGTCCGAATCGTTTATGGAAAGCGCTAAAAAATGGCTGACCGACCTGAAACTTCGCCTCAGCTACGGTACTGCCGGAAATAATAACATTCCGGTAGGACAAATAGCTCAACCTTATGAATCGAAGACTAACACTTGGATTAATGGGTATAACTCTTACTTGGCGCCAACTACCACAATGGCTAATCCTGATCTTAAGTGGGAAACCACTGTTACCCGCAACCTCGGTTTAGACTGGACGCTTTGGAGCGGAAGATTAAGCGGTACGCTTGAAACCTATTTGAATACTACAAAAGATTTGCTTATTTCTTTCCCTGTACCCGGATCAGGTTACAACGCACAGTATCGTAACATGGGCGAAACCCAAAACAAAGGGGTGGAAGTAACTGTGAATTGGGTAGCTGTGGATAAGAAAAATTTCGGCTTGTCTTTTGGCGGTAATATCGGATTGAATAGAAACAAAATCAATTCGCTGGGAATGATGAGCAATTTTGGAGTGGGAACCATGTGGGCAAGCACTGAAATTAACAACGATTTTCAGGTAGCAGTTGGACGCCCGGTCGGTCAAATGATTGGTTATATAAGCGATGGACGTTATGAAGTAAGCGATTTCAATTACGATCCTGCAAAAGATACCTATACCTTGAAACAGGGTGTTGTAGATTGCACTCCCGTTGTCGGTACGTTACGTCCCGGCTCTATGAAATTGAAAGACTTAAGTGGCGATAATGTAGTAACCGCTGATGACAAAGATCGTACAGTGATAGGAGACGCCAACCCTAAAAATACGGGAGGCTTCAATATCAATGCCCGCGTTTACGGTTTCGATTTGACAGCGAATTTCAACTGGAGTTATGGAAACAATATATACAATGCCAATAAAATCGAATATACATCCACCAGTAAATATTATGATCGAAATATGCTTTCTATCATGGCTTCCGGTAACCGTTGGACTAATTTAGATATGAATACGGGACAACTCATTACCGACCAGGATGCTTTAGCTGCCGCTAATACCAACACCACATTATGGTCGCCCTACATGGCAAGGTTTGTATTTTCCAGTTGGGCGGTTGAAGACGGTTCATTCCTGCGTTTGAATACACTGACTTTGGGTTACACGCTTCCGAGCATTTTAACTAAAAAAGTATTTATCAGCGCTTGCCGCTTTTATATAACCGGATACAATGTATATTGCTGGAATCATTACAGCGGATTTGATCCTGAGGTGGATACCCGTCGTAATGTGCCTTATACGCCGGGTGTGGACTATGCCGCATATCCGCGTAGCCGCCAATTGGTTTTAGGTCTTAATTTAACTTTCTAATTATAAAATGAATAGAAATATGAAAAATATAATAAAAATACTTGTGCTTGCATTATTCTCAATGCTGTGCGTTGCCTGTAGTGAAAAATTTTTGGATGCTCCTGCCAAATCATCTATGGATCAATCATTGATTTTTTCTACACCGGCTTTAGCCAAAGAAGCAATTGCCGGCATGCTCCAGTCGTTTGCTGAAACAAATTCTTATCGTGGACGTTACATTGTCTGCTATGGAACCAATACCGACGTGGATGTGAGGAACGGTTTGAGCGGAACCAAGATTCCCGACGGCAAAGCCTTTTTGTCAAACTACAAAACAAATGTTGACAACGACCAAATGAATACGTCTGATCAATCCTCAGGCGCTCCCAATAATTTTTATTCCATGGCATATCAAGGTATTGAACGCGCTAATCTGGCAATTAACGGTCTTCGCACTTATGCCGATTTGAATAACTGGGAATTAGCTCAGATACTGTGAGAAATATTGACCTTGCGGACGGTGCTTTACATCGACTTGTTGAAAGGCTGGGGCAATGTGCCGGCGCGTTTTGAACCGGTTAATACAGGAACTATCTATCTACCCCGTTCGGATCGTGATGTGATTCTGAAACAATAGCTTATAGACCTTAAAGAAGCATCCGGACTGGTTGGCTGGCCCAACGAAAACAGTTATACTACCTCTATCGAGCATGTAAACAAATGTTTTGTGAAGGCTTTACGCGCCCGCATAGCGCTTATGGCGGGAGGTTATTCGATGCATGTAGGCGAAACCACGATGCGTATGAGTACAGATCCCGATTTATCGAGAGACAAAATGTACGCCATTGCCAAAGATGAATGTCTGGATATTATCAACAGCGGTTATGCCCATTTGCAACCACAAAGCAGCTATACAAGTAGTTTTGAGGCTGTTTTTAGAGCTGTTCACAATGAAACGTATATTGCCGGCGATGAAAATCTTTGGGAAATGCCATTTGCTGAAGGACGCGGTCGGGTAATTTACGATCTTGGTATAACACATACTACTGCCGATAAATACACAGGGGCGGTAAACCGTGGCGGAAGCGATGGTCCAAATCCGATTATGTTTTATAAATATAAACCGCAGGATGTTCGGCGAGATATAACCTGTATCCCGTATGAATGGGCAAATGGAATACAAGCGCCGACCAATCTCAATAAATGGGACTTTGGCAAATATCGCTTCGAATGGCTCAAACATCCTGTTACTTCAGACAAGGATGATGGACTGAATTATCTTTATATGCGCTATGCCGATGTGTTGCTAATGGCTGCCGAAGCGATTAACGAACTTGATGGCAGTCCTGCCAATGCAGCTACTTATCTTCGTCAAATCAAAGAACGCGCCTATCCGAACAATCCGGAAATCGTTGCCGCTGAAATGACGGCAGCTACGGCAAGTAAAGACGCTTTCTTCAATGCCATTGTGGATGAACGCGCTAAGGAATTTTGCGGAGAAATGGTGCGCAAACACGATTTGATTCGTTGGAACCTGCTGTCTGCAAAAATGGAAGAAAACCGGACAGATCTTCAAAATCTTCATAATCGCGTAGCGCCATACGACGATGTAAACGCTCATGTTTATTACAAAACAGCGCCTGATGGCGAAAGCCTTATCTGGTACGGATTGAATCGTGGCGAACTGGGTACGCCTCCAATGGATGCAGATACCTATTCTTCCCAGTCCTGGACGCTTACGAGCTCAACTGATACCTACAAGTATTGGGATCGCCTGTATGTGCGCAACCCTGATTTGCAGCCCTATTGGCCTATCTGGCAAAATGTAATAGATGGTTCAAATGGCGCTTTGGTTAATGATCCTATATTTCAATAATACAAAAAGAATATGAAGACAATAAAAATATCAATGTGTTTTCTGGCTCTAATTGCATTGTTTAACGCTTGCCAGGAGCCAATGAAAGAAATTACCGGTTACGATTATCCCCGCGCTTTCTCGCCGGTTAGTTTAACAGTAGTGAGAGGTACTTTTGATGTGGCGACAATAAGCTGGAGTGTGATAGATAACTCCAAATCGTACGTAATCGAACTCAGTGAAGGGGATAGTCTGCAATTTAACAATATTGTGGCTACTTATGAAACCGATTTGATGAGTCAAACGCTGACGGGGCTTTTGGCTGAAACCATGTATAGCATTCGCATTAAAGCCAAAGCATTCAACGAAGATCAGGATGATTCTCAATGGGCGAGTATTGCGTTTAAAACAAATCCAGAACAGATTTTTTATGCAGTTGCTAATGAAGATATTAAAACAGGACGAATAACCGTACGATGGACGCCGAATGCAGAAGTTACGAATATTACTGTAAATCATGGAATTGGCGATATACCGCTTACTCC
>Ga0123357_10000308_pt1 | contig 46667 bp, 42 predicted proteins | sample TergutEmb28metaG_FD_89873 | JGI IMG/M metagenome (GOLD analysis project Ga0123357, IMG submission 89873) | Embiratermes neotenicus P4 segment gut microbial communities from Petit-Saut dam, French Guiana - Emb289 P4 | ecosystem: Host-associated > Arthropoda: Insects > Digestive system > Gut ...
TAATGAAAGAAGCCGCTCGCTTCCGAAAATCAAGGAACTCATAGAGAATTTGAGCAATAAGCAGACGGTAAGATGGCTTGATCTTGATAAGAACAATATATCGGTGAAAGTTTCCGCGCTTCCGACGAGAGAAGACGTTGATTTCCCGTTCCAGGAACATCTTATAGTCGAGTTATATTCTAAATAATTAAGTAATTAATAAATTAAGAATTACGGATATACAAACAGGATATATAATAGGGTTAATAGAGTTATATAGAAAATTGGAGGGTGTATTATTAGTATGATTGAAAAGCCCGTTATTACTACATCTTTTATAGACGAAGACGGAGCTCACGCAAGATTTGTGGTTGAGCCTTTGGAAAGAGGGTACGGAATGACGTTAGGCAACTCGCTGCGCAGGATTCTGCTTTCGTCGCTTCCGGGAGTTGCCGTTACTTCAATAAAGATTGACGGAGTTTTGCATGAAATATCAACTATTCCGAACGTAAAAGAAGATGTCACGGAAATTGTGCTGAATATCAAGGGAATAACTGCACGTCTTAATTCGGACAGCCCCAAAACGGTATTGATTGACGCGCAGGGGGAAAGTTTTGTAACAGCGGGAGCGATAAAAACCGACGCAGAACTCGAAATATTGAATCCGGAACATCATATAGCCACGCTCGGAGAAAAAGCAAGATTGTATATGGAGCTGACATTCGACCACGGCAGGGGATATGTATCTTCCGAAAAAAATAAACTGGATGTGCAAAATCCCGTTATCGGGGTCATATATGTGGATTCTATTTATACACCCGTATTGATGATGACTTATACAGTTGAAAATACACGTGTGGGAAATATAACAGACTACGATAAATTGATAATGGAAGTAAAGACAAACGGGATAATATCTGCAAAAGAAGCGGTTTCCCTCGCGGCCAAGATACTCAATGAACATCTCAATCTGTTTGTGGAACTCTCTGACGAGGGTAAAAAAGCGGAAATTATGGTTGAGCGCGAAGAAAATATAAAAGAAAAAGTTCTTGAGATGACCATTGAAGAGCTTGACATGTCTGTGCGTTCGTTCAACTGCCTGAAACGCGCGGGCATTGATACAGTCGAAGATTTGACTAATAAAACTGAAGAAGACATGATTAAAGTAAGAAATTTAGGTAAAAAGTCTCTCGAAGAGGTAATACAGAAATTGCAGTCTTTAGGATTGTCGCTGAAAAAAGAAGAAGAATAAACCGCAAAATAAAAAAAGATAATAAACGGCGAAATATAATTTAATAAAATAAGGAGGTATAAGAATTATGCCCTCGGTTAGAAAATTAGGCAGACCAACCGACCAGAGACGCGCGATGCTGCGCGGAATGGTTACTCTGCTTTTAGATAAAGGGAGAATCGAGACGACTCTTTACAGGGCGAAAGAACTGAAGAGAGTCGCGGATAAGATGATAACAGTCGGGAAGAAAAACACTCTTGCCGCTAAACGCGACGCGTTCGCGTATATTACGAAAGAAGAAGTCGTAAAGAAACTCTTTGACAAGATTGCGCCGTCGTTTGAGGACAGGCATGGCGGTTACACAAGGGTTTTGAAATTAGGTCCGCGCAGGGGCGACGGAGCCGAAATGGCGATTATAGAGCTTGTCAACTATGTCCCGAAAGATAAAAAGGATAAGGATGGCAAGGACAAAAATAAGAAAGACAAAGGTAAGGCCAAAAAATCTGATAAGCCAGATAAGATTGAAAAAGCCGACAAGGCTGACAAGTCAGAAAAAAGTGAAAAGTCGGAAGATAAAAAAGATTGATAAGCAATTAAAAACAACAGGGTGCGTTATAAATTTGGCGCACCCTGTTGTTTTTAATTATATAATCATAATTTCCCGCTGAGTTTGTTTATGTTATTTGCAAGATAACCCGCGCCGAACCCGTTGTCTATGTTTACGACGCCCACGCCGCTCGCGCACGAGTTGAGCATACTCAAAAGAGCCGACATCCCGCCGAGGTTTGCACCGTAACCCATGCTTGTCGGGACGGCTATAACCGGTTTGTCCGTCAAGCCCCCGACTACGCTGGCAAGCGCGCCTTCCATGCCGGCGACGACAATCAAAACATTCGATTCTTTTACTTTGTCAAGACGCGACAGCAATCTGTGAAGTCCAGCAACGCCTACGTCGTAGACGCGCTCGACGTTATTGCCGAGAAATTCGGCGGTGACGACGGCTTCTTCGCATACCGGCATATCGACAGTTCCAGCCGAAAAAACCGTAATTAAGCCTTTGTTTTTCGGGAACGGGTTTTCTTCAACCGTAACGATTCTGCAGACAGGATAATATTTCGCGTTTGGATATATTTCTTTAACGATTGCATACGCTTCTTTTGTAGTACGCGTGACAAGAATATTTTCGGCTTTGTTTTTCGCCATGTTTGCCACAATGCCTTTAATTTGTTCCAGAGTTTTGCCTTCGCCGTAAATAACTTCGGGACAGCCGACTCTGAGCTCTCTGTTATAATCTATCATTGCGTATTTTAAATCCTCAAACGGCATATATCTGATTTGTCCGGACGCTTCCTCGACAGATATTCTGCCGTCTTTTAGATTCTGCAATATTGACGTTATATCCATTATTACTTTCTCCTGAAAAATATCTCTCTTTATAAAAATTCCACGTATAAGCTCATATAGTTAGTTAAATTTATCTCTTGTTAGTTGATTTTATATCTACTTTATGGTTGATTAGCAATAATCCAATATACATTGACAAAAGAATAAGAAGCAAAACACCCGCCGTCTGCGGACGGCACCCTCTTTACTAAAGAGGGCAAAAAAAGAACGCGCCTAACCCCTGCCCTCTTTAGTAAAGAGGGTGCCGTCCGCAGACGGCGGGTGTTTTGTCAAATCTGTACAAGCGAATAAGTCAAATTTTATCTCCGAACAGAACACATATCGGCGACGGAATACTTATTTCTTTTACGCTTTTAATGTCGTCCGCTCCGTTAAATTCATATACGGTCAAAGTATTATCCGTCTCGCTTCCGCACAAAATCCATTTGCCGTCGGGTGAAAACGCGAAGTCACGGGGGACTCTGTTTGTTTTTATATGCCCTGCCGTGTCTAATAAACCGTTATCCGGATTTATCCTGTAAAATATGATGGAATCATGTCCCCTGTTCGAGGCGGCTAAAAATTTGCCGTCCGGCGATATATGTACTGCCGCCGCCGTGCTTTTTCCGTCGAAATCGGCGGGAAGAGTTGAGATTTCCTGAACTAAATTATGTTTTTTATCATAAACTAAAACTTTATTTCCCATTTCAGTCAGAACATATATATGACTGTGGGTAAAATCTATATGTCTGGGTCCCATTCCGTCGGGGCAGACAATCTCAAATCCGCCTGTCACTGATATTCCTGTTTTGTCGTTATACGGATAGAAAATTACTCTGTCAAGTCCTAAGTCGCAGACGGCGAGGTAATCTTCATATCTGTTTACAAAATGAACATGGGATTTTTCCTGCCTGTTCGGATTTGCGCCTTTGCCGTAATGAGCGATGCTTTTGAAACTCTTTAAAATTTTCCCGTCATTATCCAAATCAAATACAGACAAAGTGCCCTCCGAATAATTGGCAGCGAATAAAAATTTGTCCTGAGCGCATAAATGACACGGACTTGCTCCGTTTGTTTTTTGTCTGCTCGCGATTTTTTTCGTCTCCAAATCAACCGAGGCGACTTCGCCGTCTCTTTTTTCAGATACGGCGTACAGAATCTTTTCGCCGTGCGGCAGATATAAATACGACGGATTTTCAAGCTCCGTAGTTCCCGTCATTTTTAAGTCTCCGTTTTCTGAATCAAATTCGCCGTAAAAAATACTGTTCGAGTATGTTCCGAAATATACGTTATATTTGCTCATTGTATTAAATTATCCTTCTTTCTATTTTATATTTTTATTTCCCATTGTTAATCGTTATCTGGTAATTTTTAATTGTTATCACGGCGTCACCGACCATATTTTCACTTCGGTATTGTTTTTGAACATCTGCATTTCCCTTTCATGGCACGTAAAAATATATATCTGCGTTTTCTTAGACAGAGCGTTGAATATTTTCATAAGGTTTTCCAAACGCAAAGAATCAAGGTTTGAAAAAGATTCGTCGCATATGAACGGCGGCATTTCGTTTTCAAATAGCAAATCTATCAGAGCCATTCGGAGACAGAGATACGCCGCGTCGCGGGTTCCTCCCGAAAGATATTCTATCCGGCGTTTTATTGTGTTCGCATTGTCGTCAATATTCATCTCTAAATTTTTATCTACAAATAAGTCCTCGTATTTTCCGCCCATAATCATTTTAAATGTGTTTCCCGCAGATTCGCTCAGCCTCGGAGCAAAACTGTTTCTTAATTCGCTGCACGACTGCGTAAGGGTGTCTATTGCTAGTTCGAGGGCGTTTTGTTTTAATGTCAGATCGTTTATTTTATCTTCTAAAAATTCGATTTGACTCTGCATAATAACGGGATCGGAAAGTTTTGCCGAGACCATTGCGATATTTTTGCCTATCTCGTTTTCTTTTGCGTGCATGTGTTCATTCGCCTTAATTATAAAATCCAATTGTTTTGAAATATCTTTCTCGTCGTAATTGGGTTTCCTCGCTACGGCGGCAGATCTTCTGAGGGATTTTTCGTCTATTCCCTCAAGCATTAAATCAAGTTTCGCCTTGTACTGCTCATAAATCGACTGGGCTTTTTGTATTTCTTCCGCAGCTTCAGCAGCCGCGCTCGCGTATTTTATAAAATCTTCGGCTGATTTATCGTCAGATTCGGGGGTTCTGTTCCATTTAAGCAGCAATTCCCGCGCCTGCGCGTATGTTTCGTCAAAGACTTTTTCAGTTTCCAACACAGTGTTTTCGCACGCGTCTAAATCATCCTGCAAAATCGTAAGCTGCGCGTCGGTATCGGGATAATCGTCAAGAACATATGCGAAGTCGCTCTCGTTTTCAAAATCAAATGATTTGTAGAACTCATCAGTTTCACTTTTTTTCTTACCTTCAAGATTCGCGAATACGCCGGTTAAAACGGCAAATACTGCCGGTATGGCGGTCACCGCTAAATTGTGGTTCGCTATTGAGAAATATAATCCTATCGCGCCGAGAATACCGACGGCGGTTGAGACTGCGAATATAATCTTTAACGCGCTGAAAAGTCCGGACGAATTTTTTAATTTTGTATATTCTTCCCCGATTTCGTCAACTCCTCCGGCAGCTTCTATTATTTTGAAATTCTTGTTTCTCTCGGCGCATTCATTGTATTTTACCAGAGACATATTTCTCTGCTCGACGGCGGACCTGAGCTTTTCTTTTTTTTCGCTTACTTTAGACGCTATATGCAAAAGCTGGCGGGAAAATTCAATATCCGGCGTAAAATCGCCGTTTGAATGCCTCTCTATAACCCTGTCTAACGCTTCTTTCAAATTCATCGTCTGTTTTCTCGCATTTTCTATCTTTTGAAGCTCCTGACTCGCGTTATACGATTTGTAATTTTCAAGTTCATCCTGAAGTTCGTTTTTCTTTGCGTTATTCGTGAGCATTTTTTCTTCTAAGTCTTTTATCGTCCCTTCCATTTGCAGAAGCTCTTTCTGGTCTTTTACGGAATCGCCTAAAGAGGTTATCAGACCGTCGCATTTTTTTGAGAGGGTCAAAATCATACCGGTATTTTTATCTTCAGACAGCAAGATATTCTTTGCGTCTTTTAATCTTTGTAAAGTCTTTTGGGTGTTCATATCTTCGTCGGCTGTAAACATTATATTCTGTATCATTCCGGCAAGATTTTCACCGCCTATTTCGCTTGTCTCAAACTGTTTTAAAAATGCCGTTTTTGTGAAAACGTCTTCGCTCATTTTAAAGAAAAACATTCCGGGTTCCTCGTCGGTTTGAACGGCGATATTAGTGCTCAAATCTATTATTCTGGTTCGTTCTCTCTCCGAGTATTCCCTCTCGATTTGATACTTTCTGTCTTTAAAATGCACAATGATACTTCCGGCGACTTTGTTCGTGTCCCAGGGGGTGTACAGTTTTTTCTCATTTTCGCTTAACTTGCTGTCCTTGTTTCCCTGATAGCCGTAAAACATAAATTTTATAAACGCGGCTATCATGGATTTTCCGGATTCATTCGGTCCGTAAAATATATTTATTCTGTTATTTATAGGTATGGACATAGCTTTCAGTTTGCCGAAACTTTCGATATCTATTCTTTCAATCAACATAAAATTTTTTTATCCCGTCATTATATTAATTCTAAAAATCAATAATATTTAGTCCGGCAAACGCGTTAAGACCGTATTGGAGGGCAAGTTTAGCCTCTTCTCTTTCTTTTTCGTTCCCGGAATTTAATTTGCTCTCTAATTTTCTGAAAAAAATCCCTCTGACTGTTTTATCGTATCTCAAAGTGTTTGCATCAATATAGGGCGCAGTTTTGTTTTTTATCTGCATAAAATAAAAATTTGTGAATTTCTGTTCTATTGATGCCGGATTAAAAACGAATTCCGGTCGGAGTATGCCAGCCAGCTCCAGCCTCAGCGCAGTGTCTTCACGGTAAGCCCCGGTGGCCAGCCTTATAGCCTCAATCAGCTGATTTTCGGTTATATACTGCGAAATGTCCAATTTTATTGTCTCATATCTTCTTTTGGAAAATTTCTGACCTTTCAAATCGCATACGCCTTTGTCTATTTCGCCGTACATCGCGCCTTTAATTCCCGGTTCGCTGAAATTCCTGCCCTCGAGGCATCCCGGATATGAAAACCATGTCTCTCCGACCTGTATGACCCCTTTGCCATCGTGCATGTGCCCCAAAGCGATATAATCGAACCCGCTTTTTGCAATATCTGACGGCGTTATCGGGCAGTACGGGGAATTAGGAGTTAAGTCGCCGTGTCCTATCAATATATTAATACGGTTCTGATTCTGCGGTTTTTTATTTGCGAACGGATTGACCTGCAAGGTATCGCTTGTGAACGCGTATCCGTAAATGTCGGCGTTCAGCTCGGGGATCTCTATCTTTGTCAGATCGTTCGACTTGAAAATATGCACGTTTTCTGACCATTTCATCATTTTATACGGGCTTTTCGAATGATAGGGGTCCTTTTCTCCGGGGGCTATAAAAAAATAACAGTCCGGATAAGACGCCATCTCTTTCAAAATAAAATTGGCTGTGTTTTTCGACATATAGGCGTCGTCAAATAAATCGCCGGAGATCAGAAACAGTCTTGCGCCGTAATTTTTTGCGTACATTATAAGAGACGAGAATGTGCTTTGGAGCTCCATGCGGCGCAACTCCGCATCCCGCAGGTCGTTTAAAACAAACGGCGAATCAAGATGAACGTCCGCGCAGTGAATTACTTTTATCATGTTTTGTTATATTAACCCCCATTCAATTTATTTTCCTAATTTTTTCACTCCGATAAACGCTGCGTGCGTGCCCCTGAATTCGCCTTGCCGTCTGTGTGAAAAAAATATGTTTTCTTCGCAGCACGTGCAGTTTTGCGATATATCGATATTTTCTTCCCGAAGTTCTTTTAACAGAAGCATTTTATTTATGCCTTTTAAATCGCAGTGATATTTGCCGTCTGACTTTTTGTCAAAATATATTATTACTTCGTCGCCGAGAATATCCGCAAAATTTTCGTAAAAATCTTTTGAAACTTCATAACAGCATTGCGATATGCCCGGACCTATAGCCGCTTTTAAATTATGCAAATCAGTTCCGTATAATTCGCGCATTCTTAACGCCGTTTTAATCTGCAATTTTTGTATTGTTCCTCTCCAGCCGCAGTGAGCGGCTCCGACGGCGTTGTTTTCCTCGTCAAAAAACAAAACCGGCACGCAGTCCGCGCTCCTGACCGACAACAGAATTCCGGGTATATTTGTAACCATGGCGTCGTATATATAATCGCGCGGCAGCGGCAGCATAGAGGACGGCGAAATATTTAAAAAATTTTCATCGCAAACTAATATATTGTCCGTATGTTTTTGATGTGCGTATATTATATTATTGACAGAAAATCCCAAAGTTTCTGCGATTATTTCATAATTTTTCAGAACATTTTCGTTTTTGTCGTAATTTTCCTTATCTTTAAATCCTAAATTCAGACTGTATACTGGGTCGCATACTGAACAGCATTCGGCGGCAAGTCCCGAAACTCCACCAAGCCGCGTAGTAAACACGGCTTGGGCTGTTATATTTTCAGGAACAAAATACTGTAAGTTATTTATATCTGTTTTGCTTGTTTTAACTGTTATTTTTTGCATAATTTTCAGCCGCTTCTTTACTTTGTGATATGTATGTCTGCGCGCATTCAAGCTGGGTATCCTGCTGTTCGAACTGGTTCGGCGTATAAGAAACATAATAATTCAGATAATCTATAAACATATTGTCTATTTTATCGATTCCGACTGGCAGATCATTATATTTCTGGAAAATCTCCACCGCCGTAACTGTATTATCAGTACATTTGCTCGTAATGCCGTCGGGAGAGAGAAACCCTATTCTCGCAAGCCGCTGATTTAACGCGAGAACTGCTTTATTATCCGCGCCTTTTTTTATATCGACACAGTTTACAAAATTAAGCTGGTCAAATTTAATATTTTTGACGTCCGTCAGTTTCGGAGATATTTTTATATCCGGCTCAATCCCGATTTTATGGTATTTGTTGCCCTTTGACGATATAATTTCGAATGCGGTGATTGCAACTATATCTCCGGGTTGGTCTTCTGAAACTTTGGAAGATTCAAGTTCCGTATAAAATTGCCCGATTCCTTTTCCGTATGTTTTCTCGCCTATTAAAACAGCCCCTGTTATTTCTTTCAAGGATAAAGAGAATATTTCCGATGCGCTTGCAGTGTAGCCGTTTGTGAGCACGCATATTTTATCAAATTTCATTCCTTGACCGCTTGATTTTACGGTGTCAGCCGTTCCGTCATTATATTGGTAGGAAAATAAAGGGATGCCTTTGTCAGGGGTAAGCATATCCAGCATTTCAGCCATCGAATACATATCCCCGCCGGTGTTGTTTCTTAAATCAAGTATGAGATTTTTGTAATTTTCCTGTTTCAGGTATTGTAAAATAAGATAAAAATCGTCTGCCATTCCCTCGTCGGTGAAATTTTCTATCGTAATCAAAGCCGTATCGGCTTTATCGCCTACAGTCTTGAATGTTATCGACGAAATATAAACAGTGGATTTCTGCATAGTAAAAGTCATTTCTTTGCCGTCTCTCCTGACTTTCAGGTCAACTTTATCTTCGACTGTAGCCAGGAGTTCCGATACGGCCATCACTCCGAGATTTTCCACGTTTATGCCGTTTACTCCTATAATTTCATCGCCCGGTTCAAGCCCCGCGCTCAGAGCCGGGGAACCTTTCAGAACTTTTTTTACTATAGTGTTATATAAATTTCCGTCCTCCATCTTTTTACCGTCAAAAACTATACCGTAGCCTTTATATATGTTCCCGAAAAGTTCATCTGTCGAAGTTTGAGAATAATATCCCCCGAATTGGTCAATCGCTTTCAGCAGAGAATTTCCCATTACCGGAATTGCGTTCGGATTATCTAAAAGAAATTTCCGTATCATTAGATTTTCAGCCTGGTCGCGGGTCAAATTATATAGGTTGTATTGCGCGTATAAATCAAGCAGTTCGTCTAATTGGGGATTAATAGATTTATCGTCAATTATCTGCTGAATTATATCGTCTGTATTTACCGCCGAATAGTAATTTTTGTATTTGTCGTCAAAATTAGAGTGATATGTAGTATTTGAAGCATATGCAGAAAATTGATTTTGCGTACTGTCCTGATTTGCAGGATTTTCCTGCATATTTTGAATACTTTGCAATACATTTTCAAAATCCAGGGCGAAGGACTGCAAAGATAACAATGCGGCAAGTATAAAGCATATAAAGACTGCCGCCGCTCTTTTTATTTGTTTGCTTTTCATAAATTTTTTTCTCCTGATATTTAACATACTAATTTATTTTTATTTTATAATGTGATTTGCTCATCAAACGGGCAGATCTCGTTTACAGGTACGGCGGATAAAGAATGTGAAACTATTTCCGCCGGACTCCCGTTTGTTTCCCGTATATATTGAATATAAAGCTGTCCTCCGTCGGGGGTCATAGTATTTATCAATTCTTTTGTATTGACGGTTATAATATATCCGGTATGGCGGGTTCTTTTTGGGAGTGATATTCTCTTGCCTTTTTCGCAGTCAAGCCATATGTCCGTATCCTCGCCTCTGTTAATTGAGACAAAGTTTTTATTCTTCATATCAAATAAAAACCTGACGTAAGAATCTCTTATTCCCGTCACCTCGCTCTCGTCGTATTTGACTTCCAGAAGGCTGTCCGATATGAATTTTATACTTCCGGGCGCGTCAAATTTCATCTCGACTTTACCTGTTCCCATAATCTGCGCAATATCCGCCCCGTCCGCCATGATTCCGTTTTCTTCATATTCGTTATACCCGTCGTAGTCTTCAAACTCAAACTCATCTCCAAAATCGTCAGGGAAATCGCCGTTTGCGTCTGTAAAATCCGCATCGACGGTTAATTCCTCAAAAGCGTTTAAGCTTTCTAAAATGTCAACGTCTTCTAAGTCTGTATCATCGTTTACTGTCTTTGTTCCGTTAGTCTCATTAGTCAGTTTAGCCGCTCGAATAGCGTTGAATTTCTCCGAAATCCGTTCCCTTATAACCTTCTCCTTTTTTGCTCTGATTTCCTCTGCAATTTCAGGGTTTGCGACAGTCACTCTGAAAACATTATTCCCCATTTTGTCCTGCGCCGGCTTTGCAGTAACTCTGTCCGCATCGCTGTCATCAGAATTACTGCCGGCGACAGTGCCGCCCTCATAATTGTTTATAAAATTCAGTTTTGATATGTAGCTCGAATTCTGGGACATCATCGAAAAACTCGACATTGCGAAATTTTCCGCCATCATTCTGAAAAAAGTATCGTTATAAGCCAAATCGGTATGGGTTATTTTTATTTTAAATTTAAATTGCTTGTCATAAACAGATTCTATAGATTCTGAAAAACTGTCCAAGAATAATCACCTTCTTATATTTTATATCGTCTCTTTAAAAAAAAATTCTAAAATAATGAGCAAAGCTCATTTTATATAATATCAAATTTTTTATAAATATTCAATCCTATTTTATAAATATTTTAATAAAATTTTTAGTATTTTTCTATCTCGATTTTTGTAACCTCAAAATTTATATCGCATCCCAAAAAATTCGACGCAATATGTGAAAAATTAAAAACCTCGTCGCTTATGTAAACTTCAAGTCTGCCTTTTCTGTTTGCGCTGTTCAGAAGATTCTCTTCCGTCAGTGCGTTCTTTAATCTGTGTGCCGCCTCAAGTCCTGCGTCTATTAACTCTGTTTTAACAATTTTATCTTTATTTATAACGCTGTCGATTGTATGTTTTATCAGAGGATAATGGGTACAGGCTAAAATCAGCGACGATAAATTCAAATCTCTTAATTCGCTCAAATAATATTCAGCCGTCAGTTTTGTTATCATGTTCGACGTATTTCCGTTATCCACATGTCCGTATTCCACAAGAGGCACGAATAACGGACACGCTTTGCCGTAAACCTTGCAGGTTTCGTCCGATTCGCCGATATATTTTTTATATGCCCCTCTCGATATTGTCGCTTCCGTTGCGATTACCCCGATATTTTTATTTTTTGAGGCGTCTGCGGTTTTAATTGCTTTTTCGCACGCGGATTCCACAACCCCGATTATCGGAATATCCGGGAATATCTCTTTCAAATAATCTATTGCGACAGAGGCGACAGTGCCGCACGCGATAAGAACCATCTTGACGTTTTTGCTTATCAGGAAATTCATGTCCTGACGCGAATATTTTTGTATTGTCTCATACGACCTGCTGCCGTAAGGCACCCTGCCGGAGTCTCCGAAATAGACGATATCCTCGTTCGGCAGTATTTTCAAAGCCTCGCGCACCGCGCACAATCCTCCGAGACCGGAATCGAAAATCCCGACCGGACGCGTATCTGTGTTTAAACTCATAAATTCACCTTATTTCTCTAACGCCAATTCGATTATCTGTGTGACAACTTCTTTATATGTTATATTCTCGTTATACATCATTAGTTTTGCGAACATGCTGATATCCGTGAATCCCGGTATTGAATTTGTTTCGTTGAAATATATTTTGTTATTTTCGCCGAGAAAAAAGTCAACCCTCGAAAATCCCCCCGCGCCGACAGTCATGTAAACTTTTTTTGCAAGCTCTCTTATCTTTTCGCTTGTTTCTTCTTCTATTTCCGCAGGGATAAATTTTTCGGACGTGTCTGTTATGTATTTTGTGTCATAATCGTAAAATTCGGCGTTCGGCTTGATCTCTCCCGGACATGAAACAATAAGGTTATCGTCGTTGCCGATTACGGCGACTTCAATTTCTTTACCGTTTATATTTTCTTCGATTATAATTTTACTGTCATATGTGAAAGCGTCAAGAATTGCTTGCCTTACCCCGTTTTTCCCGTCTTGTTCCTTAACTTTGAATATCCCGACTGACGAACCGGCGTTCGCGGGTTTTATAAACATAGGGAATTTTAACTTTTCTATGGCGCGTCCGATAATTTCCTCCGGATATTTGTCAAACTCATATTTTTTAAATGCAATATAATTTGCCATGTTTATCCCGTCGATTTCGGCGCATAAAACTTTCATTATAACTTTATCGAACGAGCAAACTGAGCCTATAATATCAGAGCCTGCGCAAGGGATTTCATACATTTTTGCAAGTCCCTGAATTGAGCCGTCTTCGCCATTTGCGCCGTGAACTATCGGCAGAATTACGTCTATATTTATTTTATCGAAACTTTCGCCGTCCATATTAATTTTTTTGTTTGTAAACTTACATAAACACGCTTTTTTATTTGTTTTACTTCTTGGAATAATTGCGCACGGAAAAAGATTTTCACTGTCGTTTATCCAAGACAAATCTCTTATATTTTCGTTTGAACCGGTATATATATTCCATTCGCCGGATTTGGTTATTCCGACCTTTACTGTGTTAAATTTTTCTTCGTCTATATTACCTGCCACGCTGTTGAACGAGCGACATGAAACTTCATATTCTGTTGAATTTCCGCCGAAAAGGCATAAAACTGTTATTTTCCCTGTTTTCTCCATTTTAATATGCGCCTCCGCTTATATTTTTGTTATAGCAACTTGAATTTTAATTAACTATATATCTTAATAAAAGGCTCATAAACATAGGACAGTTTTTAAAAATATCATAGTATATGAAAACAAAAGTTGCTATAATAAAATAATTATAAAATAATTTTATTAATACAATATTATTTTAACGTAAAAAGTTCTTTATATATGCTCAAGAGATTATACGGCTTTCCTTCCCTCCAGAATAACCAGCGCAGGTAGTCCTCGACCCATATTGCAAACGGCATCAATAAAAACCATAAAATTGCGTACTGTATGCAGATCTGACCGTAAATATTCCCGAATTTCCCGGTATAATCCCAAATCCCAAGACCGAGCCATATATTCAGTATGCATCCTGAAACGAATTCGACCGCTAAAACTATCACTGCGCCTATAAGAGACTGCCACACCATTTTCGATTTATAAAAAAGCGGCATCTGGTTTATTTCTCCAATCGCAATTCCGCATAAACCCCCTATGGGAAGCATGACTATATTTGTCCAGCCTCTCCAGATTCCCTCAATCGTGAGATATATCATCCCCATAAAAAACCAAAGAATTAATACGCGAAATAATTTTGCCTTTTTAGATAATTTACTTTTGCCGGCTTTATAAGAATTAGATTTTATCATTTAAAAATCCCCTTAATTTTTATATTTTAATAAAAGATATTCTCAAAGTTTATCTTATATGACATTTGTGCCGCCGGCGTTAAAAATTATAAATATTTCCTGTATAAAAAGCCTTATAACCTCGAAAAATAATAAAAAATTAAAAATTAAAAGGAATTTTTCTTATGCAAATGGATAAAGCGACATATAAAAAATACGCTGAGAAAAGCGCGAAAAAATCAAATGTTTTATTGAATGTAACAAAAGCGTTCATTATCGGAGGGCTTATTTGCTGTTTAGGCGAAGCTTTTATGGCTTTATATAAAAATTTAGGCGCAAGTCTTGAAAACGCAAGGTTATTGGAATCTGTAACTCTTATATTTCTTGCGGCTTTAGTCACAGGATTCGGGTTTTTTGACGATATAGCAAAACATGCGGGCGCTGGGACTATTGTGCCGATAACAGGATTTGCCAACTCTGTCGTAGCTCCGGCAATAGACAGCAAAAGCGAGGGATTTATTATGGGAGTCGGGGCAAAAATGTTTATCATAGCCGGTCCCGTCATAGTTTACGGGACAATCGCCTCTATAATATACGGCATTGTGTATTATTTTATAAAATAGATGCGCTATAATCTTTTTGCAGGAGCGACAGGCTGAACGCGTTCGACATTGCCGTTCCTGCAAATTAATTGATATTGACAAAAAATTAACAATATATCTTAATATATTTTGATTGAGCGGATTGACATATAATCCAAAATGTTATATAATAAATATAATCTATTTAAAATTTAAATTTATTTAATTTTTAAAGATAGGTTATATATTTTTTAAATAATTAATCAATAATTTTAAGGAGAGAATGAAATTATGAACAGAGTTTACAATTTTTCAGCCGGTCCTTCATGCCTTCCGTTGAAAGTGCTTGAAATTGCCTCGCGCGAGATGACAAATTATAATAACAGCGGCATGTCCGTTATGGAAATGAGCCACCGATCGTCCGTATATGAGGCAATAATCTCAGAAGCTCAAAGTCTGCTCCGTGAAATTATGGGAATACCGGAAAATTATAAAGTTCTGTTCCTGCAGGGCGGAGCGACTTTGCAGTTTGCCGGAGTCCCGATGAATCTTATGAACGGGTCAGGCAAAGCTGATTATATCATCAGCGGAAACTTTGCAAAAGGCGCGTTTGACGAAGCGGTAAAATACGGCGACGTCGTAGCCGCCGCATCTTCAAAAGACGAGAATTTTTCGTATGTCCCTGAAATAAAACGCGAAGATATTAGATCCGACGCAGATTATGTTCACATATGCGAAAATAACACCATAGAGGGCACAAAATTTCAGAAATTGCCTGACACGGGAAATATTCCTCTCGTTTCAGATTCGTCGTCGTGTATATTGTCAGAACCGTCCGACGTTTCAAAATATGCCTTAATTTACGCCGGAGCGCAGAAAAATATGGGTCCGAGCGGTCTCACTGTCGTCATAGTCCGCGACGATTTAATCGGTAAGGCAAGACCTGAAACCCCGAAAATTATGAATTATAAACTTCAGGCAGACGATAATTCTATGATAAACACGCCCGCATGCTATGCGATTTATGTCGCTATGCTTGTATTCAGATGGCTCAAAAACGACATCGGCGGTCTTGAGGCGATGAAGAAAATAAATGTCGAAAAAGCCGGTATGTTGTATGATTTCCTCGACAATTCAAAATTATATAAACCTACGGCGAAAAAAGAATTCAGGTCAATTATGAATGTAACGTTTGTGACTGGAAATAAAGACCTCGACGACAAATTCTGCAAAGAAGCAGAAAAAACAGGCTTTGTGAACATAAAAGGTCACCGTTCCGTAGGGGGCATGAGAGCGTCGATTTACAATGGTATGCCTGTAGAGGGAATAAAAGAATTAGTCAATTTTATGGCTAAATTCGAATCTGAAAATAAATAATTATAATAATTAATTAAGATCGGAGAAACAGATATATGTTTAAAATAAAAACACAAAATAAAATAACAAAATTGGGTCTTGATATTTTTGACACGGCAAAATACATAATATCGGACGCGGAGACAAATCCCGACGCGATAATCGTGCGTTCGGCTGATATGCTGAAGATGGAAGCCAATCCGGAGCTTAAAGCAATCGCAAGAGCCGGAGCGGGAGTCAACAATATTCCGATTGACAGATGCACAGAAGCCGGAATTGTCGTGTTCAACACTCCCGGCGCAAACGCAAACGCTGTGAAAGAACTCGCCGTCTGCGCGCTTGTGCTCGCGTCGCGAAACGTTATCGATGCCGTAAATTGGGCGAACACTTTGACAACAGATGTTGCAAAAGAAGTTGAGGCTGGAAAAGGCAAATTCGCAGGCTGCGAAATTACCGGCAAAACATTGGGGATAATAGGTCTGGGTAACGTCGGTTCAAGGACGGCAAATGCCGGAGTTTCGCTCGGTATGAACGTCATAGGCAACGATCCGTATATGACGATAGAATCCGCTCTGTCGCTTCCCAGTTCCGCTAAAATAGCAAAAGAACGCGCAGAAGTATTAGAAAAAAGCGACTATATAATTCTTCATGCAACTTTTACCCCTGAAACAAAACATATGATAAACGAGAAATCCATTGCTTCAATGAAAACGGGAGTTGTAATAATAAATCTGTCAAGAGCGGATTTAGTCGACGACGAAGCAATGGCGGCAGCTTTGGAAAGCGGCAAAGTCGCAAAATACGTCACGGATTTCCCCAACGAGAAAGTTTTAAAGATGAAAAATGCAATAGCTATACCTCATTTGGGAGCGTCCTCTCAGGAATCCGAAGACAAATGCGCGGTTATGGCAGTGAACCAGACGATAGACTTCTTGGAGAACGGCAATATCAAAAACAGCGTAAATTATCCCGAACTTGTTATTGACAGGAGCACCGACGCAAGATTATGCGTATTCCATAAGAACGTATCGGGAGTGATTTCAAAAATTTCTTCTGCCGTATCGGAGTTTAGAATCAACATAGAGAATTTTACAAGTAAGTCGAAAAACGACTACGCGTATACAATATGCGAGATAAACGCTCAGATACCGGAGACCCTCATCGATAAAATTTCGCAAATACCGGATATAATAAAAGTAAACGTAATAAAATGAGTATAAAATTAACGAAATCCCCGATTTTATTGGGGATTTCGTTTTTTCGGTCTAATCATGTCAAAAGCCGAGATACAGTTTAAAAAATACTTTGTCAATGACATCTGTCGCATCGTATTTATTTTGATATTAAAACTGTCTTCCAAAAGCAGATTGCGCCTGTATATAGCATCGTTTAGACAGCCCTTTCGGAAACGTAACATAGTCGCCCGCTCCGAAACTCACACTTCTGCCGTCATATTCGACCGTTACCTCGCCCTCAATGACGAGATATGTTTCCTCGCTGTCGTAATACCAGTCAAATTCCGATACACCGCACTCCCACACAGGTTTTGTCCGCATATCGGCTTTTCCGGCTTCGGTAGGTTTTCTAACAATTATATCCATAAGATTACTCCTCCCATGATTTTATTACCTATTATTTTACCATACTTTTTACCCCAAAACAAATAAAGCAACTTGCGCTAATTTGTTTTGGTTATCAATCTGTATAATTCTTATCTTTACTCCAACGCCTGATATTTTGCTATGGCTTTGTCAATATCCGACTGTATTTTCGGCGACAGCTTGTCTATCAGCGATGCGAAGTCGCTTTTTCTGTTTTGTATGTTGCTCTGAAGACTGCCTATAAATCCGCCGTATGCGTCAACATATCCTAAATCCGCCGAACGTCCGGCGAAGATTATATCGAGCATTTCGGAAGATTCGTCGTCGCGGGCGTATTTTGTTTTCAATGCGAGGTCATAATACGCGGGAGTTATATATTTATATCCGCCGTATGCAAGAGCTTCAATTATTGTGCTTGTCTGGTCGAGATCCGGGACGCCCTTGGGAATTTCTATTGTAGTAGAAGCCCAGTTGTGGACATAAGTGCTGTAAGTCTGCTGATTTTCGTCGGCTTTCGGGAGCGGGATAATTCCGAAATCTGTATCCATTTGACGGATTCTTTGCACGCACTGCATAACTTCTGCGTAGAATAACGCCCTGTTTTCCTCGAATGCCGCCTGAACAACTAAATTTGTTTTTGCTCCGTATGACGTATTCGGGAAATCTGCCGCCAGCATCGTAAGATTATCCGGTCCTCTGAACACATTGTAAATTTTATTCAGATTCGTCATAACGGCGTCGCCCTGAAGAGCAAATACCGGCAAATCATTCGCATCTTTCTTGACTATTCGTAAACCCGTGGAGTAAAATAAACCCTGAGCGGAATCCAATGTTGTCGTGAATGCGACCTGGTCCTGATAATCTATTAATCCGTCTCCGTTCAGGTCTTTTGTGACCCCCTTGCCGAGTTCCGCGAATTTGTTGATAGTCCACTGACCGCTCTTTACAAGACCGTATATATCCGGAAGCCCGAAGTCTTTAACCATTTGTTTATTGAACATCATTGTCCAGGTTCCGTCTTTTTCCATTATAGAAATATCGCCGGTTGCGAAATATACTTTGTTCATAACCGAGGTCTCTTTCATTATGCTTTGGTCCCACCATGGCTTTGATAAATCCACGCCGGATGTGTCTGCTAAATCTTCAAGAAGCCCCTGTTTTGTCGCGCTCGAAGCGTCCTGAAGATTGAGCATTACGGCGTCGTATGAGTTGTCTCCCGCCAAAACAGCTTTTTTCAGAGACGATAACTGACTTGCCACCTTAACATATACGCCGGTTATTTTTACGTTAAGTTTTTCCTCAACTTCCAAGTTCCTTTTGTACACTGCGGACTGAACAGGGTCTCCGCTGTCCTCTTCCGCTTCAATTTCCTGCGAATCCCACTCGTCCTCCTGACCTCTGATCATAACTTTGAATTCGTGCTGATTGTAATCCACATTTGGATATGTATATAAATCCAGATTTGCCTGACGCAGATCGGCTGTGGTTGTCTCCGTCGTGGACCGCGCGGAATCTGTGGAATCTGACTCAGTAGTATTGTCTGTATTATTTGAAGTCTGAGTATTTTTACTCTGAGCGCATGAATATGACAAAACTGCGGGAATCATTATAATTACAGTTAAAATAAAAGCTAAAATTCTATTTTTTATTTTCATAATTACCTCACATTTTTATAATTTATTTATTTTTTATTCGCGTAGCTACAACTTAAAATATACGGGAATACCGTTTCGGTAAACGATATGGGGTTCGCCGATTATCAGCGGCTGAATATATTCCAAACACTCGTTTGTCACATTATGCTTATCAGGCGATATATATTTTTCGGGCACTGTCCTTATAGAGTTCGCTATACCGACTATATCTTCGCAGTCTATTTCTATTTTATACGGATGTGTTGAAATACGCCTGAAAGACATCATTACGCCGGACTTGCCGGATGCAGCTGTTTCAACCGCTCTGCGTCCGATTTCGACGGACTCATTCAAATCGCAGAGCGACGATGTATGCGACGCGCACCTCTGCGGCGTGTTCAGCTCAATTGACCGCACTTTACATCCGAACCGTTCTTTCACTGTATATTTCAGCATATCAGCTGTACCTGACAGCCATTTATGCCCGAATATATCGACATCATGACATTTTTGGGAATTGAGAGTTTCGCAGATATATCTGCCGTCAGCGTATTTTATCCCTTCAGATACCGCTATCACTATATTTTTATTCTTATTAAATTCTTTTTCTATATCCGCAATAAACCTTTCGTCTGAAAACTCAATTTCCGGCAGATATATAAGACTTGGAACCTCTCCGCAATTCAAACGCGGCAGTGCGGCGGCAGCCGTGAGCCAGCCCGCATCCCTTCCCATTATTTCAACTATGGTCGCTGATTTTATATCGTATATCGCACTGTCGTGACATATTTCCTGTATTGTAGTCGCTACATACTTCGCCGCGCTTCCGTACCCCGGAGCATGGTCCGTGCCTGTCAGGTCATTGTCTATGGTTTTTGGAATACCGATTATCTTTACATCTTTACTGTAATTTTCGGCGTAAAAGCTGAGTTTTTTTACTGTGTCCATAGAATCGTTTCCGCCGATGTAGAATAAAAACTTTATGTTTTTTTCGTCAAGTAAATTAAATATTCTTTTGTATGTTTCACTATCTGAATTTATATCCGGCAGTTTGAGCCTGCATGAACCGAGAGCGGCGGCAGGAGTATTTTTTAGAAGCTCCAAACTATCGCCGTTTTTGAAAATATCGTTTAAAATCCGCACGTTTCCGTCTAAAAATCCCTGCATTCCGTTAATCATGCCATATATTTTATCAATGCCCGCATTTTGAAAAGCTCCTTGAACAACCCCTGCGAGCGTAGCGTTTATCGCGGCGGTTGGTCCGCCTGACTGTCCGACTATTGCATTTTGTTCTGTTTTCAGCATTTATACCTCTGATTTAAATTTTGTGTATTACTTTGATTTCCGGCGGAGCGGCAGCATCTGTTTCACTTTGCCGTTTATTATTCTGTGCTCTATTTTAACTGCGCCGTGCGGAATCCCTTATAGAAGTAAGCGCCGTAATCCCCATGTATGTCTTTCTGACCCGGTTTGGGAAGTTCGTCTATACGTCCGCTTCCGTCAAGCCAGTCCATGCTCCCTTGTTACCCATTTCATATAGCCATCACCTTTAATAAATTGTTTTCTATTTATTTAAATTTTCAAGTATCCGCTCCATCGCGGCTGTTGCTTCATATACGACAGCAATATCGTTGGTCGCTTTGCCCCAACTCATATAGCCCTCATAAAGCGGCTGTCTTTCACTCAATCCCCAACGCCGCATATCGCATATAGGGTGGCTTATGTATGCGTCGCCGAAATCTATCAGCCCCGAAAATCTGTTGTTGCTCTTTACGAACGTGTGCGTGGAGGACGGATTTGCGTGAATCGGAACGATACGAGCCTCTGTTATTTTGCCCAATTCCTCTGTAGCAGAAGCATTGGCTTTGGCTATTTCGGTCTGCGAGAGCTTGTCGGATAACCGTTGGAGTCCCCAATCGAAATGAGCTTTCAGTCTTTGTTTAACATCATCAAAGCTTTCGTCAATATCGGAGAAAAGTCCGCTTTCAAAAAACGGCTTAATATCAACGCTGTGTATCAGGAACAGCATTTTCCCCAGCTCGAACAGCATTTTCTCACGCTGTTCGCCCGATATATTTGAGTATCTGACGGCAAGTCCTGGTATTCGCGTCATACACGTGTATTCGACCGTTTCCTGTTTGCCGTAACCCAATACTTTCGGCACGATTACACCCTCAATGTTTTCCAGCTGTCTAAGGAAAAATGCCTCTCTTTCAAGGCTTGTACTTAACCTTAGCTGCTGGGGACGTTGGACTTTCAGTATGATATTATTGTCAACCGCGTATGTACGCGCCTCTCCCCCTGTTTCGTCTATATCGGTTACTTTTTCCGCGCCCGGCACGAATTGCCGTACTATGTCCATAACAAATTCTTTTTCTAAAATGGGGTCTGGAAATCCCTTTTGGTAATATACATCTTTAATCATTTTAATTTAATCCTTTCGTAAATTTATAAATTTATTTATTTTCACTTAAATATGCGTAAAGCGCGTCAAAAATGATTTCACCTTGTGTAACCGACTGCAAATCATCGCCGAGATATTTTCTCAACCCCAGACATATTGCCTCAAGTCCGTACGATTCGGGAGACGGTACTATATCGCTGACACAATCTGCGCCGTCTATTATTTTCGCTATCGAATCCAAAATAGAGTTGTTGAGATTATACTCTTTGATTAGCGTATTGAACGAACACCGCCCGCGTCTGTGGCTGTACTTACAGCTCGGTATATCAAACGGTATGCCGGAATCTTCTTTTATGTCCTCGTCATAATCCACAAAGTCAAATACAGCCTCGCTGTCTATATATCTTTTTATCAGCCATGCACAAGATATCCTGTCTATACCCACATTTTTTCGTGTAATCCATTTCATCGATTATTCACTCTCCCCATTAAATTTAACTTCGTTAAGTTGTTTTTGTTCGCGCGTTATTATCTCATCAATTTTATCGCTAAATTTGGACTTGAAATAATCGTAATATTTTATATCCATGTACTCGTTTATGATATTTCGCATCTGCTTTTCTTTTTCGCAAATATCTGTGATTGCGATTATATTATTTAATTTCTGAATAATGTTTTCATATTGAGTATTTATATTATCTGTGAATTTCTGCACTAACGCTTTTTCCTGCGAATTGGTAGTTACGTAGCTTTCCCATACAGAGGATTCTCCGTCCATTTCTATGATTTCAGCCGCAAGCCACTGGAACTGTTCAAATGTCTTTTCGGAGTATGGCAGTACAAAAACTGCGTCCTGCAATGTAACAGCTTCAAGTTTCTTCAGTTTCCTCCACACATATACTCTTTTACTTGACGGTTCGCGGGGTATTTTATATATCAAAAAAATCCATTTTATCTTTGCCATATTACTTAGACACCCCTTTAAATTATCTACTCTAAAAATTTTTATCAAAATATATAATGTTAAAATTGATTACATATTAACAAAAAATATATAACATAGATATTGTAACTAAAGTTACAATAAAATGCAAAACAGTTCTGATTATTAGTTGCTGCAACCTTGGTTTCAGTAACTACAGTTACATTATATAACAGCTTTTTAAGCACTTAAAGTAATTTATTGTGTCTTTTTTGTAAACTTGTATAAATTATATATCCTAAAAATGTATTCAACTTTGAAAATACAGCAACGGAAATTATGAAAAATCGAGGCATAACATGATTTCACCGTAAAATGTCAGTAAGCAGTATAAGGGCGTTACAAACAAAAAAGATATGAACGTTGTTTCTTAAACATTCATATCTGTGTGCTATAATAAAATATAATTATAAATGTGTATCTATTGTAATTATGTCATCTCAAATGGCAGAAAGGATTTCACAATGGAATTTTTTGAAACGGTTGAAAAAAGATATACTCATAAAGAAAGATTTCTGAACGAGCCTGTGCCGCGCGAACACTTGGAAGCGATTGCACATGCAGGGCTTGCCGCGCCGTCCGGCTGCAACGCCCAGTCAGTCAGCCTGATCATAATTGACGATCCGTCAGTTTTAGATAAATTACGGGGAATCGCTACGTCTGCGGGGCTTGACACAGTACGAGCTGTTATCGCGGTTATGACTGATCCCACCACGCAGACAAACGACACCAACTACGAAAAAGAGGATTATTCTGCGGCGGTGGAAAACATGCTGCTCGCCGCGACTGCGCTCGGATATGCGTCAGTGTGGTTGGACGGCATACTGATAGATCGCAAGGCACAGCAGGAGTACCTGCGGGTATTAGGCGCGCCAGAGTCTTTTCACTTGCCAACGATACTGCCCATAGGTAAGCCTGACGGTGCAGGTATGCGCAGGATAAAGAGACCGTACAGCGAACGCCTGTCGTACAATCAATTTAAATTTTAGGGATTAAATAGCAACAGGTTTTACCGAGAAAGAAGGCTGTATACATGAATGATTATTCAAATGATTTACTTGAAGAGGCACTTGGATTATACAATTTTACAAATCCCAAAGCAGATTTTATACGCCATAATGAAAATATAACTTACTCCGTAACAGATGGCATTAATAAATATCTCTTTCGTATCCATGCGGAAGCTGAAGAACTGGATTTTTCGTTTTATCGCGGAAATTTCGATAGAGAAACCCTTATCAAGAGTGAAATTGATTTATTAAACAGATTGCTTGTTGGAAATAAAATCACAGTGCAATGCCCGGTAAAGAACAAAATCGGTGAATATATATATCGCTTAAAAAATGGATATTTGGTAACAGTGCTGTCCTGGTTAGACGGGGAAACATTGGCTCATTTGGAATTTACCAAAGAGCTTGTTTTTCAAATCGGACAAATGACTGCTACGCTTCATAAATCCATTGATATACTGCCTAGCTTGAACAGATGTTATTATGATGACGAGTTTGTGGATAAATTCCTTGCAGAATTGAAAATCACAAATGAACTGCACCATATTCCCACCGAAACATGTGATAAAATTGAAAAAATTACAACGCAGTTAAAAAGAATATTAAAAAGAGAAAAGACTAATTTTACTATAGTCCATTCGGATATGAGCAAATCGAATATGATTTATAATAGCGGCACAATTTCGCCGATAGATTTTTCAATGTGCGGTTACGGTATTCCAGAAATGGACTTGGGCGACCTTGTTTTTATGATTGGAAACAGCGAATTAGAGCATTCTCTTTTCACAGGGTATGAATCTGTCAGCACTCATAAAATCAATAAAGATTATCTCAAGATATGCGAGGCATTTGGGGTAATCCAATATATACTCATACATCATAAGCAACTATACAGCGATGAAAGATTCCAAAATAAAATTGCTAAATGGAGTACGACAATTTTCGACCCTCTGCTTTAACAATTTATTTAAACACTTTTTTCGATAGATGATTTCCTGAGCGACAACGAGTTTGGCGGACTAAACGAAATTGAACACGGAATACTCAAAAGCTGGAGCAGTCATTTCATCAAAGGGCAGTTTATCGTGATGAAACATCTGAAGCCATATTCGGTTTTATGACTTTCGACGAACCGGCGAAGCTTTACGGCGTATGTGGTATCAGCAACCCTATCAAAGCGACGGCGCCTTACGAAGTCCCGTACATAGTTGACACAGTACTGCTGCCATTTAAGGACAAGATAATTTATGACGGTTTTATCGGCGTTTACCCAGTCTCATTCGGCAAAGGCATCAGAGACAGTATGAAAGAGATGTATGAGAAAGCGAAAGAGATGGTCGGAATAATAGAAAATATGGACGAATCGCCGGCGCCTGTAAAACCTTATGAAACGAAACCGGAGTCTGCGTTTAAAAAGCCCGCTCCGCCGGTCGTTGACACAAAAGGCGCGGACGTGCCGAAATCGATGTCGGCGCGATATATGGAAATCGCGGAAATACTTGGAAACGCTCATTTCCTGTGTAAATGACTGCAAAACATATGATATGCCCGACTGTGGTAATTCATATTACCGACCATACTGAGCATGTACCGATTACAGAATTAGGATTGAACAGGGTGCGAAAACTTATTGATATTGCGGAAGAGCAAGAGATTAATCTTGCTTTTTGGATTAATCTTCGAGCATATTGATTCACCCCGGCTTGGATTCTGCTATGACAGCGGGCATGAAAATTACAGACATCCTGATGCCGATTGTTTGTCGCGGTATGGTCGCAGATTATTTGCCGTTCATTTAGACGATAATTTCTGATTGGCGTAATCAGGAAAAGAAACAGCGAAATCAGCGGCGCAATATCAATATATAAATAAAACATATATAATACGGGGGAATTTTTATGTCACTGAGTATAAAAGAAAACTATCTTGAGGCTGTAAGATACGGGAATCCGGAATATGTCCCCATGACTTGCGACCCTGTTTGGTACGGCATATCGTTCGACGATATTCTGAAACTTGAGAACTGGACCGACCGGTTCGGAGTCAAGTGGGAGATGGGAATGGAAGGAGTAGTTCCGTTTCCCAAGGGCAATCCTCTCGCGGACATAGAACGGCAGCTTGAACAATATAAATTCCCGGACCCGGACGGGCTTATGATGAATCCCGATGTGCTTGACCGTCTTAAAACCGTTGACAGAAACAATGTTTTAGTAATAGGAAACATGACTTATTTATGCTTCGAGAGGGCGTGGGCACTCATGGGAATGGACAATTTTCTTGCGGCGATAATCGAGTTTCCCGACGAAGTACACTATATACTTCATGAACTCGCAAGATACGCAAAAGGAGTGTTTGACAGGTATTTGGAAATGGGCATTGACGCGGTTAGTTTTTCGGAAGACCTCGGAACTCAGAAGGCTTTGATGATGTCCCCGGCGCATTTCAGGGAATTTTTTATACCGGAGTACAAATACGCGTTTGAAAATGTGCTCAAAGCAAACAAGATGGTGAATTTCCACAGCTGCGGGTGCGTAACGGAAATAGCGGGTGATTTGGCAGATATAGGCATAACGATACTGAACCCGGTACAGGCGAGGGCAAACGATTTGCCGAAGATGAAAAAAGATGTGTACGGCAAAATGGCTCTTGAAGGCGGAATAGACACGCATCTCATAATGACCGGAACGCCTGACGATGTAAGAAAAGAAGTCATACGTGTAATGGAAATACTGAAGCTGGGCGGAGGATATGTTTGCGGTCCTGACCAGTATTTCCCGGACATGCCTTCCGAAAACATTCAGATGCTCTGGAAAACTGCCAAAGATACCGGGAAATACTAAATTACAACAGATATTATAAAAAGGGGAATACATATATGGAAATTATACAGGAAAAACGGGAGAAAACCAAACAGAGTTCCGGAGCCGACGAAAAAACGCCGTCGCTGCCGCAATATTTTTCATGGATAAACAATACAAACGAAGGTTCTACAGAAAAACAGACACTGATTAACCTCGACTATTTCAAATGGCTTCATGATTACTACGGAATGAAACTCAGGATTTACGCATTGGACGCAGGCAATCTGGACGGGGCTTCCGGAACTTACGAAAAACCTGACGGGGAAAAATTGCGAAAGCAGTACCCGAACGGATACACTCTGCTTACGGAAAAAGCCGGGGAATTCGGGTGTCATTTGGGAGTATGGGCAGGAGCGGACGGGTTCGGCAATACGCTGGGAGAAGAAAAAGACAGATATGATTTAATGGTCGGATTGTGTAAAAACTACGGATTCATGTTATTCAAATTCGACACAGTATGCGGTATTCTACGGAAAGAAAAGCGTGATATTTTCAAAAAGATGATTGACGAATGCAGACAATACAGCCCCGAACTGATTGTGTTGAATCACAGAAACGATTTCGGCGAGGCTGAAATCTGCGCGACGACGTTTCTGTGGGAGGGGCGCGAGAGCTATATAGATATATGGTTAGAAAACGACGTAACGGCAATGCACCACAGGGCTGGCGCATTGGGGCGCGGGCTTGTCCCCGGTATGCGGCGGCTCACAGAAGACCACGGCGTGTGCGTCTCATCATGCTTAGATTATTTTGAGGACGAGTTGATTTTGCAGGCTTTCGGTCGGTCGCTTATTTTGGCACCGGAACTGTACGGAAATCCGTGGTTTCTGCGCGACGACGAGCAGGCGCGGCTCGCACGGATATATAACCTTCACGCGAAATATGCGGACATACTTGTCAATGGAATCGAACTGCCGCAATCCTACGGAAAATATGCTGTATCGAGAGGAAATAGCAGAATCAGATTCATAACATTGAGGAATATATCTTGGGAAGATAAAAAGATAACGGTCGAATTAGACGAAACGATCGGCATATCCAAATCAGAATGTGAAAAAATAAAAGTCATCAGATATCACCCCGCCGAATTATATATCGGAACTTTCGCCTGCGGCGACAGCGTTGACGTTACCGTACCCGCATTCAGAGCAGTGCTCCTCGGAGTGTTCGAAAATAATGAATTCTGTAAAAACACTTTTGCGCTGACAGATTGCGAATATGAAGTCGTCAGGGAAAAAGACGGCTATCCTACAGAAATCAATATACTCAGAACTACCGGAAATCAGATAAAAATGCTTGGCGGAAATACAGATAATACAAGTAAATGCGGCAAAATTTTGATTGAAAACTGCCCGGTCATAGATGAAACGCACTCGTCGCCGGTTTTTCTCGGAAGAATGGAGAGCTGTCCGGTTCCCGAAAACGCTGAACAGTTATATGAAGCGTCAATGTTTAAAGTAAACAACGACTCATTGGAGAGTCAGGCAGTCCGTCGTTCGGGAGAAACAGAAATACCGCAGGTCAAAGCGGCGAGGGAGGCGTTCTTCTCGCAGGAAACATACATATACAGAGGCTGCGAATCCAAAACTATTTTCGACGGTAACCACGACGCATATTTCGACGCGAACACAAGATGCTATGAATCCCGCATAGACGGCGGCTGCTTGCGGGTCGATTTCGGCGAGATATATGATGTGAGCAGGATTGAAATAGAATATTTCAGAATCAAAACTCCCGTGCGCGAAGTTCCCGAACAGTTCCTGCCCGAATCAGGCGAAGTAAGCGCAGAGTTGAAAACATGGCTCAAAACTCCGCTTTCTGCCAATATTACAATCATGGAATGTGAAGCTCCTATAGTGAAATTCTCAGTTCATACTATAGAATTTGCCGCAGGAACGAGAGAAAGAGCAATTTACTTGCCGCATTCCGCCAACGGTAAAAAAACGGCAAAAATCCGGTATTTCCGTTTGGACGAACCTATGGACAGAATTTATTCGGTTAAGATATTCGGCGACTCCGGCGATGAAATAGAAATAGACTGCTCCAGAGCCCACGCCAACAATATGATGGCTCCGTATAAGTCAAGGCAGATAAAATCCGCTTACAAGCTTGATATAAAACTGCCGGAGGCAATAACAGTCGAAGACGGCGACTATATAGCGGTTGCCATAAACGGAGAACATGGTAGTGAGTGTGCTTACTGTGCAACCATGGAGAAAAACAGTGGCAAACCCGTAGGATTTAACGACAGGGCTGTATCATATCCTGTAAATAACTGGGAGCATATAGTTTGTAAGAGCGACAGAAATTATACTTATTATCTGTCTCTTTCAAAAGAAGACGCCGGAAAAGAATATGTTTTCTATAATTTGATGACTAAGCAATCCGGTGATGTTGCAGTGGATTGCGATGTTTATTTTTGCAGAGCTAACAGAAACAGGAAAGGTATAGCATTAAATATTTACAGGCAAATACTATAGTAATCACCGAACAAATCCTATAAATCCTGTTATTCCATTATGTTAACGGTGGGGTTACGGGATTTTTAATTGCGAAAGCCTCGCAATATTGCGGGAAGGCAGAATAATATGGTGATTCAGCTTGAAGATTGTCTCACTTGTTGTCATTATAACTAAGAACTGAAGCTTTAGAAAAGGTCTCTTAAACATTAACAAAAAATATTGTAAACAATTAAAAAATATGTTGACAAATATCAATATACCAGCTATAATATCTATTGCAATATAAAAGTAATATTTAGACTATATATATAGTCTAAAAGCGGAGAATTAGAATGAAAAACTTGACTAAGGACTTGTATATCGAGGGAAAGAATGTGACGAAAATTGTAAAAGCTCTTTCTAACGAAAATCGTATTAATATTTTGAATATACTCAACGAAAAAGAATGTAATATCCAAGAACTGACTGCACAATTAAAATTAAGCAAGACCGCTGTAATTGCCCATATAAATGTTCTGGAAGAAGCAGGATTTATCACTACGCAATATATAAATGGTTCCGTTGGCAATCAAAAAGTATGCAGAAAAGTATATGACAGGCTCATATTTGATTTTATGCTTAATAAAAAAAACGATGAAGAAATCGAATATACAGAGACGCAAACTTCCGTGGGCAATTATTTTGATTTTAGAGCATATGCTCCATGCGGTTTGGCGAGTAAAGACGGGGTAATAAAAAAATGGGACGACCCGGTTGTATTTATTGACGCAGGACGATTGAAAGCGGCGCTGGTATGGACTACGCTTGGCTATTTTTCATATAAACTGCCTTTTAATCACCCTTTTTATTTACCGGGCAGCGTTCCTGAACCTGCGAAAGCGATAGAAATAATATTTGAATTATCAGCCCTTGGAGAGATTAATACTAACCTATCGTTTATTTATCCGCCAAATATACCTGAAGGCATAATCAACAGCGGCATATCCGACGTAACATTCTGGTTGAACGATATGGAAATCGGCACATATACTACATACGAATTCAGCAGAGAGAATTATCTGCTTACGACAAAAGAAAATAAGTGCGGGAAAAAGAAAGGACAATACACTCCTAAATGGTGGCGGGGTTCAAATTACGGGGAACTTATAAAAATTTATATAAATAACGAAGGTACATTTATAAACAATGAACTTGTTTCAGGCAATGCTATCAGCCAATATAATCTGAAAGAACCGTATGCTGATTTTAAAATAGGAATAAAAGAAGACGCCAGTCATATCGGCGGATTCGATATATACGGCGCAGATTTCGGCAATTACAATCATGATATTATAACGCGTATTTATTAATGGAAACCAAAACCGCGAACGGCGGTCTTATATAATTTATATATTTCGGAGGTAACCATGAAAGAACAGGCTGCTGCTATTTTATGTAAAAAATCAATTACAATTATAATAATATTGATTTTATCGGTACTATTCATAATATCATGCAAAAGTTCGGCAAGTAACTCTGTTTCAAATTTGGTGGATAATCAAGACGGAAACAGCGATGTTAATAATGAAACAGCGGAAACAACTACGGAAGACCCATTGGCAAAATACAACGATGGTCTCGGCGATTATAATTTTAACGGCGAGGAATTTAAAATCCAGATATTTGAAAACGAAAACGTCCACAATCATATAGACACAGCGGAAGAAACCGGCGATGTGTTTAACGACGCTTTGTACAAGCGCAACAGGGCAATCGAGCAAAGATTTAACGTTGTGATAAAAGAAGTTGTAACGGCGGATTTCAAAAACGATCAAACGAAAAAAGTTATATTGTCTGGGGACTCTACGGTTTTTGATATGTTTGACTCTCGCTGTACGGACGCCTTGACTAACTGGGAAGACGGTCTTGTTTTGTCTTATAAAGATATACCCAACATCGACCTATCAAAACCGTATTGGAATCAGAGCGCAAATAAATCCCTGACGCTTAACAATAATCAATATGTAGCTATCGGAAATTTTAATTTTGCCTCATATGAATTATCTCACGCGTTATTGTTCAATAAAGGACTGATACAGGATTTGGGACTTGATAATCCGTATAATCTTGTCAACGGCGGAACATGGACGTTTGACAAAATGGAAGAAATGATGAAATCAACCATAAAAGATTTAAACGGCGACGGAGTTATGGACGGGAATGACCGGTACGGTTATTTAGCGCACCCGAAAGAGGTTCTGCCGAGTTTTTGGATTGGAGCGGGGGTGTTGTCTGTAGAAAAAGATGCCCAGGATATACCGTATATTGCTATGGGAAATCAAAAATTCTTAGATGTGTGGGATAGAACGTTCAGTATGCTGTGGGATAGCGGGGCATATTATCTCGGAAAAGAAAAAACGCCTGATGTACCGCAATATGTAATTGATATGTTTTCGAATAATCAATCGCTGTTTATGGACACAACTTTCTTTGTTATACAGAAAATAAGAAGCTCCGATACGGATTTCGGCATAATCCCATATCCCAAATATGACGAAACGCAGGCAAATTATGTGTCGAGAATCGAATATTATATGGCGATGCAGGTTCCTATAACAAATGCAGACCCTGCGTGTGCGGGGGTTATGCTTGAAGCCCTTAACAGCGAATCCGCAAAGACTATTATGCCCGCATATTACGATATCGCATTGAAGACAAAATACGCCCGCGACGACGAATCTTCACAGATGCTCGATTTGATTATGAACTCTCTCGTTGTAGATATAGGCGACACAACTTTATGCGACCAAATACGCAGCGGAATCGCGGAGCCAATGTTCACAACAGATAAACGCGACCTCGTGTCAAAATTAGAAAGCACAAAAAATATAATCCAAAAATTTATAGATAAAATCCCGGGATAAATAATTATGAAAGGAAAATCATGATATGCGGACAGGCAAAGAAATTATGAAAGATGTATTGTCGTTTAAAGAGTGTGAACCAACACCGTACTGGCTGATGGGATTGGAGTATGCAAACTGGGGCATGTCGCCGAAACTTGACGAATATTATAAAAGCGATTCATGGCGAAAACGTTTTAATTCCTGTATAAACGGCGGTCATGTAGGATATTACAACGACGTGCCGCAAAATGGGTTTGTGCGCGACACTTTCGGCGTTCTGCTGCAGCTTGGAAATATTACGCATATTGCGGATACCGTTCTTAAAGAACCTGATTTATCAGGTTTCCGCTTTCCCAATCCGCGTGAAATGGCGGACTGGGACGGGCTGAACCGTCAAATAGAAGCTCACAGGGATTGTTTTCAGGCGTGGGGGCTTGCGTTGGGATTGTTTGAAAGAGGCTGGCATCTGCGCGGAATGGAAAATCTGCTTGCCGACATGGTTGAAGAAGAACAGTTTGTTCATGATTTGCTTGACGGAATAACTAAAGTGCAGCTTGAATTTATTGACAAACTTTATGAGTGCTCGCCTATTGACGCCATATTCGGAGGCGACGATATATGCGACCAGCGAAGCGTAATCATGGGAATCGAACGATGGCGCACTTTTTTCAAGCCGCGGCTGAAACAAGTAGTCGCTCACGCGCATAAATACGGGTTGCCGTATATCATGCACTCCTGCGGCAATGTGCTGCCAATCGTTGACGATTTGATTGAAATAGGCGTTGATGTGCTGGAATCATTGCAGCCGGAAGCCATGGACTTGACCGCGCTCAAACAAAAAGCGAAAGGCAGACTCGCCTTAATCGGGGGAATGGGCGTACAAAAAATGATGTTTTTCGGAACGCCCGATGAAATACGGTCCGAAACGCGCCGTTTAAAATCAGTATTAGGCGACGGCGGCGGATATGTGCTTGCAACATCAAAAAACTTGGAAACCGAACCCGTCGAAAATGCGGCGGCGTTTATTGAAACGATTCTGGAATAAAAAAACGAAAAGAGGTAGATTGTGACTTCAAGAGAGAGAGTAAGAAAAACAATAAACCATGAAATACCGGATTATGTCCCGAACGGATTGGGCGGCTGTGAAACCGAAGGGCTTCATGTGTTAGCTTATTACAGTTTTCAGGAAGCGATAGGTTTGCCGCCTGTCCCGCCTAAAATATGCACTTTTATGACTAACGCCGTATTTGAACCTGACGTAATAAAAAAAATGAAAGGCGATATTGTTCTGCTCGCTTCGCCCCGTATGTGTAAGTCTTTATATAGAAAAACAAAATATGCAAAAATTGAAGACCTATGGAAAGAACAAGTATTATGGGATAAAAAATTCATGATACCCGCAGCAGATAAATTTACGAATAAAGACGGCGGCAGCATTATCTGGGAAACCGCCGATAACGCCGTATGTCCTAACGGAGGATATTTTTTCGACTGGGTCGGCGACGCAAATGCAAACAGCGGATTTTATGATGATATTTACGGGCTTAACGAACTCCCTCTCCTGACGATTATAACCCAAGCCCAGATTTGCCTGAAGAACTGCTCAGGAGTTTGGAAGATTCCGCGAGATTGCTTTATGAAGAAACAGATTTGTCGATATGTTTAGGCGAAACCGTGACGGATTTGCAGATTCAGCCGGGCGGTATGATGAAACACCTGATTATGATGAAAGAAAATCCTGAAATAATGCGTGAATTTTTAAATAAATCGGTAGATTCGGCGTTATCTCAATTAAAGCAGCTTAATCAGGCTGTTGGAAAATATGTCGATATTTTATCTATCGCCCACGATTTCGGAGACAACAGAGATGTGCTAATTGGAAGTGATTTGTGGCGTGAAATATACAAAAAGCCTTATTATGATTTATTTCAGGGGTGGAAAAAAATAACTGATATGAAAATAAATCTGCACTCATGCGGTTCTATACACAGCATTTTAGGAGATTTGATAGACTGCGGGGTGGATATAATCAATCCTGTTCAGACGTCTGCAAAAAATATGTCTGCTCAAAAAATAAAAGTGGATTTCGGAGATAAAATTGTTTTCTGGGGCGGAGCTTACGATTCGCAGATGTTCAGCATATATAAATCCTATGACGAAGTATATAAGAAAGTCTCAGATAATATAAATATATTAAAACAGAACGGAGGATTTATCTTTTCGGGAGTGCATAATCTTCCTCCCGATATACCGACGCATCATATCAGAGCCATGCTTGACGCATGGGACGGCAATAAATTGATATAAAATACTGGGATTGGCAAATAATACTAATCCCATTTTTCTGTGCAGGTAAACAGATGGTTTTATTCATATTTCCTGATATCGCCGAATACCCGATAGTATTATTCATTTGACGGATTTTGCGCAGGTCTGTAATCGTTTCTATTAAACTGTTCTGCCGTTCAACGGCTGAATCGCGCAGTTGTGCATATCCATTATTTATAACGACGGACTGCATGCAGGCAAATAACGCTATGAAGAATGCTTGAAAATGGAAATGCCTGAAGCTTTTTATATTAAAGGACGTTATTTAGAAGCGAATGGATTAATTGATGAGGCAATTGAACTATAGACTATTTAGAAAAAATTAATATTATAAACCAAGATACTATATTGGTGCCACAATAGCATTGTTAGAGAAATTGGGTTATACTGTAATTCGCATATGGGAATGCGAGATAAAGAAAAATAAAATTGACGAGAAGATAAAATCGGAAATATATTGTAACGATTTATATTATCCCCCAACGAAGCTGATGGATATGGGTTTATGGAAAATAGGATATAGCGACGATTACGAAAACAGGGAGTAGTAAAATAAAATGAAAATACTGACATATAGATTGGGCGAATATGCTACTGAAAGAAAACGATATTCTGACATTCGGCGATATATCGCTCAGGGTAATTCACACGCCGGGACATACGAAAGGCTCGTGCTGTTTTATCTGCGAGAGCGAACGGGTCATGTTCAGCGGAGACACATTATTCAAGGGCAATGTCGGTCGTAATGATTTATACGGCGGTAACTATAATGCGCTGATGGAATCGTTACAGAAGCTAAAATCCATCAAGGAAAACTACAGAATATATCCGGGACACGGCGGCACTACTACACTCGACAACGAGATAGTCGCGAATCCTTATTTCAGGCGATAATTGGAGGAAATCAGAATGATAAAAATAGATGTAACCAGCAAAATAGGCGGATTCAAGCCCGTAAACGGCATAGACAACGGACCGGTATGCTTCGGTTCGCTGATTGACAGCTCAAAATACTACAGGCAAGCGGGATTCCCGTACTGCCGTCTGCACGACACAAATTATCCCCACCCTCGCGAGGTCGATATACCTACGATTTTCAAAGACTTCTCGGCTGATGAAAACGAACCGAAAAATTATGATTTCAGGGCGACGGATATTTACCTGAAGCAGATTTTGGACGCGGGAGCAAAAATCATATACCGTCTGGGAGTTTCGATAGAGCACCCCAAGCTGAAATATTACGTAAATCCACCGGTTGATTTCGACAAGTGGGCGCGAGTATGCCTGAACATAGCTCGGCACTACAACGAGGGTTGGGCGAATGGTTTTCACATGGGTATAGAATACTGGGAAGTGTGGAACGAACCCAATTTAGGCTATGAAAAACGCGAAGAAGATACGATGTGGTCGGGGACGCCGCAACAGTATTACGACTTATACGCGGCGACGTCAAGGCTGTTCAAAAAAGAGATGCCGTATGTGAATATCGGCGGATATGCGTCTGCTTACTCACAATCCGATTTTTTCCCAGCGTTTTTGCAGTATGTGAAAGCTAACAGCCTGCCGCTCAACTTTTTTTCGTGGCATATATATACTAAATCGATAGACGATATAGTATCAAGAGCACATTTTGTCCGTGAAAACCTCGATAAGTTCGGGTTTACAGATACAATGACGATACTCGACGAGTGGAACTGTATAGAATGGGGCAATTTGTGGGGCGGAATATTCAGTCCAGACGGTGCGAAAGCGAGATATGAGTCGTTTACGGAAACATCAGGCGAAGTCGGCGCGAGTTTTGCAGCTTCCGCACTTATCGAAATGCTTGATTTGCCTATTGACATAGCGACATTCTATGACGGTTCGCCGACGAATATCTTCGGCACGATTTTCGATAGGTACGGCGTTCCGACGAAACAGTATTACGCTTTCGATGCGTTCAACAAAGTGAAGCAGACCGGCGAGCGGGTGCAGACAGAGTGCGACGTCGGCGATGTTTACGTTGCAGCGGCGGCTTCACATAACAATGAAAAGATATGTATTCTGATTGCCAACAATAACAATCAGAACGGATTTTATCAGTATGACATTGAGGGACTGCAAGAGAATGCGGAATATTTATACGAAGTGTATCTGACCGACAAATACCGCGTATTCGATAAAGTTGACGAAAAAATCTGCACTTCTTCAGATATTCCTAAATCTGTTTATTTATACCAGCATAGTTTTGCGCTTGTTTGTTTCACTAAAAAATGATAAATCTAAGAAAGAGGCGATAGCAATGAAAATTGATAATAATCCCACTGAGATGGAAGCAATGGACGCTTTTCGCCGTCGCCCGGCGAAAAGGGAAATAAAATGCAGGACAAGTTTCTGGAAGAATTCCATGAAAGCCTGAACCGCGGGGAGGATTTTTGCACCTGTACAGCTGACTGCAAACATCACGGTCGGTGTATGGATTGTGTGACGATTCACCGCGGTCACGACGACCATCTGCCATACTGTATGCAAGCCATGCTGAACCGGCGTCTCGAAAAACTCTTGGAGCTTTCCGAGCATACATATGTAAACCATATAAAAACAGGAGGGTCATTATGAAAATAAATACAGTAACCGGTCCTATAAACAGCGCCGAATTGGGTCAGACGCTCATACACGAGCATATTTCGTGCGCCGACTGGTCTATGCGGACGAATTTTGGCAAACGCTTTTTCGAATCCGATAAAATGGCGGAGATAGTCTCCGCTATGATTTCCAAGGTGAAACGCGAATGCGGCGTTACGACAGTCGTGGACGGCACGCCGATTAATCTGGGGCGCGATGTGAATCTAGTCCGTCAGGTAGCCGAGCGCACCGGCGTAAATTTTATCGTGTCCAGCGGATTCTATTATCAGGAGGAGCCTTGGCTTTTGTTCCGCCCTGAAGATGAAATTTTTGGTCTGCTGCTGAACGAGTGTGTGAACGGAATTGCAGATACGGGCATATTGCCCGGAATTATGAAGTGCGCAGTGGGCGACGCGGGTATAACGCCGTTGATAAGCAAAATATTGAGTGCAGTGGCGCGTGTTGCCGCCGAAACCGGTTTGCCCATATTTTGCCACCATACTGTATCAAGCAGGAACGGTGAAGAAATCCTTGACATATTTGAGAAGCAGGGCGTCGCGCTCAATCGCGTTATTATGGGACACAGCGGCGACACGGATGACCTCTCATGTCTGGAAGAGATGCTGAAACGCGGGTGCTATCTCGGAATGGATCGCTTCGGTTATTGTGATATGACCCTTAGCTTAAAACGGCGAGCGGCAACGATTGCGGCACTTTGCGAGAAGGGGTATGACGGCATGATGTTGTTATCCCATGATTTAGTGGCATATGGGGGATTCGCCGGAAGTTGGGACGATTATAAGGATTCAAAGCCGGAGGAAAAGTATCCTGACTTCACATTCATTCACAAATCGGTGCGACCCGAGCTGATAGCCGCAGGAGTAACACAGGAACAGTTCGTTCAAATGATGGAAGCAAATCCTCGGAGTTTCTTCGAGGGGAAGTAAGGATAAATTTAATTGGATATACAAATAACAATGATGAAAGAGAGGCATAAAATATGAGCGAAAATAATACTGGTAATGTAGGTTTGAAAATATTACAGCCAAAAGTTGACGTGGCGTTCAAACGTCTATTCGGCGATGAACGGAATATCGGAATAATAACAGACTTCGTAAACTCTGTCTTAACTCTGTCAGAAGATGAATACAAAATGGTCACTATTGAAGATGTGCGTTTAGAAGGGGAAATATCAGCCGACAGATTGGGCGTAGTGTATGTGAAGCTCACGTTAAGGAGCGGAAAAGTCATATTCGTCGAAATGTGGATGATGAAGCGGGTAGATGCGCCTGAAAAGGCAGTATTGTACTACCACTCCCAACTTGTATCACAGTTGGAGTCAGGCGACGATTATTATAAATTGAAAAAGATAATAAGCATAGCAATATCGGCAGACTTCGAGATAACAAAAGGCAGTCCGGAATATCATAATACATTTCAATGGATGAGCGACGACGGCGTAAAATTGTCAGACGCAATTCCAGATATGACAGAAACAGAGATACACACATTAGAATTGCACAAATTACCAGAACAGAGCGACGGCACGGCTATATACGACTGGCTGAGATTCCTGAAAATGGAGCGCGAGGAAGAATTCGATATATTAGCCGACAGAAGCAAGGCAATCAAAGAGGCGGTAGATGAGTTGAAACGATTGAGCCAAGAAAAGTAAAACACTGAATAATCCGATTATCAACGCGATTAAGTTTGATTTGGGGATAAACACAACTACAAAGGAGCGAAGAGGATATGGGTCAAATATTTCATGCCTGCGCCTACGATACGGAGGAGAGAACGTGCTGCATGGTTGACGCCGATAAATTTCACGCAAACTGCTATTCATACAGCGGCGCAGTTATGACGATGCACTATCCCCTGCGCCAAAAACCGTATAGGGTTATGTGGAGCGGAAATTATGTTGAATTAGACCATGATCTCAAATATTTCTCGAGATTTGAGGATTTACTCGGCTTATCGACATATCATTACGATTTTGATAAATACAAGGACATAGAAAATAAAAAGATTCGTAATGAAATAAAATTTATAGAAGCGAGCAGTAGAATGTGGGAAAGAATCAATGTCGAAATTGACGAACTAAAGAAATATTTTAATCTGACTTACCCTCAATCCATCAAGTATTCGGGTTATTTGGTAAACCACACACAGGAACTTGCGATAAATTTGGCGGATTATTACGAGAAGTCCAAAGGCGTAAAACGAAGCGGACTAATAAGAAACGGTAGCAGAATACCTGGAAGGGTCGGCATAAGTTATTACGACGGCAAGGGCGTATTGAAAAGCAGTATGACAATGGCGATAGACCCAATACCCGTGCTGACCGAGACGGGCGGCGGTACAGGTATGGCGTTATATAACGGAATTTCGGCAGATACGACTGAGAAACTTTCCCAGAATTGGCGCGGAGATTTGCTGGAAATCGTAAATAAGCCGCCTAAGAATTACGAGATGGTGGAGTGTTGTTTCGCCACGCTATGGGAAAGAGCGATATATTGTCACCATACATTCGGCGTCAATCAAAATAATTTATTGATAAAAGATAACAACGGCAGTTTGTTTGAATCGGTCGAACTTGATTTATTTGGAAACCGCGAAAGTCCGGTCCACATTAAGGTTGAGGCAGAGGGAAATGAAACGATATTTAAGTTTGCCGGCAGATACGGCGAGGTAAGTTTTAGTTTTGATAATGAAAAATAAAAACAAGAAGGAGATAAATAGTATGCAAGCGATAAACGCAGTTTATGAAAACGGTAATATTAAGTGGACTGAAAAACCGCCGATGGTTAGCGCAAAAGTGATTGTCGTATTCACAGAAGAAGCTGTTACAAAAGAAAATATGTCAAACGAGGAAGCTCTGCGGATATTAGCTAAATTTAAAGGCTGCATCAAATCCAGCACATACGGGTCGCGGAAAAACAAGTCGGTCGTCATTTTATTTTCGCTTTTGAGGAGAGCCAAATCATTTGTAATAGTTTGTTCGGGCAGCCTTGATATCGCAGTCCGTTCATAAAGCATAGATGAAATACGCTCTTTAAGCGTTTTAACATTCAGAATTCGCGAAGATATAAAATCTATGATTTTGAATTTATGATTTTATAAATCTTCGTGAATTTTTGTATGTTTTGGATATTGTTTGCGTTTAACTTAACATAAAAGAGGTTGTATTTTGTGAATATATAAACAATAATTTGGAGATAGGCTTGGGGATTTTGTTTATTATATACTATATACATACCAATCGCGAGTATAAAATAATATAAAAAACAAAAAACTGCCGCCGTGAAAGGCGGGAAAGATTTAAGGAGGAAATTTGTTTATGTAAACTGCAATATTTAAAAAGCTCATAGCAAAAACGGTTCAACAGAGATAACTCTTTTAAACAGTTATCTGAATAGCCTGAATACCGGTATCCATATTTTAACAGTACGTTTTCTCAACGGAGCAACTGTATCATCAAGTTTTGAGATTAAAGCAGCAAGCGACGGTATTTATATTCCTCCCCATGGCGGCGGATATATAAACAATCCTGCTCCGACAACGCCTGAAGTAACAACAGGAGAGAGTATCATTCCGACAAGGAACCCCGTAGCTGCGATAACGACAACAGCGGAAACAACTGCGGCAACCGAAGCCGCAACAGTTCCGGAAACGACAACAGCGCCGCCAGTCATTGAAGAAACAGTGCCTCCTACAACACCTCCGACAACGGTTGAAAGCACAACTGTAGGGATTGTAGTTCCAACAGCGACTGTCGTAACTACTGTTCCTGAAACAGCACCTGAAACAATTACTGCGGCAACCGAACCTACAGGAAATTCAACTGATACAGGCACACCGGGAGATTTATCAGATGACAAAATAAATCCGCAAACCGGCGATAATATTATATGGATATTCGCAATATTCGCTCTTGCGGGGATTGGTGCGACAATAATTATCAAAAAAAGACTTACCACTAATTAGCCGACGCTTCGTCTGAAAGCAAGATTGCAGGTTCAAGTCCTGAAACCCGTAAACAGCAAGCTTGAGTGAAATGGATGGCACGAAGCGTAACGAGTGATGGGGGTTGTGTAGTTTGATTTTGAACCGGGGACGACAACTCCCGCCGCCTGCTACAGATTTTTTGACGATGGTAAAAGCCGCTTAAGCCGTGCGTGCGGAAAATTGAAAAAATATATTTTAGAAAATAATAAAAACAGATAACTTTTTTGATTATAATTAAACTTTGAATATGGCTATTATATAAAAGGAGTATGAATTATGAATAATTTTTATATAAATTCGAATAACGTAATAAAAAAAGTAAAAATTATTTTGTCGGTGTTTTTACTGCTTTTCCTAGTATATGTTCTTCATTCAATTGTTTCAGCGGATAATCAGGACAGTGGCGAAAGCATATTCAGGAATGATAAAGTACAGATAGACTGTACTGACACAAACACTACAGGAGGCATCATAATAAACGTTGTTTCAAAATTGGATAAGCGCATTAAAGTTACAATTGAAAAAGGCGATATCAAATATACATATGATTTAAAAAATGACACTACAGTCGAAGTATATCCGGTTCAATTAGGAAATGGGGAATACACAATCAAAGTCTGGATACACGCCATAGAAGATAAATACGCCTTAATTCTGTCAGCAAAATATACTGTAAAATTGACCGATCGGAATGCCCCATTCCTTAATCCAAGCCAGTATGTAAATTTCAATAAAGATGCCGAAGTAGTCAAAATATCGGCTGACCTGACAAAGAACTGTATAAACGACATAGAAAAAGTTCAGGCAATATATAATTTTGTGATAGACAGTTTAGTATATGACGTGCACAAAGCCGAAACTGTGCAAAGCGGTTATTTACCGTCAGTCGACGCGATAATTGGCAGCGGCAAAGGGATATGTTTCGATTATGCCGCAGTATTTGCCGCAATGCTCCGTTCGCAGGGGATACCTGCAAAACTCGTGACAGGGTATGTAAAGCCAAATAATGAATATCATGCGTGGAACGAGTTTTATATTAAGGACCAGGGATGGTTCAAGATAAACGACATGAAATTCAATGGTGAAAAATTTGAACGAATTGATCCGACGTTTGATTCCTCCTCTAAATCAAGCAAGAACGTGATGCAATATATCGGCGACGGATCAAATTACACGAAGTTTCTGGAGTTTTGAACTACCGCCGATGTTAATTAAGGAGAGTGTACATATATGAAAAGAATTTTAATAAAAATATTTATGTTTTTTATGATTGTTGCTGTGACGTTTACATTATTACAGTTCAATCTTGCGGCAGCATGGGAGGGTCTTAGCGATTCTGTCTACGACGATTCTGATGAAATCGGGGAAACTACGGCAAATCCGGATATAGAAACAACAGACCATGTCGATACTGACGAGTCGGAGATTATTGACAATTCATCTACCGAAGAAACTGATGAAACTGCAGAAGATTCAAATACAGAAGCGGCGGGACCCATGAACATGGAAATAATGCCGCTGCTTGCGGCTCCGGATTTGGTGACACAGATTAACATGGCATACGGTTTACTCAGCGCGTATTCTCCCGGTCTTACAGCCTCATTCTCTCCTACCGACATCAATGTGATAAACGTTACGGGAACAGTCACAGACTTAAAAGCGTCGTGCAATTTGAATATTGACCCGAATGTGACCGTAAACTGGGACGCAAATTTTTCGGGAACGTTAAACGGTGCGTATATTATAAATCTGACGGGCGCAGGTACATTTAACCTGAACTCTGACGGTTTAATCAGCAATACCGGCACAAGCGGCGCAGTCAATGTGATAGGCGCCGGGGCGACGATAACTATAAACGGCGGCGCGCTTTCTTCAGATACAAACGGCACTACTCTGAATATCGCCTCAAACGGTATTACAGCGAATATTATTTCAGGGGGCATGGTGGCAAACGCCGGAACAACAAGCTCGGCTGTCAGCGTGGTCGCAAACGTTACAGATGTCAAAATAAATATTGATGGCGGCAGAGTCAGTTCAACCCCGGGCGGATATGCAATAAACGACGGCGGTGCGAATAAGTGCGGTAACAACACTGAAATCAATATTACCGGCGGTAGTACAGTTGAGTCGGGCAGCGCCTGCGCCGTTCAGTCTACCGGTTCGGGTACAGTTGTTACAGTCACGGACAGCACAGTCACAAATTCCGCCGGAAGCAATACAAATTCCACAATCTATATGAACGGCGGAACTGGCGATAACGTCATAATCAACGGCTCAAGCACTATTCAGACGACAAATCCGTCGAATACCAGTTATGTAATACAGACGACCGGAAATGTGCTGGTAGAAGATAACGCGCAGGTTATCGCCATAGCGGGACGCGCAATCAGCCTTGTGGGCATGGACTCAACAGCGACAATTACAGGCGGAAAAGTTTATTCAAATACTGGTATTGCAATAACCACTGCTACCACTACCGCCGCCACCGTACAAAACGCCAAGGTAGTTGTGACAGGCGGCTGGGTTTACACAAATTCAGGCGCGGAGGCAATACAGACGACAGGCTCAAACGGTTCCGTAGAAGTATCGGGCGGTTGGGTCACAGCGACAACAGGTCTTGCCGTTAAGTCGGCATCCGCAGTTTATATAAGCGGCGGGTTCGTGTTTGCTTACGGTGCAGGAATCGGAAATGTTGTGACTGCTCCCAACTCAAACTTCGCAGGCGACGGGGTGATTGCCGCATGGACAAATCCCAGTTTAAACCACACATATATTCAGGGAACTGCCGACGACTTGGTTATTTCCCCCGCAGACTCCGCACACTGGCACAACAGCGGCACAACGGGCGGCATATATTATGAAAAGAATTCAAACATAGGTTTTTTTCCTCTTGCCGATGTTACAGTCGAGCTGACCGATATGAACGTACAAGGCTTGATTTTTGATATTGACAGCGGGAAATTCTACCTGGGCGCAATTAATATAAACTCTGTATACAATAGTCAGCCCGGAGAATGGACATGGGACGGCGCAACGGGAATTCTTACGCTCAACGAATTTAACTGGGCGACTTCCGCGCCGGTTGCGCTGACAATTACCGGCGGCACAGATATAAATATAGAACTTGTTAATGTCAATACATTCGTTTCGACCGGCTCCGGCATAAATGCCGCCGGAATAGACAGCCATACAGCAAACATTACAATTACGGGCGCAGGTACGCTTAACGCAAGCGCATCATCCGGCATAGGGATAAACTGTTCAGGCTGCTCGCTCTCTATAAACAGCGGCACTGTCAACGCCGCGGCGGGCGGCGGGATAAACTGCTATGGAATCACCGCCGCCGTCTTAACAATTTCGGAAGGTGACGGGACTCTTACGGCGAGCGGCAATTCCAGAGCCGTAAACAATACCTCTTTTTATCTGCCGGGTGGATACGCATATTGTACAGGCGCAAAAACAGACGGCAGCGACGCAGGTTCATTCAATGTACCCGGCGACGCGTCATATTTCTATAATGCGAACAATTGTTATGTTAAAATACAAGCCCGTAAACGCCATGTGTTAACTGTAAAGGGAGCAGTTGCTGGCGATTATTTCGCTGGTGAAACTATAGAAATAACTGCGGACGCACCAGCACTCGGTCCGTTCACGCCGATTGGAAAACCGTATTATTCATATCCTAATGAACAAACGGCGTTTAAATTGTGGAGCGGCGGCGATGGGGGAACATTTACAAATATAAATTCCGCGGCGACGGCATTTAAAATGCCTGACAACGACGCGAATATTGATGTTATTACCCAAACCGCTTACAGATTACGGGTTGAGGGCGGCTTTATCTCCTGGGAGCAAAACGCAAATTATCAGGACGGATATTACTTAGCGGACGCCGAAATACCTGTCAGGACGCACTCCTCGCCCGTAGCCGGATATATTTTCAAAGGCTGGACAGTCGTTATCGGCGGCGGTAATACATTAATAGAAAATCCCGGCTCCATATATGCAGTATTCACTATGCCCGCTCAAACTGCGCAAGTTGAAGCTCCTTGGGTTCCTGATAATTTACCAGACAACCAATACGTCCTCACTGTAGAAAACGGCAGGGGCAACCTGACAAACGGCTCCCTAAATGCCGTTAAAGCGGGTACATGGGCAAATATTTCAGCTGACGCTCCGCTTCCCGGACAGGAATTTGACTGCTGGAAAATCACTTCTTCCGATGCGGTTGCTCCAGCGTATCCGGGTATGTTTTTACACGTTAACGATGCGGATACTCAATTCATAATGGCGGAAGGAGATATAACCATTACGGCGACATACAGGGATATTGATTATGTGCTTATTGTTGAACACGGCACAGGCTCGGGAGTATATACGACAGGGACGTCAATCGGCATTGAAGCTGACCAGCCGCCGACAGGTCAATTATTTGACAAGTGGGTAACAAACAGCGGCGGCGCATTCGCAAACGACAGCGACACTACGACTACATATGCTATGCCAGCAGAAAACGCGACTGTTACAGCCGTTTACAAAGACATACCTTCCGGCGACGGCGGTAATTATATCCCGCCCTCAGGCGGAGGAATCATCGACAACCATGTCCCGCCGGCGACCGACATTACGAGCGAAAGCGATGACAGTGCGCAGATTATCCCCACTAAAGAAGATAAAGAGGAAAGCGATGTATCTGCTTTTCCGAACGCAGAAAAACACATAGCGTATGTCCAAGGTATCGGCAATAATTTATTCGCGCCCGATAAAAATATGACCCGCGCAGAAACCGCGCAGATGATTTACAATCTGCTCCTGGATAAAAACGTGGAGACAACAAACAGATTTACCGACGTGCCGGATAATGAATGGTATGCAAAATTGGTAAACGCATTGGCGTCGTTAGGTATTGTCGAAGGTTTCCAAGATGATTGTTTCTATCCTAACGCCAATATCACACGTGCTGAATTTGCCGCGATTATTGTGCGATTCACAAATGCAGTTTACGATAACAAAAATATCGTTCGATTTAACGACGTGCTTGCAACGCATTGGGCGTTCAGCTATATAAATGCTGCGACATATTACGGTTGGATAAAAGGTTACGGCAATGGGCTATTTAAACCTGACTGTAATATCAGCCGTGCGGAAGCTGTAACTGTAATGAACAGGGTGATTAAACGCTCTCCCGATAAATCATACATTGACAGTCACCCTGAACTTGTCCGGTTTTCGGATGTGCATGAAACATACTGGGCATATTACGATATTATGGAAGCATACTGTTCGCATGATTATATAATACATAATAACTCCGAAGAATGGCAATAAAACAGTAGCATGCCCTTTGTCGAGACGTTATTTTGAAAAAAAAGTAACACTTGCAGATTCTGCTTTGATAAATTACTCCGGACGCAGAACGCCAATCACTATAGTGTGCTCCATCTGCGAAAATCGGAACTGTTATATTGAGTGCCTCTGTCGGAATGAAACATCATATTTTTCGGCATATGTCTCGAATTGTACGCATAATGAACTTCTGTTTGTTCCGTTACACGGAACTGCGCGAAGTTCATTACATCAGAGTGTCGGAAACCAGCTTAGAATCAGCCTTTTTGCTGGTTTTCCAAGCAATAAGTTTTCGAGCGAAAAGGTCGATGATAACACAGACATAGTGCCATTTGCCGCCAATCTTGACGTAAGTGATGTCACTTACCCGGACTTCGTTGGGTTTCTGTACATTAAACTGTTGTTTTAATAAGTTCTGCATATTTTCATCAGTTTTGGTTGGTTTTTTGCGGGTTTTAGGCTTGACCATCGATATTTTTGCCAAATTCAGGTAGTTTTTGATTGATTTTATGCATTCCGAACCGTTTCTTTGACGCAGTATATATTTCTAATATCGCCGTTCTGATTTTCTGGTTCTCTTGATCTCGTTTGCTCTCCTTCGAACGGCAATGTTTGTAATATGTGCTTCGATTTACTCTCAAAACCCTGCATAATACCACGATTTTATACTGATTGCTGAGTTGATGCACAGTTTTTAATCTCACTTTGAGTTCTGCATGAACCAAATTCGCATAGCGAATTTATGCAGCCGCTTTTTTTAGA
>Ga0123357_10000309_pt1 | contig 46436 bp, 42 predicted proteins | sample TergutEmb28metaG_FD_89873 | JGI IMG/M metagenome (GOLD analysis project Ga0123357, IMG submission 89873) | Embiratermes neotenicus P4 segment gut microbial communities from Petit-Saut dam, French Guiana - Emb289 P4 | ecosystem: Host-associated > Arthropoda: Insects > Digestive system > Gut ...
AAAATGGCACATTACGCAAACACATTGCAAATACCCGCGCGATGCCTCAACACCTCTCCAACGTCCTCGATGCCTGTGAGCGCCAGGGCAAGCTGAATGTGCGCGGCCAAGAGCTGCGCGCCGCACTGCCTGACGCCAGCCCCGAGGCGCTGCGCAAGGCGCTGTATCGCCAGCAGCGGGCTGGCAGGCTGGCTCGCCTGTCCCGCGGCGCGGACCACTGGCTGATCGTGCCGCTGCCCTACAGGGCGGCAGGCAGCCCCCCGCTGGAAACCTGGCTCGACCCCTACCTGCGCAAAACTTTGGGCGCGCCGTATTACGTCGGGCTGCTCAGCGCGGCGGAAATTCATGGCGCCTCGCCGTATGCCGTCATGCTTACGCAGGTGATGGTGCAAAACCCGCGCCGCCCGATCACTGTGGGCCGGCACAAACTGGTTTTTTACACCTGCGCCCGCATGGAGGCGATGCCCACCCGCTGGCATGAAAGCGCCGACGGGCGCTTCAAAGTCAGCACGCCCGAGCTGACCGCGCTCAACCTGATCCAGCGTGAAAGCCTGCTCGGCGGCATGGGCCGGGTGCGGGAAGTGCTGCGAGCGCTCTGGCCGCACTGCACGCCCGAAGGTTTGACCCAGGCGCTGGATGCCGTGCAAAGCGTACCGGCCGCGCAGCGGCTCGGCGCGCTCCTGACGCTGGACGATCAGGTCGCTTTGGCCGCGCCTCTATCGGATTGGCTGCGGGGCAAGCCGATGCGGCGGGTTGCGCTTGAAGGGGCGCTTGTCCGCATCAATGCGCGGACTGGCGACGCTCTTGCCGATTTCAAGGTCTGGACCCCATCCAGCCCAGGGGCAGGCACATGATGCGGCAATCCCATCTGACGGCCTGGCAGGCCCATGCGCCTTGGCCCAAGCGCAGCCAGATCGAACAGGACTTGCGGCTCTCGCGTGGCGTGGCCGCGATTTTTGGTGACGACGTGTTGCGCGAACACCTGGCGATGCGTGGCGGCACGGTGTTGCACAAGGCCCACCTGGCCCCCGCGGCGCGGTACAGCGAGGACATTGACCTGGTACTCATCAAGACGATGGACACCAGCACGCTGGATCGGCATCTGCGCCGGGTGTTGACGCCCGTGCTGGGCCGTCCCGGCGACTCGCTGATTGCCGATGCCTGGCTGGCCGTCCGCAATGTGTTGCGCCCCTCCAAAATCCTGCGCACCGCCTACAAGTTCGTGCCGCTGGGCTTGCAGCGGGAGGAAACCATCAAGATCGAGGTCAACCTCAACGAAAACGCCTCGCTCTATCCGCTGGTCGATGTGACCCTGGACACGCTTGACGAAGACGGCGAGCGCGCGCCAGCCGTGGCGCGCTCCTACGACATCAATGAAATGCTGGGTACCAAAATGCGCGCGCTGATGCAGCGCGAACAAGGGCGCGACCTGTTCGATCTGGCCCATGCCTGGCAACTCGGCCAGGAAGGCAAAACGCCCTATGTCGTCGATGGCGCCAGGGTGATGCAGGCCTTTGCGTGGTATCTGGACAAGGAAGGCGCGCGGTTCAGCGCGCGGCAGGCCAATGCCAGCCTGGACACCCGCTTGGGCAAGGCGGGGTTCCGGCACGACATGGACACGCTGTTGCGTCCGGGCCTGCCAGCTTTCGATGTCGATCAAGCCGCCGAGATCGTGCGCAAGGCGTATTTCCGGCATTTGCCGTAGCGCGCGAAAGGTGATCGCACCGGCTGCATAAGTTGCCGCCATGCGCGGGCGGCGTGTGACGCGGGTCATGGCCCGCCCCCTGAAAGCGAAACGCGGCGGCGCGCGAGTGATTTTTTTCATGCGCAATGTACGTGGCGAGGTGGCTCCGCTGGGAACGGCGTCAGCACGCTCGAAACGAAACTCGTGTCAGCATTGGCTCGGCGGTTGGCTGACTTCAAATGAAAATGCACTGGTCACTATTGATGCAGCGTAACCGCTGGACATCCAACACCGCTGAGATACGCATAGCTCCAAAGGAATTTTTATGGAAAAAACAGAGAACATCGCCGAGCTTCGGCTGGATCGCCCATTGCAGTCTGGCGCGGCGCTTGGTTCCGACTCATTGGACCGCCGGACGTTTGCTTCTGGTGTGACCGAGGTTTTACGGCAGATTTCGCACAAAGCTGGTCTTGTGGTTTCTGTTGAGGGGGCTTGGGGCAGCGGCAAGACTTCGGTACTGGCCATGGTTGAAGATCTGCTGAGGGAGGAAGACGAGCCACCGGTCATCGTTCATTTCAATCCTTGGCTGATTGGCGACCGCGACGCCCTGTTGCGCCAGTTTCTGGCCGGCATCGCCAAGGCCGTGAAGCTAACGGATTACACCAAGGAGGGCAAACGAGTTGCCAAGGAACTCAAGGCCTATTCCAAGGTCTTCGATGTCCTGAAACTGATCCCGGGTGCTGAACCATGGGCCAGTATCATCAAGTCAGTGTTCGAGTCGGTTGGCAACACCAGCGAATCGATCTTCGACTACAAGACCCCCGACATTGAGGCGCGGAAGGAGATGTTGGAGAAGGCGTTGCGGAAGTTTCCGCAACGCATCGTCGTTTTGCTCGACGACGTGGACCGCCTGTATCCCGCCGAGGTCTACGAGATGGTTCGCATCATCAAGGCGATCGGCGATCTACCGAACATCGGCTACGTGCTGGCGTGGGATGAGAAGTATGTCAGCGCGGCGCTGGATAAGCTCAATGTGCCTTTCGCACCGGGGTATTTGGACAAGGTGGTACAGGTTCGGTTGCCCATTCCGCCGCTGTCGTTTTCTCAGCGCAGGGCGCTGATGAACATGCACCTACAACGGTTGCAGCCGGATGCCGTGGCACACCACTTCCCAAACGGCGATGACCGTCTCGGCTCCTTGTTTCACGAAGGGTTACGCGATTTGATTGAACAGCCCCGAGACGTGGTGCGGCTGTTTGACGTCGTTGCGGTTATCGAACCCGGGCTTCGAGGTGAGGTTCATCTGGCGGACATCCTTGGGCTGGCGATGCTGATGATCAAGGCGCCCACCATTTACGACTTGCTTTGTCGAACGCCACAAGCGTTTGTCGGTCGGCGCCCTGGGGAGATGGATTCGTTTGACAAGCCGGAAACGATCATTGAGAAACACGCGGACGAACGGAACAAAGTCATCGATGGCTATTCCTATGCCAAAGGAGTGCGGGACGTGGTTCATTGGCTTTTCCCGCAAACCGCTGAGACAAAGGACTCCTTCATCACTAGGAAAGCAGTGTTTCTGGAGGGTCATCTTGCTCATCCAGGGCGGTTGTCGGTGGCACTGCATCTCAGCGCCCGACCCGGTGATCTAAGCTTTGTGCGTGTGAGGCAGTACCTTTTCGATCCAAGTCGGCGTGACGATATTGCAGCGACTCTTGAGCCAGAGATCTGTGTTGATTTCATATTGTGCTTGGGCGACATGGCAAAGGGTTAGGAGGCCGATGTCAGTATCGACGCCGAGAACTTGGCGGTAGCCATCGCACGGCTGGTTGATGGCGAGCCGTTTGTTCGTCGTGCGGCAGAACGTCTCCACGACTTTTTCATGATAGGCGCTGAGCGAGTAGCCGAGCAAGCCATCGGTCAGATCGCCAATTGTTTGGATGAATCGGCTGCGCATTTATTGGCGGAGCGCATCCTTGGCGACGAGAAGGCGCTTTCCATGGCTGCCAGAGTGGCCACCACAAGTTTTCTTGAGGCGGATCGTGATCAGAATAATCGGGTCAAGGTGACGGACGATGGCCGTGAACAGGCTCTTGCGGCATTTGCCAAGAACGTGGAGGAATCAGCAAAAAACGGTGAGCTTTTTACGAAACTTGCTCCCGATTTGGTGCTTAAGACCCTGGCGCGCTTCGTACCCGAGCATTGCAGGGCGGTTTTTCAAAGTATCAAACATCGGGAATCAGGCTTGGACAGCTTCGTGAGGGTCATGCTCAGATATTCGTTCGACAGTCTTAAAGGACAGAGTTATCGGAAGCCCAAGGAGCGCGCGTTGATTGAGAGCTTTGTTGCCATTGATACGTTGAAGACGCACGCAATGGAGCGGCTTAAGGACGACGCGATGGACTATCCGCTGAGGGCTGCCTGGAGGGCGGTGATCGAAGAGAAGTCCATCTATGGCAAGGATGGCACTTTCGGCGAGATTGATCCGTAAAGTTGGCATACGGGAGCGTTACGCCCGTGGTTATGGTCTGCGGAAAGGGCTAAGGGCTGGCAAACCCGCGCCGCCCAAGTGCTCGCCAGATACGCGCCTTCATGACGCCGCAGCCGTCATGCAAGTGGCGGCGCGCACAAGCCATCGCCCTCTAAAACTGCTCCATCAAGGGCGGCGACGAATACTGTATAAAATACCAGTATTCGCCATGAACGCCCTTGCCATCGCTACCGCCCCTTCCAATCTGACCATCCGGCCAGACTTGGCCCTGCGCGGGCTGTGGCGCGGCAATGAACTCGGCCGCCAGCCAGCCCCCGTGGTGGCCACCGGCTGGCCGGAACTCGACCGCGAACTGCCGGGCGGCGGCTGGCCCTGCCAGTCACTCACCGAAGTGCTGGTCGCGCAGCCCGCCGTCATCGAATGGCGCCTGCTGGGAGCCGCGCTGCGCCAGGTTGTGGCGCACGGCGGGCAGATCGCGGCCATCGCGCCGCCGCGCCAGCCCTATCTGCCGGGCCTGCTGCACGAAGGCCTGGACGAGCGCCGTTTCGTGTGGATCGACGCCCAGACGCCAGCCGAGCGGCTGTGGACGGCTGAACAACTCATCAAGGCCAACGCCTGCGGCGCCATCGTCGCCTGGCTGCCGCAGGCCCGGCCCGAGCAGGTGCGCCGGCTGCAGGTCTGCGCCCAGGCCTGCGAAGGGCTGGTGTTCCTGTGCCGCCCCGAAGCGGCCCGGCACGAAGCATCGCCCGCGCCGCTGCGCGTTCAGGCCGGCTTTGAGCTGGACTGGGCGTTGCGGCTGCACATCCTCAAGCGGCGCGGTCCCACGCTGGACGCCCCGCTGACCTTGCCGTCGATCCCCGGCGGCCTGTCCGCTCTCATCACGCCCCGGCTGCTGCGCCCTGGCCGGTTGTTTCATCGCGAGGTGCCCGTCGATGCTGTGGGCGGCTCTGTCATTGCCCTGCGCTCCCGACGCGACGCCGCCATCCACTGACGACCTTCGTGGACTGGCCACCTGGGCGCTGCAATTCACCCCCCGCGTTGCCATCGTCGATGAAGCGGTTGTCCTGGAGGCCGAGGCCAGCACGCGCCTGTTCGGCGGCCGCAGGGCCTTGCACGAACGGCTTGCCGGGCAGGCCGGCGAACTCGGAGTGACCGCCATCGCCTGGGCGCCCAACAGCTTGGCGGCGCTGGCCTGCGCCCGCGCCGGCGTCCTCAATGGCGTCCGCCGGCCGCTGCCCGAGGTGCTTGACGCCTTGCCGATGGAAACGCTGTCAGCCGTGGTTCCCTGTCAACTCACCCTGGCTCAACTCGGCTGCCGCACGCTGGGCGACGTGCGGCGCCTGCCGCGCGGCGGCATCAGCCGGCGCTTTGGCAAGAGCCTGCTGAATGCGCTCGACCAGGCCTACGGTTTGCAGCCCGAGGCGCATTCCTGGATCGATCTGCCCGAGACTTTCCACGCCCGGCTCGAACTGATGGCCCGGGTGGAGACCGCGCCCGCCTTGCTGTTCGGCGCCCGCCGCCTACTGGCGCAACTGTGCGGCTGGCTGGCGGCGCGGCATGCCGGCATCACGGCGTTCACACTGCGCTGGGCGCACGACGCCATGCGCGCGCGCGATGCTGGCGACGGCGGCGAACTGACTATTCGCACCGCCCAGCCGATGCGCGAGCTTGACCATCTGTGCCGGCTGCTGGCCGAACATCTGGCGCGGGTCGAACTGCAAGCGCCGGTCGGTGACCTGGCGCTGGAGGCGATCGACGTCGTGCCGCTGCCAGAGCGCAGCGCCTCGCTGCTGCCGGATCCAAAGAACGAAAGCCAGTCGCTGGCCCTGGCGCTGGAGCGCATCGCCGCGCGGCTGGGCCCGCAGCGCGTGCGCCGGCCCGTGTTGCGCGAGGATCATCGTCCCGAGTGGATGCAGCACTGGCAACCGGCGCCGCAGCCTCTGCCCAGGCAGCCCGCGGCGCGGTCCGATCTCCCGCAACCCACTTTCATCCTGCCCGAGCCGCTGCGCCTGGCGGTGCGCGGCCATCGGCCGCTGTACCAGGGGCCTTTGCGACTGCTGGTCGGCCCCCACCGCGTGGAAGGCGGTTGGTGGCATCAGGGTGAAGATGAGGCGTCCACTAACCATGTCGAGCGCGACTATTGGGTGGCGCTGGGCGAACACGCGGGTCTGCTGTGGATATTCCAGGAACGTCTGGCGGGCGATGACACCGCCTGGTTTCTGCACGGGTCGTTTGCCTGATCGGGGAATGCGCCATGGCTGACCCGTCCGCGTCGCTGCCCGATTACGCCGAATTGCGCTGCGTGAGCAACTTCACCTTCCTGCGCGGAGCCAGCCATCCCGAGGAATTGGTCGAGCGCGCCAGCCAGTTCGGCTACTCGGCCCTGGCCATCACCGACGAATGTTCAATGGCCGGCGTGGTGCGGGCGCACGTCGCCGCCAAAGAGCATGGCCTGACGCTGCTGATCGGCAGCCAATTCGAGGTCGAAACCGAGGAGCCCTTGGCGCCGTTCACGCTGGTGGTCATTGCCTGCACCGGCGCCGGCTACGGCAACCTCTGCGAATTCATCACCAGATTGCGCCGCGCATCCCCAGCAAAAGGCTGCTACCAACTGCGCGCTGCCGACATCGACCCCCGGGCGCTGGCGGGTTGCGTCGTGCTCGTTTCGCCGCATCGAAGCGCCACGCCCGGGCAACTGCTGGCCATCGCGCGCTGGGTCCTGGATCGTTTCATGGGGCGGTGCTGGCTGGCCGTTGAACTGCTGCGCCGGCTGGATGACGAGATGTGGCTGTATCGCCTGCGCGAGGCCAGCGAACTGACGGCGATTCCGCTGGTGGCCTGCGGCGACGTGCACATGCACCTGCGCTCGCGCAAGATGCTTCAGGACGTGCTCACCGCCACCCGCCTGGGCCAGCCGCTGACGCAGTGCGGGCGCGGCCTGCAAGCCAATGCGGAACGGCATCTGCGCTCGCGCCTGCGCCTGGCCCAGACCTATCCTCCCGAATTGCTGGCCGAAACGCTGCGGGTGGCGGCGCGGTGCAGTTTCAGCCTGGACGAGCTGCGCTACCAGTACCCGGAAGAAATCGTGCCAGCCGGCGCCACCCCGGCAAGCCATCTGCGCCGCCTGACTTACGAGGGCGCCGGACGGCGCTGGCCGGGTGGCATCCCGGCGAAGGTGCAGGGGCAAATCGAGCACGAACTGCTCCTGATCGAGGAACTCCACTATGAGCCGTATTTCCTGACGGTCGCCGACATCGTGGCCTTCGCCCGGTCCCGGCACATTCTCTGCCAGGGGCGCGGCAGCGCCGCCAACAGCGTGGTGTGTTACTGCCTGGGCGTCACGGAAGTGGACCCGGCCCGGGTCGCGACGCTGTTCGAACGCTTCATTTCCAGGGAGCGCAACGAGCCGCCCGACATCGATATCGACTTCGAGCACGAGCGGCGCGAGGAAGTCATCCAGTACCTCTACGCGAAATACGGGCGTGAACGCGCCGCGCTGACCGCCGCGGTGATCAGCTACCGGCCCAAAAGCGCGATCCGCGACGTCGGCAAGGCGCTGGGCTTCGATGCCGATACCCTGGACGCGCTGGCCAAAGGGCATCACTGGTGGGACGGCGCGGCGTTCGCGCCCGAGAGGCTGGCCGAAGCCGGCTTGTCCGCCGACAGCCCGCGGGTGCGGCAGCTGCTGCGGCTGACGGGCCAGTTGATCGGTTTCCCGCGGCACCTGAGCCAGCATGTCGGCGGCTTCGTGCTCACGCGCGGGCCGCTGTCGCGCATGGTGCCGATCGAAAACGCCGCGATGGCCGACCGCACCGTCATCGAGTGGGACAAGGACGACCTGGACGCCATGGGCCTGCTCAAGGTGGACGTGCTGGCGCTGGGCATGTTGACGGCCATCCGCAAGGCGCTGGCGTTCATCGGCGAACGCCAGGGGCAAGAGTTCGAGATGCAGGACATCCCGCCAGAAGACCCCGAGACCTACGAAATGATCAGCCGCGCCGACACCATCGGCGCATTCCAGATCGAAAGCCGGGCGCAAATGAGCATGTTGCCGCGCTTGCGGCCCCGGTGCTATTACGACCTGGTGATCGAAGTGGCGATCATTCGCCCCGGCCCGATTCAGGGCGGCATGGTCCATCCCTACCTCAACCGGCGCCAGGGCAGGGAGCCGGTGAGTTTCCCGAGCGAAGCGCTGCGCGAAGCCCTGGGGCGCACCCTGGGCGTGCCGATCTTCCAGGAGCAGGTGATGCAGATTGCCGTGCTGGCCGCCGGCTTTACGCCGGGCGAGGCCGATCAATTGCGGCGCTCGATGGCGGCCTGGAAGCGCAAGGGCGGGCTGGAGAAGTACCAGGCCAAGCTGGTGGACGGCATGACGGCGCGGGGCTATGACCGCGAGTTTGCGCAATCCATTTTTGAGCAGATCAAGGGTTTCAGCGAATACGGGTTTCCTGAAAGCCACGCGGCCAGCTTCGCGCTGCTGGTTTACGCCAGTTGCTGGATCAAGCGGCACCATCCGGCCGAGTTTCTGGCAGCCATGCTGAATTCGCAGCCGCTGGGTTTCTACAGTCCCAGCCAGTTGGTGCAGGATGCCTGCCGCCACGGCGTGCAGGTGCGGCCCGCCGACGTGCTGGTCAGCGATTGGAACTGCACGCTGGAAGACTTGCCCGAGCCGCCGGCAGTGCGTCTGGGCCTGCGCCTGATCTCCGGGCTGTCGCAAGCGGTGGCCGAACGGATCACCGAGGCACGAGCGCAAGGGCTGTTTGATGACGCCGGGGATCTGGCGCGGCGCGCGGCGCTGGGTGAGCAGGACATGCGGCGTCTGGCCGGCGCGGACGCGCTGGCGAGCCTGGCAGGGCACCGCCGCCAGCAGGTGTGGGAAGCTGCCGCGCTCAAGACGCCGCCGAAGCTGCTTGCCGAAGCGCCGGTTGATGAGGAATTTCTGGAACTGCCGGCGGCGCCAGAGGGCGAGGAAATCGTGTTCGACTATGCCAGCACGGGCCTGACGCTGCGCCGTCACCCGCTGGCGCTGCTGCGGCCGCTGTTGCGCCAACGGCGCCTGCAGAGCGCGCGGGAACTGCGCGACCTGTCCGATGGCAGCTTCGTGCGCTGCTGCGGCATCGTCACGCTGCGCCAGCAGCCGGCGACCGCCAAGGGGGTGATCTTCGTTTCACTGGAAGACGAAACCGGCGCGGTGCAGGTGATCGTCTGGAAAAACGTGCGCGATCGCCAGCGCGCGGAACTCCTGCAATCCCGACTGCTGGCCGTCCAGGGGCGCTGGCAGCGCGAGGGCGAGGTGTGCCATGTCGTGGCGCATCGGTTATTGAACCTGACGCCGCTGCTTGGGCGGCTGGCGGAGGTGACGGACAGGAGCAGGGATTTCCATTGAGCCTGGATCGTTTGGATTTGGCTCAGCGCCGGCCGGAATTTGACCCCATCAATCGCCAGCGGGCTGCCACTGGGCCAATTCGCGCAGGATGCCCTCGGCGGGAATCAGGTACTGTTTGTAATCCTTGCCGGCAATCCAGCGCGGCGGCTTGCCCCGGCCGGTCCAGGTCTGGCCGCTGTTGGGATCGTAATACCGGGCGGCGGGCGCTTTCTTTTTGGCGGGGAGGGGTTGCGCTCGCGCTTCGGACACCGAGGGGCGCGGAAAAGGCATCAGGCTTTCGAGCCGGATGCCATGGATGGCAACCAGTTCCCGCACTTGCGCAATCGCGGCCTGACGCCCATCGGCGCGCGCCGCATCGATTGCGGCATCCAGCGCCCGGCGCTCGGCAAGAAGTTCTTCCAGGGGCACTCCGGCCCATTTATCGACAAGCATGATTTCGGAAGTGTTGTGGATTTTCATGTCTGGCGCTGAGAGGAATACCCGGTGGGTGGTGCAATAGATCGGGATGGATGGGAATATTTAGGGATAGAAGGGAACGTGAAACTGCAAACGCCTTGCTTGCTGCGCTCGATTCTGTCACCTCCCGCCAATGGTGGGGGTTGCGCTGCACACCACCAGTTTCATTGAACCTCGGGTCATAGCGACGTACAGATTCTGTGCGTTCATTTTCTCCGTGTCCAGCAGAACTGCCACTTCCGCTTCCAGTCCCTTGAGCAGCAATGTACTGCCGACCGCGCGCTTGGGTAGTGAGCGCCCGATCAGCCTGTTTTCCTCGCGCACTCGTCTAGCCGCTTCTGCCAGTGGCACGGAACTCGCCAGGGCGCCTCGAAGCGCTTTAAGCGCGCCGTAGAAGATGGTCGGTCGATATACATGCACGTTCGGCTGATCATGCAATTCTGACAACAGCGCCGCGGCGGCAGCGAAAGATGGTGCGCGCATAAAAGCCAATGCACAACTTTCTGCCTTGTTCGGAGGATTTCTCGCGGTTTCCCGTTGCAGCGAATTCAGACGCTGTTTCAGTTTGGGCTCCTCCACATTGGTCATGACGCTCTTTGCTAGTGCCAAGAGTCGTTCCAGGGCATTTGTCGAGTTCACATCGAAACTGTTGGCAAAGGCCATGAGGTCTGGCAGATCGACGGACTCAACCGTCGAAGCTCCTGGCGTATGGCTCGCGAGGTCTTGTTGGGCCGCCCGATTGCGACTGTCAGCAATGATGAGTACACGTCCTTCAGCCGTAGGCGGCATCGTTTTCGCCGCAACCCGACGTTGGGCGGCCACGTTGGGTGGCACTGCCGGAATCCAGGTCACGTGCTCTGGCGGCCCGCTGCGCAAATCGACCGGTTGCCCCGCAGCCAAAAGCCGGCGTACATCCAGCAACCATTGCCCAAGCGCTTCTGCGCCGGCATTGCGCCATCGCCAAGGTGTTACCAGTTCTCTGACGACGGGGAAATATGCGCATACTTGACGATTCCAGTCGGCCAGTACAGTGTCCCTGATATTGAAGATCGCCTGCATCGGGTCGCCCAGCACACAAGTCGGCAGGATCAGTGAGAGGCAGCAGATGATCGAGTGCTGAGGCACTGAACAGTCTTGGTATTCGTCTACGATGAGGTGTGCATAAGAGGCTTTCAGCACCTCGTTGATATGCCCGGCTTGCAGCAACTTCCAGGCGGCGTGACGGATTGCGGGGTAGTCGGGCGAAGCCAGTTGCAGAATTTTTGGATCGTGGGCGCTGCGACTGGGAAAGGTGGAAATGAGTCGGATTGCCCAGCCATCGATAGTGCTCAACCGATAGGCGCGGGTTGGCACTCCTGCGCGCTCCAGCCGGCGGCGTAAAGCTGCGACGCCGGCATTCGTGTGTGTCAGTACGAGGATGGGCTTGTTGCCCTTATGGCCGGCTAGTGCATGAGCGATTAGTTGGGTCTTGCCGCAACCGGCTGGTGCCGTGACGGTGCCGCGCGTGATTGCACGAAGGTCGATTTCAACAGGGCTCATGAGCGGCCCACGCGAACACTTTGTTCATCAACGCACGGAAGTCTGGATCACAAAAAGGCAGGTCGGGGGCGACGATGGTCCTTGCCGCATTTTCCATTCGGGAAATGGATTTGAACCAGCCATTGTTTCTGGTGCGCGCTGCTTGACCGAGGATGGTCCTGTGCTCCGGCGTCAGAGCATTGGAGTTCCGGGTCTCGTCCACGATTTGTTTTAAGGTGACCGTGTTGTTGGAGGCCGTGCGCACATGTTCTTGGATTAGCTTGCCATGCAACTGGAGGGCACAAGCGATCAGTTTCATGCATGCATTTAGCGTAAGACTGCCAAACAGTTCATCTTCCAGCGCACGCCCCGCGCGGCAGGCGACGAAAGTACCGCCTTGCTGGATAAACGCCTGTTCGGTTGCGGGTGTGGGCGTCCTGTCATCGTCGCGCAACACCATTACCCGATAGCCCAAGGACTGAAAGGCTGTAGCGCGGGCATACAGTTGATCAGGATCCCCGCCACCGCAGTCAACGAGGGCAACCCCCAAGGCGGCTAGGGAAACGTGACCCTGATCGAGCCTGGACAGGTCCAGGCCACGCAGTAAACCAACCTCACTGGCACCCTCACACACGATCACGGAATCGGCTAGGAAGGCTTCCGGGAAGCGGCGGATTGTGCTCTGAATGCCATCGTCAGTGCCAACCAAACGAGCTTCATGGCCTTGAGGGCCGCAGCGTAATATAAAAAGCTGAGCGCCCGACAGTTCCGTCAGTGCCGTGGGTGAGTGGGTAGTAAGAAACGCTTGCAGTGGGACCGTGGCATCTTTCGCGCCAAGGGAGCCCAAGAACCGGACAATGCGGTGCGGCTCCAGCCCGTATTCCAATTCATCCGAAAGCACGATCGACGCCTTGTCAGCAGCCTTTTTCTGCAGCCCGGCGATGAGCAGGCGCGCCGAACCGACGCCCAAGTTGCGAAGCGGGATGCCGTCTTCGTTGTGCAGAGAGATGGTGCCGCCACCGAACGATACCGACTGTGAATCCAGAAGCGCCTTGGCTTTGGCACCGATGTTGACGCCCAACTCCAAGGCGGTAGTGGTGACAACCTCCAGTGCTTCGCTTAGTTGTTGCTCGGCCTGGTCCCCGAAAGCGCTACGCGCATCCCTGGCGGCTTTCACCAAGGCTGCTGAAGCATCCACCCGTTCCTCCGAGATGCGGTTCAGGACGGAACCGCGCTGCCATCCCAGATTGAAGCCTGCCAGTGCGCCGATGCGGGTTGGAGCCAGAGCGATGCGATCCTTCCAGGCGAGCATTCTGACGATGCCTTGCTGTGCCGCGCGGTCAGAAACCAAGGTCCACGAGGGTTCCAAGTCATCCGCGACGGTTAGGTTCAGGCAAAGCACGACCTCGGCACTGACCGACGGCTCATCTTCGACGGCGCGGGTGGTAGCGTTGAAGCCTCGCAGAAAGCTACCAAAGCTTTCAAGTGTGCTCATGGCGTCGTCCAGATCACCGAGCGTCAACGTGATACTGATCGGGGTCGTGATGTCGAGACCGAAAAAATCTGCGTCCGAAAACTGGACATTGCGCCTGGCTCCCAAGCACAGATCAATCGCATCCAGTACCGTGGACTTGCCGCTGTCGCCCGGGCCGATCAAGCAGTTGATGCCTGGCGCCGGGCACCAAGACAACCGCTGAATGCCGCGGAAGTTGGCTATCTCAATTTTTCTGATTCGTGCCATGATTTGTTTTGCTGATGATGCGTGGCTGTCATCGTGCGCCACTTCATCTTCGGGAGTTTATCGGCTACGGCTCCTGGTTTCCTGTGGGTGCCATGCTGGATGGGACAACGCCCCCAAGTTGCCCTGCAACGGCATCGCCGGGTATTCCAGGATGCTGCAGAAGGCCGATTGATCAGGCCACGGGTGCGCTTCTCAGAACATTTTTGCCGCACAGTAAAAATGATCATTTCGCCAAATATCTTGCATGTGAATCAGGCCGCCTGTAAGGCGGCCTGATTCACATGCCAGCGGGTTCAAATCAAACCCAGCAGGCGCAGCCAGCTATCTGGATGATCGGGCTCCACGGTGTCGCCATCGGGCGTTTCGCAAACGCTGTCGCACACCCATTCTTCAATCTCGTCCATGGAGGGCACGTCATAAACCTGGCCGCGCCAGGTGATCGATTTGGGCAACTCGGTAGGGAACATCATCAATCTCCACGCCGGAAAGCGCCGGCAGCACGCCGGGCGACGCGCCCGGCGCGAAGCATTTCGCTCACGGTCGGAAACGCCGGCGCACCCGAAGGGCCGCAACGCAGTGGAGGACGCCGCAGGCGTTGCGCCAGCGTGACCGTGAGCGAAAAATGCGCAGCAGAGGGCGCATCGCCCGGCGCGCCGGGACGCCGCGGCGAACTCATCGGCTTTGAAGATCGCGGCCATCGCAAAGCGGCAGCCCCTTCAACACCGGCGCGTCGCCATCAAAAACCAGCACGCGCACATCGGCCAGCGCGGCCAGGCGAAGCGTCTCGACCAGGCATTCCGGCATCCCCGCCCGGCGGTGTTCATCGTGCAGCCGCCAAGCCGCATCGATGCCTTCCGCCGCTGACAGCACTTCATCCGTCCATGGCGTCGAAATCAGCTTCACCCCGATGGCCGGACTATGGGGAATCCGAAACGGCATGAACAGGAACGATGGCGGCACGGCACTGTCCGCCAGTCTGCCCAGAAACTCCCAGGCTTCTTCGGTGATGTGCGCGCTGTTGATTTCCCAGCAGCGGCTGTAAAACCCGGTCTCGAAGCGTAGCCGATCGATCACTTTGCGCGCTTCTTCCTCCGAATAGAGATCGCCAAGATGCGCCGGCCGGCCATCCTCATCCTCGGCCTCGATGGCATACACCACGGCGCGCACGATGCCATCGGACGGACACTGGATTTCCAAATCGGCCGGAACGTCCTGGCCCTCGGTAATCAGCGCAAAGTCCTCGCCGAACAGACAGGGGAAACGCTCCACATCGCGATCAGGCAGCTGCGCTTGGCTGGGATGCAGCGGTCGCCAGACCGGCGGGCAGTCGGCCTCGTGGGTAATGAACAGCGTGCGGGCAGTGTGCAGATTCTGGTAACCGCGCGCGAACGGGTTGGGATGTTGACTCATGGAAACTCTCCAGAAACAAGAAGCCGGAGCCAGCCGCGCTCGCGGATGAAACTCCGGCGGGTGAAAGAAATGAACGCCGCCCCGTCAGGCCGCGTCCTCAGTCAGGCGGAAGCGACGCGCTGCGCCACGAGCTGGCGGAACGGCTCGTCGCTGATGCCGTTGAGCAAACCCTGGGCCTCCGCCACGATCAGCGCCGCGGCGGCATCGGCGTCGTAGGCCACGATGGCGTTGCGCAGTTGCAAGCCGATTTCCCTGGCGCTCGAGGAAGTCCTGAACACCCGGACCTCCCGGCTTAGAAAGCACCCGTCGCCGCCGAACTCGAACAGCCGTGGCTTGCTGCAATACCAGCAACCGTCGAACTGGATGGCGGTCAGGTTGTGGCCATCGTCGAAGCAGCTGGCGATCAGAAACAAGGCTTCGAGATCGGCATCGTCCTCGAACTCATGGTGTTCGATCAGGTTGGCGAGCGCTTCGTTGCGCTCGGCGCCGAAATGCCGCGCCAGCCGTGCCAGTACCGCGGCAATCGGCGCTTCGTCAGCGCCGTCGGTCCCGTCCGCATCCGGCGCCGGAAGATCGAGCTGGGTCGCCAGGGCGAGCAGACCCTCCTGCACATCGTCCCAAGAGCCGCCGCTTTCTTCGGAAATACGGGCAATGTAGGCTCGCCCGTTGCCCGGATAGGACGCATCCAGCTTGAAGCTGCCGAACAGCGCGGTAATGACCGGCGTTACCCGGTCGAGGTTCAATACGCCGGTGGCGTCATAGTAGTTGTTGGCCATGTGAGTTCCTTCGTTTGCCGTGAATTGCGGGTTGGCGCTCAAGCGCAGCGCCACCGCTTGCGCGGCGGCGCCCGCTTTCTGCTCGGATCAGGCAGCCAGCGCTTCTTCCGATTCCTCGGTCTCGGCAACGGCGTCTTCGCCGGCATCCTCCCCGGCGTCCTGCCGCGGGGCGGTTTCCTGCTCCACTTCCTGCTCGGCTTGCGGCTCCTCCTGTGGCGAATCCTCGGCCTTGAAGATGGCCGGCATCCAGCCCGTCCCCGCGGCCAGCCGCTCGGCCTCGCTGACCATCAGGGATTTCGCGAGCTTGCCCAGCCGGTTGACGTGCTGCGGCGCGAACTGGTTCACCGCTTGCAGAACCACGGTCTTGGAGAGATGCTGGAAATAACCCGCGGCGGTCGGCTTCCACCACGCGGCCATGTCCAGTCCCACGGCCTTCGCCAGTGTTGCGCCGGGTTGACGCGACGCGGCGCGGGGCGTTACCACGTCCACCGTGGGAGCCACGCACACCGCCAGGAGCTTGACCAGTTCGTCCTGCTCCATCGCCAGCAGCGTGGCAAACAGCTCGGGGCCATCCTTCGGCAGCTTCGCGGCCCAGGCCTGCTGTTCCTCGCGCAGCGCCACGGCGGCGGGCGAATCCGGCCAGTCGGGGGCCAGGTCTTGCAGCTTGCTCCTGATGGTCAGGCGAACGCCCAGCGGCATGCCGACGCCGCGCGCCAAGCCGTAACGGCTCGGTTGCAAGATCGTCTGCACCGTGTCATACACCAGCGCGGCCAGCGCCGCCTGCGGATGCCGGGCCACTTCGATTTGCAGCGCGGCGGTCCGGTGCGCGCTCAACCTCTGCGCCAGCCGGTCGGACATGACGGCCTTGGACGCTTTCTTGGCCTCCTTGCCGGCCTCGCCGCCCGCCGGTTCGCCTTCCTCGCCGCCCAGACCCTGCCGGATCCGCTCCAGCGTGCGCAGCGCCTTGGCCTCGGCCTCGCGCAGCAGGCCGCGATGAATCTCGGCTTGACCGTCCCGGCCGATGGTCACGATCGCTCCGGCGGCGGCCATCACGGTCGGGCTGTATTCTTGCAAGGCATTTTCCAGCGCCTGCAACTGCTCGCCCAGGCGGTCGCCTTCTTTTTCGAGGGCGGTGGCTTTTTCTTCGTCGTCGGCTTCCAGCGCGGCGTCCACGGCTTCGGCCAGTTTGGCCATCTTCGCCTGCAGGGTTCCCATGCGCTCGGCTTCGCGCTTGTTCGGGTCGCGGCGTTCCCGCGGGGCGCGCTGAAACGCCTGCAGGTCGGCGTAGGTGATGGTCGGCGTGGTATCGACCCAGGCCCAGCCTTCGGCCTTCACTTCGGCCGCAGTGCCGGACAACTTCTCCTGCGCCAGCTTTTCCAGAAGGAGGGCATCGGTGAGATACACGCCGGCATCGCCTTCGGCAAACAGGTCGCGGCGGATGCCGCCGCCCGCCGCTTCGTAGGCCTCCAGTCCGACGAATTGCACCAGCGGATTGCGGTGGGCGTCGATTTCCCGGCCGATCAGCCGCTCGCGCAGCGCCGTCGGGTTGCGCTGCCAGTTCGGCGCGTCGTAAAACGCCGCCTCCTGCGCGGCATGGTCGTCGGTAATGGCCAGGGCCATCAACTGATCGAGGGCGACGTTGTTGGCGCGGTAGTCATCCAGCAGGCGCGGCGAGACATTGGCCAGCTTCAGACGGCGCTGCACCACCAGTGGCGTCACGGCGAAATCCGCCGCAATGTCCTCGATGCTGCGGCCTTCGGCCACCAGTCCGGCAAACGCCTCAAACTGGTCTGCCGGGTGCATGGGCTCGCGCTGCACGTTCTCGGTCAGGCTGGCGGTGCGGGCCGTGCCATCGGCCACGAGAAGGCAAGGCACCTCCCATTCCTTCGGGATGCGGCGTTTCTTGGCCAGCAACCGCATGGCTTCCAGCCGGCGTCCGCCGGCCACCACGTGGTAATGCTCGCCATCGGCGGCGGCGGTCACGATCAGGTTTTGCAGCAGGCCGACGCGGGTGATGCTGGCGGCCAGTTCGGGGATGGACATGCGCGGCGGGGTCTTGCGCACATTGCGTCCGGCAGAACCCGGCAGCAGCCGCGACAGCGGCACCAGGATCATGTTCTTGGTCAGATCGGCGGTTTCCAGCGTGGCCGTGGTGGCCAGAGCGAGGGTTTCGCTTTCGGTCATGGCGTTCATGATGATTGCTCCAATAAATTACTGTTGAAAAATCCCCGCGCGCCGGAATTGACGCGCGGTCGGCGCGATAAACCCGGTTCGGCGCCGTTGCCGTCGCCTTTGCCGGGTTCATCGCCCGCGACAAAAGGAGCGCGCGAAAGGGCGCCGTCAAGGAGACAAGCGCAGGGGTGGAGCGGCCCGCAGGCGCAGCCGAGGACACGGCCCTGCGCGCCTTGACGGCGAACGGGAGCGCGCTACAGTCGCGGGACAGGCGATGAAACCGGGAAAGCGGGGAGTGGGCAACGGCCACCTGTTTGCGTTGACCGCGCATGTGCTTGGTGCGCTATCGGCATTCCAGCATCTGAAGCAAATTTCAGATATCGGATTTTTGTTCGTGGTTTTGGGCGTGGGTCGGATTTGGCTTTTCTGCTGACCCGCGCTGCAAAGATGACGGTGACCTGCGCCAGGCGTTGTTGCAGGTCGCTCGCTGGACAGCACAGTTCATGGTTTGCGCCATACGCATCGGTCCGCCGTAGCCCAATTGAGATCTGCTGTGACCAGCGTGTACTTGACCTATCGCCCAACGGTGGATGAATGGCGTTTTGGTCCGTGCGCACGCAATTGCAATGGAAGGCTGATCGCGGTATCTGTACAGGCTCGCAGGTCGCTTTTGGGTTCCTTGGGACGGCTGCCTCGCAGATGTTCAACGGTGCCTTGTGGATTTCAGGCGAGAATCATCATTTCAACTTCTATTCAACGCAAAGAACAAAAGATGTTTACCCATAAACGCCTGCTCAGACATTCACCGGTGACTCGTAACCCGTGGCATCAGATCGGCCATGATCTGAGTGATGGGCTGCGTTGGGTGCATGAGCGCGCCTTCCCTCTGACAGGCTTGATGTTGGCTGTTGCCGTGTGCTATTTGTTCTTGTTCATTAGTAAAGAGCAAGTGCCGATAAGCATCACTTTTGCAGCGTCAGCGTTACCGACGCTGTTCATCATGGTGGTGGTGCTGATCGCTTTATTGACCCTCTTGCTGCTATTTCCGACAGTGGTGCTGTTTGTCCGGTTCGGGCCTCAAGGCAATAATCGTCTGGTTGATCTGCTGGGCAAGAAAAACCGCAATGCCACGCCAGCACCATCAAAGTTGATTATCGTTTGGTTCATGCAGCTCATAGCCATGGGATTGTCTTTGGGGATGATATATTCGAAATTCCCAGACAGTACCGGACTTGGAATAGTGGTACTTTTGCCTTTGTTGGTATTACTTGGGATGTGGGGGATTTGGTGGCTTCTAAAAAGTGTAATTAGATACCAGTCACCTGAGATGCTGTCGCGCACGTCATTTTTTTGTTTGGTACTTTATCGACTTTCCAAAAATGACATCAAAGACCAGTCACTTATGCGGGAGTGGCGCCAGTCATTTTGGGATTTGACATTATTGTTCGTCCCCGGAATAATTTCTCAATTGGCACTCGTGAGCTTTGTATTCATGATCGCCGCGGGGAATTTCAACAACTCCGATAGCGTATGGGTACTCGTGGCATATGTCGCGATTGGCGTTTTCGCGCTTGGTGCTGTACAAATCGTAGGGGCGATGATTGCAGTTACGTCAATGAAACCAAATCACACATTATCTGTTGTTAAAATAGCCTTGATTAGCGCTGGCTTTGTGGCGTCATTAGGCATTTTGCCTGTTGGATCCTATTTAACAGAAGCGGTTTTGCAATTCACCGCTTCTGGCGTGCGCCAACGCGCGGTGTTGTCATTGACTGCCGATGGCATTAAGCAGTTCGAGTCCTTGAAGGCCGAGGACGACAAGACATGTACCAAGTCGCTGCGTATTCTGATGGAGTCCGATGGCTATTATTTGGTCCGCAATCTCGAAGATCGTGCTGGCAGCAGCAGCGGAATTGATTTCATTCCGCGTTCCATCGTGACGGGCATAGACGATAAATGCCCGTTGTCGCACAAAAAATCAGACGATGCCCGCCACTACAGGTTTGCTTCAGCGAGTGTAATTACGTTTGATTTTGGACGGTCATCATCGCCTGCAATTTCTCAATCACGCTGGGTTCTACGAACATGCAAACCTGCTTGTCTTCGATCGGCACGTTGAACGCTTGGGTAAACAACACGCGCCGCAGATGTGCCAGCCGGCCCGTCCGGTACGCCTGTTCTGGCTTCACACAGTTGTCGCCGCGCTCACCACTGCGCTGCGGATCGTACTCGATTAGCGCGACAAATCCGTCGTCGGCCAGCTTCTGGTGCTCAGGGCATAGCCCCCAGCGGGTCTTTGTGTGACGCTCCATACTGGCACGCAAACGGCGATCCATCAGGATGGCACCGGTGTCGAAGGCCGTACCGCAGACCAGGCCAATATGTTGTTCGAGGGAAACGTATGTCCCGTTCCCATGGACTGCGCCAGATTCGCGCGGGTTCTGACGCCTTGCTGGCTGGCGCGACGTCTCCCGCGCGAATCATGGCGACCCCTCAATAGCCCTGTTTGGTCAGTTCTTGCTGGAGGATCCTGCTGACCGTGTCCGTTTGTTCTTCGGTCAGCGTGAGCGTTTTGAGCGCCTGCGCCGCCGCCAACGCCCGGGCCAGATCAGGGCGCAACGCGCGCACGGCCCGGGTCTCGCCGGATTCGGCCAAGCGCGCGTAGACATTGCCCCATTCGCCCCAAGTCGGAGTGATGTCGATGGTTTTCATGTGAGGTCTCCCCATCAGGAAGTCGCGACATCGAGCGCCGGCGGGTCCACCCGTTTGGCGTCGGTGATGAAGACATTGCGGTTGGTCGAGGCATGCCGCCGATCCACATCCTGATCGAGCCGGGCAAAAGTCGCGAACGCGCCGCGCACCCGATGCGCCGCGGCCGTCTTGGTGGCCTCGATCCGGGTCGTTCCCTTGTAGTCTTTCGGGATGGCGTTGTATTGCGCCCGGGTCATGGACGCGAAACCCTCGCCCGGATAGTTGACCAGCGGCGGCAGCGCGTTGATCTTGGCTGCGCGGGCCGCCCCTTCGTCGGTCGGCGCCTGGTATTCCTCGATCTCCTCGATGCCGCGCACCGAGAAATCGCCGGAATCGTCGGTGGCGGACACACTGACCGGCTTGCCGTTCTTCCTGTTCACCCGAATCACCGTGCGCCATCTGCCGCGCGCCCGCACGCGGCCGCCGGGCTGAATGTCGGCGGCTTGCGCGATCAGACCGCCCTGGCTCTCCAGCATGGCCCGTTCATAGGCGATGCGGTTGTCAAAATGGGCGATCCAGCGGTCGGCGTAGGCGATGACGCTCGGATAGGCGCGTTTGGCGCTCTCCACCACTTCGGCCAAGGTGCGCGGCGCGTAGAGGCGCGGATGGCTGTTGGTCAGCGCATCGTAAGCGGTTGGCGTGCCGTCGTGGTCTTTGCTGTCCTCTTCCTTTCGGGGTAGGCGAAGATGGCACATGCCGGCGATGCGCAGCGCCACGGCTTGCTGCAGGCTGGCATCCTGCTCGGCTTCGCAGTCCAGCCACAGTTTGAGCCACATTTCGGCTTCCTGTTTCGCGCGCTCGTGCTTGCGCTGGTCGGCTTCCAGGCCCTTGATGCGCCGATAGCGGACATCCGGCCGTTCCTTGTAGTCCGCATGGCATTGCGCCGCCGCGGCGCGCGCCTTCCAGTAATCGCGCGTTTCCCACAGTTTGACGGTCTTGCGCATGCCGTTGTCCATGCGCTCGATATCGTTGCGATGGCGGCGTTCGCTGTGGTGGCCGACCAGGATCGGTTGGCCCAATGGAATGCCGTCCGCGATCCGGCTGACGGCGGCGTGGGCCGCCTCGGCTTCCCGGCCCCGGCGCTCGCTGTAGCCCTCGAAGCGCTCGGCCCGTTCCTCGGCCCGCTGCATCAGGGTGCTGTCCTCGTCGCCCACCTCGCCAGCCCAGGCCTGCAGCAGGTCGGCCCGCTCGGGCGTCCAGGCCGGCGCCACGAAGAATCCCTGCTTGGGCGCCCAGATGAACGACGCCGCCTTGATTCGGGCGTAATCCTCGCGCGACAGGCGCGCGAAGGGGTAAAACCGCAGCTTGTTGTCCTCGGGACTGTAAGTCGCAGTTCCTTTGTATTGCGGTATTTCCTGTTCTTTTTCTTGACAAATTTCGTTCGTATTCATGATCTGATCTCCTGAATGCTCAAAATAATGAAATTCAAAGGCTTATCTGGAATGCATTTCAGATAATCCGGATTGAGATGGATTCGCCTGGACTTTGGCCGGAAACAAGGATTCATCCTGGTCGCTTGTTGGCAATCCGGCTTTGAGAAGAAGCGTGGTTTGATTGCCGTAGTAATTGAGCAGCGCGTCCGATTCGCTGATATCCCCTTTGGGACAGCTCCAGACCATCCATATGTCACAGCCTTTGAGCGTCAGCCAGAGCTCGCCGCCGTGGGTGTCCATCAATTGCCTGGCCAAGCCTTTCAGCATGTCCGCCACCCCTTCGGCTTTGTTGCCGGTGATGGTTTGCTCGATCAGGCCATGGGCTTTGATCTTGATGGCCCAATCGGTGTTTTTATTGGGCGTCATGGCATTTCTCCAAATTGCAGGATGTAATCGACGATCTTTTCGGCATCGCGGGCGGCGTGGAAGATTTCGTTCTTGTCGTCCTTGAGGTTCTCGACAGGCGGACACGTAGCTGGCATGGTTGGCGGTATCGTGGGCAACGCCCAGGCGCACCGCCAGGAAGTAGCTGGCCATCTCGGCGCGCAGTTCTTCCTTGGCCCGCTCCTGCCGGGTGGGCGGCGGGCTGCCGCTGGCGGGAGTTCCAAGCCGGTTCAGGCGCGTCGGGTGGCCGGTCCAGTGACCCAATTCGTGCAGCGCCGTGCCGTAGTACCCTTCCTCGGAATGGAATTGCGTCTTGCCCGGCAGGTGGATTTCGTCCTGCATGACGGCGTAGTACGCCCTGTCGATCTGGTCGTGAAACAGCCTGGCGCCGGAGGCGCGCAGGATGTGTTCGGCTTTTTCGTTCGGATTCCAGGCAGCAGCGGGCTGCGGCGGCGCCGGTGGAATGCCGTCGATCTGCCCGGCATTGAACACGGCCGAATGCAGGCAGAGCGGCTTGCGGCGGCGCGGATTGTCTTCATCGCCCGGCGCTTGCGCCTCCCGGTCGGGCCATTTCCAGAATTCAATCCGGGTGCCGCGCTCGCCCAGACGCACCTGCCATCCGTGCTCCTTGGCTTGCCGGTAGCTCATCCAGCGCGAATCGGCATAGCCGCGCTCGAAGGCGGTCACTACCAGGTGCAAATGATTGATGCCCCGGTAGTTCTTGCCGGAATTCGGATTGAAAGGCCGCATGGCATTGAAGCCGCTGACCCAGCTTTGTTGCCAGGGCGCCGTGCCCGCTTCGATCAGCGCCATGATCTTGCCGGTGAGTTCCTGCCGGTAGTCGGTTTTTTCAGACATGATTTTTTCTTTCATTCAATCTGAATGCGTTAAAAATCGCATTGGCATTCAATGCATTTCTGAAGTACCGGCTGCGCGTCCACTCTGGCGTCCAGCATTTGCGCAATGGCCCGGCCGACATGATTGATGACCATGGCGAAATAACGGGCGGTCTGATGAGGCGCCAGGCCGCGCGAGGTGAATTTCACGTCCTGGCCCAGTTCCGGCCAGGTTTTTGCATCCACCAGGATGTCCATGAAATAGTAATTTGCATATTCCCAGCGCTCTGGAAATACCGCGGCGACGATGTCGCCATGCTTCGTGCATAAAGTCGCCCGCCGGTTTCCCTCCATTTCGACATTCCAGCGGCAATAATGAGCCAGCGACCAAAATACAAGCTCTTGCGCCAATTTGTCATTGCCTAGCGCATAGACCGGCCATTCCTCGAATGGGCAATCGGTATAGGGCGGAACGCGCGGCAGCTTTCTTAAAGCGCTCGTGCCATCCAGCATTCCCTTGATTTCCTGATACCAGGGTAAATCGTTGACCGCGCCAGTTTCCTGACGGTCTCGTTCAATCACAGCATCCATTTCAGTGCCTTTCGGATAACAGCGGCCCCCAGCGGGCCGCCTCGACGCAGGAAGGCACGGGCGGCCAAGCCGGCGGGTCAAGGGCGCCGCGCGAGCGGCGCTTGCCTTGGCCCTTGACGCGCCGGCGGCCCGTGCCAGGCGTCGATGCGAGGCGGCCCGCCGGGGGCCATTTCCCGAAAGGCCGAAATGGGTTGTTTCTTTCTCATTGGCCCAAAGCCATTGCCGGCATAGCTCCAGCAAATAGACCGCAGAGGCCGGGCGCCAGCGCGGCCCCGGCCCTGCAACCCCCTCGATCTGGAGCTATTTCATGGAAGTCAAACAACGGCGTGGTTTTTTGAGGAACGGCTGGCTGCGCGCTCAAACGCTCGCGCTCGGCCTGTGGCTGACGGCTGGCCGGGCGCTGGCCAGTTCATCGGGCGGCGGCATGCCCTGGGACACCCCCCTGGAAAACCTGCGCAACGACCTGACCGGCCCGGTCGCCACCGGCATCGGCGTCATTGCCTTCTTCGCGGCCGGCGCGATGCTGGTGCTCGGCCACGAGGAAATGAACAGCATCGTCAAGCGCGTGCTGTACATCGTGCTCGGTGTCGCCCTGGTCGTCATGGGCAACAACGCGCTGACCTACCTGGGCCTGACCGGCGCCACGGTGTTCTGAAGAAGGACCCTCCGTGCTCGAAGAAAACTTTGACGTGCCGCTGCATGCCTCCTTGCACCGGCCCCTGCTGGTCTTTGGCGGCGAACGCGAGCTGACGCTGATGTTTCTCATCATCGTCGCGACGTTCGTTTTCGCGGTGTTTTCCTGGTGGGCGCTGGCCGCCGGCGTCGTGCTGTGGAGCGTCGGCTCCTGGGGCCTGGCGCGGGCGGCGGCCTTCGATCCGCAGTTGTCGCGCACCGGCGTGCGCGCCCTGCGCTTTCGCAAGCACTACCGGGCGCGGGCCACGCCCTTTGCCGCCTTCAGGGAGTGGAAATAATCATGTGGAATTTGAAGGAATTCCGGCAAAAGGCGCTCGGTCTGCCGGATTTGCTGCCCTGGGCCTTCCTCGTCGAAAACGGCATCGTCCTGACCAAGAGCGGCGGCCTGTTGGCCGGCTGGGAGTTCACCGGCCCCGATCTGGATTCGGCCACGCCGGAAGAACTGACGGCCATGGCCAGCCGGATCAACCGGGCCCTGATGCTCGGCGACGGCTGGGTCATTCACTGCGACGCGATTCGCGAACCGGCCCCCGGCTACGCCGCGCCTGGCGCGTTCCCCGACCGGACGACCGCGTTGCTCGACGACAGCCGCCGCGCCGCCTGGCTCAAGACCGCCGTCGGCTACAGCTCGCGCTACGTCCTCTGCGTGACCTGGTTTCCGGAGCCTGACGCCGCCAGCCGGGTCGCCTCGCTGTTCGTTGAAGGGCGCGAAAGCGACGTGGCCACGCGCAACCTGGAACGCTTCAAGGAACGGCTGGATGACATCGAGGGCGCGCTGTCCAGTTTTCTCAAGGCCAGGCGGCTGCTGGATTACGAACTGGGCGGCGAAGGCGAAGCCGGTGATTTCGATCCGCACCGCGGCGCGGGGACTTTCGCCAGCCCGCTGTTGGGGCACCTGGATCAATGCACGCTGCCGGGCATGAATTTCCGGCCCATGGTGTTCGGCGAAGCGCCGATGTACCTGGATTCGGCCATCGGCATGCACGACTTCGTCCCGGGTTTCATGCCCTGGATCGACGATCAGGGCGTGGCCTGCCTGGAACTCTCGCGCCTGCCGGCCCAGAGCCATCCGGGGCTGCTGGATTTTCTGTCGCGGATGCCCGTGGCCTACCGGTGGAGCACCCGCTTCATCTGCCTCGACTACATGAAGGCGGAAAAAATCATCAACGCCTACCGCTCGAAGTGGAGCAACAAGCGGGTGTCGATGCTCAACCATTTCAGGCAGAGCCAGGGCGGCCAGGTGAGTCACTACAACCTGGACGCGGTCAACATGACCCAGGATGCCATCGACGCCCTGGCGGAGAACTCCAGCGGCGAAGTGCTGTACGGCTTTTACACCAGCGTGATCCTGCTGTCCGACCGGAACCCGGAAGTCCTGCAGGAAATGGCCACCGAGGTGGCCAAGTTCATCCGTAACAACGGCTTTGGCGCGCGGATCGAATCGACCAACGCGGTGGAGGCCTGGATGGGCACGATGCCCGGCGACACCCAGAGCAATGTCCGCCGGCCGCTGATCCACACCCTCAACCTGGCGCATCTGCTGCCGTTCACCGCGGTCTGGGCCGGGCCGAAGGAGCATCCGTGCCCGCTGTATCCGCCGCATTCGCCGCCGCTGTTTTACGCCCGGACGGACGGCTCGACGCCGTTTCGGGTCTGCCTGCACGACGGCGATCTCGGGCACACCGTCATCGTCGGCCCGACCGGCGCGGGCAAATCGACCCTGCTGGGCCTGATCGCGGCGCAGCAGTTCCGCTATCCCGGCGCGCAGGTGTTTGCCATCGATAAAGGCTACTCGATGCAGCCGCTGGTCTGGGCCACGGGCGGCCAGCACTACGACATCGCCGGCGACCACGCCAGCGATCTGGCGTTCTGCCCGCTCGGGCGCATCGACAGCGCGGCCGAGCAGGACTGGGCCGCCGAGTGGCTCGAAAACCTGGTCCAGCTCCAGGGCATCGCCATGTCCCCGGCGTACCGCAAGCGCATCCACGAGGCGGTCGTCCATCTGGCCCATTCCAGCACGCAAGCCAAGGAACGCACCTTGACCAACCTGGTGCTGGCGGTGCAGGACAACGAGCTTCGGGATGCCCTCAACGCCTACACCTTGCGTGGCGCGGGCGGCAAGCTGCTGGATGCCGAAACCGACGCGCTCAAGGAAGACCGCTTCCAGGTCTTCGAGCTCGAACACCTGATGGCCAAGGGTGAGAAGCAGTTGCTGCCGACCTTGCTCTATCTGTTTCACAGCCTGGAGCAGCGCTTCGACGGCAAGCCGACCCTGCTGCTGCTCGACGAAGCCTGGATCATGCTGGGCCACCCGGTCTTCCGGCAAAAGATCGTCGAATGGCTGAAGGTCCTCAGAAAACGCAATGTCGCGGTGGTCTTCAGCACGCAGTCGCTGGCGGACCTGAACCGTTCGGGCATTGCCGACGTGGTCTTTGAATCCTGCCCGACCAAGATTCTTCTGGCCAACCCCTCGGCCGCCACGGAAAACGTCCGCCCGCTGTACGAGCGGATGGGTCTGAACAGCCGGCAGATCCAGATCGTCGCCCAGGGCGTGCCCAAACGCGACTACTACATGGTTCACCCGGACGGCAAGCGGCAATTCGAGCTGGGCCTGTCCCGAACCGAACTGGCTTTCATCGGCGCCTCCGACCGCGAAAGCCTCAATCGCATCCAGGCATTGCGCGCTGAATTGGGCGATGCCTGGCCAGCCCAATGGCTGCACGAGCGGGGCTTGCCCGATGCCGCCAAAACGTGGCAAGCCTATCGGTAGTTTCACTCCCTCCTGAAAGGAAAATCATGCAAAAACCCCGTCTTCAAACCCTCAAATACGCTTTGGGCATTCTGGCCGCGACCGCGGCGCTCGCCGCGCGCGCCGGCGGCAGCGCCTTCGGCGACGCCACCTTGCCGGAGCAAATCATCCAGGAAACGACGCTGCTCGATCAACTGGATCGGCAGATCACCACGGCGGAAAGCCAGTTGAAGCAGTTGGCCGATGGCTTTGGCGCGGACGGCCTGCAGCCCTGGCAAACCGACCAGATCAAGGCCGCCCTGACCAACCTGGTGAACATCATCGCCCAGGCCCAGGGGGTGAGCTACACGGCCCAGGACGTGGCCCAGAAGGTGACCGAGACCTATGGCGATCCGGGCCAGCGGATCAGCAATTACTCCAGGAAGGTGGCCGACTGGACGGCCAACACCAACAGCCAGATCGCCGCCGCGCTCAAGCAATACCAGCTCAACGCCCAAGATATGCAGACCCAGCAGGACGCGCTGCGCATCATCGAGGTCAAGACCCAGAGCGCCAGCGGCACGAAAGACCTCTTGCAGGCCAGCAACCAGATCGGCGGCCTGATGGTCACGCAAATCCAGAAGCTGCAGTCCGACATGCAGGCGGGCAATCAACTGATCGCCAACCGGATGGGCCAGCAGGCCAACCAGGACACCCACAAAAACGACGCCCTGAAATCCTGGCTCGACAACGACGCGGCCCAGGCCGATGCCATCAAGAACCTGGCCAGTCCGGCGCATTGACGGATAGCCCGTCGCGCCATTTCCACCGAACTATGAATTCAGAAGCTGGCCGCGCCTGCTCACGCGGGATTTCAGGATGTTTCATCTATGAAATTTCCGTCTGACAGGCGCGGGCAGCTCTCATTTCAATAGAGCCGGCAACCGCCGCCAGGCGGGCCATGCCTGAAATCCGGGCCAGACATCATGCCAAAAAACTCCCTCCTCAAAATCATTTCGCTGCTATTGCTTTCGTGCGCTCCGGCGGCCGCCTGGGCGCAGGGCGCCGCCCTGCAGGATTGCACGCAGGTGGCGGGCGGCGGTTTTTTTGACAACGTGGTGCTGGCCTACCAGGGCGGCGCCAGCAGCTGGCTGACGAACGCCGGTACTGTCGCTCAACATATTTTCTGGTCGCTGGCGGCCATCGAATTCGTCTGGTCAGCGATCAACTGGGCGCTCAAGAAGAACGACGTCAATGAATTGATGGCGTCACTGTTTTTCAAAATGATGTCGCTGATGTTTTTCTACTGGCTGATCTTCACGGCGCCGACCTGGATTCCGCTGGTGCTGCAGGGTTTCCAGCAGATGGCCACCGATGTGACGGGCGGCACGGGCACGGCGCTGCCCACCGTGGCGTCCGGCATGGTTTCGCCCTCGGCGGTCGCCAGCGTCGGCGTCTGCGTGGTCAAGAACATCGGCGCGGCGCTCAATGCGTCCGACCTGAGCCTGGCCGACGAGATCATCGTCGGCCTGACCCTGATTGCCCTGGTCATCGTGATCGCCATCGCCTTCGTGCTGATCGTGCTGCAGATCATCATGACCGAGATCGAGGCGTTCATCGTGCTGTTCGGCGGCCTGGTGATGCTGGGCTTCACCGGCTCGCGCTGGACGGCCCCGTGGGGCGACAAGTATTTTGGCTATGCGGTCAGCGTCGGCGCCAAGCTGATGGTCATCTATCTGGTGGTGACGCTCGGCAATTCGCTGGTGGCCACGTATGTCAACCAGATCCTGACGGGCATTCAGTCAACCGGCGGCGTGCCGGCGTTTTCGGCATCGGCCAACATCATCCTCGTGGTGCTGGTGTACGCGGGCCTGGCCTGGAATCTGCCGGCGCTGGCCGGCACCTTCCTCAACGGTTCTCCGAGCACCAGCCTGGGCACGATGGCCGGCGCGGGGCTGGCCGCGGGCGGCGCCGTGCTGGGCGCGGCGGCCGCCGTGGTGGCGGGCGGGGCGGCGGCCGCCGCCGGCGCCGGCAAGCTGGCCGCCGGAGCCCGGTCGCTGGCGGGCGCGAGCGCTTCAGCCGGCGCGGGCTCAACCAGCTCCAGCGCTCCGGCCATGCAGCGGCTGGCGGCCCTGAGTCAAAAGAGTTCGGGTCAGGCCGGCGGTAATCCGGGCGAGGCGGCGGGGCATTCCGGCAATCCCGGGAGCAGCCCCGGCAGTCCGGGCGAGGGCAACTCCGGCCAGCCTGGCGGCAACAGCCCTGGCGAAGCTGGCGAGGCCCCTGCCGGCGCCGGCAGCCCCGGCAGTTCTGCTGAAGGCAGTCCCGGCGCATCGGGCGAACCCGGCTCCGGCAACCCGGGCGGCGGCAGTCCCGGCGCTGGCGGCGCGACTCCCGGCCCGGCGGATTCCCCGGCGGCTTCGCCAACCAGCCGCGCCGGCCCGGACGGCCCCGAGGCTTCAGGCGATGGCGTCAATGCCCTGAACGACCCGCAGGCCCAGGGTTCATCGCCAGCTGACGATCCGCAAACCGCGCTGGACCGGCAGCAGAGCAAGGACCGGGTCAAGGCCTCGATCAGCCAGAAGGCCAGCAATTTTGCGAAGCAGCGGCTGGCTGATGCCGTGCAGCACCTGAAGTCCAGCGATGGCCACACGGGCGGCGTTTCCATCCGCCTGAACCATCACGAAGACTGATCCGTTCATTTCAACCTTATCCCCAAGGACATCATGAGCATGACCCGCGAAGCTGTTGCCAACCCTTATCTGAATGCCCGGCGCGAATGGGATGAACGCTACGGCGATCTGATCGTGCGCGCCCGCAACTGGCGCCTGGCGGCCTTTGGCGCCATGGGCATTGCCGCCCTGGCGGTGCTGGGCGTCGTCTGGATCGGCAGCCAATCGAAGATTCAGCCCTATGTCGTGCAGGTCGATCAGCTCGGCGGCCCGGTGGCCGTCGGCATTCCGGTGCGCGATTCCCGGCGGGCGGTCACCCAGCGGGTGGCCGAAGCCCTCATCAGCAACTGGATCTGGAACGCCCGCACCGTGCTCGGCGACCAGGCCGCCCAGAAGAACCTGATCGACCGCGTGTACGCGATGGCCGGCACCAATGCCGCCGCCTACCTGAGCAGCTACTACAAGGAGCATCCGCCCTTCGGCAGCCAGACGCGGGCCGTCACCATCACCAGCATCCTGCCCGTTTCAGAAAACACCTTCCAGATCACCTGGGACGAAATCCAGACCACGATGGGCCAGCAGGGCGCCCTGGAGCACTGGAAAGCCAACGTCAGCACCGCCATCGACGCCAAGCTGGCGGCTTCGCCCAAGGTCGATCTGGCCAGTCCGATGGGCCTGTACGTGCGCGACGTGTCCTGGACGCAGGTCTTTGCCGGCGCCGACGCGCCGCCCGTCCCTCCCAAGAGCAATCCGAAATAACCCCCCATGGAGATGGTTCACATGCCGATTCCTTTCAAACACCCCATGACTGCCGCCGCGGCAGTCAGCGCGCTGGCGCTCATGACCGTCGGCTGTGCGCAAACCGATCTGGCCGGTGCGGCAGGCGATGCCAAGGCTGTCGCCACGCCCACGCTGGCGGCCTCAGCCAGCCAGCCGGCCGCGAGCGCGCCCACCGTCGCCCGGCAGGTCACGCCCGCGCCAGCCAATGCGCCGGCCTCTCGTGGCCAGCGCCGCCGCGCCGGCGGCGAGGACGGCGCCGTCAGCCAGAGCGCCATCGAGCGCGCCGCGATCCAGTGGCAGCGATCGGGCCAGGCCGCCGATCTGGTCGGCGTCAACGGCACGGTCATGTACGCCTACGGTCAAAGCCGGCCAGTCATCCATTGCACGCCGCTGCACCTGTGCGTCATCCAGTTGCTCAAGGGCGAACAGGTCACCGACTATTCCATCGGCGACAGCGTGCGCTGGCGCGTGGCGGTCAGCCGGGCGGGCGACATGCCGGTGGTGGTCGTCAAACCCGTCACGGTCGGGCTGGAAACCAACCTGACCCTGCTCACCGACGCGGGCCGCGTGTACTACATGACGCTGCAAAGCCGCTCTGGCCACAATGTGGCGCTGGCGCAGTTCTACAGCCCCGAGGACATCATCGAGCGGATCCAGACCCGCGAAGGGCAACTCAAGGCGCAGGCCCAGGCCGCTCAGGAAACCAAGGACGCCACGCTCGGCAGGATTGACCCGGCGACGCTGGACTTCCGCTACACGTGCAGCGGCGACGCGCCGTTCAGGCCAACCGAAGTGTTCAGCGGCAACGGGCACGTCTATCTGAAGATGCCCGAAAACATGAAGTACGGCGACGCGCCCGCCATCTTCGACACCAGCGCCGGCCAGACCCAGTTGCTCAACAGCCGCTATGCCCGGGGCTATCAGGTGCTCGACGGCCTGCCGGAGAAATTCAAGCTCACCGTCGGCGTCGGCGGCGCGGCCCAATCGGTCGATTGCGCCCACGGCAAGACCGGCGCCGCCGGCCACGGCCATGCTTCGCGCTGGAACGACAGCGGCCGCGACGGCGATGTCTTCCGCTTCAATGCCCCGGACTGAGAGAGGACGCCATGGCAGACAACAACTCCCCAGAGGATGTCACGGGCCAAGGCGCCGGCAAAGCCGGCATTGCCCTGCAACAGCAACCCCGGCGGCAAGGCGCGCGGTTCAGCAAGCGGGCCAAGGTGCTGGTCATCGGCAGCGTCGCCGCGCTGCTGTCGTTGATCTTTTTCGGCATCATGACCGCCGGGCAGCGCAATTCGCAGCAGGGCGCCGCCTTCGACGACCGGCCCGGCAGCATCCGGGCCGACATCAAGAGCATGCAGGACCTGACCCCTCCCGCCTTGCCGCCCCAGGCGCCGGCGGCCCGGCATCCCTGTGAAGATCGCAACGATTCGCCCTGGCCGTGCGCGCCGAAACCCAAAGTGGCCGCCTCGCAGCCCGACGCGGCCCAGAAGTACGAGCAATGGCTGATCGACCAGCACTTCAAGGCTCTCCAGGATGGCGTCGTGGCCGAACGGGCGGCGCTTGGCGCCGACGTCAAATCCGGCAACGTCCAGATCGCCCAAGGCGGCGGCACGTCAAAGCCGCAGGCCGCCGCGCCACAATCTGGCCCTTTCGGGCGGCCCGTGCGCGAAGGCGCCGGCGCGGCCAGCGATCTGCAGCTGGCCTATCTGCAAAGCATCGGCCAGGGCCACAACGGCGCGGGCATCGACAGCAACAAGGCCTGGCAGCAGAGTGTCGGCAACCACCGTGGCGCCGGCGGCTATCTGGCGGCCACCCGGGAAGCGGCGCGCGGCGACTATGAGCTGTTCGCGGGCAGCGTCATTCCGGCGACCATGGTGACGGCCATCAACAGCGACCTGCCCGGCACCATCACCGCCACCGTGCGCCGCACCGTCTACGACAGCCGCGATCCCTCGACGGTGCTGATTCCGCAGAATGCCCAACTGATCGGCGAGTACAACAGCATCGTGCAGTACGGCCAGCAGCGGCTCATGGTGGTCTGGAACCAGCTGACTTACCCGGACGGCAGCACGCTCGACCTGAAAGGCATGGCGGGCGTCAATGCGCAGGGGGAAGCGGGGTTTTACGACCAGGTGGACAACCACTACCTGCGGGTGTTCGGCAGCGCGGCGCTGATCAGTCTGTTCGGCGCGGCGGCGCAGATGTCGCAGCCGCAGAATTCGAGCATGTTCACCACGCCCGACATGAGCCAGCAGGCCACGGCGCAGTTCGCCACCCAGATGAATACCGCCGCCGCGAACATTCTCAACAAGAACCTGCAGATCGCCCCGACGCTCAACATCCGGCCGGGCTACATGTTCAACGCCATGGTCAACAAGACCGTCATCCTCGAACCCTGGCTGAAAGGCGATTGAATGGAAGGCCCGGCGTCATTGCATCAGAAACAATTCAATGTCGTCGGGCTTGAGCTTCAGAAGAATCACGTCGTAGTACCACAACACCAGATTGGGCACGATGAGCCAGAACGCCGCCGTCCAGTAAAGAATGCCCGCCAGGTGTTCGCCCGAAAGCCGGATGGCGGTCAGCACCAGCAGCGCCAGCAAGCCGATTCCGGCCAGAATCTTCAGGATGAATCTGACGATTCCCCGGAAGGTGTAGAGGATGTGGAACAAAATGATCTTGAGGGCGGACAGGATGGATTTCATGATCGTCTCGCTTTGAGAGAACAAGGGGAATGGCGCCGCAGGCTGGACACTTTATGCCGCGCGCGCCGCTTTTGCACTGGGTGTTTCCACGGGGTTTCGGCCAGCTCCCTTGGAAAATCATCGTCATTTATTGCTCATGTGGGCAATGACTTCCCGTGCCTCGTAGGCGAGGTCGGGGCGCTCGGCGGCGATGTATTCCGCGAGCGCGGCGCGATCCCTGACTGGCGCCCAGGTGATGACGCGCTCCACGTCGCATATCCGCAACCTTTGCAGACTGTCGGCCGCCACGGCGATGTAGGTGTTGAATTTGGCAATTCGTCTGTTCGACATGATGCAAGGCTCCTTGAATTCAGGCGTATGCCGTATAGCGATCGGCATGGTTGGATTCGCGCTTGCGCGCGTAGGCATAGCTCTCGATCTTCACGGACTTGCCATCGCCAAGGACACGTTTTTTCATGGGCTCGCCAATGAATTGATCGATGAGCGGATAGCACTCGCCGCACATCGACCCGGTGGGCGTGGTCTTGGCGGCAATCTTGCGAATCTCGACGGTTTGCGCTCCGATCAGCTTCGTGACCTGGTAGTAGTCGATGTTGGTCTGGTCATAACCCCAGCTCGCCATCAGAATGTCATGGACGAGCAGTTGATGCTGGATGGATGATTTCATGATGATTCCTTTCAACAATGCGCAGGGGATTCAAAACGCCATTCGGCTTCAGGACTGAAGCCATTCGTCGTAGCTCTTGACCGGCCAGCCCAGGGACTCGGCGGCAGCCACATAGATCGCGTACTCGTCGTCGTTGCTGCCCCGGTAGCGGGTTTGCCAGTCATCGTTGGGTTGCAGCGGATCGGCGGTATCTGGAACCTGGTCCATTTCGGCTGCCTTCCAGTCATTTACCGGGATGGGCATGAGCACGGGATAATTCCCGTTGGTCTTGCGGCTTGAATGCCGACCGCCCTGCCAGCGCCAGACGCGGTCGCCGACGAATACTTCAATTTCCCTGTCCGTGACATCGCCGTTGATCCGGGTCACGCCTTGCGGCAACCCGGGGTGCTCCAGCGTGGACATCAATCCCTTGTTTTTCCAGTCGATGCGATAACGGAAATAGGCCGTCATATCGGGACGCTTCATTCCGGATTCTTTCAATGGCTTCATGATTAGCGCCACTCCTCGAAACTCTTGACCGGCAGGCCGCTGGATTCGGCATTGGCGACATAAATCTCATACTCCTCCTGCCAGCGAATCGGATTGAAGGGACGAACCTCGTCACGCGCTTCGCGGTACTTCAATTCCGAATAATTTCCAGCGTCTTGCGGCTTCTTGATCGTGCAAATGAAATAGTTGTCGTTTTCATAGACGATCCGATCAATCGTTTCATACTGGGTCGAACCATCCTTTTTACGGACGGCCACCGTGTCCCCGGCCTCGACATCGCTGCCGATGATCTTCAGGCCCCATTCGCCGGAGCGCAATTTGGTGTAAATGACTTTCATGATTTCCATTTCCTTTTGCGGTTGAGGGGCCGGCCCTCTGGCCGACCCTGCAACAGCACGGAGCCCGAATTTCGGGGTTGGCAGGGGGCGCCACCGAGGCCGCAGTCCGCCAGCCGCCGCAGGCGGCGGGACGGAACCGGGCGAAGGGGCGCGCGAAGCGGGCCGCAGGCCCCCCTTGCCAATCCCCGAAATAGGCGAAGCCGGTCGGGCTACGCTGCGTGCAAGGGTCGGTCAGAGGAACCGGGCGGCCCCTCATCTGCAAAAGGGATTCATGAAAGTCGTTTGCCCGCGATCCGGCGAATAGGGCAGACTTCATCGGCATGTCGCGCGGGGGCATGGCCCGGCCGTTTTCTCGAAAATCTCGCGGCGGCGCCGTCCCCCAAGAAGATCATTCCTGCCGTTCCACCAAGGCTTTGTCCGCATCGGACAAAAAATGAACATTGAGGGGATGATCCCTGCTCCACCGGCCGGGGGCGGCGCCCAGCGCTCGGGCATGCCGGAGGGCATCGGCAAAGGTGGGATGCGGCGTGATGCTTGCGGCAGTGGCCACGTAATGGCATCCAGCATCTCCTTGCCCCAATTGTTCCGCGAGATCGCTCGTGGGATAGGCATAGCCGATTTCATATTCATCGGCATTGATGATTTCGGAATTCATCGGCGCCCTCACGATCTATTACCGGATTTGGCGATGGGGTCGTCCTTGGCACAGACAACGCCTTGGTCCCTGAATGCTGGCGCCGGGAAATCCAGCAGCCAGGTTCTGCAATGTGGATCGTCTTGACCCAGGACGTACAGCGAAATGTGGGTGGTGTCATTGGCGGACAGGCCGGACGTCCAGCGCGCTTGGCCGTTAAGGATGGCGACGGTGCGCAACTCGAATTCGAGCGGTCTGCTTGCATCGATGGAGGGTTTCACGATTCAAATCCTTTCCAGTGGCTTGTGGGGCCGCCCCATCGGCTGGCCCTGCAGCCGCAAGGAGCCTGAATTTCGGGCCGTGGCAAGGGCGACGGGGCGCGCGAAGCGGGCCGCCGCAGGACGGCCCCCTTGCCATGGCCCGAAATAGGCCGCAGGCCGGTCGGGCTACGCTGCGTGAAAGGGCCAGCCAAGGGGCTGGGGCGGCCCGGCTGCCGCGTAAAACATTTCAGCGGTTGATGGCGTGGATCACGGGCGCATTCATGAGCCTCGCCCAGGCTTTCGTGCTGGCGACCTGAATCCGTGGCGCGAAGCTGCCCGCCGGCGCCCACCATGCATTGCTCATGGCCAGAATCACCGTCGGGTTCTCGCGCATCGCCAGCAGCCAGGTCCACGGCTGAAGCTGCTCGACGCACAAAGCGGCCCAGACGCGCTGGCCTTGCAGTGCAAAGGCCATTTGCCCACCGGACGGTTTGAGCCCCCGGTCACTCCAGGGCGTCCAATTGCCGCCAAGCAACAGCCCGATGGCCTCGGTCAGCGGCTGGGGATTGGCGTTTCCCTGCCCAACCGAAACCACCGCGTTGGTGGACTTTGCCGGGATGCCCCGCGCCACCTGCGCGCCGATCAGCCAGGTCTGGCCGGCCGGCGCGGCTGCCGCGAATTGCCGCTGCGCGCCCAGTCTCCAGCCGTCCAGCACGGCTTCAGGGAATACGACCACTTGAGCGGCGCGGGCAGTGTTGCTGGTCAGGGCCGCGTCGATCAACGCCTGCCGGTTGCGGATGTCCTGCGCGAGATCACCTCGCGCCGGCATGACGCGGGTCAGCAATCCAATCCAGCCGGCGGGCGGTATCTTCTCGCTGTCTCCGAGAATGGCCATGCCCTGTCCCGCGCCGATCCACACCACGACAAACAAAGCCAGCCAGGTTGAAAATTTCTGGGGCCGGAAGTGGGTCTTTCGGAGAATTTTGCAAAATCCCACCACATGGTTAGTGTTCGCTAACAGAGTCAATAATAGGACCAATCCCAGCCACGATTGATGCGGAAACAGCACGCCCGCCGCGTTCAGCGGCGAAAGCCAGCCGATGATGCCAACGGGTGGAATTGCCGTTGCGATCAGCGCGAACAGCCGGCCCCAAGCCGACCGGCCCAGCGTCCAGGGCAAGGCGAGCGCAACCGCCGCACCGATCCAGGCCAGCGCGCCGATCATGAAATGCCCCGTTCCGTAATACCCGGCAATCGCGCCCATCATGGACACTGAGCCGCTCAGGTAATAGACAAGAGCGCAAGCGAAAGCCTCTTTCTTGGAGCGGCTGATGGCCGTGGCCAATGGCAGCAGGATCGACAACAGCGGCCCCAGCAGGCTTTCGCCGCCCGCCAGCCAGGTCAAGCCGCCCAAGGCAGCCCCCGCCACGCCTGCGGCATTCACGCGTCGTTGTCCCAACGGCATCTTCACCGCCGATCTTCGCCACGGGTCGATGCAAACCTGCAGGCAACTATAAAAACAGGTGCTTGCCGCGCCTTCCCATATTTGGTTTCATGATGTTTCATGTTTGAAATCTTTTACTGACAGGCGCTGGCAGCTCTTGTTTTTATAGAAAATGCGCGATCTTGAGCAGCCCCGGCCCGATGAAGATGCCCGCCAGCAGCCCCAGGAATCCAGCCATCACCAGCAGCGCCAGATAAACGCCACTGAGCTTTTGCTGGATTTCGGCGGATACCTTCCTGGCGATGGCCTCGCTATCGACCGTGGCCTCGCCCGCTTGCGGGGCATTGACGCGGGCCAGAATCTTCTTGAGCCATTCCGTTTGCGCTTCCAGCGGCGGCTTCAGTTCCGTTTCGGCAATGTCGTTGAATTGCCGGGTGAACTTGAACAGCGTCTCGTTCTGGGTTCTGGCCTGGCTGGCCATGGCTTCGACGATGCCCTGGCTGATGCCGTCGCCGATGGCCTTGACGGTTGTTTCATCCAGGCGCAGCGTGGCGGCCGCCTGCGTGACCACCGGCATCCGCGCCCAGATCATCGTGACCAGCGCGACATAGGGCGTGTTGTTCGGCTCTTCGGGTAGGAAACCGCAGGATTCCAGCAGCCACAGGATGTTGTCGATATCCTGCAAGCGCTCGGGCGTGACGTTGTAGCCGGCAAAGCCGATGATCTGGGTCATCAACAGGGTGGCCTGGGCGTAGTTCGACCGCTTGAAGATCCGCTGTGCCGAAGGTCTGGACAATTCCGGCGGCGGCGTTCCCGTCATGGCCGCGCCCGGCTCCGCTTGGACTTCTTCAGTCATCGCCGGACTCCCCGGAGTTTTGCGCCAGCCATTGCTCGGTCTGCTGGAACAGCGCCTGGGTTTGTTTCAGCCATTGATCGAGCGCCAGGCGATAGCCGTAGGGCAGGGGCTTGCCGTCGATGCCTTCTTTGAGGGCGATGTGGAAAGGCGTGCGCCCGATGCGGGTGATGACGGCGTCGTTGATTTCGGGCAGGTTGTTCTCGGCCCAATGCAACGGGTTTTGCGGATCGCCGGAGATCAGCTCGGCGCGCAGGGGGGAGTTTTCCCAAAGGAGGAATTTCTCGGGGCTGCCGAAGAAGAGGTTGCGCAGCACGAGACCCCGCCGGAAACGCTCCGGCATGACTTTGATTCGCTCATCGAGCGTGCGGATGCTTTCTTCCAGGCGCGAAATCAGCCAGATCGGGAACACGTTGGCTTCGCGCAGGACTTCGGCGACGATGGGCATGTTGGCCTGGAAAGCCCGCGCGCCGATTTGCGCCGGCATGTTGACAATCACGCGGATGTCCTGTTTGCCGTATTTGCCGCGCAGGGTGTCGATGTCGGTGGCAAATTCGATCCAGCCGTGTTCAATGGACAGGTCGATGATCTGAGCCTGGGCCACCAGAGCGTTCCGCCTGGACAGGCCGCCGTCGCCGCACACATCCGGGTTACTCATGTCGGCGTCGAACACCGCCAGCACGGGCGGCGTCTGCGTGGTCAGGAAGTAATGGGCGAGCGCGCGGGTGGTCAGGCTTTTGCCGACGCCTCCCTTGTCGCCATCGATGAGGTAAGTTTTGAGGGTCATGGTGAACTCCATTTACGCGAAGGGGATGCAAATCAGTGCGCCGTCGTGGGCAGTGAAGCCCGGTAGGCGGCGCGTTCTTCGGGACTTTTTTCGTCCCAGGCGGACGCGATGTGATCGGTCTCGGTCTGGCTAGGCCAGATCGGCAAATTCACCTCGGCGGCCCACGGCGCTCGCGTGTGCCACATGCGCCAGCAGTAGTCGATGTCGCTTTCGCCTTCGCGCCGTTGCACGGCGGCGGCGTATTTCTTGTCATCCTGGTAGCGCGCCACCCAGTCGGGTAATTCGCGGCGCATTCGCTCCTTGTGCTGCTCGGTTTCTTCCTTGAATGGCGGTGTGGATGCAGCAGCGGGCGCGGCGGCCGGTGCGCTAGCAGAGAGCGGTTTCGCGGGGGATTTCGCGGAAATTTTGGTGGGAATTTTCGGTGCCGACGCGCCGGAATTTCCGGGCAATTTCGGCTGAATTTCGTCGGAATTCCGGCTGAATTTCGCTTCCTGAGCGGGAGAATTTCCCGGCGCCACGCTCTGCGCCGCCTGTGCCTGCGCGCCGGCTGGCTCCTGGTCATTTGGGGCCGCGTCTGCGGCCTGGACGGCAATTTGAGCCGCCGCGGCTTTCTCGGCATTGGACTTGCGACCGCGTTTCTTGCCGGTCGTCTGGACGTCGGAATTTCCAGTCTGCCGCTTGCTGAATTTACGCAGCGCCGCCAGCAGTTTTTTGGTGGCCATGGTGATGCCGCCCTCGGCAAATTCTTGAGTGAACAGGTCGGCGATGTCCTCCGGCGTGATCCCGATGGAGAACATCTTCAGCAGCAGGGCGCGCTTGGGCTCAAGGACTTTTTGGACGAACTCATCGGCGGTTCTTGCCGTTCTGAGCTTGCGGCGGGCGGTCTCGTACATCTTTTCCAGGCGAGCCAGCGCGCTCATGGTGCGTTCGAGCAAGACTTCGCGGTCGAGCGCCGGTTCAATGCCAGCGGCGGCGGCGTCAATGAGGGTGTCGGTCATTCCGGGGTATCCATGCAGGCCACGCGAAGCGCGGCTCTTCCCCCTTGTTTCCCAAAGGCTATGCATGGGCGTAAAGGCCGCCGGCGGCGCTTTGCGGAAATGGCCTATGCGCCTGCCCGCCGGACGCCGGCGCGTCGCCGGGGGCGGGATTTCCGATGGAATTTCGGAAAAATTCTCAAAAGTATTCGCCGGAATTTCGCGGGAAACTTCGGCGATCAGCAGCGTCTGTCAGCGCGTCATTTGCGTTTCAGACGGGGAGCAGCTGCGCTCATGACCGTCGCGAGCCCCACTGCTTTGAGGACAGACTGCGCAACCGCCCGCCCTCGTTCCGGCATGCCGCCGGGGAGCACAAATTTCGGCTGGAATTTCGGCTGAATTTCCAAAAAATTTCCAAAATTTTTCGGCATGAATTCAGTTGTCCATCGCGCTTGCAGCGCCTTCAAGCATCGACAAGCAAAGCGCGGAGATGCCGGGTCTCGGGCGGAGCCTGAGCAAGTGGGCGGGTGGCATAGGCTGGATTTTTCCAGCCGTGTGGCCACACGCCCTATCTTGACGGAAAAACGCACGAGTGCATTTTTCCGAAATTCCCCGGAAATTCCGCCGAAATTCCCGAAATAAACCCGGCCTTCGGCCTGCATAGCTTTCCGCAAATAACAGGCAAGTCCCGGCTTCGCCGGGACTGAAATTGTTGCCGAAAGGACAGACATGCGGGTACCCAAAGCCACTGGCGCAGCCGCCAACACTGAAACTCATCGCACCCGGTTCGGGAAAGTGCGCTGGACTGTCGATGAGTACGCCGAAATCGTCGAACGGGCCAAAGAGGTTGACATGACCGTCAGCAGCTACATCCGGCAGGCGGCGCTGCAAAAACAGATCGTCCCCCGAGTCGATCTGCTGTGGATTGGCGAATTGCGCCGCATCGGCGGCCTGCTCAGGCATCGTTATCCACAAGTGAAAGCCTCCCCGAATTGGACGGCTCCAGAAAAGCAAAAGTATTGGCAAACCCGCGATGAACTCCTGAAATTCGCCCGTCAGGCAACGCAGGCCATTATTGGCAGAAAAGCCAGGGCCAGCGGGAAATCAGGGGTGCAATCATGATCCCGACGGTACTCAATGCCACAAAAAGTTTTCGGAATGTCATTGAATACGTTGGCCGCGATGATGCTGAAGCCAAAGCAAAAAAGATGGCCCCGTTGACCGATGCGGATTGCGGCGTCTTCAACATGGAAGCTGATTGCGGCACATCCGAAGATCGTGAATTGATCTGGCAACTCATGGAATGCGACGCCGCGCAAGCAGCGCGTTACCGTGGGCGTCCCCTTTATCACTTCGACGTGTCATGGATGGCAAGCGAACACCCGATACGTGAACAATTCGAGCGTGCTGCCCGACATTTTGTTGACGGTTTGGGTTTCGGCCAGTGTCAGACCTTCTGGGCAATCCACCGCGACACCGATCACGATCACCTGCACGTTGTCGTGTGCAAGGTTGTACTGGATGAATCCGGCAAGCCAACCGTTATTGAAAAACCCCGCTTTGACTACCGTGAACTCGCGCGTCTTGCGCGTGAAGTGGAAATTGCGCAGGGCTGGGAGCACGCGCCCGGCTACTTTGTCGCCGTTCAAGCGCAGCCGAGCGGCAAGCAAATCATGACGATGAAGGAAGCCGCGGCGCGCAATCTTTGGCATGAAGATTGGGAACAGCAGCAGCAATTGACGCGCAATGCCGGCCGTGCGCAATTCAATCTCGGCGGCGACAGCTTCCAGGCGTGGATCAGCGAGGAACCTGCACGCGGCCTGCGCGAAACCATCGCGCAACCCGGCTCGACTTGGGCGCAGGCCCACGAAATTCTGGCGAAATTCGGCGCGCGCATCGAGCAAAAAGGCTCGGGCCTGATCGTCGCAACTACTTTGGACGATGGTCGGATTCTGGCGGCAAAAGCCTCCCAATTGGGCAAATGGGCGAGCAAGGCCGCCCTCGAAAAAGCCCTCGGCCCCTATCAGCCGTCGCCCGAAATTCCAATCGCTCAACCGCAAATAACCTACCAGCAAGCCATGCACGCGCAGCGCGTGACCGATCCGTTGGCGGATCAGGAACAGCAAAATTCCTCACGCGATTCCGACCGCCAAACGAAAAAAGCCGCTCGCGCCGCAGCGCGTGAAGCGCTTGCCGCACGCTTCGAGCAACAGCAAAAAGACGCAAAACAAGCACGCCACCAGGAACAAAAAGCGCAGCGCGACGCATTGCGTGATCGACACCAGCAGGAGCGCACGCTGCTGAAGGCCGCGCTGGCCGGACAACGCCGGCAACTGTTCCGCAACGCCAAAAACCACGGCCGATTCGTCACTCAAATCGAATTGGCACTGCACGCGCGCGAGCGCGCCATGCAGCTTGAAGCATTGCAAATCCGGCAAGCCCAAGACAGAAAAGCCCTGACGCAATCCTTTCCCAAACCCGCCGTCTGGCGGGCATGGGTGGAACAGCAAGCCCAGCAGGGCGATGAAGCCGCGCAAGCTGCATTGCGCGGCATCCGCTACGCCGAACAGCGCAAGAAGAAAATTCAGGCCAACACGCTCGCCGGTGAAGAAGCCGAGCCACAGCGCATTCACACCCTAGCCAAATTCAGGGCCGAAATCGACCGGCGCAACCAATCGATCATCTACCGCAGCGCCGATGGCGCGGCGCGCTTCGTGGACACCGGGCCGCGCATCGTCCTCAAGGATCGCGCTCCGGCCAGCGACACCCTGGAAGCCGCGTTACGCCTGTCCGCTCAGCGATACAACAACCAGGTCAGCATCACAGGAACCAGGCAGTTCCGGGAACAAGCCGCCCGCATGGCGACCAGATTGGGTATTCGCGTCAAGGATGATGATCTCAAAGCCGTTGTCGATCACGAAAAGGCGCGAATCCAAGAGCGGTCACAGCAAAAACGCAACAGGCTGGCAAGGCACGCGGATCGGCACGATTCTGAACGGTAAAAGGCAGGACCGTGTGCTTATCTTTGTTCCACGAAGTCCAGTGTTTTACAAAAAATTACATATTAGACACTTATTGTTACTGCCGACGTCTTTTAGCTCATTTTTCCTACAGGATGGGCTTCACACATTGGCGGGAGAAACTGTCAGCGCGCACATCGTGTCAGACTATGTCGTAGTGGTGTCGTAGCTGCTGCTGGGAGGGGCACAAGCTGCGCGTTGTCCTTGCTTTACCGATGCAATACAATATGATACAAATTGAGTTGTGAGTTTGGCTCATGCAGGCTGTTGTACTACTTCTGCACGAGGTTATCTTCAGATAACTTGACATGGCAGCGGTGTATGAAACGAATTGAAAGCGCGTCCCGTCATTTCTTTGCAGGTGATGCAATTGAGAGCAAACGTGAAAGGATCCCAACTTTGCGGATTTGACTTCAATCCGGGCTTGATCACGCCCGTCGCGCGGGTGGTTGTGTCAAAAATCGCCAATAAAAGCCAGATTGGGCTGGCCGTTGTGGCTCTCGCATGCGCGCTGCCCTTGAGTGCATTTGCCCAAGTTGCCCATAGCGGCGAATCGCCCGTTGTAACGAACCGCTGGAGTTGGGCGACAACTGGTCAAACTGCGCTGCGTGTCGTTGCGTTGGACGCGAAGCGCCAGCAGGTAGTGGTCAAGGTCGATGATGGGGAACTCACTATCCTGAAGCGTGGCGCTGCCATCCCCCAACTGGCGGTGTCTTTGACGGCTGTATCTGGTAGCACAGCCGTATTTCAACCAACGAACGTACCAGGACAAGCCGTTGAGCGCATCACCATCGCCTTGGTCAATGGCGAACAAGTAACTACCGTAGTTCGCCTGGCGGCTCCAGCGCGCGCGGTCGTCAGTGGCTGGACGGTTGTACCGCGATGACCAGCGCCGCGCGGAAAAGCTCCGCCACCGGCTCCGCAGCCGGGGCATGTGTTGCAGCGCGGTCAGGCAATAAATCGCAAGACCTTTCATTCTGCGAGCAATACGCAAGCCAGTTCTCAAAAGAATGGCCCAAGCGGGCGATAGTTTCCGGGTGCGCGGCTGGCACTCCGCTTTCGACGCGCCACTTGCTGAGCACTCTCGGAGCTTGGCTGCCTGGGACGCAGTGGCTCAAGCGGTTGTGCGTCACCGCCACCTTGCTCCTCGTTGCTGTGTTTGCGTATTTCCCGCAGGATACGGCCGCGTCGCCTCAAAAGAAATCAGCGGCAGCTGCCGTAAAAGACGCGCAAACCGAAGAGCCGGGTCTCGCCCGCTTCATCCGCGATGAAAACAGCATCAGCATCATCGAATTCTCGGGCGACTACGACATGGGCCTAACCGCGCCGCGCATGACGGTTGCCAAGGAATTTTTCCGTACGCATGCGGATGCCTACGATTTTTTGGTGGTATTTACGAGCTTCGAATTTCCCAAAAATTCGAGTGATGAAGTTGACGCACTGGCTTTCTATTCGAGTGTCCGCAATGACACCCAGGGCATTGGCCTCGAACAATTCGATAACTCAAGTTTTTTTGGCAGCCGGGGAGTTCTTCAGGGCTACATTGATATGGAGGCCGTCAACCAATGGTCAGGTTCGACCTCAAGTGCCGGCTATGACCAATTGCTTTCCGTGTTTGCTCACGAGTTGCAGCACCGCTGGGGTGTGTATGTCAAATTTCGTGACTGGAATGGGAACGGCAGTAACGCGCTGCTCGGCTATCAAGGCGCTCATTGGAGCAATCTGCTGGATACGCAAGGATCGGTTCTTCACGGTGCGAGTTGGCGCGACAACGGCGATGGCACGTTTACATCCGTGGGGGATCCCAATCGCACACTAGACCCCAGGAGCATTTATAACCCGTTAGACCTGTACCTCGCGGGCATGATCGACAAGTCGAAGGTGCCGCCCTCCATGCTCATTGAGGCGCCAGAGATTGATGCAACCGCTTGGCCCCCACCACCAATTGGCACGACCATCCATGGCATCAAGCACATGGTCACGGTGGACGACATCATTGCCGTCGAAGGCCCGCGCATACCCGCCGCCGACGTGTCGCAGAAGTCTTTCCGCTTTGCCTTCATCTATCTTGTGCGGCCCGGCGAAACGATTGATCCGGCACAGTTGGCCGTGGTCGCCCAAGCGCGCCGGCAGGTTGGCCTGCGCTACAACGCTCTGACCCATGGCATGGGAACGGCCAACGTCTTTGCCGAACCGCCGTCCACCACTTCACCTGGGCTTCCCTCCACCATCCTGCCGCCAAGCACGCCAGCAGCAAATCCTGGGAGCAATGCAGCCGGGCTGTCCTGGCTGAAAAGCCAGCAGAAGCCCGATGGATCCTTCATGGACGCGACTGGCCTTGCGCCGCGCGACACCCTCCTGGCCCGTTCCTACCTTCGGGCTGCCGATCCCGTCTACAGCGGTTTGGGCACTGCAACGGCCTGGGTTACAGGCTTTCAAGCAAGCAATACCGATTTCCTGGCGCGCAAATTGATCGAGAGCACGGCCGGCGAGCGCCAAGCCAGTGATGTCTCAGCGCTATTGGCAGCGCGCAATGACGACGGCGGCTGGGGTTTGGGCGAACACCTGCGCAGCAATCCGCTGGACACCGCCTTGGCCGTGCAGAGTTTGCGACTGGCCAATGCCGACGAGAATGCTTTCAGGCCGGCCATCGATCTTTTGTTCGCATGGCAGAACACAGACGGCGGCTGGGGTAACGCGCCAGCCAGCCCAAGCCGTGTCCAGGTGACTGCTCAAGTTCTCAAGGCGCTGGCTGGCTTGGCGAATGCGCAGGCGCCGTTCTCCCAAACGAAGCTTTTTCTCAAGAGCAAGCAAAACACCGATGGAGGATTCGGGGATGGCGCCAGTTCGATTCACGACACCGCCAACGCGGCCATGGCGATGGCCAATGCCGGATTCGGAACGGAAATCGATCTGCCGGCCGCGCAGCGTTTCGTCGCGGAAAGTCAGCGTGTCGATGGCAGTTGGCAGGGCAGCGCTTACAGCACCGTGCTGGCATTGCAGTTGCTGCGCACGGCTTCCGCCGCCAATCTGGCTATTGGGAACCTGCAAGCTTCGCCGTTGCCCGTTTTTGACGGACAGCGGCTGACCCTCTCCGCAAAAGTAACCAATGCCGGCTCGGTTCAATCCCAGGCCAGCACAGTACGTTTCTTTGACGGCGATCCTTCCACGGGCGGCACGCCCATTGGGGATGCTGTTCCCATCCCTGCGCTGGTGGGCGGCGACAGCACGACCGTGCAAACCAGTTGGAACACCACATCGCGCGCTGGCGAGCACACGGTGTTTGCCGTGGTGGACTTTGAACAGTTGACCGACGATTTGATCCGTCAGGACAACACCACATCGTTGTCACTGGTGGTGGAAAGTGCCAGCCCGTTGCCGGACGTGCTCATTGGGGATGGCGATGTGCTCGCCACGCCGTCCACAGTGTCCAGCTTGCCGGCAACCATCCAGATCGATGCGCTCATCAGCAATGCCGGGCTGGCTGGCGTGGCTGACGCCCAAGCCGTGCTCTGGAGCGACAACGGAGGTACGCGCACCCGTGTTGCTGAAACCACATTCAGTGTCGCGGCGCGCGCAACCACGGCGGTGCAATTCAAGCCCACGCTGTCCGTTGCGGGCACTACGATTTACATAGTGGAACTGGACCCCGATGGCCTGCTCCATGAATCCACTCGCGACAACAACAGCGCCTCGGTCACGGTCAAGACAGTCGGGGGTGTGTCGCTGGCGGTCAATAGATCCGACATCACACTGAGCCCCGAGA
>Ga0123357_10000310_pt1 | contig 46385 bp, 38 predicted proteins | sample TergutEmb28metaG_FD_89873 | JGI IMG/M metagenome (GOLD analysis project Ga0123357, IMG submission 89873) | Embiratermes neotenicus P4 segment gut microbial communities from Petit-Saut dam, French Guiana - Emb289 P4 | ecosystem: Host-associated > Arthropoda: Insects > Digestive system > Gut ...
CGTCCCAGCAACCTCGGATTACTACAAGTTCGTAGAGTGGCTAAAAACGACCGGCATCACGTCGGGCACGTCGGCCACAACCTTTGGTCCGGGCGATCCGGTCACCCGCCAGCAGATCGCCGTGTTCCTTTACGAGCTTTCAAGCGACAAGCTCCAGTGCGGTCAATACCCGTCGGGCGTCGGGTGCATACTCATGACGGGGTCGACTCCAACCATCAGCGGTTCCACGACGGTCGGGTCAACCTTGACCGTCAACATCGGAACGTGGATGCCCAGCGACACAGTGAAGACCATCCAGTGGAACCGCAATGGCACGGCTATCGGTGGCGCGACAGGTACCACGTACATAGTGGCGGCCGCTGATCTGGGAACAAGCATCACGGTTAGCGTCACAGGCACGCGGGCCGGTTACTCGCCGGTCACGAAGACAAGCTCGCCGGTAGCCATATCTGCTGCCCCGTTTGTGACGTCCCCAATACCCACAATCAGCGGCAACACGACCGTCGGTTCCACCTTGACCGCGACGCCAGGCACTTGGAACCCATCGGCCACATTTACCTACCAATGGTACCGAGGCGGTGCAGCCATCGTCGGTGCGACTGCTGTTACCTATGCGCTGACAGGGGCTGACTTCGGGCAGACCATGACTGTGAGTGTCACCGGCACGAGGGCCGGTTACACGACCACCACACGGACTAGCCTACCCACCGCTTCCGTTACTGCAGGGCAGTTTGCCGCGGCACCGGTGCCAACTATCAGTGGCAGCCCGGTCAACGGTTCTACGCTTACCGCGATTGCAGGCACCTGGAGTCCGTCTGCGGCACTGACCTACCAGTGGTACCGCAACGGCGTTCTTGTCAGCGGCGCAACAGCAATGACTTATCTTTTGACCGCGGCCGACCTCAACGCAGCCATGACGGTGCAAGTCACCGGCACTGCGACCGGCTATGTGACCACCAGTAGGACCAGCGCGGCAACACCGGCGGTGCAACAAAAGGCTTCGGTATCGTTCACTGCAGTAACACCCTATCCGGCGGTGGCTGTTGGCCAGGCCATTCCCGCTGGAACCTCCCTGATTTCAAACCTCACCTATTCAGCAACACCCACCATCACCTGCACCGGTCTGCCGGCTGGGGTCACCTGTAACTCCACCACCGGCGCCCTCAGTGGCACCCCTGCCACTGCTGGTGGCTACCTAGTGACGGTGACGGCTAAGGTGACAGTTGGCTCCCAGCCCACCGCCACCCAGACCGCAACCACCGAGCTTCTGGTGACGGCAACATCAAAACTGCCGGTTGGATCGGCACCCACCCAGGGGGTCTACCCAATACCACCAAGCTGCACCTACCCCTACAGCGATGCCTGCCTGACGCAGTACATCAATGACGCACTTCGGATAGAGGGCTACAGCCCGACATTCGCCCTTCCTGCCGGTTACGCGACGATGAGCCGGACGGACCAATTGATCGCGGCCACGAATGCCATCCGCGCTGCCTATGGTCTGCCGGCTCTTTCACACAACGCGTCTGGTGACGCCTCGGCCCAAACCGGCGCAGTAAACGACGCTGACCCCATAGCAACCTCATCAATGTCGTGGCACCAGTGGGGAAGCAATTGGGCTGGCGGTCAAGCAAGTGTGCTTCAAGCCATGGTCGATTGGGTGTACCAAGATGGCCCCGGAGGCAACAACGGTGACTGCACAGCCACGATCACGTCTGGCTGCTACGGACACCGATACAACATCTTGGCGACATGGGCGCCCACCTACATCGCCGCAGGTTATGCCACCGCCGCTTGGGGACCGAGTTACACAATCATCGTTTGGAAGTAGCCGTCGCGCACCACTGCGGGCAGGTTTCCTTTCCGCCGCAGCAGTCGCATGCGCGCAACGTCGTCAGCCGTACGGAAATGACTTGATCAGACTGCGTTGCATCGCGAAGAGGCCACGCACGGGAACGTAAGACTTCTTCAGCGAATCCAGGTAGCTATCGTCGAACAGTTTTGATATCGTCGCGTTCTCGTACACCCTGCCAACGGAGGCGTAATAATCCGTGAACTTGTACAGCCCTCCCGTCAAACGATCGGAAAGCTGGATGTGAGCGTTAGGTATGCCATAGCTGTCCGCAAAGACCAGGCCGTGCAACGACGAGGACAACACCAAGCTGCACTCCGAAATTCGGCGGGCAACTACATCCGGTGACCACGCCACATCAATTACAGAGAAACGATCATCCTCTTCCATCGCGCGGACAATAGGCAGTTCCTTGTCAACATAGTGCGGCACAACGCCAATCTTGCCACTCCGCCGAGCCTTCTCGTACACGACGTTCGCCAACAGTCCCGGATCTCCGACCGGAATATCCTTGTACTCCAACGGCAGTCGGCTGCGAGTCAGCGGCCCCCGCACCAAGTGGTAGACGCCCGCCCTAGGGCACTCGCTGTCCGGCTTGATAAACCCGCTTCCCCACACCCGAAACTCTTTCTCGCGCAAACGCACGACGGGATAATCCAGAATCGAACCCGCCCCAATCATGTCGCAGCTTTCGGGCCCGACCCACTCGCTGCGGTATCCAAAGAGCCGCCATATCAGGTCAACCATGAACCGATCGCCAAAATTGGGCTCACCGTTCCACCAAAACAACTTGATCGGCGGCTCTGCCGCGTTCTTTGCCCTGCTACTCCTTGAGTACCGCAGGCCGACCAACCCAAAAACCAGGCGACGGGCCGTGCCCACAACTGTGTCATACAACATGATACCCACCCATCAGAACTAAGTAGCCGCACACATCTGCTCCCAACTCAAGCATAGAGGAGACCACGGAAACCGAAAAGCGATGAACCTCCGTTGCTCCACGCCAACGCAAATACTGTATCACATTTACGCTTGGGCCAGATGGCACTCAGACTTGCACACCGGACCGCGTCAGCGTTTCAGCGCCACAACTCACCGCAGACCCCAGGCCCGCGCCACGAAGTCCTCCCTGTCAACGATTTTCCGCTGAACGCCGGCCTTCAGACCAAGCCTATCTACGAACATTGCGTGGGCGACTTGCATTTCAACAAAATGAGCCTTGGCCTTTGTGTTCGAGGAGACATTGTCTCCATGAGCCCTGTAATAGTTCAACGCCGTATCAACATACGAAATGTCGCCCAGCAACAGATAATTGAAGTAAAAGACCCAGTCACCAACCTGCGCAAAATCGCGACTTTGCGCAAACATCGCCCCGTAATCAGCTTCGGGCACCTTGCGAAACACCACAGATGAGACGTTCGCGATTGTACAGTTTACAGCCATGTAGTGCGTGTCCTCGCCAATTCCGGAATTGACATAGCTGCCGTTCCAATGACCGGTGTTCATGGTGTCAATTTCGCTCTTGATGCTATCTCGCACAACCCTGCCCGCGCCATCAATGAACGCCGTATCGCAGTAGCTTAGGACCACGGAACCGTTTGCAAATGGAGGCAGGACCGTCGCCAAAAACGCGCTATCCGAATAGTCGTCCGCCTCGGCGATCCAGACATAACCGTATCTAGCATCCAGGAACCCTCGCTCCCATTGGCGAAAAGGCCCACAGTTGACCGAGTTGACGACTACCCTGATATCAACGCAACTCCCAATTCGGTCAATAATGTCCTGAATGACAGCAACACTCCCATCATCGGATGCGTCATCCAGAACAATGATCTCGCCGACCTTGACCGTCTGGTCAAGAATGCTAAAGATGCGCTGCAGCATGAACCGCTCATAATTGAAATTCGGGACGATGACAGACAAATTGCCTTGACCCGGCATGTTCTTTTGCGTGTCAGCCGCGGAAACGAGGTCGCTCATCGATATGTCCGGTCTGATGACGCCCTCATCAGCAGGCCTAGTCGTCGCCCGTCCCAAAAAGGCGCGAGGGTTCCTCATGGCGGATACCCCTATACGTGCGATCCCGCGCAACACCGATTTTGGATGTGCCAGCCTAGATATTGCATGACGCACGGTCTTGTACCTCGTCGTTTGCTGGATGTTCAGCATTTCGTTCCCAAGGCGGGACACCATCGCTGCGATTCCAAACCGCCCTAGGCCAAGCGACCAAAGAAGCGATTTCGCATACACGAACAGGATTCCATTTGCGGACATCGCGCCCCGCAGATAGACATTGCCGTTGAGGTCTATGCCGTATGTCCTCGCTCTGTCCCGGAATCTTCTCAAGAAATCTCGGCGATGCGCGAAGCCGGTGAACCTCGGCACAACATACAGCAAAAACTCAATGATCTGGTGATACTCGGTCGCCTGCCACCGTTCTTTTGAAACAGGTCCACTCCGCTCACGGGCCAAGGACATGGCAGTAAACATGTCGAGCCGCTTGAGAGTGTAGCTGTTTTGGGTTGAGCCACCCCGCTGGAAATAGTTGTAGTGTGTGCGGCCTGCGTGGACGATCTTTGCAGCAAACAACAAAGGGATTATCACGGACACGTCCTCGTTCATGATACCCTCGGGATACGGCATACCATCAAAGAGAAACGCCTTGAATAGCTTGTTTGTCGATGAGGCGGCCATTGGAGAGGTGACGATATCGTGAATACTCGGTGCCTCAAACTGCTCTGGTACGGTCGGATTCGCCCTGGAATGGCACATTACCATTTCACACACAGCAAGGTTGAAATCTCCTCCGACCATTGCGCAGTGCATCTCTTCGAAATAGTTTGGCGGAACCCAGTCATCAGGGTCAATGAAACCTAGCTCTTCAGACTTCGCGTTAGCCAGACCGAGATTGCGCGTATAGCCGGTGCCTTTGTTGACGGGGTTGAAGAGCGCTGAGACTGTGTGCGGGAAATCCCTTGCATACATAGCGATTTTTGCAGCGGTGCCGTCAGTTGACTTGTCGTCGATAAGCAATATCTTGATATCCGGGTAAGTCTGGCCCAGTAGCGAGTCCACGCAGGTTGCGATGTATTCTTCCACGTTGTAGCAGGGAACGATAACGGTAATCAGCGGGTTTTCCTCGTCATCTACGCCTTTTCTTCGCGTAGGGTCCACCGCACTCTTGTTATTGATGCGACTGACCGACAGCCCGTTACAGATGAATATCGCCTTTCCGAGAACTTCAGGCAGCACGGTAAGCGCGCGTTCCAAAGCTACGCCGGCTTGGTCGGCCTCCCTTCCGGACACCTCCGTGCAATCCCCGAACAGCGGCTTGATGGCGTCGACTCTCGCCCAAAACATCGCCTCGGCAAAGTACCCTAGGCTGCCCCTGTCGCGCAGCTGCTGGTATGCCTCATGGTCGATGTCCTGATTGGCAAGGATACTGTCAACCGCTGCGATACCCGTCCCGTCTGATGACACTACTAGAGAATGGTAGAACGCCCCGCAGCCGAGTACTCCGGTGTCCTCCTTGCCGAGAACAGCCAAGATCTCTCGAAAGACGCTATCGTCCTCTGGCACTAGGGACTCAACTATTCTCCCAATGCGGCAGGAGGCATTGCTCGAGTCGGTTGATCCTTTGGGGCCTAGATTGAGAACATACTGATAGTTCGCAAGGCTCGCTCCTAACACGCCAAAGCGTTGCACACCGAGAGTTTGATCTGACGCGAAATCAATGTTGACGTCAGGGTAGTCGCCTCGAATGATGGGAACAAAGCCGGCGCTGGTCTCGGCAAGAGATACAAACAGATCGTAAGCCACGCGCGTGCTCAGCGTCTTCAGCTTTGGCAAAAGCAGACGTTCCCACAATTCGACGTCATCCAGATGAATTACCACGGCGATGTCTGCCGTCTTGGTCATCGGACGCGGTCGGCCCAGGAGCCGCGCACGTTCACCATCTGCCGCTCCGGCGTGGTGTTCTGTCCGGTCGTCGACGCCTGCCATCATCCCGCTTTTCGGATAATGGGCAGCCCAACCATGTGCCATGACTTTTTGAACTCGACATTCGCTGAACTGAACTCCACCACGTTTTTCCTCACGTCCAGTGGTTCAGACACTCTGTCGCCAAGACTCATGTTGAGAGAAAAATCTCGGTTGCCGAAGTTGTCAGCAAACTCCACGGAAAAGTGTTCCGAATCAGACGCCCGCACCACGATTCCATCCACATATGGCTCAACGAATCTTGTGCTGTTTCCCAAGGCCACCACTCCACCGGTGACAAACTCAAACGTCACAGCAAGGTCCGACCGGTCATGATCTGTTTTGTTGACCAAATCAAAGTCAAGCACAAACCGGCCTTCTGCCAGCCGGTGCGAAACGTTCTCGATCACAACCTCACCTGTGCCGTAGCGCATGTCCGTGTCGGTCGACATCTCGGACTGTGTGATAAACTGCCGCGAATACGCGCTAGCCACCTGATCCGGGTCTCCGGCCAGCGCGATCTCGCCGTTCTCAATCAGAATCGCCCTGTTGCAATACGCTCGCACTGACTCCATGGCGTGTGTGACCAGAATGACCGTCTTGGACGGGTCGAGCTTCACCTGTTGGAAATACTCATCGCACTTTCGCTGGAACGCTTCGTCGCCTACCGCCAGCACCTCGTCCAGAATCAGAATGTCGGCTTCCGCCTTGATGGCAACCGAGAATGCGAGCCGCACTTGCATGCCGCTGGAGTAATTCTTCAGTTTCTGATCCATGAAGCCTTCGAGCTCCGCAAAGGCGACAATGTCGTTGTACATCGCCGTGATTTCGGCATTGCTGAACCCAAGCATCGCGCCATTCAAGTACACATTTTCGGCACCGGTCAGTTCTGGGTTGAAGCCCACGCCCAGCTCGATGAACGGAACAACCCTTCCAACAGTCGAAATCGTGCCCGCCGTCGGTCGGTAAATACCGGACAGAAGCTTCAGCAGTGTCGATTTGCCAGATCCGTTTCGTCCCACTATCCCGAAAAAGTCACCGCGGTGAACCTCGAACGAAACATCACGAAGTACGTTAAATTCTGTATAGCCTTTTTCGCCGTGCAGCATGTTGATGATGTGGCGACGCAGTTCTCCAGAATGCTCCTTGGGCAGTCTGAACATTTTCCCAAGATCTCGAACGGACACAACAACATCCTGAGCCCGTTCCCCACCACCCTCAAGAACTTCTGCATCATTAGCGTCAAGCACTTCAACACCGCTCATATTTCCTCCGCGAACATCTGGCTTCGCTTGTTGAACACAAGCACCCCAAGCGCCACGACCACCACCACGACGACCATCGGCACGGCCTTCACAAACGGATTGTGTAAGAAGGTCCACACCGTATCGGTTTGAAGCACGACGAGCGTCCGCAGATCTTGGATCATCTGCGCCATCGGGTTCATCAAGAGAATCTTTGCCATGAGCAGACGGCTCTCGACCGTCACGCCCTTAGGCGCATACACCATCGATAGCGGGTAGATGATCGGGGTTGCGTAAAACCAACCCTGCAGGAAGACATCCCACAAATGCCCGATGTCCCGGAACCTCACATACAGCGCGCCGAGAAGCATCGCCAGACCGAGGGAAAATGCGTATAACTCAATCAACACCAATGGTGCGAACACGATTTGCCATCTGAACTGCACTCCGTTTATGACGGCAAAGATCAATACAACCAGCAGGTTGATGCCGAAATTGATCAAGGCACCGACGGTCGCTGACAGCACCACGATGACCTTGGGAAAGCTGATCTTGCGCAGCAGATCGCCCCGCGCGACGATGGCGTGAAGCCCCTGTCCGACGGCCTCCGAAAAGAAGGTCCAGACCGTCATGGCAAGCAACAGCGACACAGCGAAGTGCGGTATGCCATCGCCAAATCGCAAGAACCGCACAAACACCACATACATCACAGTGAACAACGCCAGCGGCTTCAGAATAGACCACAGATGCCCCAAAACCGAGCCCTGATAGCGGAGTTTGAAGTCAGTCTTCACCATTTCCCGGAGTAGCAACCGGTTACGCCGACCGAACGACTCCTTGAAACTCATGCGAATAATGGTACCATCCGGCCAAAGTTAGCCTCTCCGATACGCGATCTACAAGGCATTTTGGCAGTGCGCCGCTCGCCTCACGGGACGCTCATGCAGGTGGCCTAGCGTCCCCAGTGTCAGGCTGTTTCTTGAAGACAACCTTTCGATAGAGGATGAAGTTCCAAAAAAAGCTGCAACCCAGGGCACCGATCTTGCCAAGCACAAGTGCAGGCGAATGCCCGAAAACAGTCTGGTCGAAGGTAATGTGGGTGAACCCCCATATCACCAACGGCTGGATTGCCCACTGGCTTGTCAAGGTGACAATCAAGAACAGCACTATCTGACGCCGCGCCGATTGCCCACCTGCGCGGAAGGTGAAGCTTCGGTTGCCGAAAAAGCTGAACGCCATGCCGCAGGATGTTGAGATCATGTTCGCCAGGAAGAACGGTACTCCCAACAGCACTACCAGGGAGTACACAGAAAAGTCGATCAGTGTGTTTACTACACCGACAAGCGAGAAACGCGTCGTGGTGGCCACCAAGCCATCACTGGTGGTCAGCCGCGATATGGGTCTCGCCGACCGCGGTTCCACATCGTCCTCCTTGCGAGCTTCGGGACCTGCCATCATCGGCCAACCATTCGCATCACACCTCGAAAGGGAGACGCCAATACCTGACTGACCCGGAATGCTCGAGAATTCCGGAGTGACTGAATCTCGTCGTCCTTTTCTTTCCAGAGCGCGTAGTAACGACCACCGATGTAGCTATCGACGAGCTGTACCGGGTAGCTGGTGTGGTTCTCAATGAATGACCGAAGACCGTCCACCTGTTCTGGGTCCAGACGAATCGCCTTCGTCTTGATGAAAGGGTACCTGTCAACTGACTCGACAAGCCACAGCGGGCAGGCAAAGACGGTGTTGTACTTGTCAAGGTGGCCGCTTGACCAGTGGTTGACGGCATCGAAAAACACACTGAAGGTGAAACCGCCACCGGTCAGCACACGCGTCAGGCCCACCTCGTAATTGTCTATGACATCCAATGCCTCGGGATAGTCCTTGACTCCCGTCCAGAACTCCTTGAATATTGGCGCAGATATGACACCGGCGTTGAACGTCATGTAGTAGCTCTGTATATGCGCCGGTGCTTTTAGCGTCGCCCGGTCACCGTCGACAAGAACGTCTGGTAGTGCAATGTTTGTGGTGATGCCCCAGAAGTCGCACCCCCTGGATTGCATCGCCGAATACAACTCATCAAAATCGAAGAGCGGCCCGAAGCAAGTGTCGTTCATCACGGTGATCTCACGACAGGCGGTCAGTCGCGTCCACCCAAAGGCATTCATGCCGTCGCGCCACGCCGCAAAATCAAACCCGACATTTTCCCTTTGCATCAATGTGTCACAGAGGGAACTCAGTCGTGTCTGGTCCTTTTCGCTCACGGGACTGTTCGAGACGAGCACGATGGTGTCAAAGATGCCCCGCATCTGTTGAAGCTGATAGACAACATAGTCTTCAACCCGACCGAACTCGTTGAAATGGGCGTAGAACAATACTCGCGACGGCTTCACGTCACCTTCCATAATGCTCCTCGTCTTCCAAACCGCACGCCGGGCCGCGTTTGAGTGCCCCGCTAGCACATCTGGCATTTCGCGCTCCGCACAGCGACGCGTACGAGCGCCATGTTACCATCGCTGCACTCACCGCGACCGCACAGCCGCCATGCTTCAGATCATGTGGCCCGACTGGTAAACTTTGCTGTTACAGTTCACGCCTTTGGAGATACAGTCATGTACAACAACGCCCTGGCATCAATCTTCTTCCTGCTGGCCTGCGTTGTTGCCATATCAGGGCTGTTCTTTGTTCGAAAGTCCGAAAAGACACTTGCTGGTATCTCATGGCTTGTCACCTCGGTACTCATGCTCACATGCTGGCATGCCGCCCTCGCCGCTGTGTTCGGCTTGATCCGGATACCGATCAACATCTTTTCGATGGGGCTCATGGATGTGCTGGCGGGCGGCGCTCTTTGGTGGACGATATGGCGTCGGCGCGAGCGTCAACGATACGAGTGGCGCATCGCCGATATCATCGTGACCGCAGGCCTACTGGTCTTCACTGCCGTGTTCTTCGCCCTGCGCACAGGTGGTACAAAGTTCACCATCCATTACACGACGATTGACCCGGCGGCATGGCTGATAGCCTCCGTCGACGTTGTGAAAACCCAGACAGTGCACGGTATGTTCTACCAGTCGCTGACCAACGGCCTGCTTATCGGTGCGCTGAGCCCGCTGACCACGCCAGACTACTATTACAGGATTTTCATTTTCAGCGGCGGATTGTTCCTATTCATCGCAGGCCTGGCGTTCTATGCCACGTTGCGTCGATATGCCAAGACCAAACTGACCTTCGCAATAATCGTTGCTGTCACCTTCTTGTACGTCATTGGCTACCCGCTAAACGCGACACTCTGGGGTTTCGTCTGGCTCGGCATGGGTGTCATCCTGATCACCCACATCACCTTCCTGGCTGACTCGATGATCGCCGGTGACATCGGAAAATGGCAGTCCGCAGTGGTATTGATGTGTGCAAGCTTGGCCCTGATCATCTGCTACGCAATGTTTGCGCCCGTGGTGTTCTTGTCGCTTGGGCTTCTCGTTCTCGCCAAGTACCGCACGTATCGGCTCTTTTCCAAAGATTCAATCATGGTTGGGCTTGCCATCTTCCTGATTCCGGCATTGATTGGCATTGTTTATATGTTCGGTGGCGTGTTCACTGACGGCATTACGTTGACGGGCGCCATTTCAGCGGAAGGCGGCTGCTACCGTGACCTGTTTTCGAACTTTGTTCCCTTCGCCCCATTAGCCGTGTTCGGTTTCTACAAGCTCGCCCGCGCGAGGCAAATCAACATCCACATCTTTATGTTGCCGGCCTTGCTCATCTTCATGCTTGGGCTGTTCGCCGGAGGCATGCTGGGCAAAGTTTCATCGTATTACTATTTCAAAAACTACAACATGCTCTGGTTTGTGGTCATTTACCTGGCTGCGGTTGGCGTCATGAAAATCGCCAACCGTGAGACCGCCATACTGCTCACCACATTCGCCACAACGTGGCTTCTGATTTTTGCGCTGTCGGGCAGCGGGATCGAGCATCAGATCCAGACACGAAACGAGTTGTTCGATCCGTCCCCCAAGGCAACGGAGATGAATGACCTGTTCACCTGGAACCGCCGCGAGCTGATGACACCGGGGGAAATGAACCCAGAAGAAACGGCCCTTTACCATTACGTCTACAACAACTACGTCAAAGAGGGCGTGCCGACCGTGCCGATCGTGTGCTACTGGGCGAGTGCCTACTGGTATCAAGCGATAAGCAGCCAGCGGATTGATGACAGTTTCATTGCCTCCTACAGGGACCCAGACACAGTGATGACCATGGTGAAACAGTCGACTTCCGAATACATCCTGGTGATGACCGACGAGTACGACCCGACGTATCAGGCGAACAAGGCCTTTTTCGATGCGCTCCCACGCGTTTTTTCAACCACCGCCGGGTATGTGGCCCGCCTGCACTAGCCCGGGTTGGTTTTGACGTACCTCGTGCTCACGCGGTATCTCGGCGACGCCGCCTTGCGGCCATGATTTCGTCAATCTTCGATGTGTCGCCAAAGACCACCGGAGAATCATATGGGCGATCAGGGAAGACACCATACTCAAGCTTGACGTTGAGATGCTGGTCTTTGATGAACTGCTCCACCTCTGCCGCCAACGTCACCGGACGCCCCGAACATGTATTGATCACACCGGTGATCTCCGTCTGAGTCGACGCGGCGACAATCTGAGCGGCCAGATCATCAAGTGTGATGAAATCACACTGGTTTTGGCCGGACGTGAATGGGAACGTCACGTCTCCCCTGGCATCGGCTTGTAGCAATTTTGCGAAAATGGACGAACCGTCCACAGAGTCGCTGACGATATAGAACGCCCGCAGCCATGTCAATGAAAAACCCCCACCAGCGGCGGAGAGCAGCAGCGACTGGCGAAGCGCATTTTTAGCCACCCCGTATTGACTTTGCGGGCTGCACGGCGTCGTCTCGTCGATGGCACCCACATGGTAACCGACCTCATGCATCGATCCCATCACGCTCACTTGCCCACACCCTGCGCCAACCATCGCGCTGATGAACCGCACGTGATCTGACAAGCACTCCATATGCGCAGGCGAGCTGTGGACGAATCCGTCGCGCCATGCCAGGTGAATGAGGATGTCCGGGCGCCCAAGGCGCCCAAACGCATCACCCGAGAGGTCAAAGATGTCCTCATCGACGATCTGCGCGCGCTGGTCGATGCTTTCCGTGCGTCGATCGCACGCGATCACCTCATAGCCCTCATCAAGCAACCTGGACGTGACCGGACGCCCGATATACCCGCCGGCACCTGTGACCAGTATTCGCTGCGCCATGCTTCCTCCTAAAAGATCAGCTTACTACGACAGCCCAGCCCGACGAAGAACCCATCTGGGCGGCTTCTGGTAAAGTCAGCTTGCAGTTTTGAACACCTTGATGTCATCATGCAGCGACTTACTAAGGACAAACAGATGCCGCAAAAGCAACGCATACTTGTGGTTGGCCAGCATTACTGGCCAGAGACATTCCGAGTCACCGACCTGTGCGAGGGGCTCGTTGAACGAGGCTATGACGTAGACGTCCTGTGCGGCATGCCGAACTATCCATCTGGCACGCTTTTCCCGGGATACTCACTTTTCGGTCCGCGTGTTCAGCACCACAACGGGGTGCGCATCTTCCGCGCCTTCGAGGTGCCGCGCGGGGATTGTTCCAACTTCCGCATTGCGCTCAATTTCGTTTCCTGGCCTCTGGCGGCGCTCAACTGGATTCCGTTCTTGCTGACCCAGAAATACGACCGAATTCTGTGCTACCAACTCTCGCCCGTGTTCATGACGGTGCCAGCGATAATCCTCGCCAGGCTGAAGAGGCTTCCACTCACCATGATCGTGTGCGACTTCTGGCCCCACAGTCTGCTTTCAATCTTTCCAGTCAAGAACCGAGCCGCACTTCGCGTGATGACGGCCATGTCGTACTGGTTTTACCGCCGGGCAGACAAAGTCGTCGGCGTTTTCAAAGGCATCCAAGACCGAATGATTTCCGAGGTTGGCCTTCCGCGGGATCGCACTTTGTATGTTCCCCAGTGGGCCGAACTGCTCTATGAGCGGGACGATAGAGACCCAGACCTTGAGGCGCGGTTTGGTGACCGCTTCAATATTGTGTTTGCCGGAAACATCAACCCAGCTCAATCCTTCGAGACGGTCATCTCGGCAGCAAAGCTTGCGGTCGCGAGTTGCCCTAACCTGAACTTCATCATCATCGGCGACGGAATGAGCAAAAACTGGCTGGTTGATGCGGTCAACGCGAACGGCCTTCAGGATCACTTCACTTTCGAAGGGCTCAAGCCCACGGACGACATTCCAAAATGGCAGAATTTGGCCGATGCCCTGATAGTCTGCCTGTCGAAGAGCGACCTTTTCGAGTACGGCATTCCGGCTAAGGTCTATTCTTACCTAGCGGGCGGCCGGCCAATCATTGGGGCGATGGACGGCGAGGGAAAAAGACTGATCAACGAGTACGCACAGGCAGGCTATTGCGTCGACTCAGAGGACGCGGAAGGTTTGGCCCAGGTGATTCAGCGCCTGTATCACATGGACCCAGCCCAGCGCGAGGCACTGGGACAAAACGGACGGCGCTACCATCAGCGCCATTTCGAGCGCGAGCAAAACCTCGACCGGCTCGAGAACTTTCTGTTTGACCGACAGCGCATCGTCGACTCGGAATACCCCGACAACTGATCGAAGCGCGCCGATCTACGTCTGGCCGGCGACCACTAGTACCACCAGTAGTCATTCGCGGCAAAGCGGGTGTGGTACAACACCCAGGCGTACACCGCGAACGCCAGCAGTATCGCCAGAAACACTAGGACGAGCCTTGGGCGGACGAATGGCACTTCCTGAAGCAGGTGTGGCTTTGAGGTCTCCACGGAGTATTGGGCGTCTGATGGACGCATACTCGCACGAATCAGCATCATCAGTATCACCAGAAGCAGAAAATTGGACAGGTAGTTCGGCCTACTTTCTGACGCCCAGACCGTAGGCGAAAACCCGATGAGGATGCCTGAGAGGAAGGAAGCCAGGTAGAGCATGACAGCGAGGAATCTGTCGCGCTTGTCTGAAAAGGCCAGCCACAGAAGGTAAAAAGGGCTCAACACCGTAAGCCATGCGACCACAGCCAAAACAACTGCGGATGGCAACGGCCCGGATGCCATTGGAGGCGTGGTATTCAAGAAATCGAGCCAGTTATGCACACCGATGCCAAGGGCACCGGGCGTATTCCCCATTACCGCAGATGCAGATTTTGTGTAGCCCCAGGGAAGCGGAAGGGTGTTGACCAACGCCCAGAGCGCCGGCAGAAACGCTAGGGGCGTCACCAGTCTGGCCGCCGACTTGCCTTTCCAACCACGCCTAGCTTGACGGAATGCCAACCAAGCGACAATTGCGAGCAGAAGGGTGAATAGTAGGTTAGAGATGTGTAGCAAATGGTTGGCATAGACGTTAACACCAAGCAACAGCTTATCGATGAGACTGAAGTTGGCAAACGCCGGGAAAAACTGCAACTCAGTGCCGCCCGTCACTCGCGGCGACGTGAAATCGAGGTAGAAAAACGCGGCGCTGGCAACGAAAACAAAAACACCATGCACAATCAAACTGCGCAAGACTCGCTGGCGTGTTACCACCAGGTACCCGAGCGTAAGCAGCACAACACCCACCTGCACAGCGGCAGTCTGCTCCGTAAAGCAACCCGCCAGACTAAAGAAGATGCACACCGGTACCAGTACCTTATGGTAGGGCAACTGCTTGCCGTATAGCGTTAACGCAAAAGGTGCAAGACCGATCAGCATGGCGGCCGTTGGCCAGAGGTATCCGGTTGAGCCGGTGACCCAAACCGAACCGGACGTAATGACGTTGGGGTGGATCAGAAATACGATCAGGCAGGCGAGCACGGCGAGTGTCAAAACCCGCACAGTGGCCGTCCGCGACACCTGGACTGAGCCGGCACTCGTCGCACTTTCAGAACCGTCGCCGAACAGGGCGATGCGGGTGACGATCCAGAGCATGATGCTCATCACCGCCGCATTCAATACCCTCCACAGCGAGAGGTGGAAGCCGAGAACGGAAAACACTATGTCACTGGCAATGCGTGGCTGCCATGTGACCGCACGGGTGATGACCCATTGGATTCTGCCCATCTGAATGATTTCGGAAATGTGAGCCGTGTCGTCCGATGCTCCGCGAAGCTCAATCGGAAGCAGCAATACCCAAAACGCCAGGAAAAACACAACAAAAGGCAGGATGCTGATGACCAAAGAGAGAAGGCGCTGCCGGCTTAACGTCATGTGATGATGGCTCTCAGTTGACATCTCAGCGGCTTGGTTTGGCGTCGAAGGCCGGATAGCTCAGGTATGAGAGACGCGCGGCTTCATTTCTGGTCATTATGAGAACATTCAAGATCAGCCCAACCATCAGGGCCAGTATCGCGATGATTATCAAAGACGACGCCAAAATTGCCGTGGGTAGGCGTGGCACCAAACCGGTGGTCACGAACTGCCAGATGACCGGTATTCCAAGAGCCAGGCCAACAACCGCAAGTATTGCGGCCAGCACGCCGTAGAACAGCATCGGCCGTTCATATTGCAGTAGCGTCCCAAGTAGGCGCAGAATACGGAAACCGTCGTGGTAGGTTCGCAGTTTGCTTTCGCTGCCCGCTGGACGGTCTTTGAACCCGACTGGAACTTCGGTGCGAGGCACTCGCAGGCTCATGCAGTGAATCGTCATCTCGGTTTCGATTTCGAATTCACGCGACAAAGCGGGGAAAGATTTCACGAACCGCCGCGACATAACCCGGTAGCCACTCAGCATGTCCGACACCGGGTCGCCAAACAGCAGCTTGACTGTGCGGTTGAACACCTTGTTGCCAGTCTCATGGCCGGGCCGGTAGGCCGACGATGTCTTGTCGGGCGTCCTTACCCCAAGCACATGATCGAGGTGCTGATCGATCAGTGTGTGAATCATTTCCGGAAGCGCACTGGCATCGTACGTGTCGTCGCCGTCGATCAGCGCGTAGATGTCAGCCTCCACATCAGCGAAGGCACGCCGCACGACATTGCCCTTCCCCTTGTCTACCTCGAAGCGCACACAGGCACCAGCCTCGGCCGCGATAGCCGCGGTTCTGTCTGAACTGTTGTTGTCGTAGACGTAGATTATCGCCTCGGGCACAGCCGCCTTAATGTCGGCAATGACCTTGCCAACGGCTATCTCCTCGTTGTAACACGGAACGATGACCGCGACGGATGGCTCTGGCTGCACCTGTGATGCCACAGTACGTCTCCTCTCAGCGGTCGTGTTCCTAGTGCACTGTAACAGAAATACCTTGCCATTCGGATCGCACCGTATCGGGCGCCTGGCCGCGTTGTCGTCGGTCACGATAGCCCACTATCGCTCCCTCCTCCGCCTTGCCAGGCATCCCGCCCGGCACGCCCGAACGTGAAGCCATTTCTGTTTCAGCACACTTAGTATAGAGTCTAGCCTGGCAGCGAAGGCCACACTAGTGAAAGAGCGAAGCATGCCGAGAACAGTTTCCGTAGTCATACCGGTTTACAACGCCCAGGAAACCATCGGAAAGTGCTTGGACAGCATCATTGGCCAGGACTACCAGCCCATCGAGATAATCGCAATCAATGATGGATCCACGGATGATTCTTTGGCCGTTCTCCAGCGGTATGCTGCCACAAACGCCAACCTCGTCGTGATCGATACGCCAAACCAAGGTGTCTCCAAAACCCGAGACAACGCCATCGCGATCGCGACGGGCGAGTTTTTGGCGTTCGTTGATTGCGACGATTACATCGACCCCGACTATGTCACAACCTACATGGGGCAAATGGACGACAACCACGACATTGTCATCGGTGGTTGGCGGCGAGTCGACGGGCAGGGGAAGCTGATGTTCGAGCGAAGCCTCGGCGGCTCGGAATGGGAAAGCTACATCAACGTTTACGCATGGTCGAAACTGTACAGGCGTGATTTCTTGGTCGCCAACAATGTTCAGTTTCTGGATTACGGTATCGGCGAGGACGTCTATTTCGCCTTCACCACGAAGGCCAAGCATGCCCGTGTGAAGATCATCAGTTACGTCGGCTACACATGGACGAACAATGCCACCAGTGTTTCCAACACGTCGCACAAGGGCCTGAACCAGAACCTTGATGTGCTGCACCTTCTGGGCAAGATCAACAGCCTTTTCCAAAACAAGCCCGAATTGTTGCGTTATTACTACCGGCGGTTTTTGGTTTGGTGGCTGCTTTACTCCGGGCGGCAGGCCACCCGCGAAGAGTTCCTTCTCGAGCACAGACGGGTGATGGCGTGGATCGACGACAACCGTGTCCGAACCAGCTTGACGCCATTCAGCCCGCGACTGGCCGGGGAGACGTTGTTCGAACGGCTCAGCGTCTTCGCGTTCTCGGCGTTGGAACGCTTTCACCTACTGGGCCCATTTGCTTTTGTCTATTGCAAAGGGTGACGCCGGTCTGGCCAGATGATCAATGGGGCGGCTTGCCCTGAGGTGAAGCACCCCCCGTGACCACACGAACCAACTCGGTACTCATCACGTCATAGCCCGTAGCGGTTGGGTGAATACCGTCCGCTTGGTAGTCGGCCGCGGTATCGCCGAGGATTGACTCAAATTCGATCAAAGGCAAGCCAAGTCTCGCGGCAACGTCCCGAATCTGAGGACGAATCAGTGATGCCAAAAGCGATTCCTGTGCCCCGTTGTCGAGAATCGCACGAATCGGAGTGACGAGGTACACGATCGGCTTGGAGGGCAAACCGACAAATGAGTTGACGAGCGTTTCGTACTCGGACTCAAACGTGGCCTCAAGGTCGGGCGTGTCGTTCGGTGACCGCACATCGTTCGTGCCAATCATCAAAATCACAATGTCGGGATCTGATGTCAGCGCCTGGTAGTACTCCGGTTGTGCCATGTATGGCACGTCACCTCGGCTATTCGCCGTTGCGCCGGCATGCCCGAAATTCAGAACAACATAGCCATCGCCCAGCTTTGCTTGGAGCTGTGACGGATAGCTTTCCGTTTGCCTCACTCCGTCCCCCACCGTGATGCTGTCGCCTACACATGCGACAACCGTCTGCCCAGTCCTGGCAGACTGCGAATCGCCATGCCCGGAAGGGATGACGGTATTACCGACGCTGGGGACACAGGCCCCACACAGCAGCCCAACGCCCACGATCAGCAGGACGACAGACCACAGCGAAGACCGTTTCATGAATTGGACTCCTTCCCACTGCCGATAGCCACAATACCCCGCGTCCACCGACTTGACCGCGATCAGAACGGATCGCCGGCGGCCACTTTGGAACGCTTTCCGCGTGTCTTGCCGCGTAGTACAATGGGCGGGCACGTTCATGCAGGGTTGGAGGCATCCTTGACCAAAACACTTTCTGGGTCCGTTGTTGGCATTACAGGCGGCACGGGCTCTTTCGGGTCGACAATGGCCACCCATGCCCTCGAGTCAGGCGCGTCCGAAATCCACATCGTCAGCCGTGATGAGGCCAAACAGGATGACATGCGGCGCAGGTTTCAAGACGAGCGGATCAGGTTCTTCCTGGGCGATGTGCGTGACGCCGACAGCCTGAAGCCGGCGTTCCGGGGAGTCGACTACATCTTCCACGCTGCGGCCTTAAAGCAGGTTCCATCATGCGAGTTCTTTCCGCATCAGGCCGTGCTGACCAACGTCATCGGCAGCAAGAACGTTATTGACGCCGCCGAGGCCGCTAACGTCAAGAAGCTTGTGTGCCTCAGCACCGACAAGGCCGTCTACCCGATCAATGCCATGGGAATGACGAAATCCTTGATGGAGAAGACCGTGCAAGCCTATGCGCGCAGCCATCCCGACTCCGGCCTGACAGTTGCGCTGACCCGCTATGGAAATGTGATGTACTCGCGTGGCTCTGTTATCCCTTTGTTCGTGCAACAGATCATGAACGGCCAACCACTTACGGTGACAAATGGTGATATGACGCGTTTCCTTATGTCCCTGGCTGACTCCGTGGACCTCGTCGAGTACGCCTTCGGCAATGCCGAGTCGGGTGATCTCTTCGTGATGAAGGCCCCCGCGTCAACGGTGGAAACCTTGGCGCGCGCCATGGCGTCTCTTTTCGGCATCGACGACCCAGACATCCAAAGCATCGGCGCGCGTCACGGTGAAAAGATGCACGAGACTCTTCTGTCGGCCGAAGACATGGTCAAGGCGATCGACGAGGGCACATACTTCCGTGTTCCGATTGACGCCCGTGGCCTCCAGTATGAGCAATACTTGGACAAAGGCACACCATCCGAGCCTGTCGAGTCGTACACCTCGGCCAACACCCGGCGTCTTGACGTCGATGAGACAAAAGAACTGTTGCTGACACTGCCCAAGCTTCAGGCCGACCTAAAGAATTGGTCCGAGCAGCATGGTGGCGTCTCACCAAAGTGACGTTCAGAATGATAGCCGAGGAGGCACCTGGTGTCTAAGGGTTCAAAGAGACCTTCCCGAGTGATAGCGGCCCCCGGGAACGCTTGGTCAAAAACCTGGTTCCGGCAGGCGTTGTTCGGTGTCGCCGCGTTCCTGCTGTGGGTAATCATGATGATTGGTCTCCGCCACATTTACCCGCCGAACGGCGACATGGTTGTGCTTCTACGACCCTGGTTCGCCTACATCGCCGATCACGGATTCGCCGGAATTGCTACGATTCGCCAGAACACGGGCTCCGACATCACGCCGATTTGGCACTTTTTAATGTTCCTCTTCACCCAGACCAAGTTCTACAACCCGCAAACGGTGGAGTACTGCGTCAAAAGCCTGGCCATCTTTGGGACGCTCATTGCAACCGTCGCAGTGTTCTTCATCGTTAAGACTCTGGTCAAGCGGCCTGCATCATGGTTGCCACTTGTCGCCGCCGCCGTGGTGCCTTTCCTTCCGGCTTTCTTCATGGACACCGTCAAGGCAAACATTCCGGACAGCATCTATCTTGGCCTTGATCTGCTGGCATTGTTGGCCCTTCTCAAGAAGCGTCCAGGCCTTGCGTGGTTCCTGGTCGGTGTTGCGCTGTCGTTCAAGATGATGGCCATATACATCCTCCCGTTCGTCGTGTTCTTGTGGCTGCGCAAGTGGCCGTCGGCCAAGGTCTGGCACCGGGTGTCGCCCCTGTTCATAATCCCGGGTTTCCTTCTGACATGCATACCCGGCTATCTCGCCGGGTTGAGCCTTTACGATTCGACGATCGGCGTGCTGGTTTTCCGCGCGACGACGATGGGTTATGAATGGTGGGGCATATGGCAATTGCTGTTCAATAACTCGCTGTTGCACGTGCCGGGCGGCATTGCGGCCGACCAGGTGCACAACGTGATGCTTTATGGACTGGCCATGTTGGCGCTTATTTTCATCGCGCTATTCGCCCTGCTGTTCGGTATCCGCGACAGCCAACGCCAGAACCAGGCAGCGCTAGATTTTCTGGTTGCATCCCCAATACTGTGCTACATGTTCCTGCCGTCGCAGCACGAGGCATACTGGGCGCTGTCTTCCGTCTTTGCGCTGATCGTTTTGGTGATACGCCGGTCGCGTGCGTCATTGGCAGTGTTGATCGTACTCAGTTTCACCCTGTTCGAGCTGTACTTGGGTGGACGAGTGGTATCGATAATTGTGTTGAATTACGCGCTACTCGCCGTTGCCGGCTACCTGTGTTTCCGCATTTTCCAGGTGAGCGAACTGCGGGCAAAGTGGCGACGCGAGCCAGCCCCGCCCATCGACTTGTAGCGCAGAGCTTCGGTCACCCGTAATAGTAGTCGTAGTCTGAAACCAGGTGAGCGAGCATTCCGTCCCAGGCTGGCGGCTTCCAGCGTGTTCTCGCCTGAAATGCTGAGCTATCGAGTGACTTATCGACCTCATAGGTTGGGTCCTCACCCAAGCTCACATCCCAATCCATCGCCGACGACAGCTTGCTCAGCAGGCTGAACTTGTCGATCGGTGCGGCCGACACATGGTAAAGGCCAGAAAGGCTTTCGTCCGGCAGGATGACGTCCCTGATTACCTTGCAAAGTGCTCTTGTTGTCAAACCGCTGAAGATCGCGCGGCTGTACCCGACCAAGGGCTCTGAACGATGGGATGCAAACCACCCAAACAAGCCGTTCTGGGTTCCAAACTGCCACCCGACGATCGACGTTCGAATGGTGACAGTGTTCTCCAGGTAGACCACCTCACCCAGTTGCTTTGACCGGCCGTAAAGGTCGTCTGCGTCGGCGAAGTCGTCCTCCCGATAGTTTCCCTTGCGGCCCGAGAACACACAGTCCGTGCTCACGTGAATGAGCCGCGCGCCGCGCGTATCGCAGAACCCCGCCAGCACATGCGGCCAAAGGCTATTCACCGCGATAGACTCTACGGCATCCCGCGCGGCGGGCCGCTGCTTCACTACCCCCACCGCATTGAGAACAACATCCGGGTGCAGGTCGTCGAGTAGCAGGCCTACCGATGCAGGCTCCATCGCATCCAGACCGAACAGCAGCCTGTCCGGCGCCAGCCCAAGGCGCTGCGCATCGATGCCGAGTGAGTCCATGCTGGCTTTGGAGCGAGCCGCGGCGAACACCTCATTGTCACTGGAGAGCACTCGAATTGCCTCGCTGCCCAACATGCCGTTGGCGCCAAGAACCAAGATACGCATAACGATTTGAAACCTTCCGCAATTCCCCGGACAACCTTGGGGTACTCGATGCAATGATAGCATTCGTCGGCGGGCGGAGTTCGCCGTCGGTGATATCGTTGATCTCAGGAACCGCCGTCCCCCCGGTTCCAGTTGCCTTGAATAGTTGCGACAAGAAGGACCACAGTATGGCTGAGAATGGTAATCCCAACCGGGTCTTGTTCTACGCGCATTTCAACAAACTCGGCCGTGTCGAAGAATACGTCTATTACCAGCTGGAAAAGATGCGAGGCATCTTCGGCACCATCGTGTTGGTCTCCAACAGCCCGCTGCCTGAGGACGATCAGCGCCGCCTTGGGCAACTGTGTGATCATGTGTCGCAACGCGACAACATTGGGTACGACTTCGCTGCGTGGCGCGAAGGAATGCAGCACTTTGGTTGGGACAAGCTAGCCCATTGTGACGAAGTGACGGTTATGAATGACACTTGTTTTGGGCCGATCTTCGACTTCCAGGTGACGTATGCCCAGATGCAGTCCCGCGGCGTCGATTTCTGGGGCATGACCACCAACCTTGCGCTCACCGACCTGCTGGAAAACAGCAGCGGCGAAACCATTTTCGCGCCGGAACACATTCAAAGCTATTACATGACGTTCAACGCCCCGGTCGTCTCGTCCGAGGTGTTTGCCGACTTTTGGCATGGCATCCAAGACTATGCCGACGTGCTTGACGTCATCGATCACTATGAGATCCGGCTCACCAAACTGCTCGCCGACAATGGCTTCACTTTCGACTCCTACTACGATGCCACAGCCTATTGGGGCAAGCAGGAGATGAACAAGACAGAGGTTGACATCAGCGCCTTCTCGACCGGCGATATGAAAAAGTACAATCCCGGGTTTACCTGTAATCGCCCATTGTGGCTGTTGGAGACGGTAGATAGATACCCTTTCATCAAGACCAAGTTCGTCCGTTTGGTGCCTGCCCAGTTGGACGCCATCAGGGCGTTCATCACCGCCAACACCGACTACCCGATGCAGCTCATAGATTCCTACATCGGCGGCAGGTACTATGATCTGTGGAAAGAGAAAGACGCCGACGTGAAATACGTGTTGAATTCAAACACGTTCAAGCTCGGCAAAGTAATGATCGCACCATTTAGGCTATTAAAACGCCTCATCACCGGAAAGAACCCAGATGTCTTCGGACAACGCGCATAACGGCAATTCCGCAAAGGACACCGCAGATGCGGCGCGTAATATCTTTGCTTAAACGCCTGCTGCCGGCAGAAACGTCGCGCGGGCAATTCGTGCGTCGCCTCATACCTGGTATCCGGTGGTCGGCGGCGCGAAAAGGGTACCGACGCTACATCCGCCACGCCGAGCCAGGGCTATGGAGCCCACGGATTTCTGCCGACGGCGCATCCCCGTTGCTGTGCGTCGTCATACCGCTTTTCAACACGCCCGAGCGTTACCTGGCCCCACTTTTGGACTCGCTCACAAACCAGAGTTTTGCGGGCTTTGAGGCCGTCCTGGCCGATGCCTCGACCGACCCGACTTGCGCCGCCTTCATCAAGATGCGAGCGGCCCTGGACGACCGCTTTCGCTATCTGCGATTGGCCACCAATGGTGGCATCTCCGCCAACACAAACGCCGCGATCGCTTTGGCAAGCGCGCCATATGTTGTGTTCGTCGACCATGACGATCTCCTGGCTCGCGAAGCGCTAAACGAGGTGGCCTGCCGCCTGAGTGACGATCCGACCATCGATGTGCTGTATTCCGACGAGGACCTGCTCAGCGAGGACGGCACGCGCCGCCGGTCCCCCGCCTTCAAGCCCGAATGGTCGCCCCACCTATTGCTGCACTGCAATTTCACCAACCACCTATCGGTGATTCGTCGTTCCCTCATTGATGAGGTCGGCGGGCTGCGAACAGAGTGTGACGGTGCCCAGGATTTCGACCTACTACTTCGGCTGCACGACCTTGGCCGTCCGTTGAACGTTGCCCACATACCTTTGGTGCTTTACCACTGGCGCGAGGCCGCGTCATCGACCGCCCGGAGCCTTGGCAACAAAACTTACGCCGTGGACGCCGGAAGGAAAGCGATGGCGGAACACCTGCGCAGGGTTGGTGTCGAGTCCGCCGGCATAGATGTCTTGCCCGCACCCCCCGGCTGGCTTCGCGTCAAGCCTCGCTGGCAAGTGCCGGTGGCAGTGTTGGGCGCTGGACCAGCTGCTGACTCCATGCCGCTACTGCGCGGTCTGACCAGAAATGCCGTCTGCGCGCCCCAGTGGATCAGCCAGCCCGACGGTCTGGACGTTTCGGCGATCCCGGGTGACGCGCACGCCGTCGTGGTTTTCTTTCAGCCATTCAAGCCACTGCATCCAGATTGGTTGGACGATATGGTCGGCGCCCTGACTATCCCCGGTGTAACCGCCGTCACCCCTTTGCTTGCCGGGCATGACGACGTGAACGACGAGGCCGCCTTTGGTGCCCTCAACCCGAACATTGCGGTCATACGTCAACTCCAAGCGGTAGGCGACACGGCCTTCACCTGGCCGATCAACATTATCCGCGACGTGCCGTCGATCAAACCACTGGTTGTGGCAGTACGGCGCGATGGCCTCGGCCTGCTAGACCCGCTGGCTGCGGGCGAGTCAGTGCTGATCTCGCCGGACCAAGGATATTTGGTCAGTTGGGGCCTGCAACGCATGACCGCATATGATGCTTCAAAAAGCTCCAAACAGGCGGTGGGTGAAGCGTCATGACCAATAAAGTGGCTTTTTGTGTCGTCGCCTGGAACAATGCGGATGTCTTGCCCGTGTGCCTTGAGTCGCTGCAGGCCCAGTCAGGTGTCGATTTCGACATATACCTGCTTGATAACGGGTCCTCGGACAGTACTCGAACGGTCTTGGCTGACTATCCACATGTCAAGGTCACCTGGTCGTCAACAAACCATGGGTTTGCCCGCGGCAACAACATTCTGATCAGGCAAGCGTTGGACGATCCAAATGTGCAATACGTTGCGTTGATCAATTCCGACGCCACACTGGACCCGGCCTGGGCATCTTCGCTTGTTGACTTCGCTGAGAGCCATGCGAATGTGGGTTCCCTGCAGGGCCTGACGCTTGACTATTTCAACCATGCGGTCGTCGACTCGACCCACATTTTTGTTAACTCTTTCTTGCACCCGCAACAACAAGGTTTTGGCGAACCCAGAAAGCCACCAGGAGGGTACTACCCGCTCAAGGTATTCGGCGTCAACGCCGCCGCCTGCATGTACACCCGCACCATGATTGAGTCGCTGCCGGACCGACAACATGGGTTCTTCGATGAACGCTTCTTCATGTACGTCGAAGACGCGGATGTCAGCTATCGGGCCCTGATTTGCGGCTGGGATTCGTGGTTCGTACCAGATGCCATCGCGTATCACATGGGGTCGACCAGCACAAAGAAGCGCGGATCCGAATACAGCCTGAAGATGATAGGACGCAATCTTCCCGCGATGGTCTACAAGAACACGCCGCGCGGCGTGTTTCGGCGAAGCATTCCACATGTCGGTTTGGGACTAATCAAACTATTGCGAGTGTACGCCGAGCGGAATGGCATCAAGGCACCCGTCATGTTTACACTGGCGCTTCTTCGCGGGTTCACACGAATCCCCAGATTCACCGCAAGCCGGCGGCAAATCATGGCGGCCAAGTCAATCGAGGACGACTACCTGATGCGAATCTTCCGGCAGGACGGGGTTCTCGGTTAGACATCCGCAGGCGCTTGTCGCCCTTGCCCGCGCTTGAGGCATGAACTATCCTTGGACGAATGAAGGTCATAACCATCATCGTCCCCGCCTACAACGAAGAGGCGTCTCTGGGCCCACTGATTGACCGTCTTGACCTTCTGGCCGAGTCACAGCCCAACTACCGCTTCGAGTACCTGTTCGTCGATGACGGCAGCAAGGACCGCACGCTCGAGCTGCTTAAGCAGCATGCCGCGGAAAACCCGCGAATATCCTACGTCTCACTGTCGCGCAATTTCGGGCAAGAGGTCGCCATGCTGGCCGGTCTCGACAAGGCAGATGGTGACGCAGTCGTCATCATTGAGGCAGACCTACAAGACCCGCCGGAACTGGTTCCCGAAATGATCAAGCTTTGGGAGGACGGCTACGACGACGTCTACGCGCGTCGAAACACCAGGAAGGGTGAAACCTGGCTAAAGAGGAGTACGGCAAGCTGGTACTACAAGGTTCTGCAGCGGTCGTCGAAAGTCGAGATTCAACGTGATACCGGCAACTTCAGGTTGCTCGACCACAGGTGCGTGCTGGCGCTGCGACAGATGCGCGAGCGCGAACGTCAGGCCAAGGCCCTGTTCAGTTGGATTGGCTACAAGAAGATAGAGATCGTCTACGACCGTGACCCACGTGCCGAGGGCGAGACGAAATGGAGTTATCCGGCGCTGATCAACCTCGCAATCAACGGCATAACCTCCTTCACGATTGCGCCATTGCGCGCAGCCAGCATCTTTGGCTTCATTATTTCCTTTGTAGCCGTCATCTACATTTTCCTGATCATCATTCAGACCCTGTTCACCAACAACCACCAGGCCGGTTGGCCAGCTATCATGTGCGTGGTACTGTTCCTAGGCGGCATACAGTTGATCAGCCTGGGGATCATCGGGGAGTACGTCGGGCGCATTTTCAACGAGACCAAGCGTCGCCCGCTGTACCTAGTCGATGAGTACCACCGCGCCGCCGAAGAAGAGGATCAAGCGTGACCCCAAGGAGGAACCCGATGAGCGGGGACGCCATACACACTTTCGTTGTCTTGGCCTACAAGGAGTCCGCATACTTGGAAGAATGCATAAAGAGCGTTCTTAACCAGAAGTACCCCAGCAAGGTTCTTATCGGCACATCCACGCCAAATGACCACATTCACGGGCTGGCGCAGAAGTACGGGCTCGATGTCGTTGTCAACCCAGGGTCGAAGGGAATCGGCTACGACTACGACTTTGCCGCGCATTGTGGCACAACAGAACTGGTGACTATCGCACACCAGGACGACTTCTACGACTACACATATTCAGATCGTATTGTTGCCGCCTACGCTGCCAGCAAGAATCCCCTGATGATTTTCCCTGGCTACTACGCCATAAAGCGGGGCAAACGGGTTTACATGGACCTGAACTTTGTGTTCAAGGGCATCATGCTTTATCCGCTCAATTTCACCCCGCTCCAAGGCGTGCGCTTCTTCAAGCGTCTCTCTTTGCGGTTTGGTGACCCCATCATGTGCCCCGCGGTGACGTACGTCAAGGCCAAGCTTCCGTCCCCGTTGTTCGCTTGTGACGACCTGATTTGCAGCGTCGATTGGTTTGCGTACGAAGTGCTTTCTCGGGAACCAGGCGAGTTCGTGTACATGAAGGATCGCCTCATGGGCCACCGCATTCATGTTGGTTCGACTACCTCCAAGACGATCGGTGCAAACATCAGAACTGAAGAGGACGTCTACATTCTGAAGAAGTTCTGGCCCACGGCGATAGCAAAACTGGTGGCGAAGCTTTACAAGGCCAGCGAGTTCGCAAACGACCCAAAGTAGGCTCCTCGGCGCCCGACCCGGTGCGATCCGAATGGCAAGCGGTTTCAGTGCACTAGATAGGTCTGGACCTGATGGCCGTGAACCTCTCCTTCAGTTTCAGGAAACGCTTTTCAAACAGCTCATATGAGCCCCACGACAGCAGGATTGTGAGTCCTATGGCAAAAACCAATAATGCGATGGCCACCAGCGGTGTCAAGTTTTCCAGCCCGCCAAGCCGCGGCCCCAATCGTCCCATGCATTCCCTCGCCACGATGAAATGGAAGACGTACAGGCCGAACGAGATCTTGCCAAGGTAGGCCAGCACTCTGTTGCCAAGCACTACACTCATGACCCGGCTCTTGCTAGTGATCACCGCGTCCAGAATCAGAACGAACGCGACGCCATACATCGTGTATCGGGCCACATCTCCGTAGGAAGTCGGCTCAATCGGCGGCAGTAGGAAGGTGCCTGCTGTGATCAGCAGACCCAACACGATTTCGACCCAGCTTGCCAGCTTCGACAGGAAACCGTCGAACACGCCAAGCCCCAGCATTGTTCCGAGCACAAAGCCATCGCATTGGATTGGGGAGGCCCAGATGAACGGAGCAGGCATGGCATACACCACAGCCACCAGCCGCATCAAGCAGAGAACGGTAAGCACCGCGACACCGGCAATAAGCACCGTCTTTTTGCTCAGCTTGGCCAACACCGGCACGACGAAAGGCAGAAGCAGGTAGTACTGTTCCTCAAGTGAGATCGTCCACAGATGCGCAACGCCCACTATGTCGTTGGTCCAACCGGTCAAGGACGCCCAGAGATTGTCCGTGAAGGTGAACAGCCTCAAGACGCTGGCACCTGATACCGACCCTGGATGGGTTGCTTCTGAAATCACGATCATCACGATGATGAAGGCGAAATAGAGTGGCCAGATTCTTAGAACTCGTCTTAGAAAATACTTCTTCAGAGACACTCCGCCAAATCTTCGCACTTCCAAGACCAGCAGCCTCGTCAGCAAAAAGGAACTGATCACAAAGAACAGCTCGACGCCCACGTATCCGTTGATGTGTATGACCCAAAAGGGGCCCCATGGCACCTCGAAGTGGTACAGGAACACCCAAAGAAACGCAAAGAACCGCAGACTGTCGACATTGCCGAAATACACCCGCGGCTGTTCTGTGCCGCTAAGCTCAGTTGTGCCAGTCTTGGCGGTCGCGGAACGAAGCATTGGTGGCATGGTCATGTCAGCACTCACTCAACCCAGCCTTGTACACGGCACATCCCACGCCGTCGTGTCCGACTCTGAAGGCTGCCACCCCAGCGGCACCACCGGTGCCGCAACACCCTGCACGCCAGGACCGCATTGGGCGCGAGCAGAGGAAACGAAGTCGCTCCAACCCGCCCCGGACAGCCGCGCCGGGTTCGTCGTGGTGAAACTGAAACTCTGCACAACAAACAGCGCTACCAGCGTCAGCGCAGCGAGCTTGACATCCACACGCTTGGCAAAGACCAGTTGATCGAGTGCCACGATCCATGCCGAAAGCAGGCACAACGCGGCCCCCACCCCCCAACGGCCAAGAGAGACAGTGTCCATCGTCGTGAACAGACCACCCGGGTACCGCACCATGTATATCGCGAAGAACCAAAGCGCCACGCCAACAATCCCACCGTAAGCAATAGCTAGACGACTTACGCCTGATCCACGCCAAAACGCCAACAGCGCCGGCAGAACGGACACCACTGCAAGCAGCGCCAGACCCCGAACACCGATCACGGCAACTGCGGCGGCCAACAGCGGCACCGATGATGTCACACTGCCTCCAAACACAATGACGACCAGCCCGCGCACCGCGCCAACAAAGGTCTGCGGATCTTCGGAATACGCATTGCGCCCCGTCGCCAGGTATGCAACCCCCTGAAAAGCGCAGGCGACCAACAGTGCGAGGCTGATTAGACGCTGGCCGCGGTTCTTGCTTCTTACGATGAACCACAACGCGATAGGCGCAAAGAACGCCACTTGTATCTCCGACAGCCCCAACGCCAACGTGTATGCCACCAACCCAACGACGGCAAACCGAGCGCGCGGCATCGCAAAGAGTACCCAGAATGCCCCATACAGCGCCCACCAATGCAGATTGCAGAGCGTTCCCAGCGGCTCAATGCCGGCCAGGGGCAGCAAAAGCGGCACTAGTACTACTGCCAGGCGCGTTGGCCATGACGTCAGCAGGTGCCTCGAACACTGATACGACACGGCGCTGACGACCGCGACGCAAACGCAAGCCGCGAGCGTGGCCAATACCGCCCAGTACCGAACCGGCCCCAGCGCCAAAATTCCGGCCGCCACACGCGGCACGAACTGCAGGTACCCCGCATACGGACGGAAGAGCAACCACGGACTGGGGTCTTTGAACCATTGACCGACAAAAATGACGCCGTCCTCCGCATAGAGCCGCCCTCGCTCTTCAGGACGCACTCGAAGCCAGACCAGAATCGTGCCAAACACAACGATGCCCAGCAGCACCAACATCGGCTTGGACTTCAACCATGTCATCGCAGCGACAAGACGACCCATATCAAGTCACTACCCTTCCGACGCTCATTGCGACACACTCCACTCCACTGGGAAGAAGGCCTGCTCGCCACCGTTTTCTTGCCTCAATTTGGAACTGGAGGCTCGCGCCGACTCTATCACAGGATACCTCAGAGATCGCCGTCACGTCCGCTGCCGCGAATAGCCCAAAGGTGCACAAGCACTCCGAATAGCGGCCCAACCAGCACTGCCGCGATTACCTTTCCGACACCAGCCAACGGCAAGGCGAACAGCAGGGCCACCGTCGCACCTGCCCCGAGAAGCCAACCAACCAGATACGCCCTGTGCGCGCCAACGGCGATCGTCGCGGTGCCAGAGATGGTCAGCAAGGCCACCGACACCGTGGCGAAGGTCAAACAGCCCAACATCAGCCCCGACATCACGTACTGCGAGCCGAACAGCAGCCGCATGATCCATGGGCCAACAAACCCGACCACCAACGCAAGCAGGGCCCCCAAGGCAGCCAAGCCTGCGAAAGGTTTGACCAACACCTTGAGGCTGCCGTTCCTTACCGCAACAAAACCCGCGATCGCTATGCTCTGAAACACAGTGAGCGGCACCATCACCGGAGCGCGTGTCAACTGGACTGCCAGAAGAATTGTCGCAAGCCCTGGCGTGGCATCGCCAAGAGCTGCGCGAACAATCGCCGGAAACCCATTGACAAGCACGGCGGCTGCCATCGCTGCCAACATCGCCAACAACCCATTCCCTAGCAGACGCCGCAGCCCAACATCACCTCGCGCGAGCAGCGCTTCACGAGCCGGTCTAATAGCAAGCGCAACCAGCAGCGATGTGAGAGCCGGTATCGCCATGGCCAACTGCAGTGACACCAGCGACGGCAAAGTCAGCGCGATCACCAACACCAGGCCGATCCTGACCGTTGGCTCCGACAGGAACAGCACGATCATGGTGCCCCATCGATGATGCCCCGCCAGTGCACCCGCCAGCGAAAGATAGCACCCATAAATCACAAGGATTGCGGCGCTGACCGACACTACCAGCGTGCTGGCACCAAGACTTGGCGCCCAAAGGGGCGACAGCAGAAGCAGGGCAACAACACCTGCGCCAGTTAGGATGACGGCCATCGTCAGCACCCTGGCCGGTCGCGCAACACCCCTGTCACCAGATTCAAGGTTGGCGCTGCTGACCGCCCGCGAGGACTCGTTTTGGATGCCGGTGATGATCTGAAAGCATCCAAAAAGCGCCGAGTAATACACCAACAGCCGCGTGTAATCTGCCGTGTCGAGTACTCGCGCGGCCACCGCCATCACCACCACCGCCGAGACCGCACTCCACCCGCTCGCCACGATCATTCCCACGGATCGACTTGGCGAAATGAGCCTCTTCGCGGCCGCAGGGGCTTCAGTCATGGCCGTTGCCCGACACCTCGCCCGCGCCAACTTCGCTCGCGCGATGACGCACGGTGAACAGCACAAGCGCGAGACACGCAAACCCGATACTGCCAACAACCCAGGTGATCATGGGGGACGGTACCCCGGCCCGCCACCATTCGACTTGCTTGTTCAGATCGAGTTCAGGACCGCTGGCACCGCTGACATAGCGTCGAATCAACTCGTGCAGCGCCCACGACTGAGCCAACACCAAGAACACGAACATCACCCACGTCTGGCCAAGCGTCAGCGCGCGTGTGCCTTCCTTCTTGCGATAGCTCAGAAGAACCGCCGCCAACAGAAGCATCAAAGGCGCCAGGTACCGAGGCTGCACGCCCTGGCCGACTTCGAGGCCGCTCATCTGCAGCGTGAACACTGGGACGACGAGCAGCAAGAATGCGACGCCACCTGCGGCGATACCCTTCATCCAGGACATGCGCCGCATGCCCTGGAACATGAGACCGACGCCGACCGCCATGCTGAGCACGGTGGTCATTGACCCCATTGGCGTATCCAGCCAGCCGAGCATTCCCGTCCAAAAACCAGCTATCAGCCCCGGCAACTGCGTCACGTTGTAAATCAGCAGACGCCCGTCCCCAGCGGTGCCACCATTTAGCCCAACCAGCCCCGACGACTGCGAACCACCGAACGTGCCGACGATGCCTATCACGCTCACGACCAGCATCCCCGCCCACACGAGCCGGTGAGTTCGCCACCTTGACGGACGCATGTCAGGCAAATGAGCAGCTCCAACAGCCAGGACCGCGACAAAACAATAAGTGGCACCGTCCGACCTTGCACCAGCACACATCAATGCGGCAAGCACTGCGACCACGGCTAAGGCACGTCGCCGCCAAGCGGGTGTGTCATCAAATCGGGTGGCGAAAAGGCCTGTCAGTGCGAACCAGGCCACAGGAACACCAATGAACACCCAGGCGGACGGGTTGACAGAAGTCACAAAATAGATCACCAAAGGAACACTGAACCCAACCATCACATACGCAAGCAGCCGCTTCATCGAACGCGGCAACAACCATGCCAACACCCCGAAGAACAGCGCTGCGATCAGCGCATTCGCGGACCGCACCAACAAGTTCGTAGTGTCCGACCCGCTGGGCGACGACGACACAAACACGTGCATGATTCGGTAATACGCGCCTGGATATCCGCCGTTGTTCACCCTGTCCGAACCGATCACCGCGTCAGGTGACACCTGAGTGGAGCACCCCGCCGAGATTGGCTGATTGAAAATGAAACAGCGCATGGCTGCGATTCTGGCGGGCACCTCCACGATCGGCAATGACTTGTCATCGAAGTCGTAGCCCACGATTTTGCAGAACTGACCAACCGGCTCTGGGCACCAAATGCTGGTCAAGTGGAAGTCGTCGTCGGGCCCGGCCCCCTCGGGGGACGAGACGATCCATGCGGCCGCGGTGAACGCGGCACCCATAACAACGATGATAGCGACCAGAACCCGAGTGATGATTCTCCACACACCAGATGATGCCGACGCGGTGGCCTTTGGACAAGTGTCGTTCGGCACTGTCTGGTCAGTCGTCGGGCCATCAGCCGCGTTCGTCATCAAGCTGCTCCAACTTCTGCCTCGCGATCGCGGCCTCTTCTGCCAGGCGCCGAATCTTGTCTTCCTGGCTTGATACTTCAAGCGAAAGGTGCAAGCACACTCCCAACAGCAGGAGTATTGCCAACGTGAACAACAGGTTTGAGGCAACCTGGACGCCGACCAGCCGCGCGGCCCAGTTCAACAGGCCCGGCCATGCTGCCAAGACGATGCTGATGACGCCAACTATCACCCACAGCGCTGCGTACTTTTCTTTCAGCCGACGCGACCTCAGCAACAGCAGGATACCCAAAATGATGCATACCGCTATCACAATGAAGAAAATACTTCCGCGCATCAGGCACCGTCCTTTTCTGAGACCCGACGCCGGGTCAGCGCAACCAGCAACGCAAACATCGTACGTCCCAACAGAATGGTTGACTTGAACGGATTGTGTGACGCCTGACCGGCCCGTCGGGCAAGCATCTCTACCGGCACCTGGGTCACCGAGCAGCCAGAACGAATCGCCATCACCAGGGAATCCACCGTGTCGCCCAGGTATTCCGCTGGATAATGGCGACAATACTGCGCGATGGCCTTGCGGTTGGCGGCCCGGAACCCGGACGTGATGTCAGTCAGCTTCGTGCCAGCCATCCGTGACACGATCGCGGCCAGCAGGCTCATTGCCCATCGCCGGGGGCCATGAACCGAATACTCGCCCTTACCGGCGAACCGTGCCCCCAAGCAGATGTCCGCATCCGCCAGGCCACTCAAAACCAGAGGGATGTCCGACGCCGCATGCTGCCCATCTGCGTCTACCTGAATCGCCTGGTCATAGTCGTACCGCCTGGCGAATTCATACCCGGCCCTCATTGCCCCACCGACGCCAAGATTGAACGGCAACCTCAACACAATCGCACCGGCCGCTTCGGCGATGTCCGCTGTCGCGTCAGTTGACCCGTCATCAACAACCAAAACATCAACTCCCGGGTTTGCCGAGATGATCTCGCCCAGCGTAGCCGCGATAGCTTCCGCCTCGTTCCAGGCGGGCGTGATCACAAGAGTTTTCACCGTGCCACCTACACCACGCCAGCCGGGTACTCCGGCACCTTGTAGCCCGTCGCTTCCAGCTTGCCAAGATCAAGCACACTGTGCAACGGCCGCGGCGCGATACCAACCTTTCCGGCGTAATACTCTTCTGTTGTCACTGACGTCACGTCATCGGCACTGCGACCATGAGCCACGAACACCGCCTTGGCGATCTCCGCCCAACTGATCGGCTGTCCGCCGTCCGTGCAGTTGTAGGTACCGAAAGGCGCCTGCGTGTCCAACAGGTATTTGATGGCTGCCGCCAGGTTTGAGGTGTGCGTCAACCGACCGATCTGGTCCCCGACGACGGATGGCTTGATGCCCTTGTCAGCCAGCTCCCCCATCGTCTTGATGAAGTTCTTGCCGTCACCAACAACCCAACTGGTGCGCATCAGATAGTGGCGTGGCGCCACCGACACTGCCACATCACCCGCCGCTTTTGACTCACCGTAAACACTCAACGGCGCCATGGCGTCGTCCTCCACCCACCGATCATGGGTGCCGTCGAAAACGTAATCCGTTGAAATGTGCACCAACACCTGGTGGTGCTCGACAGAAAGCCGCGCCAACAGCGCCGGCACCGCGGCGTTGGCCTTCCACGCACCCACACGTCCCTCTGGTGTCTCCGCACCGTCGACGTTCGTCCAACCCGCTGCATTGATTACCACGCCGTAGTCGCGCCACGGGAACGCCGCCACCTGGGCCGGGTCGGTCAGGTTCAAGGTGTCAATGTCGAACCCCGAAGCATCGGGCAGCAACGCGCTGAGCGCGCGCCCCAACTGACCATTGGCGCCCAGTATCAAGGTCTTACGCGGCAGCACTGCCTTCGCGTCGGCCAACCTCGGGTGCGCCTTGTCTTTGTCCGAAACCACGGCCTCGCTCAACGGGATCGGCCAAGCTATGTTCACCGTCTCGTCTGCCAGATTCACAAAGGCATATGAATCGAGGTTATCGGCGCTCCAATGTTCATTCACCAGATAGGAATACGCAACATTGTCCTCCAACGTCTGGTAGGCGTTTGCCACGCCGCGCGGCACAAACACGGCAATTGACTCATCCACCACGGTTGTGAACACCGCACCATAGGTCGCACCATCGCGCAAATCGACCCACGCCCCAAAAAACCGGCCATGCGCCGACGAAACCATCTTGTCCCAAGGTTCGGCATGAATGCCCCGCGTCGTGCCACGCTCGACATTGAAAGACATGTTGTTTTGCACCGGCTCGAAATCCGGCAGGCCCAGGCCCACCATCTTTGCGCGCTGCCAGTTCTCTTTGAACCAGCCGCGATTGTCGCCGTGGACCTCCAGGTGAACCACCAACAAACCGGGGATTGGCGTGACTTCAATGCTCAATGCCATACGTCACTGTCCTTGCTTGCTGTATTTGGCCTCGGTGGCTTCCTTCTGGGGACGCCACCATGCCTCGTGCTGCCTGTACCACTCGATGGTGTCGGCCAGGCCATCGCGGAAGCTTGTGAATTGCGGCGCCCAGCCCGTCTCGTCCCGAAGCTTCGACGAGTCGATCGCATAGCGCATGTCGTGACCAGGCCGATCATTGACGTGCTCATAATCGTTTGGGTCATAACCCATCAATTCCAGGATCATCTCGACAACATGCTTGTTGTCCATCTCGCCATCTGCGCCGATCAGATACGTCTCGCCAACACGTCCCTTGTCAATGATTGCCCAAACCGCCCGGTTATGGTCAAGCACGTGAATCCAATCGCGCACATTCTCGCCCGCGCCATAAAGCTTCGGGTGCACCCCGTCAATCAAATTGGTGATTTGACGCGGAATGAACTTCTCGACGTGCTGAAAAGGCCCGTAATTGTTGGAGCAGTTGGAAATAGTCGCCTCGACGCCGAACGAACGCACCCAGGCGCGCACCAACAAATCACTGCCGGCCTTGCTGGATGAATAGGGGCTGGACGGGTTGTAAGGCGTGGTCGGCGTGAACTTGGACGGGTCGTCCAACTCAAGATCGCCATATACCTCGTCGGTGCTGATGTGGTGGTACCGCACGTGATGCCGCCGCACCGCCTCAAGCAGCGTGAATGTGCCCACTAGGTTCGTCTGGATAAAGGGTGACGGATCGAGCAGTGAATTGTCGTTGTGCGATTCCGCCGCAAAGTGCACCACCAGGTCGGCGGCGGCCACCAGCGGGTCGACGGTGTCGGCGTCGGCCACGTCGCCCTGGACGAAAGTGATCTGATCGCGCACGTCGTCGAGCGAGGCCGGGTTGCCAGCATAGGTCAGCTTGTCGAGCACTGTGACCTGTGCGTCGGAACGCTCACTTAGTGTCTGATGCACGAAGTTCGCTCCGATGAATCCAGCGCCGCCTGTGACAAGCACTTTCATGCAGAATCCTTTCCCGGTTATCCCTTAAGCCTACCCGACAGAGCCCGTGGCTGGGCTAATTTTCCAGCAGCTGCCGAAGATACGCGCCGTAGCCAGACTTCGCGAGCGAGTCGGCCCGACTGGACAACCCATCGTCACTCAGGAAACCCCGGCGCCAGGCCGCCTCCTCGGGGCAGCCCACCTGAAGGCCCTGTCGCGCTTGAATGGTGCGAACGAAGTCGCTGGCGTCATTCAACGAGTCGAACGTGCCCGTATCAAGCCAGGCGACGCCGCGAGGCAGCACTTCGACGGCCAGCCTTCCCTGCTGCATGTACTCGCGGTTGACGTCGGTGATCTCGTACTCGCCGCGGGCGGATGGCTTGAGATCGCGAGCAATCGCCACCACGTCATTGTCGTAGAAATACAGGCCTGGCACAGCGTAATGCGATTTCGGCTGTGCCGGCTTTTCCTCCAATGAGATGGCTTTGCCGTTCGTCCCAATCTCGACGACACCGTAGGCTTGCGGGTCGCTTACCCAATACGCGAACACAGCGGCCCCGTCCAGCCCCCGAAACCGAGTCAGCGTCTGGCCCAGCCCCTGCCCGTAGAAGATGTTGTCGCCCAGCACCAGCGCAGATTCGTCGCCGCCGATGAAGTCAGCGCCAATGGTGAAGGCTTGCGCCAAACCCTTCGGCTCGGGCTGCGTCGCATAGGTTATGGCAATGCCGAACTGGCTGCCGTCCCCAAGTAGACGGTGAAAGTTGGGTGCATCGTCCGGTGTCGTAATGATGAGGACGTCCTCGATGCCCGCCCAGATCAACGTGGCCAGCGGGTAGTAGATCATCGGCTTGTCATAGACAGGCACCAACTGCTTGCTCGTCGCCATGGTGATCGGATGCAACCGCGTGCCTGAGCCGCCCGCCAGAATAATCCCGTGCATGACGACTATTCTGCCAGATCATGCAACCAACCGCCCCGCGATGCGAAATCTCGATCCCCACAAGTGACGCTGGTAGGATCGATATGTGCCAGAAGCCCCGAATGTCGCTATTGTCATAGTGACCTACAAGCGCCAAGAGCTTCTCAGCGTGCTGTTGGATTCGCTGGTCACCCTGACCATGCCACCCGCCCATGTGGTGATCGTCGACAACGAGGCCTCTGCGGAAACCGAAAAGCTTGCGGGTGGCCTTTCCGCGCAACTGAAAAGCACAGCGGTGCATTATGTGCCAATGGAGACAAACACCGGCGGCGCCGGCGGCTTCAGCAAGGGCGTAGACACGGCGTATCGCTTGGGCGCGGAGTGGATCTGGCTGATGGATGACGACGTGAAGGTCTTTCCGCAATCGATGGAAAAGCTGGCGCCGTGGCTGTTAGAGGGCGTGGCCAATGACACACGGGTTATGCAGGTTAGCCGTCTCAACTTCGACGGCAGCAGTTTCTACTGGCAGTACAATTTCCGCATCGGCCTCGGCATTCCCAACCCCATCTCACCACCCGCCTTCCAGGCCAAGGAGACCAGTCGGGAAATCAACACGATGTGCTTCGAGGGTGGCCTTGTGCATCGCAGCATCGTCCAGAAGATCGGGCTGCCAGACGATCGGTTCTTCATCTACTCGGACGACGCGGCATACGGCTACCTCGCCAGCAAGCACACCCACCTCATTCTCATCAACGAAACCTTGATGCAACGCACAAGGCCGCTCGACAATCTGAGGATTGGGCGAATCCGCCGCCTCAATACCACCAGCGATATGACACGGTATTACATAATGCGCAACCGCGGCTATTTGGCGCGATATTTCCAGCTTTTCGGTGATTACAAGCCGGTGTTGTTCGGGCTCGGAACCGCATTGACCATGACCAAGGAGACCATCCGCCTAGTGCTGGCGAAGGATCGTCGCGTTGGCCTCAAAGCCTTGACGAACGGGCTGAGGGACGCCCGCGCGTTGAGAACCGACAAAAACTGGCTTCCAGTGGCGGAGCTTGTGTAATGGGCCAACTCGTAACTGTCATTATCCCGGTGCACAACGCCAAGCCCTTCCTTGAGCGCACCGTCGGGGCGGTGCTAGCGCAAACCTACCCTGATTTCCAGTTGGTGCTGGTGGACGACGGCTCGACTGACGGCTCCACGGAGATGATTAACGGCTTCTTGAAGGCGGATAGCCGGGTGCAGGCAGTCTTCCAGTCTGCACAAGGCGTTGGCAGCGCCCAAAACGCTGGCCTCGACGCCGCAACGGGCGACCTCATCACATTTTGCGACCATGACGACTTTTACCACCCGCAATACCTGGAAATTCTCGTTGCGGCCCTCGAAAACACCAACAGTGATATCGCGAAGTGTCGCTGGTTGCGTCCGGGCTTGACTTCCGTGCCGAACATTTCGTTCCAGCATTACGAGGCCAAGGACGTCAACATAACCGAACTGCGCGACCCCTTGCGGGCCTATCAGACCGTCTTTTCACGACTGCTGCGATTCCTGGCCCGCAACGACGCCATTTATTTCAATGAGGCGAATTGGGGCAAACTGTACCGAGCTGCGCTATTCGATGGCGTGCGTTTCCCGGTCGGCCAGTATGCTCAAGACATATCGGTGGCCGGCTCACTGTTGTCGCAAGCCCAAAAAGTGGTCGATGTGGCTTTGCCACTCTACTTCTGGGTACAGCACTCCGGGTCCATATCGCACAACCGACGAAACTTCCAGTTCCTGGCCGACAACATAGCTGCGGCGTCGAAAGGTTTTGACCTTTCGATCCAATTGGGTGTTGTGCCCTACCGGAGCTACTTCATGCTGCGCGAGACCATCTCTGACATCGTCCGGCTTGACGGTGATCACCGCGCCTATGTCGCTGATATCCGCCGGGACTACTTGGCCAGAATGCCGCACCGGGCACGCGCGGACGCGCTGTTCCTGCTTAGGCACCTTGAGAACCGCGCGTACAACCTTTTCGTGCACTCCCGGTCATGAGATTGCCGCAGCAAGCGGGCCGTCCACCAAAGTCAGCGCAGATGCGATGGCCATGTGCATGTCAAGATACTGATATGTTCCCAGGCGTCCGCCGAAAAACACCTGCTTGGCCTGTTCTGCCTTGACTTCTCCGCGGTACGCCTCGATGCGCTCGCGATCGACCGGTGAATTCACCGGGTAATAGGGCTCATCGTTACGGCATGCGAAATGGCTGAACTCACGTGCGATCACGGTCGCATCGGGCGTGTAGTTGCGCTCCGGGTGAAAATGACGAAATTCGATGATCCGGGTGAACGGCACGTCCGAATCCGCATAATTCATAACAGAAGTGCCCTGAAAATCGGCCGTCGGCAGTGTCTCATACCCAAAGGCCACTGTGCGCCAACCCAGTTCGCCTTTCGAGCACGCGAAATACCGATCGAGCGGCCCTGTGTAAACAACCGGCACCTGCCCCACGACTGCCGACTTGGACAGTGGACCGTCGCCTAGAAAGTCCTCACCCAAATGTATCTCGATGCGTTCGTCGTCGGCCATTCGCTCAAGCCACCGTCCATACCCGTCCGTCGGCAGACCCTCATACTTGTCGTTGAAATACCGGTTGTCGTATGAGTAGCGAACCGGCAGTCTGGACACAATAGACGCCGGCAGATCCTCCGGCTCCGTCTGCCACTGCTTTGCCGTGTAATTCATGAAAAACGCCTCATACAAGGGACGTCCGACCAGCGATATCCCCTTCTCGACGAAGTTGGACGGCTCCTTACCAGCCAACTCGCCCGCCTGTGATTCAATCAACGCCCGCGCCGCATCTGGCCCCATCATTGAGCCAAAGAACTGATTGATTGTGCCCAGATTCACCGGCAGCGGAAACACCACGCCACGATGCACGGTGTACACCCTGTGCACATAATTGGTGAACGACGTGAATTGATTCACATAGCTCCACACCCGCTCATTCGAGGTGTGGAACAGATGCGCCCCGTAGCGATGTATTTCGATTCCGGTGGCCTCATCCAGGGACGAGTATGCGTTGCCGCCAACATGGTCGCGTTTCTCGACAATTGCCACCCGCAAGCCTCGCTCGCGAGCCAGACGATCAGCTACCGTCAACCCGAAAAGCCCAGCCCCAACCACCACTACATCAACCGACGACATCGCCTCTCCTATACTCGAAAAACACAGTTCATAATAGTGGGGGTGTACTAACGGTCAGTGTATGAGCGACCTCGGGTCGAAAACGCCGCCTTGCGGGTTGAGCGCCTGGAAGTGCACGTGGCATCCCGTTGACAAGCCGGTGCTGCCCACGTAGCCGATGAGTTGACCCTGCTTGACCTGCTGGCCGACCGTCACCGCAATGCTGCTCTGGTGGCCGTACCCGGTGCTTAGCGTGCCGTGGTTGATCTCGGCGTAGTTGCCGAGGCCGCTGTTCCAGCCCACATAGGTAACAACGCCGTCCGCTGCGGCCACAATCGGGGTGCCGCAGGGCGCCGCCAGGTCGATGCCGGAATGGAACTCACGATATGGAACGGTGCGCCACCCGAAGCCGGAAGAAAGAGTGAAACCCTTGACCGGGTAGATGAACTGCCCGTCGTCGACGGCCACCGGCGTGCCAGCCATGCTGTATTGCGCCCAGTCCATGACAGTCAGGCCAGGCCTACCCTGGGCTTGCGCGGCCTGCGCGGCGGCGCCAGCTTCCGCGGCGGCCTTTTCGGCGGCTGCTTTGGCAGCGGCGGCTTTGACCTGGCGATCAGTCGCCAGCGCGTCGGCCGCAGCGCCCGAAGCCGCCGTCAGGGTGGACGTGTCGTCGTTGGCCACCGGAACGATCGGGTCGGACGGCGCGTGCGCGATGGCAGCCACCACTGGCGGGACGGTCTGGCCGCTGGACGACGGCACAACAAAAACCAGGCCGGCGATGGCCGCGATGGCCACAACCGGCATCAGAGCTGCCGCAACACGAAGCTTGCGCTCACGCGGGCGTGAGGCGTGCCTGGTGCGAATGAATGTTGTCACCACCGGCGAGGCAAAGCCGCGCAGACTTGGACGAATGGTGGTTGTGTCATCTGTCAGCAGACGACGCGCCGCCAAGCGCCGGGCCGGCGCTGCAGGGGTGGCCACGTCATCGATAAAGCCTCGAGCCGCAGGTCTGGACGGTCGGTAGATGGCTTGCTCGGAGTCGACCTCAATGGCCTCACCGTCAGTTAAGCCTCTACGAGCCATAGCTGCCCTAGATACCTTTCAGAAGACGACGGATGCTGAGAAAAGTTTAGAATGCTTTGTTCGCTTAGGCAAGCGTAGTCTGAGAAATTCTCAGATAAAGCCGTCGGCGTGTCGCGGCAGCGACCATGACATCCAGCTTCCCTCATCGCCGAAACACTCTTGTTTGAGCACACACTTGAATGGGCTCCTCACATATTGGTGCGGAGCGACGGCCCTCATCCGTCGCTCCGGGCCAATCTCCCGACCCCCCATGAGAGGCTGCGTAGGGCACCTGCCCTCTTGATCCTCCTACGCGGACCCTCTCCGTTTCTCTCAATAATGAAGACGGTTGCAAAGCGCGTTTCATAACACCCTAGGCGGTATTTTTTGGAAACAATCCTGCCGCGCCCAGCCCTTATACTGATGTGGTGTCACACCACCCAACCGGGCAAGCCAAGTGAACGTCGCACAAGCCACCGCACACGAAGTGGCGTACCTGTGGCGGGCCATCGCTGCCACTCTGCGCGCGCGAGGCTGGACGATTCTGCTGTTGCTGACGCTCGGCTGGGTCGGCTACAACATGACCGTCTTTATCGCCGGGTTCGTGGCGCCAATGTGGGCGTGGGCCGTCATCCCCATCATGGGGGCCGGTTGCTTGGTGCAGCTGATCGTCACCCTTGCGGCGTATCGCACCGTCATCGAGTTCGCCCAGGCAAACGACCCTTCCACCCAGTTGCCGCACCTTTCGCTTGTGCCGCTGCTGTCCACGATGCTCGTGCCATTCGCGGCCGCCTACTCGGCATATGGTTTCTTCACGGGGTATGCCCGCGACACCGTGATAGCCGCAGGAGCCCTGGTTGGCACCTTCGCTGACGCCGCATTCCTGGGTGACATTAACCCGCTGGCCTCCGTAACCACCATGGTGATCTGTGTCGCTGTCTTCGTCCTGTTGTGGGTGGCCGCTCGCGTCATCAAGGCAGCGGCCGGCAAGACGGCGTCCCCCGTCCTGTCGGTGATCAGCGCCTTCGTGTCCAGTTGCAACACCTTTTTGATGCTGTTCTCGATTTTCCGTCTTTCCAGCTACGCCCACACGTGGGCGCAGACCCGTGCGTTCATGCAATGGCGCGACACCGCCATCGCATGGTTGACGGGCCTGATCCACATCAACGTCGCCGACATAGTAATGCTGGCCTGGCACTGGCTGACGAACACCGCTTGGCCGATGTTTTGGTATGCGCTGTCGCAGCCGATCCTGTGGTTGGCTGTTGTTGCCCTGGTGGGCGGCATGCAGTTCGTCAATGTCGACACGGTGTGGTCGGGCATGCGCACCCGGCTGGGCATTCGAGAGCACGAGATCATCACCGGCGTCACAAAGCAGGCCGGGCGTCGCGTCATATCGTCCATCAACAACCTTTTGCCCTTCTTCCATCTCTTGTCGGTGATCCTGCGGTCGGGGGCCCCTTTCCTGGCAGTGCTAATTGTCTCGTACGCGGCCGTCGACCAGTGCGGCGCCTGGCTGAGCATGCTTGTGAAACGCACTATCGGGCCGATCCCGCAACAGTACGTGTTTGCCGTCAACCCTGCGCTGCAATTCGTCGGCATGGTGGTGACCCCTGGTGTGCTGGCGGTGCTGCTGGCCGCTGCCTACGTGCGCCTGCGTCGCCACGACACGGAAATGAAGCTCGCCCGCGTCCCGTTCAGCTGGCGGACGCTGGTGGTGGCCCTCGTGGGTATCGGCATGGCCATCGGAGTCACGCTGGTGGTGCCCGGCAGCCCGAACCGACAGGTCGCCTTGACGCCCGACACGCCGGCCACGGTCATGGACGCGACCGTCACCATCAGCGATGTCAGGGTCGGACGGCAAATCACCGGTGTGCTGAACGGGCAGACCGTGACCGACCCCATCAGCAGCGTGGGGCTTTTCGTCGCCGTCAACGTCACGGTGACGTCCCATGGCGCATCCAGCGTGCAGATCGCCGCGCAGTCCGGCGAAGTGACATACCCCAGTTGGGACGGCTTCAGCGCTATCGCAAACCAGGCCGGCTTCACAACCTCACGCGACCTGGTCTTCGAGATCCCATCAGATGGCATTAGTGACGTTTCCGTCACGATTTCCCCTAACGTCACCCTGTCGTCAACCATCGCTGTGGCCACCTATCAGTTGCCTGCCAACACCGCGATCGCCACCGTCATCAGAGCCAACGAACTGCCAAAGTCCGAGGTGCCATGATGTCGGACCTCTACCCTGCCGCGCCCGACACCACCGCAGCGCAGCCCACCCGTCACCAAAAGTGGCGCCACCGCTGGACGCTGATTGGCTGGTTAACCGTCCTCGTCGCCATTCTGGCGTGGTGCGTTGCAAACGCCGCGTTCGCGGTGTCGTTCGAAGAACAGCGAGCCAAATCCGTTTCCGAGGGGACGGCCTGGCAGACCGACCCTGTGACACTCACCATGAACATGATGACGTACGGAAGCACGGTCACCATACCGGGCCAGGACCCCATACTGGCCGACCCCAACACCGTCTTCGTCGCCGCAGTCCTCGACTACTCTCTGACGAACACAACCGACGACATCGCCTGTGGGATGACTCTTGTGGGGGACGGTCGTCAGTGGCGGCCCACAAGCAGTCTGCTTATCGATCAGTTGGTGCCGGACATCGTCAGCGGCTGTCGCACGATCGATAATGACGGCAACCCCATCACGGGTGGGCAGATGGGAGCCGTTTTCGAGATTCCCCGCTCGGCCGTTCCGGAGATTCGTGGCGTAGAAATGACGGTGGCAATCGTGGATTTGTCCAACAACTGGTCTAGCTTGTACAAGCACCGGACGTGGATAGCGGTTTTGGAAGGAACGGTGGAATGACCATTCCTCCATTTGACCCGCCTGTCGCAGCGCCCCGCCGGAAGTCTTGGCTGGCGCCAGCAATCTGGGTAGCCTGCATTGCGGTGGTGGCTCTGGTTGTCGCGGCATTCAACGGCTTCGCGGCAAGAACCGACCAAATACTGACCATCGACCCCGGCACACCGGTGCCGTTGGGGCTGGGGCAGGTTCGCATCGATGATGTCACGCTGCAAGCATCGGCAGGTGGTTACACCTACATTGTCATCGATGCCGCAGTGAACAACACCTCTGGCCAGCCACTGGTATCAATCTCGTTTGACTATGCCGTTGTCTTGGCCTACACGGGCAGCGACGGAACACTTCAGGTGGCACGCGACCCAGTACTGGGCATCATGGACGAAACCGGTCGCGTCTCACCCCGCACCGTCCTGCCACCGATCCCCGGGTTCGTGCCCGTCCAGTTCACATTCATGATCAGCGAAGAACTAGCCGAGCCGGCACAAGTGACGGTGGCGCTGGTGCCCGTCGTCTACACACAAGACTCGGTGCTCAACACCCTTCAGGGCAACGCCTGGGTGGATGACCAATCTGTCGGTCACCACTGGCTAGTGCACATGACCGCCTGACACGCCATCGCGCTTGCCACCACCAGGCGGCACAGAGGGCCTGCCTTCGAGCCGTCGAAATGGCCACTTGTGCCGCCTATACTCATCCCGTGCAAAGACACCGGATTACTCGCCTTCTGATGCTTGGGCTGGTTGTATTGACGGCTGGCTGCTCAGCGACTCCAGCGGCGGGCGGCGGCGCTGATGTCGCCTACCTCGCACTGGGGCTGGTCTTTGTGGGTTTGGCAACGTTGGCAACGGCCATCGGGTTGGGAAGACGCATGCTGCGTGGCCTCATTCGTCGGGGTGCGCCGTCCGATGCGTCACAACAAGGGTCAGGCAGCCCCAGTGAGTCAGACATCTTCAGGTATTCAGAGAGCAAAATCAACGCAGGCAATCGCGTAGCCGCCTTCGCTGGCATGGTGGCCGTTGTATGGGTGGTCACTGGTGCAGCGCTTATGTTCTCGTCACTCGGTGCTTTTGGGTTTATGTGCTTTGCCGCTCCAAAAAGCAGTGGGATCTTTGAGAAGCTGATGTACATAGGCATGATCGGTGGCATTGCGGCGCCGGTGATATTGCTGGCAGTTGTTGGCATCGGAGTCGGTTCAGTATTCGGTGGGCAGTCGCTCAGCAAATACGGTTTCGTCGTCTCCGTACCATTTGCCATCTGGTTCTGGGCAGGCATCCTGCTCTGCAACGTCGGTCATGCTGGCGACGCGACCGAAAACTTGCTCAGTCGCATCGGGACTGATGTGTCGCTGCCCCACTGGCCGGCCCAGGTGTACTGGGTGGTGATGGCGATGCTGGTCTTTGGGTGGTTTGCACTGCTATCCGAAGCTCGGTCGACGGTCAAGGTCAAATCCGAAGATCATTCACCGGAACCCGACGCCGCGGGTGAGCAGCACATTGGCTGAGCATCATCTTGTCAGGCGGGTGTAGTCGCACGGCGGCGTTGCCACAACAGGGCTGCCCCGGTCAGGGCCATCACTGTTGCTACTAGCATGCCGGCATCAAGGTTGGCGTGGGTACCGCCGGTTTGCACGACGATCGGTACTGCCGTGTACAACACGGTGGTTTCAACGCTCGCCGGCGGGCAGATGGTCGGTGTTGCCGCGACAGGCAGGACCGGTACCGCGGTGGGATCAGGTGTATACCCGGCAACCGACGGTGATGTTACAGCCGGATAGTTTGGGCTACTGGGAGCCCCACAAGTGGATACACCGGTGACCAGGTCTGTGGTTTCTTCCCAGGTGATAGTTTGCACCGCATCCCCAGGTGTGGCCGCACCGGCACCACGGTAGTGGATCGTTCTTGTCACATCGACGTGGGCGATCGCCATCGCATGTGTCAAGTGAACAGTCACCGTTTGAGCAGCAAAAGTGAACACCTGAACATTATCGATACGGTCCAAAACATACTTCGTGGCATCAAACCCGTCAGCCGCATCCGTGGCCGTGAAACTGAACGCATCACCAGGATTCCCCATGCGGGTTGTCACAAACCTAGACACCGGGGCCACATCCTGATCCAACGTGTCATC
>Ga0123357_10000311_pt1 | contig 46326 bp, 34 predicted proteins | sample TergutEmb28metaG_FD_89873 | JGI IMG/M metagenome (GOLD analysis project Ga0123357, IMG submission 89873) | Embiratermes neotenicus P4 segment gut microbial communities from Petit-Saut dam, French Guiana - Emb289 P4 | ecosystem: Host-associated > Arthropoda: Insects > Digestive system > Gut ...
TATGCCACGTGGAGCCGACGCCATCGGCCGTGACTGTGCCGGTTGAGCCGGAATTATATCCAATGTAGCCATTTGCATTACTGACATGGCCGCCGTTGGTGATGAGAAGTTCGCCGGTGCCGGAGTAGCCGACGGTGAGATCACTGCTGTTGAGCCAGGCGGAGCCCTCTCCTGCTCCATCGACTGTAACCGTTCCCGTTGCGGTCGAATTAAATCCAATGAAGCCATTGGTGCTCGTGACCTGTCCGCCGTTAGCGATGTGAAGCTCGCCCGCCCCGGACTCCCCGAGATGGAGTTCCCCGCTATTGGCCCACAGCGAGCCAACGCCATCAACCGTGACCGTGCCCGCCGCATCGGCGCCAATAATCCCATTGGCATTACTGACTTGCCCGCCATTGAGAACGTGAATCGTGCCCTCCCCGAGATTTCCAATCACAAAATCACCGCTGTTGCTCCAGGTGGATGCGGATCCATCGATCGTGACCGTGCCTGCCGCCCCTGCATGATAGCCAATGTAGACGTTTTTATAATTGACTTTTCCGCCGTTCCGGATGATCAGTTCGCCTGCTCCGTCGTATCCGATATAAAGGTCGCCGCTATTGGTCCAGGTGGAATCAGGTCCATCCACCGTGACGGTGCCGGTAGAACCTGCATTATAACCAATGTAGCCAGTGGTATTTTTGACGAGTCCGCCGTTGCTGATAGTCAGTTCGCCCGAGCCGGTGTTGCCGACATAAAGAAGAGCGCTGTTAGTCCATGTACTGCCATCGCCATCGACGGTAACACTGCCCGTCGAACCGGTGCCGGCGCCGATGGAGCCATTGGTGTTGGTAACCGTGCCGCCGTTGGTGATGGTCAGTTCGCCATGGCCATACAGTCCGACATCCAGAATGCCGCTGTTCTTCCAAGTGGAGCCAACGCCATCGACCGTCACCGTACCCGTGGCACTGCCATAATATCCAATGTAACCCGCAGCATTCGTGACATTGCCGCCATTCTGGATGAGAAGCACGCCGGAACCATAGCTGCCGACCGTGAGAGTGCTGCTATTGGTCCAGACGGCCCCCGCACCATCGACCGTGACCGTCCCCGTCGCACCAGCGGTAGAGCTTCCAATGGAACCAGTCGTATTGCTGACATGCCCGCCGTTGGTAATGGTCAGCGTGCCCGAGCCGGTGCTGCCGACATTGAGACTGCCGCTATCGGTCCAAGTAGCCCCTCCTCCACTCCCATCGACGGTGACCGTGCCGGTCGAACCCGCATAAGAAGCAATGACGCCACTCGTGCTGGTAACCTGTCCGCCATGGGTGATGGTCAGTTCGCCCGTCCCTTGATAGCCGACAGTGATACTTCCGTTGCTCCATGTGGCTCCCCCGCCACTCCCATCGACGGTGACCGTGCCGGTCGAACCGGTTCCAACGCCAAGGAGGCTATTGGCGTTGCTGACTGAGCCGCCATTGATGATGATCAACTCGCCCTCGCCGGCACTTCCGACCCGCAGTTCACCGTTAGCGATCCAGGTGGAACCACTCCCCTCGACCGTAACCGTGCCCGTCGCACCCGAGTTCACGCCAATATAGCCAGTGGTGCTGGCGACTTGTCCGCCGTTGGTAATGACCAGCACGCCCGAGCCACTGTTTCCAATCGCGAGACCGGCGGTATTCGTCCAAATAGACCCAACGCCATCGACCGTAACCGTGCTGATCGAACTGGCGTTATAGCCAATGTAGCCATAGGTATTGCTGACAGTACCGCCGTCAGTGATGTGAAGTTCGCCATTGCCGGAATCTCCAACATAAAGATAACTACTATTGTTCCAGGCGGAGCCACTCCCATCGACGGTGACCGTACCGGTCGAACCCGTGTTATATCCCATGTAGCCCGTGGTATTGCTGACCGTACCGCCATTGGCGATGTGAAGCTCGCCAGCACCGGAGTTCCCGACATAGAGAGAATTACTATTGTTCCATGTGGCTCCCCCTCCAGTTCCATCGACGATGACGGTGCCACTCGACCCCGCGTTATATCCGATGTAGCCAAGGCCGTTGCTGACTTGTCCGCCGTTGGTAATAGTGAGCGAGCCAGAATTCGATATACCGACATATAGAGTTGAACCAGATGTATTCCAGGGGGATGCCCCCACATCCGGGGAAACGTCGCCGGAGCCGACGATCTGCTGGGCGACAAGCGGAGTTGCTCCAGTCTGTAACAAAAACGGGACCAATAACGCCAACAGATGTTTGGCGTTTCTCCTGGTTTTCCTCTCGGTCATGCCGTCTCCAACTGGAGCCATCAATCTGGTCTGGGAAAGTCATCAGCGGTCAGCCGTATTATCGACGTGTCGCACGGAAATCTTCAGGGTTTGCCCATCGCCGAACCGACATTCACGGCAGAGAAAACCGCCCTGTACGCCCATCAGCCTTATCACTACTGATAACAAGGAAAATTCGTTATTCGTTATGAGGGGATAATCGTCAAGTCGTTAAATCGTTAAATCGATTTAACGACTTGGCGACTTAACGACTTGACGACAGAAAAACAGGCTCCTCATGCCACGCTCAGACGGATTGCAGAATCACGTTCCCGCAGGTGGAGCAGGGGGCGCCGCGGCCCCCGCGCGCAGATCATTGAGCCGTTTGCGGGCATCTTTGTAGCTGATGTCCCAACGAACGATCTTGGAGAACACGTCGATCGCTTCAGGGATACTGCCGTTTTCCTGGAGAGCCACGCCGTACCAGTAGTGGAGTTCGCGGGATTTTCGGTCGCCGGTGGGCGCCAGATCGTATTCGTCGATGGACCTTTTGAACGTATCGAGTGCTTCCGGGACCATTTTCTGGGCCATGAAAGCCCGCCCAAGGTAATGGAGCGCTTCGACGCGATGCTTGGGAGAATTCTGTGCTTCCTGCAACGCCGCAATAGCCTCATCGTAATGCCTGGTCTCAAAAAGACGCGCACCATATTCGTAACGAATAGCCATATCCGTAGGAAAGTTCTCCGCACGTTCACGGTACTCGCCCAATTCGAAAAGCAATAACTCCCGATGGAGTTGCTGATACTGCTTCAACGTTTCTGCATCCTTGGGATCAGCCTGCACCGCTTCCTTGAGCATCCGCAAGTTACGCTTGAACTGCTTGATCCGAATGTCGCCCAGTTCCACCTTAAACCGATAAACCTTGGTCTCCGCGTAAGCCTTGGTGAGCATCTCGATCGCCGTATTTTCATGCTCTTCGTCATCCATGTCCTTGAGAGCCTTGGCATACTTGCTGATGACCTGGACCTCTTTCGTGTTTTTCTCATAGTCGATTTTGGCCTGCTGAAGGGTCTTGAGGCGGTACTCCTCGGAACGATTCAGGTTCTCCTCCTCAAGGAGCTGCTTGGTGACTTCTTTGTCCTTGATGGATTCCTTGAAATCTTCGCCTTTTTCGTATTTTCCTTTCTTGAGCGTCTCCTGGGCCGCGAGGTCCTTGGCGCGGGAATGCAGTTCCATGTCGTTAGGCTTGAGCCCGATGGCGGCCTGGATGCACTTCGAGGCTTCGTTGAATTCGCCGATCTTTTCGAAGATGTCCGCGAGCTCAATGTAGATGTCCAGTTTTTGGTTTTTATCGGTGCGGTTATTTTCTCTCGCCATGATCCCGATCCACACGACGAGTTCCGGCAAATCCAGAAGGGCAGCATTCCGCGCGATGGTCATCATGGCGGCGCGATTGCCGACGTCCTTGGCCAGAATCCACTCGGCATTAAGAAGCGCATCCTTCGATGATTTCCCTTTATAGGGAGGCTTGGGCCCCAAGAGTCCCGAGGCCGCTTTTCCGCCCGCGACCTTTCGACGGAAGGCAGTTTCACGCAGAGCCTGATGCTCGACCATGTTGGCAGGTTCGCGATTGAGCCCGTCGATGTACAAATTGATCGCGTAGTCGAAGTTGCCCGTGGCAGCGACGGTTCTGGCCCGATCAAAAAAGACCTTGCCCTTGCCTGGGCCTTCTATGGGATTACCGGTGGAGGGGGTATCGGTCATAGCGATTCCAAATTTCGACGCAGCCCGCGAGTTACCGCCAGCCGCTTACAAAGACGTATCTTATGACCGTACCAGATGGCGCATCTAAGTCAAGACACAATGGACGGCAACCATAAAAAAGGATCGCGATTGGATGGCGTGCCCGTTTTTCTGGGACGCCCCTTGGTGCCGCGTGTGGGAGAGTGGGAGAAGAGGAGACAAGGAACTCCCCTTGACGCCCGTGCCATCAAAGATGCCGCACCCAAAATTTGAACTTTCAGGGTGGAACGTTCAAAATTCGACATTTAATACTGAAAACTTAAAAAGGGTGACACGATGGGCGGTAGTGAAAAGATCTTTGACGTGGAAGTGGTGCGAGGGGTGAAGGTGCGGATGCGAGATGGGGTGGAGTTGAATGCGAAGATTTTACGGCCGAAGAGGGCGGCGGTGGGAATGAGGTTTCCGGCGGTGATGGAATATAACCCGTATCGGATGCAAAGTGCGAAAGGGACGGGGAACTACCGCGATGAGATTCCAATGGTCTCGTGGTACCTGGCGGAACGAGGATACGTGGTGGTGCATTATGAGGTGCGAGGGACGGGAAGTTCGACAGGGTATTCGGAAATGGTCTACTCGGAAGATGAGCGGCGAGATGGGTACGACATGTGTGAGTGGATCGCGAGGCAGGAGTGGTGTACGGGGGCGGTAGGGATGATTGGGATATCGCATGGAGCGGTGGTGCAGTGGCAGGTGGCGGTGCAACAGCCTCCGCATTTGAAGACGATTATCGTGCGATCGGCGAATGATGATGTGTATACGGAGTTTACGAATCCGGGTGGGAGCATTCGTCCGTGGATTTTTGAGGCGTATGGGCCGCATATGGATGCGTCGAATTTTTCGCCGCCGAGCGAGGGGATGGTGGGAGAAAAGTGGGAGGAGATTTGGAAGGAGCGGTTGGAGAAGAGTGTGCCGTGGAGTATCTCGCATATTCGGAATATCGTGCAGGGGGAGTTTTGGAAATGTAAGAGTTTGAGTGCTGATGACAGTCGGGTGAAGGTGCCGGTGTATTTGATTGAGGGTTGGGCGGATTGGTATGCGACGGCGGAGTTACGGGCGTTTCAGAAGTTGTCTGTGCCGCGGAAGGTGCTGATTGGTCCGTGGGGACATTACTATCCCGACGCGGCATTTCCCGGGCCGCGGGTAAATGGCTGCGAATTGTATCGGCGATGGTTCGATTATTGGTTGAAAGGGATCGAGAACGGCGTGATGAAGGAGCCTGCGGTGACGGTGTTTGTGCGACACTGGAAAGAGCCGGCGTTGATGTACGTGGAGGATGCGGGGGAATGGCGGAACGAGGATGCCTGGCCACCGAAGAGGGTGGTGCGGACGAAGTTGTATTTGGGAGGCAATGACCAACTGGTGAGCGAGAGCGTGGCGACCGGCACGGCATCATTTGAGTATCGTGCGAGTGCGGGTATGACGACGGGACGGCGGTCGGGGCTGGGGAGCACGACGCCGTGGGGGTTGCCGTTGGATCAGCGGGGGGATGAGGAGTTTGGGCCGGTGTGGACGGGTGAGCCGTTGGAGAAGGCGATGGAGGTGATGGGGGAGTGTGACGTGGTGCTGCATGTGTCTTCGACGGCGAAGGTGGCATATTTTCATGTGAAACTGTGCGATATTTCGCCGGAGGGAGTGTCGAGGTTGATAACGGATGGTGGATTGTTGGGGACGCATCGTGCGTCGCACGAGACGCCGGTGGCAATGACGCCTGGTGAAGTGTATGAACTGAAGTTTCCGCTGAAGCATATCGCGTATCGTGTGGAGGCGGGGCATCGGCTGCGGGTGATGGTGACAGGGGCTGATTTTCAGAATGCCTGGCCGACGGGGGAGCGAGGGGTACATACGGTGCATCTGGGTGTGTCGCGGGTGGTGGTGCCGTGGGTGGTGGCGGGGAGTCAGATGCTGGCGTCGCCGGAGCTTGGGGAGTCGAGCAAGGCGTTGCCGAAGGAATCGGAGATGGGGCGGCCAGTGTATCGGTTGGTGCGGGATCTGGTCAATGAGACGGTGACGTGCGAACTTGAGCCGTTGGCGGGGGGAATATGGGAGAAATGGACGTATCACTCGACGTGGACGGTATCGGACCGTGATCCGGCGGTGGCGGTGATCGAGGGAACGGCAAGTTGCACAGGGATGCATGGAGACAAAGAGGTGTGCGTGGTGGCGAAGAGCCGCACGAGCAGCGATGCGGAAAACTACACGCATGAATCGCGGGTGGAAATGACGGTGAATGGGGAACGATTTTTTGAAAAGACGTGGAGAGATACGGTGCCACGTCAATGGTCGTGAACCCCTGCGATTGAGCACACACGCGGTGCTCGTGAACGCGCCATGGCTTATTGCCGTGAGAATCCAAACGCGTTCTTTCTCAACCAGCATGACAATCCCGCCTGCTGTGATGCTCATTACCAGACGACCGGGCCGGAAATCTGGCGAGATTGCGGCAGCAGTCTGGGCACCGCGGGCTCCTTCAACGGCGTCTCTCGCTTCATCAAAGAACAAAACCCCGCGGTCAAAATGATCGGCTTCGAACCCGCCGCTTCACCAGTTTACTCCGGCGGAAAGCAGGGCGAACACCACATCACCGGCATCGGCCCCGGCTTCGTCGCCGGCAACTTTAACGCCGTCCGACACCTGTGCGATGAGATTGTGCGACGGCGCCTACGCCTGGGCTCGCCGCGTCGCGGTCAAGGAAGGTGTATTCGTGGGCATCAGCAGCGGTGCCGCGGCGAAAGTCGCCTGCGACATCGCCGCCCGCCCCGAGATGGCCGGCAAAACCGTCGCCTGCCTCTTCTACGACACCGGCGAACGCTATCTCTCCATGAAAGGACTTTTTGGTTGAAAATGCGAAATGCGAAATGCGAATCAAACTCAAATGTTCAAATGGCAACGTGAGTTAGCTACAGAGAACACAGAGATTGACGGGAATGATGGATTATTTCGGCGTGTCCGGGTGATTGTTGGCGAAGTGCTTCAAAATGACCAGCGGCTCCCATTGGCTTTTGTTTTCGATGATGATGCCTTGGGTGGCGGCGGGTTCGCTGATGAAATACTCGTCGCCGCTGGATTGGCCGAAGCGGAGCATTACGGAGGTTTCGGCTTGATAGCCGCCGAATAGACCGTGGCCCTGCACCAGGATGCAGCCGTAGGCGGCGGGGTCGCGGACGGTGACACGCTGGCCGGGCTGAATCGTCAACTCCTTCGCGGCGATGTAGTCGTTGCCGTAGGCGATCCATTTTTCACAGAAGCCTTCGCTGGTTTGCGGGCAAGCGATCGGCGGGCGGAAATAGGTTTTCTTGTAGTGCGGATCGACGTTCTTTTCCCAGTCCAACAAGCTCATGATGTAATCGAGGTCGGCTTTCTTGTCTGACGGGCAGTTCTCGTTCAGGAAGTCGATGGGGTAGACCTCACCGGCGGTGATGTTTTCGTAGACGGAGTTGACGTCGCTGTTCCATTGCGGCTCATACGTCAGGTACGAACCGGGGGCGTGGATGACGCCGGGGGGCGTATACCAGCCGGTGCCCAATTCAATCCGATAAGCCCGGCTCAGTTCGGTAATCCGAATATCACGCTTCTCATAATCAAAAAGACGAGCCTTGACCATCTCAGGCGTCACATCCGGGTCGAAGCCGAAGTAGGTGTGCGGGAATTCGCCGGCATAACTATTCAGTTGCGGCGGATAGTAATACGCCTCGGGCTTACCCAACCGCCCCACCCGCGCGGCGGCGGCAAAATCCAAATGCACATGATGGAACAACGGCTCTGCATAATCGAAAAATTTCGAATACATCGGCCATGTGCCGTATTGATCGATCAACTTTCGGCCGATGAGGGCGGCGCCGAGTTCGGTGACGAAGTCTCGCAGGGTGATCGCCCCCCCACCACCGTCGGTTTCGACATAGCTTAAGCCTTCGTCTGGGGCGGCGAGCGGGCCGTTCATGCAGTTGATCACGCTGGAGAACCAGCGTTCCTTGATGGCGCCGCGTTTGGTGCCAAGCGCGAAGTAATCGTCAGGGTGGAGTTTGAGGCGTCTGCCGGGTTTGCTGAAGCGTCGAGGAACGAAGACGGGTTTGAGTCGGAGAATGCCGCTATTTTTTTCGAAAGTTTCGCGGATAAGTGATGATGTGTTCATGATCCAGATGATACTTTATGGCAGACTGTAGTCAAGTTTCCGACCTTCAACTGTGCGTACCGGCTGCATGACATTCTGGGATACAAAGGCAAAGCATGAACAGCGGCGTCGAGCCCCATTTTCCCCTCCTGCAAGGCATACGGCCATTCGCTCGCTCACGCCTGGGCACAGACGTCGTGGCCGGCATCACACTGGCTGCACTGGGTATCCCCGAGCTAAAGTTTTGGTTGCGGAACTACCGCACACACTGGTTAACACGACAAGTCCCGAGAGCGTCCCTCTCGGGGCTTGTCGTTTTATGCTGAAATTGCAGGGGTCTCAATCGCGCTGTGGCTCATTTTTTTTCTGGCTCTGATGTTGCCGCCGCTGTTGCGGGGGGAGGGCTTACGTACAGTAGAAGATTTCGTCCGATGGCTTCGGCGGACTTGGGGCTGTAGCCAAGGATTCCCCAGGTGCTTGTTCCCAGGAAGCCGCTGCAGACGTCCCAAGGGGAGAAAACGATCGGGGTTCGATTGCCTACGATGACGCCTTGGAGGGAGGGCGTGGTGATACGCCGCTGTGTTTTGAAGGCTACGTATTTGCGGGCGTCGATTTCGTTAATTTTCGTTCCGCCGCCAGCTCCATTCGCGGGTCCCATGTAAATCGGATGATCCGGCGGCAAGAGCGACAGTTCCCCATCCGGATAGACCTTTTTGATCAGAGCCTTGCACGATTCTGCGAACTCCACATTGCCGCCTGCGGCATCGGCGAAGAGTATTCCGCCGGCGTTGAGATAGGTCTTGAGAGCGGCGGCATCCTCGTCGGTGAACGTCATCGTTCCCGTTCCGGTGAGGTGTGCCAGAGGATACTTTTTAACATCGAGATCTGCAAATTTGACTTTTTCCACTTTCAAATCGATCTGCAAGCTTGCCTTGGCGACCTTGGCCATTCTTGCCCAGGCTCCCGGCTCCGGATCGGCGTTGCCGGCATAATCCACTCGTGCCAGCGACAACGACCGCGTCTCGCCGCCTTTGACGACCTCCACCGCCAACGGTTGGAGCTTGCTCCGCAAACTAGCCTTGCCGCTGGCGTAGTAATAGAGTGCCCGGCCGAGTTCGAAGCTGTAAGGGCTTGCGAACTTCCGCATTTGCCAGTCCGCGCCGATATCCGTCGGCGAATGAATCCACAGCTCTCTGGCTCCGTTGCTCATCCCCAGTAGCGGCGGGATGTTTTTGATCTCCGTCCCGGAACCCTTGTAAAAAAAGTCTTTGTCGAACAATTCGTGGTCCTTGGGCAACTGCCGCATTTCGTACTTGTTGTTCACCAGTTCTGTGGCGTATTTTTTCATGGCGGTCGTGAACGCCTGCTTCCCACCGTCTGCAGTCGAGAAGATGATTCCGCCAGCATTGACAAACGTTCGCAGCTTCTCCATGTCCTCCGCGGAGAATTTCGGATCCACTGATCCTGTGATCAACAGGATCGGCGCGTCCATCCACTCTTCCGGCTTCACCTGCAGATTCACGATCTGCCAATTGATGGGCCTTTCCACCTGCTTGCTCATCCAGCGTGTGACATAGGCATTATCCCGCGGCCGGGCATTCCACGGGCCGTTGTACTGCAATTTATTGAACAACACTGGGTTTCGTCCGCGAGCCAGGAAGAGCATTGCATAGGCGGTGGAGACGGTCGTGGAGGCTACGCCGTGGCGATTTTGGCCGATTGAACCGTCCGGTCGTTGTTGTCGGATGACGTTTGCGGCACCTTCCGTGTACCAGTTGACTTTTCCGAAGAATTTCAGGCCGCTGGCGAGTCCCACGCGTTCCACGCCGTACATATAGTACATGTCGTCGTTGGGCTTGAAGTTTTTGTCGATCCAGGCAAGTCCAGCGTCGATGTTTTTGTCGGGCTTGGGTGTCAGTCGTAGTTCGGTGTCGACGAATTCCTGGGAGATGAAGAGGCTGGCGAGTCCGGCGGCGGTCATCGACGGGGTCGAGTTTCCGGCTCCATTCGTGCTGTACGGCCAACCGCCGTCCTCCCTTTGCATCATCCGCCAAAAGCGATCCGTCACTTTCCAGTACTCGTCTGGCAATTCGGTGCCCCAGTCCGTCAGCGCCCATGCCCCCAGCGCTCCGTACTGTCCGTTGGACAAATCCCCGATCGGCCTGAAATCCTTCTTCTTTTCATCGACGATCTTCTGGACTCCATCCTTGGCTTTTTCGATACGCTCATTAAGGTCTTCCATGGTGATCGTGATGTTTTTTTTGTTGTCCTTTGGATCCGGGAACTTCAAGTTGCCGGTCCTTTTGCGATTTTCCAGATCGGTCAGCGTCTTCTGGGCAGCCGCGATTCGCGACTCATGGGTGTCGGGCTGGGGCAGCGACTGGATGTAGTCTTCGAGCGCCTTGAGTTCCGCCGCCACGGCTCTCGGGTTCGCTTTGCCACGGGCACGGATGTCCGCGATCAGTTTCTGCACCACCGGAGTCCAGCCCATGAAGTAGTTGTTGCTCTGCTGTTTCATCAGGCCGTCGAGCTTTTGCTTCGACGCGTTATCTTTTTTCGAGTAGTAGGCCGCCCACAATTCAGGGATCGCATCCGTTCGCCGTTGTCCCGGATAGGTGTATCCGCCGTCCCCTCCCATCTCCGCCATCAGATAATACTTTACCGATTCCAGAGCCGCCTGCGGACCCTCCTCCGGCTTTTGGCCCTTAATGTTCGGCAGCAGCGTCAGGGCACTGGCCTCCAGACCCGCTACGTACGTTGCGCCCACCATGTTTTTTTGCAGCCATTCCACTGACGGCTGCATTTCTTTGCTCCGCCAAAGCAATTTGGAGTTGTAGACCGGGTCGTCCTGCAAGCTGTCTCCCGCGTGCAGCAGGGCATAGACCACCAGTGCTGTTTCTCCGCCTTTTTCCTGATCCCAGGACTGCTTCCACTCTTCGATCTCCCAAGTGGCGTCCGCCTTCCGCTGTTTGAGGAGGAAATCCGCCCCTTTTCGCATGGCTGTGACTACCTGTTCGTCGGTCACATCCGCAGCCATTGCTGTTCTCTCTCTCCCCCCAGTCATTGTCGCTGCAACTAAAAGACCCGCCACCGCTGCCGCTTTTGTCACGCGCACCACATCCACCATGCACCACCTCGTTTAACAAAAAGAACCTGCCACAGCATGGAATTTTAACTTCCGAAGCGTCAATTCGCCAATCTCTTGCCCTCAAATGGGGCAACAACACAGAAACCTTTCACCCCAATTGCATTCTCCTGTATCCTCTTATACAATGCTTGGCTCGATTAAGGAGCCCTATCATGCCTTATGAATGCTTTTATACCGGTCGTCGGACCAGGATTGGCCGCCAATGCACTTACCGTGGCAAGGCGAAGTATCTTGGTGGCGTGGGTATCAAGATCACCGGGCGCAGCGCTCGCAAGTTCAAACCCAACCTCCAGAAAGTCCGCGTCCTCATTGACGGCAAACCTCAACGTATCTTGGTTTCCGCGAAGGCTATCCGCTCAGGGTTGGTTACCAAACGGCTTAAACGTTCTCAAACCTACAAGCACACCCAAGCTGAAACCGCTTAGGTTCGCGACGCCACAAGCGTTTTCGGCGCTCTGTTGCAAGAGTGTGTGGCTGAGCGGCATGTAAGCATAAGCATGCCGACGTAGAGCCTATCCGAATAACTTCTTTTATTTGACCGCAATCTTACGATTGCGGCTCTGATTTTTTGGGATGATTCAGGAGAGGTTTGGTATGCCTATTTCGATGGAAGCGTTGACGGGGTTTGCGAATTCGCGGCGTTGGGAGGGGCGGTGGATCTGGCTGACGGGGTGCGATCCGCGGAAAGAGAATACCTATGCGCTGTTTCGCCGGGAGTTTTCGGTTGGGGAAACCAAAGAGGTGAGGGTGTTTATATCGGCGGATACGAAGTATCGGTTATATGTGAATGGGAAGTTTATTGGGCAGGGGCCGCCGCTGTCGATGCCGTTTTTTCAGTATTACAACGAACATGATCTGAGCGGGGTGCTGCGGCAAGGGGAGAATTGTATTGGGGTGATTGTGTATCATTCGGGGATCCAGCCACAGGCTCGCGGAGGGGTGCTTGCGGAAGTGGTGGGGGCGGATGGGAAAGCGATCGTGGCAACGGATGCGTCCTGGCGAGGGATGATCTGCAGGGCTTGGCAAGAAAAGACATTCCATTTCCGCATGAACGTGACCGCCCCGTTCCAGGAGCATTTTGATTCGCGGGCGTTTCCGGATGGGTTTGCGGAAGTTGGGTTTGATGGAGAGGCGGCGAAGTTTCGGGAGGTGGAGGTGGTGGGAGGTCGTCCGCCGACGGCTTTGCCATGGAGCAGGTTGGTGCCGCGGGATATTGCGTATTTGAAGGAAGAGCCGATGCTGGCGGTGGGGGTGGAGGTTGGCGAGTCGTTGGGGTTGAATAATCGTATGCGGCCGGAGGATTTGGCGACGACGCTGTCGCAGCCGATGGTGGCGACGAAGCGGACGAAAGTGGAAGGGGCGGAGAAATTGGTGACGGGGGAAGGGTGTGCGGTAGTGCAGTGTTCGACGGAGCATTTGGAGGATATGGGTACTGATGGGATTTATGAGCCGAGCGTGCTGCTGGATTTTGGGAAGGTGGTGACGGGGTATTTGGAGTTGGAATTGGAAGTGCCAGGCGAAGCGGAGGTGGAAATCGGATATGCGGAACGATTGATTGATGGACATTTCAATATTGCGATTGAAGGGCAATTTGCGGATCGGTATGTGATGAAGGGGGGACGGCAGAGGTTTGTGCCGTTTAATTGGCGGGCGTTTCGGTATGTGAAGTTGAAGTTTCGGAATGCTTTTGAGCCTGTGAAGGTGCATGGGGTGCGGGTGCTTATCAGCAGGTATCCGTTTGAGAATCGTGGAGGATTTGCCGGTAGCGATGCGATGCTGAACAAAATTTTTGAGATTTCGCGGTATACGCTGCGGCTCTGCTCGAATGAGGCACTGATGGATACGCCGTGGCGGGAGGCGGCGCAGTGGCTTGGGGATGTGGCGGCGGTGACGCAACCGGCGATCCACGCGTGCTTCGGCGATGCGGCGCTCACGGGGAAGTTCCTCAGGCAGGCGGCGATGAATCAGTATCAGACGGGGCTCCTGTCCAATACATCGAACATCTCGAAGGGCGGGATGGATTGGATGATTCCGGATTACTCGCTGTGGTGGATCATCGGGCTGTGGGAACAGTATATGTACACGGGTCAGCGGAGATGGGTGGAGGCGTTTTATCCGCAGGTGCTGCGGATTTTGCAGGGGCATCTGTGTCATGTGAATGAGCGGGGGCTGGTGGAGGATATGCCGTTCTGGGTGTTCGTGGACTGGGCGGATGTCGATAAGCGTGGGGAATGTGCGGCGTATAACGCGATTTTCTACGGGACGCTGGCGGTAGTCGAGCAGATGGCGGAACTGAAAGGAGATAAGAGCACGCTGGAAACGGTGCGAACCGTGCGAGAAGCGATCAAGGCGAATTTCATGGAACGGCTTTTCGATGCGAAACGCGGACTTGTCGCGGATGCACGCATCGGCGAGGAACTCTCGAGCAAGACGTCGGAGCAGGGGAATATGGCGGCGATCCGATTCGGACTGGTCGATGAGGCGGTCGCGAAGCAGATTGTGTCGCGGGTGTTTGAGGGATCGCCGCGTAAAGATGTGACTGAGGCGCAGCCGTTTTTCATGGTGGTTGTGTTGCAGGCGTTGCAGCGGGTCGGGCGGATGGATTTGGCGATCAGGCTGATGAAGGATCGCTGGGGGAAACGGATGGTGGATCGCGGGGCGACGTCGGTGTTCGAGGAGTGGAGCATCAATGGGTCGCGACGGTCGGGGAAGTTTGAGCCGTTCATGAGGACGCAGTCGCATGCGTGGTCGGCGTGTCCGGCGGAGTTTTTGATTCGTCATTTGATGGGGTTGGAGATTGTGGGGGCGGGGTGTGAGCGAATTCGGCTGGCGCCGGCGTGGTTGGGGTTTGATTATGAGGCGGCGTTTCCAACGCCCAAGGGAATCGTGCGGGTGATTTGTAAACAAGGGAAGGTGGAGACGCAGGCGCCGGAGGGGGTGGTGGTCGAACCTTAAGCTGGTAGAATCCTCGTAAGCGTATCACAACAGGAGGTCTGTCATGCGAGTCGTTGGGCTTGGTATCGTGGTATTGTCAGGTACGGTGATGGCCAGCGTCGGTACAATTGCAAATGCTTTTGGCCGTTACCAGGGTGATGGATTACTCGTATATGGCTCGATACTCGTCGGCATAGCGACGCTGCTGATCATCATCGATCACTTTCGTAGTATTCTCGAATCCGGCACAAAATCTCGTGCGGAGTCTGATTCGTCTGGGAATCGTACAGCTGACGTGTAGGTGTGGTTCGCGACGCCGCAAGCGGATTTGGGGGCCTGTTACAAGAGCGGTGCCAAACCGCCGCGCTACCGCGGGGAGCTCCGGTGTGAACTCCGATTCACTATTGACTGTGGTGGAATCAGCCGATATAAAGGATTGCATGATGACCTTGAGCCTTCAACTTAGCGTGCTTATTAACCTTCGGAGCGAGTGCTCGTAGGGTCGTCTGGTTATTGTGTGTGATAAAGACCCCGCGAGTGAGACTCGCGGGGTTTTTTGTTTTTTAGGAAAGATTAGACATTCGAAAGAGGAACTTGCCATGAATGAGATGCCGATACGGATATTTGATACGACGTTGCGGGATGGGGAGCAGTCGCCGGGGGCGTCGCTGAATTTGAAGGAGAAGTTGGAGATTGCGCGGGCGCTCGAGCAGTTGGGCGTGGATGTGATTGAGGCGGGGTTTCCGATCACCAGCGATGGGGATTTCCAGGCGGTCTCGGCGATTGCGTCGGAGATTACGGGATCGACGGTGGCGGGGTTGGCGCGGTGTACGGAGAAAGATGTGCGGCGGGCGGGGGAGGCGGTGAAGCATGCGAAAATGGGGCGGATCCATGTGTTTTGCGCGACTTCGAAGATACATCGGGAATTTAAGTTGAAGAAAGCGAAGGAGGAGATTATTCGGATGACGCGGGAGAATGTGGGGTTAGCGAGGGAGTATGTGGGGGATGTGGAATTTTCGCCGGAGGATGCGTCGCGGACGGAGTTGGATTATCTCGCGGAAGTGGTGCAGGCGGCGATTGAGGCGGGGGCGACGGTGATTAATTGTCCGGATACGGTGGGGTTCGCTACGCCGCAGGAGCATAGGGAAATGTTTCAGTATCTGGTGAAGCATGTGCGAGGGGGGGGGGGAGCGGAGAAGGTGATTTTTTCGGCACATTGTCACAATGATCTGGGACTGGCGACGGCGAATTCGCTCGCGGCAATCCAGGGCGGAGCGCGGCAGGTGGAGTGCACCATCAACGGCATCGGCGAACGGGCGGGAAATGCGTCGCTGGAAGAAATAGTCATGGCGCTCAAGACGCGGCATGATGTATTTGCGTATACCACACGGATCAATACGAAGAAATTGGTGCCCGTGAGCCGACTGGTCAGTTCGCTCACCGGGTTGCATGTACAGCGGAATAAGGCGATTGTTGGGGAAAATGCCTTTGCGCATGAGTCGGGGATTCATCAGGATGGGATGCTCAAGAACAAGAGCACCTACGAGATTATGACGCCGGCGGATGTGGGATGGGCGCAGTCGCGGAATGTGCTGGGGAAGCACTCGGGGCGGCATGCGTTCAAGACACGAATGGAGGAACTCGGTTATCAACTGGCAGATGAAGAATTGAACAAGGCGTTCGAGAAGTTCAAGACGCTCTGCGATAAAAAGAAAGAGATTTACGATGAGGATCTGGAGGCGATCGTTGAGGATCAGTTCGAGCATGCGGAGCAACTCTTCAAGGTTAAGAGCCTGCATGTGACGGCGGCCACCGGGGGGAATGCGGCGGCGAGCGCGACGGTGACGCTGATGGATGCGACGGGGACGGAGTCGTCGGATACGGCGGCGGGCGATGGGCCGGTGGATGCGATGTTCGAGGCGATTCAGCAGATCACGCATATCCGGGCGACGCTGCAGCATTATGAGGTGCGGTCGGTTACCAGCGGTAAGGACGCGCAGGGCGAAGCGACGGTGGAACTGCTGCACACGGACCGTAAGTACCGGGGACGCGGTGTGAGTACGGATATTCTTGAGGCGTCGGCGAAGGCGTACCTGGCGGCGATTAATCGGATTCGGACGATGTACCAGGGAGAGAAGCCAGAAGCCGGAAGCCAGAAGCCGGAAGGGCCGTGAGGGATCACCTGGAGTTGACGCTTTAGCGTGCTTCGTGGAGGAACACGCTGAAGCGTGAACTCCGAGGTTATGGGTGTAGTGGTTTGTGTTGGACGCCGGGGGCTTGTTGTTGATGGATGGAATTTTGGTATTGGGTGGAGTCGAGCAGGGCAAGGCCGATGAAGAGGGCGACGAAAATCAGGCAGCCGATGAAGACGATGGCGTTGAACGGCTTGTCCCAGAACAGGTGCATGAAGAAGAGGAGGACTAAGGAGGCTTTGAGGACGGCGATGGTCAGGGCGATGAAGAGATTGAACCTGCCGAAATTGAATTCGGAAGCGGTGACAGTCAGAACGGTCAGGATGACTAGAGCGAAGAAGACGCGGAGGAGGATTTTGAAGGGGACGATATGAGCGATTGGGGAGGGCATGATAGAACTCCGCGTTACGTGTTTCCGATGAGATAGAGGAGAGGGAAAAGGAAAATCCAGATGAGGTCGACGATGTGCCAGTAGAGGGCGGTGAAGTCGATGGGGGCGAAGTATTGGGGGGAGAAGTCGCCGCGGGTGGTGCGGAGGAGGAGCCAGGTGATGAGGGAGATGCCGACGAGGACGTGGATGGCGTGGAGGCCGGTCATGAGGAAGTAGATGCCGAAGAAGATGTGGGTGTTGTTGGGTTCGGGTTCGAGGGAGGGAGTGGGGGCTAGCCATGACATGCTAAAGCGTGAACTCCGGTCGTTGTCGACCCAGGCGGGATTCAGGCCGGCGGGGCCGATGGGGGCGCGGAAGGTTTCGGTGGGAGGAATCAGAGCCGCGACCGTCAGGGAGCGACCGTGCGGCAATGTGGAAGCGGCGCCCCCCTCCCATGTCGCTCCCTTACGGTCGCGGCTCTGATCGTCCAATGCTTCGGCTTCGGCGGGGGGTAATTCTCGTGGGTTGTAGCGAGGGCCGGGGAGGAGGTGTTCCTGCCATTTGTTTTTGTATTCGATGTATTTGACGGACAGGAAAGCGCTGCCGCAGAGGATGGTGATGGCGAGCAAGGTGGTGCAGAGATTTTTTTGGTTGAGCTGTGCGGCGCGGACGGACCAGGCCATGGTGAAGGAGGAGGAGATGAGGATGAGGGTGTTAAGGGCGCCGAGCCATTTGTTGAGGTATTGGTGTGCGAATGCAAAGATATCGGGGTGGTTGGAGCGATAGACGGCGTAGGCGCAGAACAGGCCGGAGAAGAGGAGGATTTCGGTGGTGAGGAAGAGCCAGATGCCGAGCTTGCCGGAGTCGAATTGCTGCTGCGGCGAGTTGAAATGAGAGGCGAGGTGGGGTTGGGTGGTGGACATTATTGGCATCCGTAAGTGAAGAAGCCAGAAGCCAGTAGCCAGAAGGTTTCAAGTTTGTGACTTCTGGCTTCTGGCTTCTGGCTCCTGGCTTCTTCTGTAGCCTTCCTGGTCGGAGATCCAGACGAGGTTGGCGTGGTCGTAGGGGTCGCCGACGAGGGGCGGAGTGCTGAAGTTGTCGTGCGGGGGCGGAGAGGGGCAGGACCATTCGAGAGTGGCGGCGCCCCAAGGATTGGGAGGGGATTGTCTGCCACGGAAGAGTGAGTGGATGAGGACGGCGGCGGCGAGGATGAAGCCGAGGAGTTGGATGCCGGCGCCGAGGGAGGAGAGGATGTGGTAGGGAGCGAATTCGGGGAGGTAGGTTGCGGAGCGTCGGGGCATGCCGTGGGAGCCGAGGAGGAATTGGGGGAGGAAGGTGGTGTTGAAGCCGAGGAAGATCAGGGCACAGGCGAGGCGGGCGGGGTTTTCGTTGTAGAGTTTGCCGGTCATTTTGGGCCACCAGTAATGGAGGCCGGAGAGGAAGCCCATGAGAGTTCCGCCGAACATGACGAAGTGGAAGTGGGCGACGACGAAGTAAGTGTCGTGGACGTGGACGTTGAGGGAGAGTGAGCCGAGGTAGATGCCGGAGAGGCCGCCGAGGGTGAAGAGGAAGAGGAAAGCGAGGGCGTAGCACATGGGGGTTTTGAGGGAGATGGAGCCTTTGTACATGGTGGCGAGCCAGTTCCAGACTTTGATGGCGGAGGGGATGGCGACGCACATGGTGAGGAAGGAGAAGATGGTGGAGAGGAGTGTGGATTGGCCGTTGGGGAACATGTGGTGTCCCCAGACGAGGAAGCCGATGATGGCGATGGCGAGGGAGGAGATGGCGACGAAGTGATAGCCGAAGATAGGTTTGCGTGAGAATGTGGGGATGACTTCGGACATGATGCCCATGGCGGGGAGGATCATGATGTAGACGGCGGGGTGGGAGTAGAACCAGAAGAAGTGTTGGAAGAGGATGGGATCGCCGCCGAAACGGGGGGAGAAGATGCCGACGTGGAGGGTACGTTCCATGATGAGAAGGAGGAGTGTGATGCCGAGGATGGGGGTGGCGAGGATTTGGATGACGGCGGTGGCGTAGAGAGACCAGAGGAAGAGAGGCATGCGGAACCAGGTCATGCCATTGGGGGGGGAGGGGCGGAGTTTGTGGATGGTGACGATGAAGTTCATGCCGGTGAGGATGGAGGAGAAGCCGAGGATGAAGATGCCGAAGACCATGAGTGAGACGGCGTCCCGTGAGCCGATGTCGGGGTCGGAAGAGTAGGGAGTGTAGAAGGTCCAGCCGGTGTCGACGGCGCCGAGAATGATCGAGAGGATGACGATCAGAGCGCCAGAGACGTAGAGGTAATAGGAGAAGAGATTGAGGCGGGGGAAGGCGACGTCGCGGGCGCCCAGCATGAGCGGCAGGACGAAATTGCCAAGAGCGCCCGGAACGCCGGGGATCAGCACGAGGAAAATCATGATCGCGCCGTGAAGTGTAAACATCTGATTGTAATGATCGTAATCCTTGGCGACGGTAAAGATGGCGCCGTTGGGGGAGAGGAGCTGCGTGCGGACGATCATGGCGAAGAGGCCGCCGAGGGAGAAGGCGGCGAGGGTTGAGACGAGGTACATGATGCCGATGCGTTTGTGGTCGAGGGTGAGGAGCCAGGAGCGGATGCCGCGGGGGTGGGTGAGGTAGTTGGCGGTGGTCATTGGGGCCTCATTTGTAGAAAAGACAAGGTGACAGGGTGACAGGGAGCACCTTGTCACCTTGTCACCCCTTCACCTTGTCCCCCCTTTCCCTTCGCGGCGAGAGATTCGGGGTGATAGGGGTGTTTGGCGTCGGCGTTGAAGAGGTCGGGATTTTTTTCTGGGGTGAATTCGGGGGTGTAGGGGAGAGAGCCGACGCTTTTGATGTAGGCGAGCAGGGCGTGGAATTTTTCATCGTTGAGCGTGTTGCCGCTGAACTGAGGTTGCGGGGGCATCGAGTTTGGGAAGCCGGCGACGATTTTTGCGCCTGGGTCGAGGACGGATTCACGTATGTAGGCTTCCCATTTTTTATCGGAGTCGGAGGGTGAGAGGGTGTAGCCGAGGACGTTGGAGTAGGAGAAGGTGACTTTGCTTTTCCAGAGACCTTTCCAGGTGGGGCCGATGCTGCCGGGGGCGCCGGTGACGTTGTGGCAGGAGATGCAGCTCTGGTTGAAAAAACGCTGGCCAACCTTGACGTAGGGGATCCACTTTCCGGTGGCGGCGTCTTTGAAGGGGTTTGCGAGCTCGATCATTTTTCGGTCGTAGTCTTCTTTGTTAAGGACGTAGACATGTGTAATCATTTTGGAGTGGCCCTGGCCGCAGTATTGGGTGCAGAAGAGGTTGAAGCCGCCGGGGTTTTGGGCGTTGATGAAGGGGGGGGAGAGTTGTTCGGGGATGAACCAGATTTGGGTAGTGCGGCCGAAGATGGCGTTACGCTGGGTGCGGAAGGCGGGGATGTAGACGCCGTGGAGGACGTCGCTGGAGGTGATGTTGAGGAGGGTGGGGATACCTTTTTCCAGGTAGAGGTTTTTGTCCATCGAGCCGTTGGGATAGGTGAAATCGAAGGTCCACTTGGAAGCGACGACCTGGACGGGACGACAATCGGACTGGGGCGTGTCGTAGTTGATGAAGCCTTTGAAGCCGACGAAGAAGATGGCCATGACCAGGGCCAGCGGGATGCCGGTCCACATGACTTCCAAAGGGATGTTGCGGGTGATCACGGGGGTTTGTTCGTTTGGGCCGCGGCGGCGATACTTGATGATGAAGATACACATGACGACAACAACGATCATGAAAAAGAAAGCGGTGGAGCCCAGGACGAAGTTCCAGCCCCAGTCGAAGTCCCTGGCGAGATTGGACGAAGAAGGCGGAAGGAAGAATTTGTCCACCGGGGATTGCTGGGAGAGAAGATGGAGAGGGTTTGGCATGTGTAAAATTCATAAAATTCGTTCAATTCGTACAATTCGTGGAGGGGGGAGGCGGGGTGAAAGGGTGTTTGTTTTTTTTGAATTCGTTGTGCCAGAGGATGGAGAGCATGGTGATGACGAAGATGAGGGAGGCCAAGGCAGCGGCGACGCCGGTGTAGAACCAGGGGTTTTGCTCGTAGCGGCCGGTGAGGGGGTTGTAGTGCATGGCGCCGCAGGAGAGTCCGATGCCCAGGAGTCCGCTGCCGATGGTGCCGTTGGAGGCGAGGCGAAGGGCGTTGTGGAGTTGGTCGGGCTCGTACTGGACGTTGAGAATGGTTTGAGAGACGCGGCCGTCGGGTGTGCAGATGAAAATGCCGGCGGAGTGGAGGAACTTGTCGCCTTCGAATTGGCGGCGGAAGCCGAAGCCGACGGTGTCGGCGAGTTGCTTGATGTTCGCTTCGCCGCCGGTGAGATAGGTGAGGCCGGGCTGAGATTCGGGGAGAGGGACTTTGGCGAGATAGTTTTTGCGTTTGATGGCGGCGAGGGCGGGGGTATCGTCGGGATCGATTGAGACGATCAGGATGTCGTAATCCTTGCCGAGCTGGAGTTCGCGGGGGCCCTGGCGGACGGCGCCCATGAGGCTGTCCTGAGTCAGGCCACAGATGGAGGGGCATGAGAAGTAGACAAGTGTGAGAATGACGGGTCGCCCTTTTCCGCCGTGATGGAAGAAGGTGGAGAGCGGAGCGGTTTTGCCGGTGGAGTCGGTGAATTCGAGGTTGAGCGGGAGCGTGGCGCCGGACTTGTCGACGATGGCGGGATTGGGGACGATGGCGGGGCCAGCGTCGCCGGAGAGATCGGAGCGATACTGGGCGTATGCGTGGGAAGCTAGAAGCCAGAAGCCAGAAGCCAGAAGTGGGATACACGCTAAAGCGTGAACTCCGGTTGGATGGGATCTCATTTGCCTTCTCCTTGTGCGTAGCGTTTGACGGTGGCTGCGATGGCGTCGTCGATGGGAATGCGCCGGACATTGGGAATACGGGGATTGAGGCCGGCAGGATCGTAGAGGTCATTGTTGTACTGATTGAAGGCGGCGGTGAGGATGGGGTCGTGGCGCCATTTGGCGTCTCGCTCGGCACTGTCCATATTATAGAACCACACTTGCAGGAAAAGGATGATGAGTAGAAGACTGGCCGCGAAACCTGCGATGACGACGGCCAGCAGGGGGATATTGATGTCCTCAGTTTGCGTGTAGTCGCTGGAAGTAGTCATTACGATTTACTCCGTGCCCAGCGGCATGCAAGCATGCCGGCTAAATAGTAGTTACGCGTTTTCGTAAGCGAGCGATTCTTTGAGTCGCGGGTCCTGCGTGGGCACGAGCGGCTTGCCCTTGAGGGAGTACAGGGTGAAGCAGATGAACAGGCCGCCGATGCCGATGAAGCAGAGGGCAGTGATCAGGAGGTTCAGCGGTTCGAAGGGGAAGCGGATCTGGTGGTAGAAGGCGTTGAATTCGGGGCGAAGGGCGTGGACGTTGTGGCGATCAAGCAGGATGGGGAGAGAGTCGGTGAGCGGAGCGTGCGGGTTGGCGGGATTGACGGTGCGAGAGATATCGCGGCTCCATGCGTTGGGCATGACGAGGTAGAAGATGTCGAGGGCACAGGCCAAGAGCGACCAGATTGCCCAGAAGGCGATGACGGTGCTCTTGCGTTTGGCGCGGCGTGCAAGCAGGCCGAGGAAAGGGATCACAAAATGCACCGCTAACAGCAGCAGTGAGACGGATGCCCAGATGTCGATTTGTCGCGGGATGTAGAACTGCGTTTCCTCCGGGATGTTGGCGTACCAGATGAGCAGATACTGGGAGAAGGCGATGTAGGCCCAGAAGATGGTGTAGGCGAAGATCCATTTGGCGAGGTCGTGGTAGTGGTTTTGGTTGATGGCGGTGCTCAACACGCTACAGCGTGAACTCCGGATTTGGAGGATGAGGGCCAGGAGCGTGATGGCGGAGATGGCGGCGAGCATGGCGCCGGCGAAGAAGTAGACGCCGAAGATGGTGGAGAACCAGTGAGGGTTCAGGCTTTTGATCCAGTCGAAGGCAAAGCCGGTGAGAGCCAGGGCGGTAAGGATGATGAGAGGGAAGGAGAGGTGTTCGAGATGGGTGGTGATACGGGGGTCGCCGGTGATGTCCTGCTGGGTGGAACGGGCGTGGTAGTAGCGGGCGGTGAAGGCGAAGAGGAGGAAATAGGCGGCCAGGCGGAGGTAGAGGAAGGTGGGGTTGAGGTAGCCGGACTTGAGCGTGAGAGCGGTGTCGTTTTGGACGATGCCCGGCTCGAGCCATCCGAGCATCTTGTGATCGTTGATAAGGATGGGGATAAATAGAATGATCAGCAGGAAAATGTTTTGCGAAATGCCTTCGGCGAGGCGGCGAACGGTGACCGACCAGGCTGAACGTGTGGCGTACTCGATCAGGATGAAGAGAATCGAGCCGATCGTGATGGCAAGGAAAAAGCAGTAGGCGGTGAGGTAAGAGTGCAGCAGATGGTTGTAGATTTCTGCGTTTGTGGCGCCTAGCCAGAGAGCGGCGATCAGTGCGACAATGCCAACCAGCAGCGACGGAATGCCCAAGCGTGTGGCTACCGGGCCGATGAGGGGGAGTGAATTTTCGATTTTCGATTTTCGATTTTCGATTTTTTAGCTCCGTGACTTCGTGATGGTTTTTTCGTGCGCCTTCGTGTGCTTAGTGGCTTCGTGGTCGGGTTGCGGGCGAGATGTCTGCGTTTTGGGATTTTTGCAGGGCGCGGACGTAAGAGATGATCGACCAACGATCGAGGATGGAAATTTGTTTGTCGTACGGGGGCATGGTGCGGATGCCGTGGGTGATGGTGTTGAAGAGGTGGCCGTCGGTGCGGGTGAGGATTTTCGGCTCGTTGAGATTTTGCGGTTGGACCCATGCGGAGGCGGCGGTGGGATCGTTGGTGGGCGGAGCGTCTTGCAGGGATTTAGCGCGGATGGCGACCGGGCCGTCGCCGTAGCCGGACTGGCCGTGGCATGGAAAACAGTAGATATCAAAGCGATCCTGGCCGCGGCGGATGAACTCGGGCGTCACGGGTATCTGTAACGGAATCGTTTTGACGTAGAAAGTTGTATCTTTGGCGATCGCGGCATCGTCGGTCGGCGGCTTGATCGCGTTGAACTGATCGTCGGTCATGGCGGCGGGGCGCACGCGGCCGAGCATGATGTTGGCGTGGGTCGTGGGATCGGTCAGCGAGAGTGGTTTGCCGATCACGCGGGGATTGATCGGATCGTTGAGAGTCTCCGGTTGCAGGGTGATATCTTCACGAGCGAGAACGCCGTCGATTTGCGGGCGCATTGCGCGGCCGTCGGCGAACATGGGCGAGGGCGACTGCGCGTTCTTCCTGGCCTGCTGGTCCATGTCCAACACGGGATGAACGGCGCCCTTTTTACTGCGGATGGCGCGTGAGCGTGCTACCAGAGCGAAGGGCAACAGAGCCACAAGAACGACGACTATGAGGATGCCACAGCCGAGCTTGGACATATATCAGTCTTTCACCTCTTCAATGGCGGCCGGATGCGTGGAGATAAGGAGTTCCCTCGAAACATGAATATCGAATTTGGGATCGGAGACTTCCAGGAGAATAAAAAATTTGTCATCGGTCACCTGTCGGAAGCGAGCGACTTTGAACAGGGGATGATAGAGCCGCGGCAGACAGGAAAGCGCCCATGCGCCGAAAAAACTTGCCAGCGACGCGAAGAGTATCGTGAGTTCAAAGATGACGGGGATATTCGACGGCAGCGACCAGTGCGGCTTGCCGGAGATAATCAGCGGATAGCCTGAAAGAACATACAGGGAAGCGGACTCCGTGTGCGGACTGTTGACGTACCATTGCAGGAAGCATGCCGCCGCGGCGCCGAGGACGCCGCCGCCCAGCACGAGCCACGGAAGGATCGTTTTCTTGAGGCCCATCGCCTGGTCGAGGCCGTGCACAGGGAACGGCGTGAGGCAGTCCCATCGCCTGAAACCCGCGTCGCGAATAACCTCCGCGGCACGCAGAATGTCGCGTGGCGAGTCGTATTGGGCGAGGTAGCCGTAGAGGCGAGGTTTGTTCATGGTTCTGTCGCTCCCTTACGGTCGCGGCTCTGATAGTCATGTGCTTGCGGGAGGATCGATTTGACTTCGGCCATCGCGATCATCGGCAGATAGCGGCAGAACAGCAGAAACAGCGTAAAAAACAGCCCGAAAGAGCCCATGAGCGTGAGCACTTCGACATAACTTGGCATGTACCAATGCCAGGAGGAGGGGAGGAAGTCGCGGGAGAGGCTTGTGACGATGATGACGAAGCGTTCGAGCCACATGCCGATGTTGATGAGGACCGCGATGATCATCAGTGCCCACGGATTTTGGCGCATCCATTTGAACCAGAGGCACTGCGGAACGATGACGTTGCAGCTGAGCATGATCCAGCCGGCCCACCACATGTCGCCGAACATGCGGTTGAGGAAATGGAAGCGGTCGAACGGGCTCGCGGAATAATAGGCGACGAAAAATTCCATCAGGTAGGCGTAGGCGACCATCAGGGACATGACGAGGATGATTTTGGCCATGTTGTCGAGGTGGCGCATGGTGATGAAATCTTTAAGGCCGAAGAGAGAGCGGGCGGGGACGGCGAGGGTGATTACCATCGCAAAGCCTGAGAAAATGGCCCCGGCGACGAAGTAGGGCGGGAAGATGGTGGAGTGCCAGCCGGGGACCTGTGCGACGGCGAAATCGAAAGAGACGACGCTGTGCACGGAGAGCACCAGCGGCGTGGCAAGGGCGGCGAGCAGGAGATATGATTTTTCGTAGATATGCCAATGGCGATAGGAGCCGCGCCAGCCGAGCGAGAGGATGCCGTAGAGGAGGAACCGCCATTTGGTGGTGGCTCGATCGCGGAACGACGCCAGATCGGGCACCATGCCCATGTACCAGAATAAGATGGAGACGGTGGCGTATGTCGATACGGCGAAGAAGTCCCAGAGCAGCGGCGAGAAGAAGTTCGGCCAGAGTCCCATCTGGTTGGGGAGGGGGAAGAGCCAATAGACGAACCAGACGCGTCCGACGTGGATGCCGGGGAACATGCCGGCGCATACGACGGAGAAGATGGTCATTGCTTCGGCGAAGCGGTTGATGCCGGTGCGCCATTTTTGACGGAAGAGGAAGAGGATCGCGGAGATCAGTGTGCCGGCGTGCGCGATGCCGACCCAGAAGACGAAGTTGGTGATATCGAAGGCCCACATGTTGGGGCGATTCATACCCCAGACGCCGACGCCGGTGAAGAAGAGATAGGCGATCATGGTGCCGAGGATGGCGAGGAAGGTGATTGCGATGGCGAAGGCGATGTACCAGGCGCGAGGGGGGCGGGGGGATTCGGCGATGTGGCAGATTTTTTCGGTGATGGCGCGGATGGAGGCGGAATCGCCGGTGACGAGCGTAGCGCGGAAACGCGGATCGGTCAGGGTGTTGTCAATTTCAGTGGCGGTCATCAAAATCCTGTTTCATCAAGTCGTTAAATCGTCAAGTCGTCAAGTCGATGGGAGAGTCTGCCAGTTTTTCTGTCACCCCTTCACCTTGTCACCCTGTCACCTTGTCATTTCAGCGGGGTTGCGGATTTTGGCGAGGTAGCGGGTGCGGGGTTTGGTGTTGAGTTCGGGGTCGAGCAAGGCGTAGCTCTGGGCGAGGGAGCAGAGTTTGGCGACCTTGGAATTTTTGTCGTGCAGGTCGCCGAAGACAATCGCGCCGGTCGGGCAGGCCTGCTGGCAGGCGGTGACGACGGTGCCGTCGGGCCAGATTGATGGTTCGCCAGAATGACGGGTTTTGGCGCGGATGGCGATGCGAGCGGCTTCGATGCGTTGGATGCAATAGGTGCATTTTTCCATCACGCCACGGGAACGGACGGTGACTTGTGGATTTTTAGACATTTTGACAAGTTCGTTGATGTCTTCGCGAAGGATGTTGGGGACGTAGAGGTTTTGGAGGGTGCCGAAGTTGTAGTCGAAGAAGTTGAAGCGTCGGACCTTGTAGGGGCAGTTGTTGGAGCAGTAGCGTGTGCCGACGCAGCGGTTGTAGGCCATCATGTTGAGGCCTTCGCGGCTGTGCGTGCTGGCAAGCACCGGGCAGACCTCCTCACACGGGGCGTTTTCGCAGTGCATGCAGAGGAGCGGCTGGTGCAGCGCCTGCGGCGCGCTGGTTTCGTCAACGTTACCGTTGGCGTCCTTCGGCCATTTGAAGTAGCGGTCGATGCGTAGCCAGTGCATTTCGCGGCCGCGGTAGACCGTTTCCTTGCCGACGATGGGGATGTTGTTTTCGCTCTGGCATGCGACCACGCAGGCGGAGCAGCCGGTGCAGGCGGTCAGGTCGATGGCCAGGCCCCACTTGTGATTGAGATAGTCGCCGTTGTTGTCTTTCGCGTCGTAATCGTGCTCGTTCCACATGGAGAGGCTGATGGTCTTACGCGTTTCGAGTGCCGGATGCTGCTGGTACTGGGCGAGGGTGCCTTCGATGATCAGGTCGGACACGATGGCGTGCATGCGGTCCCGGCCGACCTTGTCGATGACGTGGTGATCCTGCACGCAGGCAAGGCGATTGACCTTGTCGCCATATTTTTGTACGTCGATGTAGATGATGCCGTGGTTTTGTGCGTCGGCGGTGGAGGTGAGGGCGTAGGCGTTGGCGCCAACGTTGTTGGCGATGGCGCCGAGCGTTTTGCGGCCGTAGCCGACGGCGAGGCCGAAGGTGGCGTTCGGATAGCCGGGCATGATGAAGATTGTGGCATCGATGTTTTCCATCAGAGCCGCGACCGTCTGGGAGCGATCGTGCGATAATGCGTCAGGAGAGTGGGTCGCTCCCTTACGGTCGCGGCTCTGATAGTCATGTGTACGGCGGATGCGGACGACGTCGTCGCTTTGCAGGCCGAGCTTGGCGGCGGTCTGCGGTGAGACCAGTAGCGGATTGTCCCAGCAGACGCGAGTCATGGGGTCGGGCAGTTCCATGAGCCAGCCGTTGTTGGTGAAACGGCCGTCGTAGGCGGAGCCGGTGATTAGCGTCAGTTGGAATGCGTCATGACACGCTGAAGCGTGAACTCCTGTGGCGTCATGGCGAGCTAAAGCGTGAACTCCGGGGAGGGATTCGGGTTTACGGGCGGAGTTTTCGACAATGCCGTTGGAGAGGGACTGCTTCCAGGACCATTCGGAATAGCGGCCTTTGAGGTAATCGTTTTTTGCGGTTTCGCGGACAATTTCCAGGCCGCGGCGTTCTTTGCCGGCGAGCAGGGAGAGGATTTCGATCGTACTTTTTCCGCCGAAGATTGGTTCGATCAGCGGCTGGGCGATTGAGACCGTTCCGTCGAACGTGCGGACATCGCTCCATGCTTCCAGGTAGTGGGCCATGGGAATGTGCCACCCCCCCCCTCTCATGCAGGCTTGAGCGGTTTCGTCTTCGTACAGGCCGGCGTGAATGGAGGCTTTGGCTTTACTCAGGATGTTGGCGAGGTCCAAGTCGGCGGGGGCGGTGAGCACCGGGTTGGCGCCGAGAATGAGCACGACGTCGGCGGTTTGGGCGGCTTTGGCGAAAGCGATGAGTTGCTCGCTGTGCGGCGTCCAGGTCTTTTCATCACGCGGGTCCTCGGGATCGGCGTAATAATCGACGGGAGCGTTGATGGCGAAATTGATCGCGGCGATAGCGGCGTGGATCTCCGGGGCTAAACGCTGACCGACGACGAAGACCGCCTTGCCGGGATGGGCGGCGATGTCCTGCATCAGCGTTCGGCTAAATGCAGCCATGTCTTCGGGGGGAGTCGGCACGCTCAAGCGCGAACTCCGGTTATCAGTATCGCTGGAAAGTGATGCGAGGATCGCTTTGACGATCGGAGCGATGAACGACGGTTGGACTGCGTGGCGGTGATCGGCCATTGAACCAGTGGTAGTGAAGCCGCTCTCCAGCACGTAGAGGCGGTTCATGGTCGCATGACTGGCATTCGCGGAATCGTGCAGTTTCCGGCCCGCGGCGAAATCGCGGGCGTACTTCGTGGACATCGGATCGCCGTTGAACAGGTCGGCGTCGATCGAAACGATCACCTCGGCTTTGTCGAGTTGCGGGACTGCGCGCAGTGGACGGCCGAAGACCTGCTGGGCGCCGGCGCGTTGGTTGTCGTTGCTGATGGCTTCGTACTCGAACCACTTGGCTTGCGGGAGCAGTTTGCGAGTCGCGGCGACGGAGGGCGAACGGGAGGCTTCCGTAAGAATCACCAGGCCGGAGCCGTCGGGATGGATGGTCGATTTGGCGAATGCGGCGAAGTCGGCCCAGGATTTTTCGATTCGTTCCCGGCCTTCGTTTCGCGGTCCCGTGACGTCCCGGCGCAACACCGGTGAGCGGGAGCGGTCGGGGTCGTAAAGGCCGAGGATTGATGCTTGCAGGTACATATCTGATGCCCCCCCCCCTTGCGAAAGCGGGTGCGTTGGGTTGCCATCGATTTTGATCGGGCGGCCGTCCATGGAGACGGCGAGCGCGCCGATGCCGATGCCGCCGATTTCCGTTGCGGTGGCGTAGGAGACGGGGACGCCATCCATGCGGCTGGGCGGACGATGCGCGTAAGGAGCAAGCTCTTCCGCGGGCCAGCGGCGGCAGGATGTCAGACCGGCCAGAGCGATCGAGGCGCCCATGATTTTCAGGAATGTGCGGCGGGATTCGTTGCCGCCGCCACCGCCGTCATCCCCGCAAAGCCCCGCATTGCCATGCGGGGCTCCTTCGAAATCTGTTTTGTCGTTCATCGATGGCATGTCACACAGTCCGTGTTGGGATTTACGTGATATTGCTCTTTAAGCTTTTTGCCAAGCTCAGCGCGAGCTTGAGGGATGGTCATGTCGGCATAAGTGCCGGAGATAACGTCCGGCTGCCACTCGAGGTTGGTCACCTGGTCAAGTGGGCGCAGTTTGCTTTCGGGCTCGCGGTGGCACTGCAGACACCATGCCATGTTCAGCGGCTGCGTCTGGAAGACATTGTCCATGCGGTTGATGTTGCCGTGACATTCGACGCAGGAGACCGAGGCGTTGACGTGGGCGGCGTGGTTGAAGTAGACGTAATCGGGCAACATGTGAACGCGATTCCAGGGGATGGGTTTACCGGCCAGCGCGGGGTCGCCGGTGCCGTAGGAATCGCGGAGTGCCTGGAGTTTGTCGGAGTTGGGCCGAATCGCCTTGTGGCAGTTCATGCAGGTCTCCGTCGGCGGAACGGCAGCGAAACCGGCATGCTCCACCGTGTTATGGCAGTAGCGGCAATCCATGCCGAGCTCACCGACGTGCTGGGCGTGACTGTACGCGATCGGCTGCTTCGGCTGGTAATTCGAGTTGAGCGTCACGGGGTCCAAAGCATAGCCGATGAACGCGGCGGCATAGAACGGCAAGATCAACAGGCAAACGACAAGCCCCATAACGGCCTTGTTGGACCACCTTGGAAAAACAAACAAGGGTTTGGCATCCATGTTCGTGATATCCGCCGTTGAAGGATGAAGCCCCTGCACGAAGCCCACTGGCTGATGGTAAGGCAAAAAAACCACAGGTCAAACGAGCGACACAAGGTTTTTGCCCACCCACTTCCTTTTTGTCAAAAACGGTGCGAACATCAAACGCACCACAGCGTAGCCATACATAGCGGAGACGACACTCTGGCACCTGGTGGAGAAGTGCGATGAATTGGATTGGATGGCAGCATCGGTGGCAGATCGTGGGGCTTTGTGTCGCGGCGATAGCGGCCTTCCACCTGGCCTACGCGACAGAGAGTCTCGGTTGGTTCGCAGCGATTTACCTATTCTGTCTGTTTCGTCTGGTCTGGGTCCAAACTGGGCCGCCTGAAGGGGCGAGGTGGGTGGCATTCCGAGCGTTTCGGTCATTTGAACATTCGGATTTGATTCGTCATTCGTCATTCGAATTTCTTCCAATTTCTTCCCTCAAAAACGGGCAACCCAATCATTATTGCTCCTTTCCCCTTGACCCGCCGAGTGCAAACGGAGATATTCTACAAAATATCCCGGCGTCGCTTCCTGCATGCCGGTGATGATGGCTTTCATTTGGTTTCGGAGGTTTTTCATGGCCGTGGTGCATGCCCGTAGTACCCCTCCCTATGCGACGATTATTTTTGTGTTCCTCTGGGTGATCGCCACCGGTGTGGCGATCTGGCTGGCGGTGCAGCGAGGCGATGATGCCAAGAAGCTCGCCGCCGCGGACGCCAAGGTCGCCGCTGCCAGCAAAGACGTGAAAGATGCTGGGGTCGTTGTGGACCGGCTGAAGAACACGATGCTTGCGGAGCCGGGCAAGTCGGCCGACGACGTGATCGCTGAATCAACCAAGGTTCTCCAGGAAACCGGGCAAAGCACCCTGTCCCTGGTTTCGGCGGTCCGCGATATGGCCACCCGGGCGAAGAAAAGCGATGAGATCGCAGCGCAACTGAAGGACCAGAATGCGGATCTGGAGCGTCAGGTGGGTGTGGCGATCAAGGATAAAGATGCTGCTGTGACCGCCGGGACCGCCTCGCTCAATCAGGAAAAGGCCGCCGCCGCCGCCGCTCGCGATGAGAGCGCCAAGATACGCGCGGACTACGAAACGCAGCTTACCGACGCCCAGGCCAAGCACACCAAGGACAGCGAAGAGCGAGAGGCTACCCACCGGCGTGATGTCCTCCAGATCGACCAGCTCACGCAGGATGTCGCCAAGCTTAACAGCATCATCCAGCAGAAAAACGAGCAGATCGCTCTGATGCGTCATAAGGGCGATATGACCCTGGCCGGTATCGAAGCTGCTGGCACGATTATCCGTGCGCGTCCCGGCTCGAACGAATGCTACATCAATCTTGGGCGTAAGGACCGCGTTGTGCCGGGACTTACTTTCTCTGTGCATGATCCTCGCATCGGCGTGAAATTGCCGATCGAAACGGATATGAGTAAGCCCAACGCCGACACCGAGGGCGGCGGGAAGGCGTCCATTGAGGTCATGCAGGTCGGGGAATCCGAGTCGCTCTGCCGCATCACGTTCACTCGCCGCGGACAGCATATCGACCAGGGCGACCTCATCGCCAACCTGTTCTACCAGCAGAATAAAAACAAGAAGTTCCACTTCGTTATCTTCGGCGACTTCGATCTTGATGGCGATGGTATTCCCACCACTGCCGAACGCGATCGTCTGGTCCGCCTGATTACCTCATGGGGCGGCGTTGTCGATGAAACTATTACGCCGGATACGGATTATCTGGTGCTGGGGACCCGTCCGGCCGCTCCTGCCACCAAGGCCGTCGCGGACAAGGCAGCCCCGGAGGCCGGCGGCGTCGTCGATCAGCAGTCCCTCAACCAGAAAATCTATGACGACCTCTTCGTCGAAGCCAAGCGCGCCAGCGTCCCCATCCTCAATGCCAACCGCTTCCTCACTTTCATCGGCTACTACAACAATACCGTGGCGACGAAGTAACCGTCTTCCTTTCCCCGAAACCCACGAAGCCCGCGTCCAATCGATGCGGGCTTTTTGATGCGCGGAATGAAGAGGCATGAATGACGAAATTCGAATGACGATTGACGAATCAAATCCGAAGGCTCGAATGACCGAATGACGAAACGGGACCGCCCGAAGGGGCGAAGGAGGATAGCATTCCGAACGTTTTTGACATTTGGATATTCGAACGTTTCGGTTTGATTTGTCATTCGAATTTCGAATTTCTTCAGATTACAATTCTTTTTTTGAAGTGAGTCCCATGAACCGTCTCAACCAAACTTTCGCCGTGGCCAAAGCGGCTGACCAAAAGCTTCTCTGCCCGTTTCTTACGGCAGGCTATCCGTCCCTCGAGATTACACCTGATTTGCTACTGGCCGCTCAGGTTACCGGTGCTGGCGTGATTGAATTGGGTATTCCGTTTTCTGATCCCGTTGCGGATGGGCCGGTTATTCAGGAATCTTTTAGCCGGGCGCTTGCTGCCGGGCTTACGGTTGATAAGGCACTCGCGGCCGTCTCGATCGCACGCAAAAAGGGCGTGATTGTTCCCGTTGTCGCGATGGTTTCGTTTTCCATTATTTTTAAGCGTGGCACGGCGGAGTTCGCCAAGGCTTGCCACGATCATGGGATCGACGCGATTATTCTCCCGGACGTTCCGCTGGAAGAAGCGTCCGCTATCGTTGAAATCATCGCTCATGCAGGGCTTCGCTCCTGTCTTCTGGTGGCGCCATCCTCTTCCGCCAAACGGCGGGAAGAGATCGCCAGGCTCTGCGATGGATTCGTCTACTACCTCTCTGTCGCCGGTATCACCGGCGAGCGGAATGCCCTTCCGCCGGACCTTGCCGCCAATATCGCCGCTCTTCGAAAAGTCACGCCGTCGCCTATCTGCGTGGGCTTCGGCATCTCGACGGCGGAACAAGTCCGTGAAGTGACTCGGCAGGCAGACGCGGATGGCGCTATTGTTGGCAGTGCTCTCGTCCGCCGACTCACGCAAACTTTCAATGATTCCGCCGACAAGCAACTCGCGGCGGCGGCCAGCTTCATCGCGGAATTGGCGAAAGGGCTCGAGAAATAGCCTTGCGAGGAATCGCAAGGCTGGGGTGTGGCCCTCTTTTGTGGCAAATGGAGTCCCGCATTTGTCAGCCCCGGCTCTGCCGGGGGCTGACTTCATTTGCCACAAAAGATGGCCACACCCCAAGGCCGCGGACGCCAGAGATTCTCTTGAAACGTATGTGTGAGACGCGAAGGAGGCGTTAAGCTTTTGCGTTGCCACGCAAGGCTATTCGCTATGCTCACCAAGGTTTGTTCAAACCTTCTGGCTACTGGCTTCTTTCAAGCAGGTCGAGTTTGCCGGTGCTGGGGTGCATGAGGAGGCCGTGGACTTGGATGGAGTTGGGGAGAAGGGGATGGTTGCGGATCATGTGGACGGAGGCGTGAACGCCGTCGGCTGGGGAGGCGAAGCCGGTGAGCCAGGATTGAAGGTCGATGCCGGCGTGCTGGAGGGTGCTGAAGATGGCGGGGTCGATGCCGGCGGATTTGGCTTTGGTGATGATTTCGGCGTGTCCCATGCCGGTCATGCCGCAGTCGTGGTGGCCGACAACGTAGATTTCCTGGACGCCAAGGGAGTAGATGGCGACGAGGATGGAGCGCATGACGGAGCCGAAGGGGGCGGCGACGACAGCGCCGGCGATCTTGATGTACTTGGCGTCGCCGTTCTTGAGGTTCATGGCCCTGGGGAGAAGCTCGGTCAGACGTGTGTCCATGCATGTAATGATGACAATCTTTTTATCGGGGTAACGGGTGGTGACGAAAGGCTCGTAAGCACGGGAGGCAACGAAGTTCTTGTTGAAAGCGAGAATGTCGTCGAGTCGAGTCATGGGGGGGATTGTACTGAAGGGAGGGAGAGAGACCAAGGGTGAAGGAAGAAAGTCCGCAATCAGAGCCGCAATCGTAAGATTGCGGCTCGTGGAATCGCGAAGTCCTAACCGCAATCTTACGATTGCGGCTCTGATGGTTTTGTTTGACGGGAATCGATGGCGGCGAGGTATTTTTTGACGGTTGTGGGGAGGCCGAATTCGAGGGCGTCGGCGATCAGGGCGTGGCCGATGGAGACTTCGGCAAGGGTGGGGATGTGCTGGAGCAAGAGGGGGAGGTTGTGAAGGTTGAGGTCGTGACCGGCGTTGAGGGCGAGGCCGAGGGCGTGAGCGTGCTGGGCAGCGGTGATGTATTGGGTGAGGGAGGCTTCGAGGGCGGAGCCGCCCTGGTCGAAGGCGCGGGCGTAGGGTTCGGTGTAGAGCTCGATGCGGTCGGCGCCGAGTTGTTTGGCGATTTCAAATTGAGAGGCGGGGGCGTCAAGGGGGGAGGCGTCCATGAAGAGGCTGACGCGGCAGCCGAGGTGTTTCATTTCGACGATTAAGGGGGCGAGTTGTTTGCAGGTGTCGGGGGTCAGAGACCAGCCGTGGTCGGAGGTGAATTGCTCGGTGGAATCGGGAACGAGCGTGCATTGCGTCGGCCCACTCCCTCCTATGTTGCGGATGTGCGGCATGTAGTCGAGGAAGGGATTGCCTTCGATGTTGAATTCGGCGTGCGGATAGTGTTTGAGAAGTGCGGCGAGGTCGGTGACGTCGTCGGGACGGATGTGGCGGTGGTCTGGGCGGGGATGGACCGTGATGCCGTGGGCGCCGGCGTCGAGTGCGAGCTTGGCGCAGTGCAGAACGGAGGGGATGTTGAGAGGACGCGTGTTGCGGAGAGTGGCAACCTTGTTGACGTTGACGGACAGTTGGGTCATGGACGGATTGCTCTTTACGAACGTTAATCAACCACAGGACACAGAGACGCCCAAAGGCGATGTGAGGATTTTACATCCGTTTGATCCTGGGCTGCCACCCCGCAAAGCGGGGTCGCTACTTTTGTTTATTGTGTAGGATCTTTTACCGCGGCGGAAGCGTTTATCTTGATGTTCAGGATGATTGTGAAGGTGGGTTGTACTGGTGTCGGTTCAGGCGGTTTCTCGTCGCGTGTTTTTGCAGGGTGCGGTGGCGGTTGGGGCGGCGATGATGCTGCCGCGTGGGGTGTTTGCCGCGGGGGTGTTGACGGCGTGTGATCATTTTGCGTTGATGTCGGATGTACATGTGTCTGGCGGGATGGCGGGCGGGATGGCGAAGCGGCTGTCGGTAGCGGTGGAGCAGGTGCTGGCGTTGCCGGAGCGGCCGCGGGGGGTTTTGATTGCGGGGGATTGTGCGTATTTGAGCGGGAAGGTAAGCGATTATGGGGAATATGTTCGGCGGATTCGGCCGTTGGTGGAGGCGGGGATACCGTTGCATATGACCATGGGTAATCACGATCAACGGGAACGATTCTGGGAAGTGCTGCCCGGCGAGCGGGCTGTCGCGAACGCTAAGCTGCGGCGGCAGTCGATGGTCGTCGAGGGGCAGAACGCGAATTGGCTGCTGCTCGATTCGCTGAATAAAACGAATGCCAACGCGGGGGAGTTGGGCAAGGACCAGTTGGAATGGCTGGCGGCGGAGCTGGATGCCCGGGCTGGCAAACCTGCGGTTGTGATGCTGCATCATGATCCGGTACGTAAGGGAGGGGGAGAAAGGGGGTCGTTGATGGATAGCGGTGCATTGATGGCGATTGTTCGGCCTCGGCGGCAGGTGAAGGCGCTTTTTTGGGGACATACGCATGTGTGGGATGTGTCGCGGGATGTATCGGGCATTCAGTTGGTGAATTTGCCGGCTACGGGATACAGGCTCTGGGGACGATCGTTTCTGGGGTGGGTGGACTGCCAGGTGTATGCAGGCAATGCTGCTTTGCGTGTGCATACGCTGGATGCCGGGCGACAGGAAGACGGATGGACTTATCAACTCAGATGGCGTGCGTGAACAAAATCGGAGTTCACGCTTCAGCGTGTCATGGGAGGAGGGAGGCTTCGCCTTCGTGCTGGATGTGCCAGTTTTTCATGTGGTCCATGACGAACGGGAGATCTTTGTCGACGTCGATCGTTGACGGCTTGCCGGGAATGCAGCGGCGGATGCTCTCGGATTGCAGAACGTTGGGCTCGATCTCAACACGCAGCAGGTTCTGGAAATTGCGGCCCATGACGTTGTCCAGACGCGGGAGGTCGTAGCGGTGTGGAGTCGCATCCGGGCAGAATGGCAGGTTGGGAACGAGCCAAGGGATAATCGGTTGGCCATACCAACCGATCTCGATGTGGCGTTTGAGCGGTTTGCCCCCCCCCATCCCCCCGCTCCACCAGCGGCCTTTGATCGCCTCGACCGCCTGCATCGTCTGAGATGGCGTTACGGCGCCCAGTTCGTGCAACCCAGTGTTGATCGCGTCGGTCACGGCATCGTTCCAATCGCGAGAATCCCGCAGGGCATGATCGGCTACGAGCACCGCGCCAAAGCCATGCGAGGCGGTATCGTCCCAGGTGAATGCTGAGGGAAATTCGGAAAGGAACGGCGTCGACTGGTAGCCGAACCAGGTCAGCAGTTCGTGCCAGGACATCATCAACACGGCCATGCGCTGGCCGATGCGGATGGAGAGCTCCCTTGCGAGAACTTGTTTTTCGTCGGGCGAAAGGGACTGCCAAAATTCAGGATAATTCAGATGCAGAATGTACACGCTGGGCTCGAGCGATTTTATTCGCAGGGCACTCCAATTGTTGAGCAACGCCATTTCGACGCGGACTTGTACGTATTTGCTTGTGTCGATTGTTTTGCGAACATGTGCCATGTCGAGGAATCCGCCTCGGCAGGTGTACAGGATGCCTCGCTCGGTTTCATCTCCCAGGTTGCTGTAAGAGTGATGTCCGAGGTTGTTGGGATCGGCTACTTCGAAGCCGGAGAAGAGACCGGGCCAGGGGAGGCTGCCCATGCGGGGTCGAGGTGTTTGGTTGAACTGGCCGAAGTCGAGGCTGCCGGGGGGGGTGGGCTGATATTCGCCGGGGATGTGCATGGAGATGCCGCTGCGGCAGCCGCACAGGAGCAGTAGCATGAGAAGCATCCATAGCCTTGCGTGGGAACGTAAGGCGGCGGATGCCAGAGACCCCCTTGGAACGTATGTGTGGGACGCACAGGAGACGTTAAGCCTTGCGTTGCCACGCAAGGCTATTGGGCGGGGATTTTTGGCGAGCATCGGGCACCTCTTTACCAGTGGACGAGTTCTTGTTCGAGCAATTGCGGTCTGCCGTGGTCGTCGTATAACGGCTGGAAGTGGCTGTATCGCGGGACGGCCCAGCAGTCGAGGCTTTTGTGGTGGTGATAGTTGTAACGAGGATCGTCCCACGCCACGCTGTACTCGATGCCGGGGTCGGTGTTGAACCATTGGCGATCGAAGAGCGTGTTGAATTGGCCGTTGAGTTGCGGGGCGTTGCGGATGAAGATGTTGTTTTCCATGTTAATGCCAGCGAGGTTTTTGCGGGTCCAGTTGGCGGAGCCTAGGGAGAGGAGGTATTTGCCGGTGTTGGGGTTGGTGATGGTGATGGCCTTGGCGTGGTTCTGCTCGCCGTGCGTGGCGTACCAGCGGATTTCGAGGCGGGCGTTTTCTTCGGCGGCGCGTTGCAGCAGGTAAGCGGCAACCTGCGCGTTGGGCGTGGCGTCCTTGGAATAATTGATGCCGACGCGATTGGGGTCGAGCAGAATCCGGATCGGCTGCTTCGTGCGGCGGGCAGCGTCGAGAATCGCGCTCACCACCGGCACACGTGAAAGATAAAACATCTGTATACGCACCTGATCGTCCGCTTCGACTTCGCTGAGCCAACGCATGAGGATCGGTTCGATCGCTTCCTCGGTGGCGACGCAGGCTTGAGCGTTGACGGCACCACGAAGACACGAAGGAGACGAAGACGCACGAAATGGTGATAAGAAATCATTTTCGTGCGTCTTCGTCTCCTTCGTGTCTTCGTGGTGAATTGGCTCGACGCGCCAGGCGGAGTCGGGCAAGGGGGGTAACTGGCGCTGCAAATAGTGATCGCGGCGGTCGGCGGATGTGTGTGTTGCCAGACTTGCATAATCGCGACCCAGTGACAGGGAATGGCTGACATCTTCGCGCAACTGAAGATACATATAACAAGCGAGCGGGCCGGTGACGCTGATGGCGTGATTTTCGTGGAGCAGGGAGGGATTGTGCGGATTCCAGGAGGTGGTGAGGGCTTCGTAGATGCCGCGACGTTTGACGACCAGGGCTTTGCGATGATTGGCCTTGAACAGAGCGGCGTTGGCGATGGCACTGACGGTGACCATGTCCTTGTCCAGGATCAGACCCGGGATGGGGGTGCGGCCGACGAGGTTCCACGGGAGGGCCAGTAAGCCGTCGGAGGCGAGATCGGCTTGGCGACCGGCGCGGTGGAGGCCTTCCCAGATGCCCAGACGCTGCGCCGGGCGGGTCTCCAGCAGGTCGGAGTAGAAGACGTCCACACCCGCTTTTCTCAGGCGATCCACCACGGCGGAATGACGATGGCCCCAACCTTTGTGAAACAGGTCCAGGATCAATACGATCGTCAGTGACGGGCGGTCGGCCTTTTTGGCGATCAAGAGGTCGGCCAATTCGTCGGAGTAGTCGCTCCACCCCCCCACCGGTTCGTCGGCGTAAAGGTTGTCGAACAGGAAAAAACTCGCGACGATCAGTTCGTCGGCGCCCCAGATCATTTGACGGACTTTCTCGTTGATTGGCAGGTGGGCGATCCGCTGCTGGCGGAGCGTGTCCCAGCCGCAGTAGTTTGCGAGCAGTTCGACACGCTGGCCGTCGAGGTCGTACCAGGGCGAGCGGGCGTTGAGCCGCTGCGGAGGCGTTGGGCGGTCCAGCAAGAACGGGATGTCGGGGCCGGTGTCCCAGATCATGCAGCCGGAAAGCGCCGCTAAGAGGACGATTAACGCCAATCGAGCGATCATGTTCCTTCACCCGTCCACGGCCATTCTGTGCCAAACCACCGCATTGCCATGCGGTGCTCCGGGAAGAGCAAATCACGGTCCGCAGATCGTACGAAAATAGAGAAAGCGACATCGTTTTGGAGATAATTGCTAAGCCTCGGCAACAAAGTCCCAATTGAGGCGTTTGAGTGTAAGATTCCATTCATTATTGATTCTTTCAAGGAGATTTCTGGTGCGTATGGGAAAGAAACTGGCGGCTGTGTTGTGTGCTCTGTCGATTACCGCGTCGGCGTCGTTTGTTTCGGCGGCAGACTCGGCTTCCGCGACAAGCGTTCCCACCTTTCATTGCCTGAGCCTCTACTGGTCGCCGGAAGGCGGGGCGAAGGAAAAGCAGGTGCTGGTGAAATTTCGTGAGGCGGGCGCGCAGAAGTGGCGCGAAGGGCTGCCGATGCGATACAATCCGATCAATACGAATGCGAACAAGGTAAGCGGCCGACTCTTGCCGCCAAACATCACGAACGATTACCGCGGCAGCATCGTCAACCTCAAACCCAACACCGCCTACGAAGTCGCCTTGACGCTGGAAGGCACGAACATCACGACGTCCCTCAAGGCGACCACCTGGAACGAAAACTTCCCCATCGCTTCCACGGTCAAATGCCCCAGCGGCACAACGACCCTTGAGGTCAAGAAGTCCGGCTCGCCGAAAGGCTACGTTCTCTATGACGGCACCGGCAGCACCATCGATACCAACAATCAGTCCGACATGGGCATCAACGTCAACGCGGAATACGTGATCCTCCGCGGCTTTACCATCAAGAACGTCAAGACCAACGGCGTCAACATCGAAAAGGGCCACCATATTGTCGTTGAAAATTGCGACATTTCGAAATGGGGCAGCGAAGATCCCAAGACGCCCGGCAAGGGCTTCGGCATCGAAATGAACGCCGGCGTTTACTCCAAGGACCGCGGACTCCACGCCCTGGTCGTCCAACGCTGCAAGATCCACCACCCCACCTGGAACACCAACTACTGGTCCGAAATGCACAACACCTGGCATCCGGACGGCCCGCAGACCATCGTCATGTGGGAACCGGAAGGAAACAACGTCATCCGCTACAACGAGTGCTGGGGCGAGGATACGCACAAATATAACGATGTGATGGGCGGGTCGTTCAACGCCTCTTACCGCGGCTGGCCGGGGTGCGATTCCGATATTTACTGCAACTACATCGCTAATTGTGCCGACGACGGGATTGAAATCGAAGGCGGCGGGCAGAATGTGCGATGTTTCAACAACTATATCGAGCACACGATGATGATGATCGCGAATGCGGCGACGTCCGTCGGGCCGCTTTATATCTGGCAGAATGTCACCGGGCCCTCCTTCACTCCGTCCGGCGGCAGCGGCGGCCAATGGAAGAACGTCCACGGCAACTTCATGAAAATGGGCTTCGCCGACAGCGATAGCTGGATGACCGGACACATGTACGTGTTTAACAATACGATTTTCCAAGGCCCCAACAACACCGCCTCCGACGGCCCCGGCGGCGACTCCCGCATCATCAAACACTGCGTCACCCGCAACAACATCTTCCACGCACGACCCGATGACACAAACTCCATCTCCACCGAGAAAAAGAAGAGCACCGACAACGACTTCGATCACGACCTGATTTCCCACCGCGTCCCGCCCGACTCCGAAAAGAACGGGATCAAAGGTTTGCCCAAGTACGCCGCCGGCGCCGGCTTCAACTTCGAGACCAAGACTGGCAACTTCCAGCTCGCCCCAGACAGCCCCGGCTATCGCAAAGCAACGGTGATCCCCAACTTCTGCGAACCGATCAACGGCAATCCGCGTGACGTTGGCGCTCATCAGTCCGGCACGCCGCCGATGGTCTATGGCGTGAAGGCCAACTTCGTGCCGCCGGATGTGAAGTAGAATGGATGTGGTTCCTCCTCTCCACAATGTCCACCCAGGCCCAGGGACTGCAGTCCCTGGGCTTCTTGGGTTGTGTGTGATTTTTTAATGTGAGTGACCATGATCAGGAAAGTATTAACTGCCGCGTTGTTCGCTTCCGCAATTGTCGCAATGGCCGCTTGTTCGGCGCCGCATGCTGCGGTCGTCGAACCTGAGGTCACGTCGAAGATTCCAGCGACAACGGTTTCGACTTTTCATTGTCTGAGCCTGTACTGGTCGCCGGAGAGCGGGGCTACGAACAAGCAGGTGCTGGTGAAGTTCCGCGAAGCGGGCGAGAAGAAGTGGCGTGAAGGCTTGCCGATGCGGTACAACCCCATCGTCAATACCAGTTGGAATTGGCAAAAGTTCGGTTGCCAGAAGTTACCGATCAACATGACCGCTTACCGCGGCAGCATCGTCAACCTCAAACCTGGCACCGCTTACGAGATCGCCTTGAAACTGGAAGGCACCGATGTCAGCACGGTCCTCAAGGCCAGCACTTGGAGCGAAAATTTCCCCATCGCCGAAACGATCAAGTGCCCCAGCGGCAACACCACCCTTGAGATCACCAAGTCCGGTACGCCAGAAGGCTACATCCTCTATGACGGCACCGGCAGCACCATCGATACCAACAATCAAGTCGACAACGGCATCACTATCAACGCCAATTACGTCATCATTCGCGGTTTTACCATCAAGAATGTCAAAGCCAACGGCATCAACATCGACAAGGGACACCACCTTGTCATTGAGAATTGCGATGTCTCGCAGTGGGGCAGCGAAGACGTCAAGGGAACCGGTTATGGCGTGGATATGAACGCGGCTGTTTTCTGTCGGAAGGACCGCGACATGCATGCCGTGGTGATCCAGCGTAACAAGTTCCATCATCCCAATTGGAACACCAACAGTTGGGCCGAGGATCACACACCGGGGCAGGGGAACAAGCATCCGTGCGGTCCGCAGACCATCGTCTTCTGGGAACCGGAAGGTAACAACGTGATCCGGTACAACGAGTGCTGGTCGGATAAAGATCACTACTACAACGACACGATGGGCGGAGCCGAAAACGGCAGCTACCGCGGCTGGCCCGGACGCGACAGCGATATCTACTGCAATTACGTCGCCAATTGCTGGGACGACGGCATCGAGATCGAAGGCGGCGGCCAGAATATTCGTTGCTGGAACAATTATCTCGAAAATGTCATGTTGCCCATCGCCGACGCCGCAAATTCCATCGGACCGCTCTATGTATGGCAGAATGTCAGCGGACACTCTTACTCCAAGCCGGGCAGTTCGTACGGCATGACCCACGGCCCGTTCATGAAAATGGGCTTCGCATGCGACGAAAACTTCATGACCGGCCACGTCTACGTGTTCAACAACACTGTTTTCCAGGCGAAAGACGACGGTGCCGACGGCCTCGGCGGCTCGTCCAGAATCGTCAAACACACCGTCACTCGCAATAACATCTTCCAGTCGCGATCCAAGGACACGCATTCGATCTCCACAGAGCCGAGGAACACCGACAACGATTTCGACCATGATCTGATCTCCGGACGCGTTCCTCGAGGCGCCGAGCCCAACGGCATCAAGGGCACACCCAAATATGTCGAAGGCTCCGGCTTCAACTTCGAGACCAAGACCGGTAGTTTCCATCTCGCGCCGAATAGCCCCGGCTATCGCAAGGGGATCGTAATTCCGAACTTCATCGAATCGAACAACGGTAATCTGCCGGACATGGGGGCGCATCAGTCCGGTACGCCGCCGATGGTCTATGGCGTTAAGGCTAACTTCGTGCCGCCGGATGTGAAGTAGAATGGATGTGGTTCCCTCGTAGAACCGAGCCCAGGGATTGCGATCCTTGGGCTTTTTTGTTTTTGGGGGGCTGTGGCACTGCGACCAGCGCTATGATTGGCATGGCGAGGAGGTGCGCGATGGCGGATTCGAAACAAGAGAATCGTTCGGAACAACATCCAAAGCCGGATAAGGACTATCACACGAATATCAACGAGACGCTGCGGAAGATTGACTCGCCGCCGTCGGGGGCGGGGGAGAGGGAGGAGGAGGAAGGGGGGAGGGGGAAGAAGAAGAGGGGATGGGCGAAGGCGCGGCGGCAGGTGCCGGTGGATCTGATCGAAGAGGAAGGGATGGAGAGTTTTCCGGCGAGCGATCCGCCGGGGCATCTGAGGAGTCATACGCATCCCGAGAAACCTGAGCCGCGACGGCCGGGGGAGGAGGATGTGTGAGGGGTGATTGGGTAACAAGGAGACAAGGTGACAGGGTGACAAGGAGACAGGGGGGGCATTGCGCTTGATGAGGCGGCGGGGGCGCTTATACTCGCGGGAATGAGTAAAGCGATGCCGATCCGGGTGCTGGTGGTGGATGATGAGGTGAGTCATGCGGATGTGATGGCGGAGGCCATTGCGCGGATGCCGGGCGGCGGATACAGCGTCAAGCAGGCACATAACCTGGCGGATGCGAAACGGTTTTTGGGGGACGAGAACATGGGGGGAGGCGAGGGGTTTGATCTGGTGGTGACGGATTTGCGGATGGATTCGCTTCATGATGGGTTTGAGTTGTTGGAGTACGTTCGCAAAGCTCGGCCGCAAGTGGAAGTGATTGTCGTGACGGCACATGGAGATGTGAGTACGGCGGTGCAGGCGATGCGGAAGGGGGCGTACGATTTCATTCAGAAGCCGCTGGAACTGGAAGTGATTCGCACGCAGGTGCGGCGGGCGGGGGAAAAGATTCAGTTGATGCGGAAAAATGCGGAACTGGCTGGAGCGCTCGATGAGCGATTCGGCGTACGGGGGATCGTGGGACAGTCGGCGGGGATCAAACGCGTGCTGCAGTTGATCTCGCAGTTGGCGCCGACGGATATCAGCGTGTTGATCCTGGGCGAATCGGGGACGGGGAAGGAGTTGGTGGCGAGAGCGCTGCATCAGAACTCGCGGCGGAAAGAGAATCGGTTCGTGGCGCTGAATTGCGCTGGGCTGAATGAATCGACATTGGAAGATGAATTGTTTGGACATGTGCGCGGGGCGTTTACGGATGCGCGGGGGGATCGGATGGGGCGCTTTGAGTATGCGGAGGGGGGGACGTTGTTTTTGGATGAGATTGGGGATATGCCGCTCGCGATGCAGGCGAAACTGCTAAGGGTTTTGCAGGATCGGGAGATCACGCGGCTGGGGTCGAATGAGCCGATCAAGGTGGATGTGCGGTTCATCGCGGCGACGAATAAGGATCTGCTGCAGGCGGTACGGGAAAAAAGGTTCAGGGAGGATTTGTATTTTCGGATTAAGGGGGCGGTGATCGAGTTGCCGCCGCTGCGGGCGAGGCGGGAGGATATTCCGCTGTTGATCAATCATGTGCTGTCGCGCTGCGAGGAACGGCTAGGCAAGAAGGTGGAGGGGATGGATGCCGATGCGCGGAGTGCGCTGGTGGCGTACGAGTGGCCGGGGAATGTGCGGGAGTTGGAAAATACGATTGAGAACATGGTGGCGTTGGCGTCGGGGCCGCGGCTGACGGGGGCGGATGTGCCGACGAATATTGCGGGGAAGAGTGGGGGAGGGACGACGCAAACGGCGATTGTGGCGACGGGGAATGGTGGGGCTTCACCGGGAACGGCAATTACACTGGCGGGGATGAATCTGGCGGAGTTGGAACGCAAGGCGATCGAAGAAACGCTGGTGTCGGTAAACGGCAACCGCGAATATGCGGCGAAGATTCTGGGCATCGGCGAACGAACGCTGTATCGAAAGCTCAAGGATTACGGATACAAGGACGAATGACAAAATTCGAATGCCCCCCCCCAATGACGAATCAAATCCAAATAACGAATGATCAAATGACGAAAACGTTCAAAGATATAAATGTATATATAACTATAAAGCTGACGTGCGCCAGCTTTCGCCCCTGCCGGGGCGACGATATATTTGGGGGGCTGGTGACCCACGGCGGCGCGGCTGTTGCCGCTTGCCGTGGGCTAAAAGCTTTGGTCCCTACCGGGACCGAGGGTCGCCCAAGGGCGACCGCTAAAAGTGTGTCTGCTGGGGGCGAGCGGCATGCAAGCATGCCGACTAAATAGGAGGTTACATGGCGAAGTTGCGGATTGGGTTGGGATATGATTTGCATCGGACGGTGGCGGGGCGGGCGCTGGTGCTGGGGAATGTGGTGATTCCGCATGAGAAAGGGCTGGACGGGCATTCGGATGCGGATGTGGTGGTGCATGCATTGATCGATGCGATTACGGGGGCGGCGGGGCTGCCGGACGTGGGACAAATGTTTCCGAATACGGATCCGAAGTATAAGGGGATCGACTCGGCGGAACTTTTGAAGGGGACGATGGAGCGGTTTGCTGGGACGGGGTGGCGGATTGTGAATGTGGATGTTGTGGTGTTGGCGCAGAGGCCGAAGTTGCTGCCGTACAAATCGGCGATGGTGAAGCGGTTGGCGGAGTTGCTGAAGGTGGAAGAGGGGCAGGTGAATATCAAGGGGAAGACGGGGGAAGGCGTGGATGCGGTTGGGGAAGAACGGGCGATCGGGTGTCATTGCGTGGTGCTGCTGGAGCGAGATTAAATGAAACTCGAAATTCGAAGTTCGAAATTCGAAACAAATTCCAATGTTCAAATATTAAAAATTCAAAGCGTCTCTGTGGCCTCTGTGTCCTCTGTGGCTAATTTTTGCAGGTGGACGATACGTGAGGGGAATTCTTGCCAGGCTTCGCGGCTGATGGTTTTGGCGCGGCGATACCATGCGGTTCGGGAGATCAACAGCGGGATCAGGATGGTAAAGGCGATAAGTGGGACCATCACGCCGAGGCGGATCGGCCAGGGGGTGTAGGGGAGAACCATCAGGCAGGCGGTGACGAAGCAGATGAGGATGCATCCGAATCGGCAGCCTTGGAGGGTTCGCAGTGCGCCGGCGACGATGTGGGGTTGCGGTGTTGACATGAAGGTATTGTATACTAATCGCGTTCGAGAGTTGATGGTCGTAGCGGGACGGTTCGCGACGCCGCAAGCGTTTTCGGTGCCCTTTCGCGAGATCAACGTCGGTTCTTTCGGAACGTCGAGCGGCATGCAAGCATGCCGGCTAAATATGAGAAGTGTGCGAGTATGTTGATTCTTGGGATTGATCCAGGGCTGCGGGTGACGGGGTATGGGGTGGTGGCGGTTGAGCAGGGAAGGCCGCGGTTGGTGGAGGCGGGGGTTTTGCGGATGAAGGCGAAGGGGGATATCGCAGAGCGTGTGAGGGAGTTGTATGAGGGGATGGTGGGGCTGATGGCGGAAATA
>Ga0123357_10000312_pt1 | contig 46272 bp, 64 predicted proteins | sample TergutEmb28metaG_FD_89873 | JGI IMG/M metagenome (GOLD analysis project Ga0123357, IMG submission 89873) | Embiratermes neotenicus P4 segment gut microbial communities from Petit-Saut dam, French Guiana - Emb289 P4 | ecosystem: Host-associated > Arthropoda: Insects > Digestive system > Gut ...
AAATGTCCTGTAAAAGGATAGGCATCAGTCCCATTTACTACACCTCCGATAGGGGTGATATTTCCCCTGTTTATATCGGCAGTAACCAAAAAATAGGTGTTTGCCGTAAGATTGGCATTTCTGTTCGCCACCCAAGTTTGCAAAGTGTTTACGTCTGCGGCATTTGAAATCAGGTAAGGACTGCCCGAAGTACCGTTACCGCCTGAATATTGAGCATACGCTCTAAATGGTAATAATGCGCATAAAAGCGCCAAACATAAAACAAGACACGTCCGCCTTTGGCGGGAAAGTCCTCTTAAAGTTTTAGTTGAAACTCTCATAAAATGATATTATTATTTTAAGTAATTAATTTTAATCGACAGCAAAAATATAGTAAGAAAAAAGGAATGTTGTAAGAAATGATAATTCTTTACAACATTTTTTTGTATAATCAGGCACAAAAGCACAAAAGCACGAAAGGGCGAAGGCACGAAAGGGGTGAATTAATTGTCATTGCAAGGGCAGCGAAACAACCGAAGCAATCTCCCTTTTACGTCATTGCGAGGCGTTAGCCGAAGCAATCCATACTTTTTTCTGGATTGCTTCGCCGCTTGTAGCGGCTCGCAATGACGTGTGTTCGTGCCGCAATAGCGGCGTTGCAATGAAGATGCAGAGCATCTATGCGTTTGTAGGCGTATGCCAACGGCACACGCCTATAATGCACGGCTCATATACTCATATACGCGGCGCAACGTTGCAGCGTTTCTCCGACCGTGCGCTGTCGCACACGGTTACAAACGCCAAAGCGCGAAGCGCTTTATGTGGGGAACGATAAAAACGCGTTAGCATTTGTGCGTTTGTAGGCGTATGCCAACGGCACACGCCTATAATGCACGGCTCATTACGCATTTATAGTGCAGTTTAGAGGTCAAAAAATGGTAAAATAGTGCAGTTTGAATATTAAAAAATGGTAAAATAGTGCAGTTTGGAAAAATATTTGTACCTTTGCAATCGAAATAAAATGTTGTAAATATGGATATAAACAGTTATAAGCAGGCACTGTTAGACCAACAGAAAGAAAAAAATGAAATTTTGTTGGGAAATCTTACTGCAAGGCGAGAAGAGGTCTAACCTGACACTTATTACGCTAAACGAAAACAGAACATATACTGTTGATAATCAAACTATAAATATTGTTTCAATATTAAATTGGCTATAAATGCAGCGCCGCTATGCGGCATTTTCAATTCATAATTATTTCTTTTGCAAATTATTTCTAAATATGGAAGGTAAAATTCCTGTGGCTTTTTTGAAAGATTCGTAAAAAGTTTGGCGATTGTTGAAGCCCGATTCGTAAGCAATTCCCTCAAGCGAAAGTTTATCTCCATCAGATGACGACATTAGCCGTACCGCCTCTTTCACACGGTATTCATTTACATAAACATTGAAATGTTTGCCCGTAATGCTATTGATAATATGCGACAGTTGCGAACGGTTAATATCAAGTTTTTCAGCAACAAATTCCAACGAGACATCAGGATGAATGTACAGTTTTTCTGATTGAAAAAGTTGCTCCAATTTGTCAAACAATTCACGGTCATATTCAGAAACCGATATGTCGGCAGGTACTGTTTCTACTTCCGAATACTCAATATCTATGACATCGTCCGTCATAATTGGGGCGGTAAGTAAAAGCGGGGCAGTGAAATTTTGTTCAGCCCATTCCTGAATTCGTTGCACTAAAGCGCGGTAGGCGGCACGCTTTTTGAGGTACAGACGAACATAAATAAGACAGGCGGCAGCAATAAGCACAATAATTATTATGCTGAATATAAATTTAAAATGCTCTATTTTCACTTCCTGTTGAGCAAGGTCTTTTTGATTTTCATAATAAAATTGTTCGCCATTCAGAATATTTACTGCGCTAAATTCATTTTCTCTTTTGTCTATGGCTGCCAGCAAAGAATCAAGGTAATTTTGCGACAAACGCGCATTACTCACAGCAGCATAATATTTATTCAACAGGGCATAAAAATATTCGTATTCTATGTCTGATTCAAATGATAAAGCCAATTTGCGAATATTTTGAATGGTATCAATCATCATTTTCACTTGCGGCAGTTGCCCTAATTCAAGATAGCATTCTGCTATACCGATAGCAACGCCTGATGCGAAGCGATAATCTCTTTCAATCATTGCTTCGGGCAGGCACATTTTGAGCAAAGGAAGGGCTTTTTCGTAATGTCCCCGCGTAATCTGATTGTTGGCAATGCCGGTAATGGCGATTACATCATACATTGGGCGGAATTTTACCTGTTCCGGGCTGTCGTACATTGACCGAAAGTAGTAATCGGACGAATCCAATTTATTTATATTAGCATAATAAACAGCAAGCGTATTGCGGGCAATCAAATATTGGCGGTCTTTGAAATATTTTGCTTTATAATTTAACGCCATTTTCAAATATGGTATTGCCCGTTCATAATCGTGGTAACGGTAATAGACATCACCCAATGTTTGATATGCGGCGCCTTTTTCACTATATTGCCTGTCAGATACTTTTTGCAATTTTTCCTCAAGGACAGGAGCAATGCGAAATACTTGCGGCCAGAAATTCGGTAAACTAATAGAGCCATACAAGGCGTTCAATTCTTCTTGGATGTTTCCTTCTTTTGCCATTTTTTCCGCAAATTTTTTTGAGGCGTCTATTCTCAAATCAATATCTTTTTGCGTCTTTCTGGGCATAAATTCAATATTTCTGGATTCTATTATATCTTTCAAAGATTTACTATTATAACGTTTTGCCGCCTGTTTCATTTTTTCAAACTCGCTTTTCTGTTTTTCTATGGAAGCGTGCAGCAATATTTCAATAAAATAGAAATCTATTTCGTCTGCTATTTCAGAGGGTTTACGGGTAGCAATATGATAAAAAATAGAATCGGAATTAAATTTTATTACCTCACCATATTGTTCTGCAAATACGCTGTCGTTTGGATTTTCTTTAGTAAATTGGACAGGATAATGCATTCGGTCGGGGTAATGCCTAATCTTTAATCCTTCTGTCTGCGCCCAAAGATTGGTGCAAAAAACAGACATTATAATCATTGCAATAAATATGACAGAGAGTTGTTTCATTGTTGTTAAAATTGTGCAAAGTTAATGAATAATTGGGAATTGGATATTAGAGTTTAAATATTGTTAGAAATTGTACCTTTTTAATTTCATAATGGCAAATTCTTTGCGGCTGTTTTGTTTGATTTAAAATTTTTCGTAATCAAAAATAATCCAATTTATAAATTAATTTCGTAATTTTGCAAAAAGATTTTTAAAGTAAAAAATATTATGGCAATACAAGGGAAAAAATGTTCTTTTACCGAAGAAAAGAAGCAAGCAGATGACTTACTAAAATTAATTTTAAAAAAAACAGGTCTATCATATAATGAACTGATTGATTTGTCAAAACGTAGTTATATTGCCGCAAATTTAGATGTTATAACTCCTGCTGAAAGAAAACAGTTTTCTAAATTAGTATTGCAATGACGCAAAGATTATTTTACAATAATCATAATCAATCAATATACATTGATGCTAATGTATTGAGAAACTTTTTCACAGGACAATCTGCTGATGTAGAATGTTTAAAGTTTATTTTTTCAGTTAGAAGAAAAGAAAAACTGTTTACTTCAACTCTGGCTGCAATTCAAGCATTGTCGGGATTACAAAAATCAAACAATAAAAGAAAAGGTTTTACCCCAAAAGCAACTATTGAGGCGAGTAAATATATTTCTCAAAAATTTACGTTGATTGATTTTTCTGAAAATGATTTTTATCAAGGGGTTTTACTTGAAGGCGAAGATATAGAAGATAATGTACATTATTTTTTAAGCCAAAAGAAAAAATGTAATTTAATAATCACAAATGACATAAAGGGTTTTTCGACATTTTACAATATTGTTGTATTAAAACCCACACAATTATCATACCTGCGCAACTTAATAAAATAAGCGCCCTGTAAGGGATAAATTAATTGCAAAACCGCAAAACTTTGTAAAATCATAGAGTTTTGCGGTTTTGTTTTTTTATACTGCAAAAGTAATACTATTTTTTGAAACTTCATTGTTGCGTAATTAATTTACCCTTAATCAAAATAATCCAATTATAAAAATTTATTTTGTACTTTTGCAAAACGATTTAATATAAAAAAAATAATTATGGCAACTGTAACATTTTATTATGATGACAACAGTATATCGGCTCAGAAAACGCTTGATTTTCTTATGTCTTTGGGACTTTTTAAAAAACAGCCACCAAAAATTTCATCATTGGAACAATCCTTGAAAGATATTGAAGAGGGGCGTGTTTATCGTTTGGTTAATAGGAAAAAATGAAAAAGAGTGTATCCGAAATTTTAAAATCAATATCACAAATTGACAAATCTTTATACGATATTGATTTTACTAATACGTTCAAAAAACAATTAAATTTGTGTTTCAAACGCAATTTGGATTTATCTTTATTTGAAAAAGTTATTAGGATTTTAGCAACAAAAGGGAAGTTGCCTGAAAAATATTTACCTCATTATATAAAAGAATTTGATGTAATGGAATGCCACATAAAACCTGATTGGTTATTAATGTGGAAACAAAATGACAAAAAACTCACTTTGATTTTAACCAATACAGGCACACATTCGGATTTGTTTAGATAATTTTAAACCATATCGAAAAAACCGTTAATTTCATTCATAATTATTTCTTTTGCAAATTATTTCTAAATACGGAAGGTAAAATTCCTGTGGCTTTTTTGAAAGATTCGTAGAAAGTTTGGCGATTGTTGAAGCCCGATTCGTAAGCAATTCCCTCAAGCGAAAGTTTATCTCCATCAGATGACGACATTAGCCGTACCGCCTCTTTTACACGGTATTCATTTACATATACATTGAAATTTTTACCTGTTATGCTATTGATAATATGCGACAGTTGCGAACGGTTAATATCAAGTTTATCGGCAACAAACTCCAGCGAAACATTCGAGTGAGTGTATAGTTTTTCGAGTTGAAAAAATTGTTCCAATTTGTCAAACAGTTCACGGTCATGTTCAGAAACAGGTATTTCGGCAGGTTCAGTTTCTACTTCCGAATATTCAATATCAACAACCTCGTTCGTCATAACAGGGGCAGTGAGTAAAAGCGGGGCAGTGAAAGTTTGTTCAGCCCATTGCTGAATCCGTTGCACCAAAGCGCGGTAGGCGGCACGCTTTTTAAGATAAAGACGAACATAAATAAGGCAGGCGGCAGCAATAATTCCAATTATTATTATGCTGAAAATTAACCTTGTATGTTCTGTTTTCAATTTACTTTGAGCAAGTTCTTTTTGATTTTCATAATAAAATTGTTCGCCATTCAGAATATACGTGGCGCTAAAATCATTTTCTCTTTTATCTATGGTAGATAATAAAGAATCAAGGTAATCCTGCGACAGGCGTGAATTACCTGCAGCAGCATAATATTTAGTCAACAGGGTATAAAAATATTCGCTTTTTATTTTTGCCCCACTTAATGATGCCAGCGTACTGATATTCATAACAGTATCAATCATCATTCTCACCTCTTGCAATTTTCCCAGTTTAAGATAACATACCGCCATACTGATGGCAATGCCTGATGCGAAAGGATAATCTCTTTCGCGCATGGCTCCGGGCAGGCACATTTTAAGCAGAGGAAGGGCTTTTTCGTAGTGTCCCCGCGTAATCTGATTGTTAGCAATGCCTGTAATGGCAATTACATCATACATTGGACGGTATTTCACCATATCCGGACTGTCGTACATAGAGCGGAAGTAGTAATCGGACGAATCCAGTTCATTTATATTAGCATAATAAACCGCAAGCGTATTGCAGGCTATCATATATTGGCGGTCGTTGAAATGTTTTGGTTTATAATTTAACGCCATTTTCATATATAGTATCGCCCGTTTGTAATCGTGGTAACGGTAATAGACATTACCCAATTCGGAATATGCCTCGCCTTTACTGTCATATTGTTTGTCGGAAACTTCCTTTAATCTTTCTTCCAACATTGGGGCGTCACGAAACACTTGGGTCATAAAATAATGAGAAATTGCCTGTAACAAAGCATCTAACTCCTGCTGTGTGTTTCCGTTTTTTCTCGCTTTTGCCGCTAATTTTATAAAAGCATCTATTTTTTGGGGTAGAACATCTGCTTCCTGATAGTCGGGCATAATTTGAACAGTAAGAAATTCTGCTTCATTTTCTAAAGTTTTACTTTTGTAACATTTTGCTGCCTGTTTCATTTTTTCCAACTCATTTTTCTTTTTTTCTGTGGTAAAAAAAGGTATTATTTCGTAATAATAGTAATTCAATTCGTCTGCTATTTGGTCGCGCGTCCGTGTGGCAATATGGTAAAAAATAGAATCGGAATTAAATTTTCTTTCTTCGCCATATTGCGAAACAAATACACTGTCGTTTGGATTCATAAAAAATTTTTTAAGATAGTGCATTTGGTCGGGATAATCTCTTATCTTCAATCCTTCTGTCTGCGCCCAAAGATTGGTACAAAAAGCGGACATTATAATTATTGCAATAAATATGACAGAGAGTTGTTTCATGTTGGATATATACTGATAATCATTTTAATCTTTAATTTTTTCGATAACAAAAGTACAAATATTTTTTAAAATAGTTATTATTAAAACATTCATTTGTCGTTAACGCCAATTTTCGCATGACGGCAAAGTATTGTATCTGTGAGTAAACTAAGAACATCCTGCCATATATCGTCTGAACCTACGCCATATATTGGGAACATCTATAATTACTCTTTTAATATTTTTGTTATTCCCTGTGTCAGAAATTCCTTTTTCACAAAAAAAGTGTTCAAATCAATGCCTTGATGGCAGCAACAGCTTGGAATTTGAAAAAGATGATGAAAAAATTGAGAGGAAACTTTTTGCAAATTATTTTTCGACTCTTTTTCCCAAAGATTTTTTACTGTTATGCCGCTTGAAAATAGGTTGTTAAGGAGCGATTAACTGTCACAAAATTAACAAATTATACTCAACTTCCCCAATAATTTGATGAATTATGCGGGTTAGGGAGATACTAATTGCATACGTCTTAAGGAGCGACTACATACCAACCCTAATGAATTTTATTAAAATGACGCGGGTTTAAGCGCTCTGCCTCTATTATTGGCAGGGGTTTGAGGACTTCTGCTACTGCCCGGTGATTGGGGTGATGATGTTGTATCTGGCTGATTAATATCTGTATTAGGGCGGTTACCCGCAGTCTGATTGCCGGTACCTGAATTTGACGAGGAACCAATTCCTATCGGAGTTTTATTTTGCATATTTCCGGGCATCTGCCGCTCTGTATCTTCGGGTATGCGAAAAACGTCAATCGGGCTTAAAGGCTGCTGATTCTCAGCCCAGAAAAAGTTTTTCAAATATAAATCACCGCCCGACAATTGTCCAAGAGGGAACATTGACCCTTGCGAGACAGTTGTTAATATCACTTTTTCAATTTTTTTATCTTTAAAAAACATATTGACATAACTGCTTTGCGACTTATTGATTCCAATCATCGTGCTGTCGGCATCGTCAATAGGCAAATAAATTGTTTCAGCATTCCCATTAACAAACACGTGTCGCAATTGCCCGCTGTCCAAATTTGCAATAATTTCCTTCCCTGACATTTGATTGAAATAATTGATACTGTCGGTTTTTTGGGACATCATGGCATCTTTGATAATTTGCATGCGCTCAGCCTGTTTATTTTTTGTAAAAATATGAATTTCACTACCTGAAATCTGACTTCCCTGCGCCCACACCACAGGTAATCCGTAGAGATTGACCACCGAATCGCGCGTTGAATAAGTCAAAGAATCAGCAATTCCTTGTATATCAGAACGATACATTCGTGCCTGATGATAGCCAAAAGCCATATTATATGCAGAATCAATTTCCGTTTTAATTGTATCGGTTAAAACAATTGTATCTTGCTGAATTTTAAGCGAATCGGTAAAATAAACTGAATCGCGTTTATTCAATTTAATATCCGTATAAACAAAAGTTTGTTTTTTGGTTTCAAGCGTATCGGCGTGAATATAAGCAGTTTCCGCATCTTTCCAATAAATAAGCAGCGCCGAATCGGTAGCAAAACCATATTCAGTTGAGTCGTTATAAAATACATAATCGCCTCCAAGAGTAGTTCCTTGAGCGGTATCGGTAAGTTCTACTTCCGAAAACGCTTCGCCAAGATTTTTTTGTTTATCATAAAAAATAGTATCTCCAATAAGTGTTTTCCCGTTTTTATTCACAACTTTTGAGCGATCAAGTAGCATTGATTGCTCATTTTCAGTATTATACCAACCCTTTGTGGAATAAATATCGGTTTCCTGTTTGTAAATGATGTGAGTTGGTCCTACAATATCGGCAATATGAGTGCGAGTGTTATACACCAAAGTATCCGAGTTCATAACAAAATCAGGATTTACGAGATGAACGTCGTTGTGAAAAACAGCGATTTCAGTAGCAGTAGAATATTGTCCCCAAATTGAAGTGAGCGTATTTCTATCGTCTTTAAGTTTTCCGCCGGTAAAATAATATGCGAGATTAGTGTTTCGGTCGTAGTTCAAACTATCGGTTGTCAACACCGATTTACGATTTACAAGTCGCACATTTTCACGCATTTGCGCAAGCCGTGTATTTCCATCGTAATAAAGGTAATCACCATAAATAAACAGGGTATCCGCCTGAATAATCCGCACATTACTGAAAGCATCAAGCGAATTCTCCTCTTTGAAAAAATATGCACTGTCGCAATACATGATGGCATTATCGTGCTTAAAACTAACATTTCCCCGCATAATTTGTACCCCCGGCAAGTTTTCTTCATCACCAATAATAAAATCGGAATGTAACATTTCCACCATTTGTCGAGGGCGTCCTGTGGTAGATGCAGCGGGCTTTGTTGCCGGCTTTACAGGAGTTTTTTGTTGTCCGGAAATTGATTTTTCAACTTCCTTTTTTAATTTTCCACGCTGCGGCGGCTGTTGCGCAAGTAAAATACCCGAAATCAGCAAGATAACAAGTGAAAAAAGAACATTATATTTATTTTTTACAATAAAAAACATTAGGTATAATTATGAATTAAAAATTTTTATAAAAAAAATAAATACTTAATAATCAATGATTTGTAAAATTTTATTAAAAATTAATTCTCAAGCGCGAAACCGGAATATTCAACTGTTCTCGATATTTTGCAACCGTTCTCCGTGCAATCGGATAACCGCGATTGTTCAGATATTCGGCAACTTCATCGTCATTGAGCGGATGATGTTTATCTTCATTATTAATACATTCCTGCATAATAGTTTTAATTTCGCGAGTTGAAATTTCTTCACCATGGTCGTTGAGAATAGATTCGGAGAAAAAATATTTTAGAGGATAAATAGCATATTCGGTTTGAATATATTTACTGTTGCTAACGCGTGAAATGGTAGAAATATCATATCCTGTTATATCGGCTATATCTTTAAGTATCATCGGTTTAAGGAAAGATTCGTGTCCTTCTATAAAAAAATTGTACTGAAACTCTACAATTGCAGTCATAGTTGCTAATAGTGTTTGTTGACGCTGTTTTACCGCATCAATAAACCATTGTGCCGAGTCAACTTTTTGCTTTACAAACAAAATTGCTTCTTTCAATTCGCGGGTTTGATTTTGTTTGTTATTATTATAATCATTCAACATATTTTTGAAATCAGGATTAATACGAAGTTCGGAAATATTGCTTTGTGTCAAATTAACCGTTAGTTTCCCATTATTATTTTCAAGAATAAAATCAGGAATTATCGTAGTTTTTGTCTGCTCAAGCACGTCTCCACTCCAAGCATTGCCCGGCTTTGGATTTAACTTAACTACTTCTGTGATAATGCTTTTCATTATATCCTCGTCTATATTCAAACTTCGCTGAATTTTTTCATAATGTTTTTTTGAAAAACTTTCAAAATGATTGGAAATAGTTTTTTTTGCATATTCTATCACATCTGTTTTCGATTTTCTATTCAATTGCAGCAATAAACATTCCTGTAAATTCTGCGCACCAACACCCGCCGGCTCCAAATTTTGAACCAATTTTATCAATCGCTGAATTTCACTCTCAGAACTATCCTCTCCCATTTGGAACAGCAAATCATCTACCATCATATCTGCACTTCGCCTCAAATAACCCTCTTCGTCAATATTTCCAATAATATAACGAACTATATTTCTTTCACACTCAGTTAGTTGCAAAAAACCGGCCTGTTCCTCCAAGTATTCTTTAAAAGTCATCCCATCGGAAACAGGGACTTCTTCCTGCTTTGCATCTCGCTCTAAATTATTAATTTTTAATCGGTAAGCAGGAACTTCTTCTTCCATTCTGTCATATTCGCCATAGTCGTAGTCGTCAGAATCAAATTCTACATTATCTTTGTCGGATTCGTTTTCGTAAATATCCTCCTCATCCTTCTCTTCGATGTCTGATTTTTCCGGTACATCGTCTTCTTCCTCTCCCTCTACTTCATCCATATTAGTAGGTTCGGCAGTATCCGACATACTTTCGTAATCTTCTTCAAGAGCTGGATTTTCTTCCAATTCTTGCCGCACACGCTCTTCCAATTCAAGTTTTGTTGCCTCAATTAGTTTTATTGTCTGAATTTGAGATGGTGCAAGTTTTTGCTGGAGTTTTTGTTGAAGTTGTTGCTTTAACATTACATACGTCTTGTTTAATTATTTAAATATCAATCATTTATATAAATAAAGTTATTTTTTTATAGAATAATTATAGAAATTCTGTGATTTATTAATAATTCTTATCCCGTAAAAGTGTTATTATAATTGAATTTTGCTCGATTATTTTTTGTAATTTTTCTATTATCAAATCGGTTTTATTTGTTTTTATTTTGGTATCCTTTTTTTGTTCTAACATCTCGCCTGTGCCGTAAATCAACCACTCATAATTTACTTCCGGAAAGTATTTTATTATTGCCTCTTTGGGTTTTTGCCCAATCGGGTAACCATTGCGTACCCAATTATTAACTATTGTCGAACTTTCATTTAAACGCTCTGCAAATCGTTTATTAGAACCCTTGCATAAATCCATTTTAATTTTTTTAATGCGCTGATTGATATTTAATTCACATATATTTACAATTTCTTTTTCCGTTTTTATTTCGTATGTCAGCATTTCCCCTCTGTTGTCCAAAAAATATTCTAAATTTAATATCGGAAAAGCATTGCAAATTTTTCTAAAAAGCCCATCAGTTAAGTACTTTACATCACCATTGAACGCCGCAGAAAGATTTGTATAATTGATACCTGCTTTTTGTGCCAAATCACGCTGATTTTTAACCAATCCGACGGAAAAAAGGTAACGATATAATTGTGATATTTTTATGTACGGGGACATTTATTTCTATTTTTCTTCTGAATTTTCTATTAGTTCAATAATCTTTTGCAATGAATCTGTTTTTATCTTCAATTCACCTAATTTTTTTATTGAGAAATATTTATCTGTTTTTGAAAAACACGGCTTTTGTTTTTCAATTCTAATATAAATTTCTTGTAAAATTTTATCAAAAACATTTTCTTCGTGTATTTTTATCAATAAACTAACAAGGTGGTCAATTGCCTCCTTGTAATATTTTTGTTCATAATATATATAGAATAAATTATAATTAACAGAATCTGCAGTAAGTGTGATGTCGTAAGTAGCTTTTTCAAATGCCGAATTGAATTTATTATTTAATTCGGTAACCTTATTAGTGAATATGTTATTCAATTCAGTAATTCTATTTTCAAATTTCCTATCAATATCCTTTACTTGCATGTAGTTACTCACAACAATAAAGGTAGCTAATATTCCGATAAAAGTCAAAATTATTTCTAATCCATGTTCTGTTAAATTTAGATTGAAATATTTTAAAGCAACAATTGCCAATCCCCATAATATTAGTGCGGATAGAATGATAATACCTAATATTTTTCCATAAAACCAGTTATTTCTTTGTTTATTTTTTATAATATTAAATAATTTATCTGGTGAAGGGCTAATATCACCATTTATATCAACATGGTTATTTCCTTGTATGTTTGATTGGTTTATTGTTCCCGAGAATGAAAATGTTTTTTTTAACATAATATTATTTTTTATTTTTATTAATAATTTGCATTAATTCTTCTATTTGTTTATCTTTTTCTTCAATTATCTTTTTATATAATTTTTCTGTTTCTAAAAAATTTATTTTTTTTGAGTTATCAATCACATTGTCCCCATTTACATTTTTTTGGTCAATATTACCTATAAATCCATCATTTACATTTATCTTGCCCTTGCTATCATATAAAAACATATTTTCATCATTTTTTAGGAAATAATCTCTATTAAAAATATCAGGAAATGTTTTCCATATTTTTTTTAAAAGTCCATTGGTAAGATGTTTTTCTGAATTTTTAAAAGCCATTACCAACCCAGTATAATGTACATCTAATTTCTCAGCAAATTCTTTTTTAGAACTTATAATATCATTTACATATAAATATTTATATGCATTTTCTAATTTTTCTAATTTTGTTACCATTTTATTTAAAGCCATTTGTAATTTAGAGTTTTATTTGTATCTTTGCGGAAAATTTATTGTTTAATCTTTAAAATTTTAATTTTTATGGAAACATCTGAAATTATTAATCAACTTGTCATTGATATGCAGCAAATCAAAGAAGATATCAAAGGTAATACACACGAAATCAATCTTATAGTTAGTGCTTTAAATGAATTGGCGTTAGAAGTTAGTAAATTACCAATAAAAGAATAGAAATCTATTTTGATATTTGTATCATTTTGACTCCTGCCGCTTTTAATTCTTTGTATATCTCATTTTCTAAATTACCTGATAATTCTTTGTATAAAATGCCTGACAAATCACTTGCTTTCTCTACTGGATTATCATATATGGCTAAGACCCTATTTTTACCTAATTTTGCTATAAAATAACCATATTCAAACATCACATTTTGCCTTGCTCTGTAATTATCACTCATTACATCATCTTTTGTCAATAAAATTATTGCAAAAGATACGCCTTCTGCTTCTTGCTCCAATTTTTCAATAATAGTTCTGCCCTTGTCCGGTTGTTCGTGTAATATTATCGGTTCTATGTTATATTTTTTAAGTATTTGCGCAATTTCAATTTTTGCTTTATCATTATGTCCGTGAACTATAAATATCTTTTCCCTTTTCTTAGCAAGTTGTTCATCAATATCAAAAGGCAAATCAACAAAATGTTTCTTACAATCTGGATTTGTAAGCAAATGATATTCTGCTAATTCGTCTGTCATATTTGAATTTCCCACTGTTTTACTGTTATCTGCATTTATTACATCTTGTAGCAAAGCACCATTTCTTATTTTATATTTTGATTTTTCCACAATCTATTAATAATCAATTATTTAGCATTTTTATAAATATTAATAAATATATATAAAAATTAAAGTTATGTTAAAAATGCAAATAATGTTCTAATATTAGAATTTTATTTGTATTTTTGCATCGTATTTCAAAAGTATTTCAAAATAGTCGTACAAATGAAATACGCAAAAGTAGATAAAATAATTATAACTACAAAAAAATAATGAATATGGACACGTTAAAAGAAAGGCAGACAGAACTTAAAAGGCAGGCGCAAACTGCCTCCATTGAGGCAAGGTGTATTTCACTAAAGCCCGGACAGAAATTGTCTGAAAAAGTTATAGACCTGCAAACGTACCAAAGGATACGTATCAGGTTATCTCGTAACAAAAATATTAATACAAGAGTCGAATTAATCGGCGATAATTGTGTAGTAACACGCTTAAATTAACCTACAACTATGCTAACACTTGAACTCTTTGATTTTAAAAATATCTGCATGCAAATGTCGGAACTTGGAGCGGCAAATTATGCAAAGCGTTATGAACCGCAGAGAGATAATATTTCGCAGAGAGAGGCATATCGTAAATTCGGAGAGCAAAAAGTAAAATTTTGGTTAAAAAAAGGGCTGATAGGTAAAATAAGGAGTGGAGTAAATGAAAATTCAAAATTTAATTATTCCTTTTCAGAATTGCTGGCAGCTCAAACAGCAGAAAGAATTAATCTATCAATAAATAAATAAAACCTCACAACGTACAGGTCAGTTGTAAAATAAAATGAAAGTTACAAATAAAAATAAAGACGAAATTCGAGGAGACTTGGAAAATTTATCTACGATATTAAGTAGATGTACAGACAATCCTAATTGCCACGAAATACAAGAAATGGTTAATCATGTTATTGACTATGCAGATAGTTTTAATTCTATAATTTGGAAATTAAATAAATAAATAAATCTTATGAAAACCATCTTAACAATTTTAATGTCAATTTGCGCAATATGCGCTTTTGCAATGGCGATAGACAATACCTTTCGTCACGATAATCCATACCAGCCGGTATTGATTACGCTGCTGTGGTGGGCGCTGCCAATCGCTTGTATTGGAATGGCAATATTTGTTTCAAAAGAAAAAGAAAAAGAAGAACCAAATAACTAATTAATAATTACTCAAAATGCAAATAGGATATTACAGCCAAATAGACGCTCAGGCAATAGCCGAGAAAATAGCCGGTACAATCGACAAGTCGGATTTTGAATTAAATACCAATGCCTGTGATTGTGAGTATTACGAGTGGAATCGTGATTTCTTTGAACAGACATTAAAAGTACCTGTAAATGACATTGAGAGCGAAGTAAGTTTTTATGTCGGTTACGAGTATAGATATATTCCTGCCAAATTTCAAGGCGACTATATGTCTCCTCCTGACCCTGATAAATTAGAAGTTGAGGGCGTTTATATTAGAGACTTAGAAGTAGTTCCCTTGAATGACGACTTTTCGTTAGAACTTACAGACGAAGAGAGAGATAAAATCTGCGACATCGCAGAGAAAGAACTTAAAAATAACTTAATATGTTGTTTTAAATAAAAATAAATTAAAAACTCCGCGTGCCGTGCGGGTGTAGCAATTATAAATACACTCCCAGACCAGCGGAAAAACGGCACTTTTCCAAAGGCGAGGGAGTTTTTAATAAAAAAAACAGTAAAATGAGTAATTTATCAAAAGCAAATAATGATTTGCAAAAACAGATAACGACAGATGGTCTATTAAAATGCGAAGCGTTTATAAGTGGTTTTCTTGCTGTCGAACCTCAACCGAAGGAAATTTTAGTAAATAAATTTGCCAACAATTCAAAATATTTACCGATTTCAAATATTGAGGACAAATTAGATGAGATATTTTTCGGAGCGTGGCAAGTAAAGGATTTTCATTATCAAGTAGTTGCCAATGAAATTGTTGGCAGTTTACAGTTGTGTATTTTCCATCCTTTTTTGCAGGTTTGGATTGAGCGCACAGGTGCAGCGGCGGTACAAATTCAAATGACTTCAAAAGAAAAGGGCGGCGATGGCGATATTACTAATGTTAGAAACAAAATCATAAATACACTGACAAAGGATTTTCCACACCTGAAAGCCGCCTGTATAATGAACGCTGCAAAAAGTCTTGGTAAGATTTTCGGGCGCGATTTAAACCGCAAAGCCGATTCGCTTGGTTTTTATGATCCGATTTATTCGCAAGAGATTGATTTCCAAAATGCAGGTGAGATATTAAGCAAAATAAATTTCTGTACCACATTGGAAGATTTGGGGCTTTTATTCGATTCTTTAGAAGAAAGCGAAAAGCAAAACAAAAAAATAGTAAAATTATTCAGCGCACGCAAAGCGCAAATTAATACAGGTACAATATTATGAAAACATTAGAAGTTTGGACATCCGACCGTCTCGGTCTTTTTACAGCAAGCAGAATAAGCGACCTGCTCATTTGTGCCAAAGGCGACAAAGATGGTTTTGGAGTAGTGGCAATGTCTTACATTATGGAAAAGGTATGTGAGATTTTAACAGGCGAACAAAAACCCGAAGTAAACACAAAGTCAATTGAATGGGGCAATGAAAACGAGGCAGTAGCAATGGCTGTTTATTCAAGAAATACCAATAAAAAAGTCGCCTATTTCGGAAAAGAAAATCCTAAAAGTTTTTCACTTGCTCCTGATTATAATTTATCGGGCAGCCCCGATGGGTTAATTTTCGATGAGAAAGTGATTGAGATTAAATGTCCTTACAATTCGGTAAATCATATCGAAAATACCTTGATGAATTTGGAAGCATTTAAAAAGGAACGCAAAGAATATTATGCTCAAATTCAGGTAAATATGCTTGTAACCGATACAAATATTTGCGATTTTGTAAGTTTTGACCCACGAATGATTGATGAGAAATTGCAATTATCAATTTTAGAAGTTCCAAAAGATAGTGAATTTCAGAAACTAATACTACAACGTGTTGAGGCTGCAACAGAAATTTTACGAGATACCGTAAAAAAAATTAATACTAAAATTTTTAATCAATAATTTTATGACAAACAAACAATTACAACTCTGCTCTTATGAGCAGTCAAAACGCCTCAAAGCATTGGGGTTCGATTGGAAATGCGATTGGTTTTATAATTTAGACAGAATAAAAATACCCGAAAAAATATCATTGAATTGGAATGGTAACTGTTATAGCGTGGGTAAAACTTCCGCCCCCACCGTAGCACTTGCGCTGAAATGGTGCAGGGATGAGAAAGGTATATTTAACTGTGTTTATTTTGATTTAACGAGTTTTAGAAAGGGGTATTACGGAAGTTTTTATTTGTTTGCAGACAAAACAAGCATTCACAGAACTGAAACTATATCTTCCTACGAACTCGTCGAGAGCGCATTATTAGACGAAATTTTAACACTTTTAGAAAATAAATTAATATGAAAACAATAGAACAGGCAATAAATGAATTTTGCAAAAATGTTGGCAGAACTGGATATGGTAAAACTTGTTATTCGCAAGGATTTAAAGCAGGCGTTGAATTTGCCCAGCAGTGGATTAGCGTTAAGGATGAGTTGCCGAAAGAATATAAACGGGTAATTGTCAAAAATCAGGCAGGTGAATGGTTAGTTGCATTTTGGAACAGCGAAGAATGGTGCTTACCTTACACTTCATTTATACAGGATTTTCCTTTTGAAGTTACCCACTGGCGACCGATAAATATTGAATAACAACTTAAAAGAAATATAATTATGACAGAAAAAGCAGAAGAATTAAGAAATGAAATGGCATTTGCAGGGGATTTCCACAGGGGTTTAACCAAGCGTGAATACTTTGCAGGGTTGGCAATGCAGGCAATAGCAAGAAAAAACTTTGAAGCGGCAGAGGTTGCAAGGTTTTCATTAAAAGAAGTTGCACTTATTGCTGTAGTGCAAGCCGATGCCCTTTTAGAAGAACTAAGTAAAAAATAATAATTCAAAAAATAATAGAAATGGATACAATTAATTTATGTGAAAAAGGAACAACAACACAACCGATGTACATTGAAATTGCCGAAAAAATGGCAAATGAAATCATTGACCGTTTTGACATAAGAGAACAAAACGAAGCAATCATAGCAATTCTTGAAATTACAAAAAATTCGAGAATGCAATATATTCAAACTACAACAGAAAAACTTGAAGGACTTAAAAACTCTTTTAACCATCTGCAAGAAATAATTAATAATTTATGGAAACAAGAAAATTAGAATATTACAAAGTTACGGGGTATTTGTCGTATGAACTTAAAGGATTTGTTATTGATAAAAATCTGTTAGATTATCGAGGTATGGTACATATTGGATTGTCTTCTGTTGATTTTTATTTATCAAATCCTGAAAAAGTAAAACCCATTCTCCGCCCCTTTTCCGACCTCTACAAAACCATCACCAACAACGGCAGTGAACCATTTATTCCGATTGTAGAGTTGGCGAAGATAGCAAGAGAAGGGCAGAATTTTAGTTTAGAAAATGACTACGCTATTGAAAATGGAGAACATAGTTTAAATCGAAAATTTAAGTATGACGGTAAAGATAATTGTTTCGTTTTTAACGAAATGTTTGTTGCTTATAACCAATACCAACTCTTTGATAAACTCCACGAATGGAAAATAGATTACAGAGGATTGATAGGCAAAGGTCTTGCCATAGATTGTAACACATTAGATATTAACCCTTATAAATAATTGAATTATGGAACTAAAAGAATTTTTGATAAAGTGCATACAGCACGAGGAATTATTTTATGAATTTATTAACAAACTTTGCAAAAAGCAAAGGGAAAATTGTGAATTTGCTTACGGAGATGCTACTGATTTTAGACCTCTGCAAATTATAGACAAAATCAGAAACGCCGAACAACCTAAAATAGAGGAGATATGAAAAACTTTAACGGAAAAGCAATTTATAACCCGCAAGGAAAGGCGGGAGAATACGCACAATGGGCGTGCAATTTCTATGTCGGCTGCTCAAATGGCTGCGAATATTGCTACTGCAAAAAGGGCATTTTAGCAAGTGTAATGGGCGGGAATGTTCCTACGCTGAAAAAGTGTTTTATGGACGAAAACCACGCTCTGTATGTTTTTAAAAATGAATTGAAGGCAAACTTATCCGAACTCCAAAAACACGGATTATTTTTTACATTCACAACTGACCCTTTTTTACCTGAAACTGCGCCGCTTACAATATCTGCAATTAACTTTTGCATATCGAATTATGTTCCTGTAAAGATACTAACAAAAAGGGCTGATTGGGATAGTTTATGGAATAAATACTGTATGTGTGTAAAAAGAGATGTAATTCGCTTTGTTGCATTCGGCTTCACCCTCATAGGACACGATGAATTAGAACCAAATGCAAACACTAACGCCGAGCGTATCGAAGCGATGCGGAAACTACACGCAGCGGGTTTCAAAACGTGGGCTTCGATTGAGCCAATTATTGATTTTGAAAGCAGCAAGGAAATGATAACTCAAACATCAGAATTTTGCGATTTATACAAAATTGGCTTGGAAAGTGGCAAAAAATATGAAAAGAACCAAATTATATATTTCATTGCTTTTGTTACAAAATTTTTGCACGAATATGGAATTAAAAACAAAATCTGCTTCAAAGATAGTTTGCTTAAAGCCGCAGGAATTAACCGCGAAGATTTACCCGCAAACTGCGTTGGCAGGGATTATAATATGTTTAACCCTTTAAAACCTGAGTAATTATGATCATAATGTCAAGAGAGGGAGCAAAAGGTTGGTGGGGAATAGATTTGCCAAAACATATTGCCTACCTATATAAACCAATTGGACATGAAACTAATTGGAGTGAATATACTTACAAAGAGATTTTTGCCAAAAAGAAAGCAAAACAGGATTATTGTGTAATGAAAAAAAGAGAACATACAAGAGAAGTACCCGGTTATATATATGTATTTTTTAACTCTTGCTTTTTATTCTGCGGTTATTATATAATGATTATTACAAGGTATGGCGAGTGGCATTTAAATTGGAAAACGAGGAATGAACATAAACCGATTTTGACAAAAATAAAGGAAAAGTTACACTATGGAATAATACCTGAACTTGCTGATGAACGGTGGTATATCGAATTTTGCAAAAGGAATCCAATACCACAAAAAGGAGTTCAAAAACTACGCGGAAAGAAGTTTGTCAAATGCGTAATTAATAGTTATAATAATTTAATCGATATAATTTTATGAAAGGAATAATATTTATAGAGCCGATGTTCCACGCAGTAGTGGAAGGTCGCAAAACGCAGACAAGGCGGATTGTTAAACCGCAGCCAAAAGGAGAAATAATAAGGTCTTTTTATGGATTTTTTAACAAAGCAAACATTCCTTTGTTTGATGATAATACAGGAAAATTATCAAAAGGAAGGGTGGAGTATAAACCCTGCTACAGAGTCGGCGAAAAGGTGTATATCGGAGAGCCATATTGGATAGGAACAGACTGTATTTATTACAAATATGGATTGGATTATAATGATACTTGTTGGCTAAACAAACTCTATATGCCCGCCAAATACGCCCGCTATTTCATTGAAATAACCGCCGTCCGCTGTGAGCGGTTGCAGGATATAAGTGATGAAGATTGTTTGAAAGAAGGAATAAGAAAAATTGTTTGTGGCGGAACGGCATTTACATACGTTAATAAAAATAGTGATATGCTTGAAAAAAATACATTCAGAACCGCTCGCAAAACATACGCCGCTCTCATCAACAAAATCAACGGCAAAGGCACGTGGGAGAGTAACCCCTACGTGTGGGTTTATGAGTTTAAATTAACGAATAATCAATAAGTTATGACACTTATTTTAACAAAAGAGGCTGATAAAGTGCCGGCACGGGCGGCAATTAACGATTTGCAGTTCGACAACGGGAAAAGTTTTGTTATCGTTCTCAAAGAGAATAAGAAAAGGCGTACTATCGACCAGAACCGCCTTATGTGGCTTTGGCTCTCATGCATTGAGAACGAGACAGGACAGGAACGCGAAAGTCTGCACGAATTTTTTAAATCGGCGTATCTCCAACCTGAATATAAGTTTGTTTTCGGGGTACAAACGGAAATTCCGCCAACAACAACTAAACTTAACACTGCCGAATTTACGCATTATTTGGAACGGATACAGCAGTTTGCAAGTACTGAACTTTCAATTGTGCTGCCGAACCCCGAAGATTTACGATGGGCAGAATTTTACGAAACATATAAAAATTATATATAATTATGAAACAGCAAGAGCATAATTTACAAGTTGGTTGCATTAATTGGTTTCGATTACAGTACCCAAAATACATTATCTACGCAATTCCAAATGGCGGACAGCGTAACGCCATTGTAGCGGCAAAAATGAAAGCCGAAGGCGTGTTATCGGGAACGCCCGATTTGTGCATACCCGTTGCAAAAGGTGGTTATCACGCACTTTATATTGAGTTGAAAGTCGGCAAAAACAAACCTACTAACAACCAGATTTCAGTAATGGAAAAGTTGCAGAATGAAGGTTATAAATGTGAAGTCTGCTACTCTTTTGATGAGTTTCAAAAAATTGTAGCAGAGTATATGCGAACGTAGGGGTAACCCTCGCGGTTATCCAAAAAAGATTTTTAATTTTTAATTACAAATAATATGAGTTTAATTAACATTTCAATTTGTTTAAGTGATTTGCCATTTTAATTTTAAAATTTGAGTTTATGTACAGCGATAAAAAATTTTGGGAATTGCACGAGGCATATCAATTCACTGTTACCGAGATTGCGCTCTACTTCTATCTTATGGAAGTTCGTAATAAGTGTTTGTGGGCTGATTCAATCAAACGCAATAATGCTAAAATCACGGTAGATTTAAGCATCTCATTTCATACACTGCAAAATGCAAGGAATAAACTTAAACAGGCAGGTGCTTTTGACTTTAAAACTCAAAACGGAAGTCCTAATGTAATCTATACCTTTGCAAATTTTGCAAAGGTCAGTAACGAGGTCAGTAACGAGGTCAGTAACGAGGTCGGTAACGAGGTCGGTAACGAGTTAATAAAGAACAAGAAAAAAGAAATAGATAAATCTATTTCCAAAAAAAATAATTTTGAAAAATTAAAAGCCGACTTTAAAAATCAAATTGCCCCCCATGTGCCAAAATTCGGAAAGGATATGTGTAACGCCTTTTTTGCGTATTGGACTGAAAAAAGCAAATCGGGTAAAATGCGCTTTGAAGGTCAGAAATTCTTTGAAGTGGAAAAGCGACTTAACACTTGGAGAGAAAATAATTTTAATAAAAAATCTTTTGAAAAAGAAGATGCAAAACCCACTAAAACAATTCCTTATGTCCAATGAAATAGAAAATGGAATGATTTTGCCGCAGGCACAAGACTTTGAGAAAGCAATTATCGGAGCGTGTATGCTTGAAAAAAACGCCTTTGATTTGGCGCAGCAGTATGTTAGCGAAAAGATGTTTTACAACGAAAATAATGCTAAAATTTTTGCAGCGATAGAACGTTTAAATGCCGCAGGAGCGCCCGTTGACGTGCTTTCTATATCTTCCGAATTGCAAAAAAGCAAAGAACTTGATAATGTCGGCGGACGGCATTACCTCTCCGAAATGACAAGTAACCTTGCCTCTGCCGCGCATTTGGAATATCACTGCCAAATTGTTATGCAAAAGTACATTAGCCGTGAATTAATCCGCATGGCACACCAAACGCAGATACGCGCTTTTGCAGATATTGATGACCCCGATGATATTCTAACTGAGGCAAATAGGAACATTGAGCAAATTATGGAACTTATCGCAGGGACAACCGAAGACAGCAGCGAAAATATTGTTAAACAGTCGATTAAAGGAATGTATGAGCGCAAAAAAAAGTTTCAAGAAGGATTGTCGGTTGGCATTACAACAGGTTTTGTCAATTTAAATCACCTGACTAACGGATGGCAGCAGGAGAAACTTGTTATTTTGGCTGCACGTCCGGCTGTCGGAAAAACATCTGTCGCCATTCATTTTGCTACACGTGCTGCACAGTACGGCTCAAGGGTATTGTTTTTCTCGTTGGAAATGGGAGCGGTCGAACTGATGGACAAAATCATTACCGCTTACGCAGATGTCAAACCTGAATTTTATACAGCAGGAAATATTAACCAAGAGGAAATTAACAGAGTGGAAAATATTGTAAATAAAGTGCTTGACTTGCCGATAACTATTGATGACAAGCCGAATGTAACGGTTGAAAAAATTATCTCAAAGGCTCGGTTAATGAAAAAACGCAATAAGTGTGATATGGTAATTATTGATTATCTGCAACTTATAACGCCGTCAAGTAGCCGCAGTAACCGCAACCGAGAACAGGAAGTTACCGAAATGAGCCGAAAATTAAAAGTTGCCGCAAAATCGCTTCGAGTGCCGTTTATTGTGCTGTGCCAACTCAACCGCGACATTGAGAAGCGCGGCAAAAATTCAGAACCGCAACTCTCTGATTTGCGCGAATCCGGTGCAATTGAACAGGACGCCGATATGGTAATTTTCATTCATCGACCCGAAATGTATGATGACGAGGCTATGCAAAACTACTTGGAACTCATCATCCGCAAACACAGAGGCGGAAAAATAGGAAAGGTAAGGGTTAACCATAACGGAAATATGAACGAGTTTTTTGATTACAACGATAACAACCAAAATCACCTTGTATGATTGTATTTTGTGAATTTGAACAGCAATTTGAATTAATACAAAAGGCAAAGGAATATGGTTTGAATAATTATATAAATCTTATTTTTCGCAAAAATTTTTCTGCTCAGGTCTTAAAATCAAATATGCGAATTGTCGGAAACTGTGAATATGCAATATTATTATATCGTGAAAAATTACCAAAATTTAACAATGACGGCAGGATGATATTTAATTGTTTAGAGTGGCGAAAGGATACAAAAACGCCAAAAATACATCCGACACAAAAACCGATTTCGCTGTTAGAAAATCTGATACAGATTTTTACCGACAAAAATGATGTTGTAATTGACCCCGTTGCCGGGAGCGGCAGTGTTTTACTTGCTGCGGCAAATTGTGGACGTAAGGCATATGGGTTTGAGATAAAAAAAGAATTTTGCAAAATGGCAAAGGAAAAAATATTTATAAATGTTTGTAAAAAATTATTTTGAAAAATGGATAAAATTATATGTTGCGGAGAATGTAACAAGTTTTTGTACGAAGATACAGACGGCAATGGACAATGTAAAACATTGTTGGAAAGAGATTTGCCATATATTGTGAATTGCGCCGACAAATGCCTTTTCAGCATGACAATTCCTGAGAATTGTGAAGATTACGGAAAAAGCAACTGTGGCATCAGTGCGGGTGAGGATATGTTTGACAGCGCATATTGCTGGGATTGTTGTTAATTTAATAATAAAATTTTATGGAGAACGCACTAACAACAACACACAACCTTGATTTTGAAACAGCACTATATTTTAATTATTATAGATACCGCGTAGGAACTTGTCATGGGCTTTGGGGCGTTGACAAGGACTACTATTACATTTTGGCAATAAAGAATGAAGAACGGCACAATGGACACTTGGAAGATGTTTTTCAGTGGTTTGAGTACTCGTGTAAACGCGATAACTATAATTTAATTATTTTGGAAATTATGAACAAAGATTTTTACAGGCACTTGATTGAAAAACGCGGTTTTGTGCCGCTTGACAAGGGCGGTGCGAATGTAGTAAAGATTTTCAATAAAAAAGCGTACCGAAAATTACTCGAAAAAAGAAGTTAAATATTAACAAAAGATTTAGAAACAAAATGATAATTAATAACAAGGCAAAGGAATTCATTGAAAATTTCCGAAGAGAAAAATGTTATGCACGAGAAACTATTTTAGAAATTGCGGCTATCGTTGAATTTGCCGAAGCCGAAATGCGAAAGAAAGCGACCGAAGCGCACTGCAATGTATGTGAATATTTATCTGAATTTAATGTTTGTACAAGACCATATTTCAAATCAAGCACTTGTGATAGAACTTGTGAGTATATGAATAAATTTATTGAATTAATTTATTGAATTAATTGATAACGAATTATGATAACCAACATAACATTTTGCAGCAAATCGAACTGTACTAAAAACTGCACCCGCAACCTGAATTTCATCTCAAAAGAAGACCGCCGCTGGGTACGCATTATCGACTTCTGGGAATGTCAGGATTTTAGAAAAAAGAAAGGAAATAAAAATATTTGATTATTACAAAAATATATCGTAATTTTGCAATAAAAATATTATGAATAAGATACAACTCGACACAAATAATTATCGTATTCACAACGATAAAAACAGGCGTATCATCAGGAAATCGCTTGAAGATTTGGGGGCGGGACGTTCTATTGTGGTCGATAATGAAAATTTTATCATTGCCGGCAATGGTGTGTATGAACAGGCGCAGGAACTTGGATTAAAAACCCGCATTGTTGAATCGGACGGCACGGAATTAATCGTAGTCAAACGTACTGACATCGCTACTAATGATGAAAAACGCAAGTTACTTGCACTTGTTGATAACCACTCTTCGGACACTTCGGAGTTTGATATGGACTTGATTTTTGAGGATTTTGATGTTGCCGATTTGGAAGTATGGGAGTTTAATATTGATGATGTTTTTCTTGATGAAATTCCGGACCAACTAACGCAGCCGAAAAAAGATAGTTTGCCGTCAATTAAGGTTACATTTCAGAGTATTAAACAAATGAACAGTTTTGAGAGGGAATTAAAAACAGTGCTTAAAAAATTTGAAGGTGCATTTTATTCAATATCAGCAGGGGAAATATGAGATTAGAAAAAGCATCGGGGAAGGCTATAAAATATGCCTGTTTAAATTATCATTATGCAAAATCTGTTCCGGTAATTCGGCTTGGATATTCTGTTTTTAATGATAATGACGAATGGTGCGGGGTTATTTTATATTCCAGTGGCGCCAATCCGAGAATAGCCAAAGAATACGGATTAGTACAGGGACAGGTAGTAGAATTAGTAAGGGTGGCTCTGAACGGTAATCAGGAACATACATCGCAGGCGTTGGCAATGTCATTAAAAATATTAAAACAGGACGCTCCCGCAGTAAAATTGGTAGTAAGTTTTGCCGACAGAAACCAGGACCATATAGGCACAATTTATCAGGCGACAAATTGGTTTTATATGGACGAACGCTCTGCCGAACGTGGAATAATGATAAAGGGGAAATTAATGCACAGCCGCAGTGTAGGCAGGAAATATGGAAATCAACAAATAGAATGGATTAAGCATAACATAGACCCTAACGCAGAACGAATTAAAGGAAAAACAAAGATAAAATACGTGTATGTGCTCGATAAAAAGTTATTTCCAAAAATAAAAGAATTATCAAAGCCATATCCTAAAAAAGAAATTAAAAATAATGTCTAATTTTGCGGCATTAATTTATAAAATTTTTGCCGTATGAAAACAACAAAAATAACAATGACTTACATACAAGTATTAGAGAAAATGATTGAGCGAAAGCAAGTTGAGTTAAAAGTTATCTCAAACGAAGTATCTTCACTGCCTGATAATTTTAATAAAAGAAAGTTTATAGAATTAGGTGCAGAATTAAAAATACTTGAAACTTGTATTGACCTTGCAAAAGTAATGTTTGACAATGAAAACGGCAGCGAAGATAAAACCTGAAAAACCGAAAAAGCAGAGCAAAAGAGGACGCCCAACGTCTTATAACAGCGATAATAACGAAAAGGTATTTAAACTCTGCTTACTTGGAGCAACCGACAAAGATATTGCCGATTTTTTTGGCGTTTCAGAATCAACATTAAATAATTGGAAAATTGAATACCCTGAATTTTTGGAGTCCATAAAAAAGGGAAAACAGGAAGCGGACGCAAATGTCGGCTCTGCCCTTTATTCACGCGCTATTGGACATAAAAAAAAGGACTGTGAAGAGGTTTTTCAGTATCAGGGTAAAATAGTGCGAGCAAAGACAACAAAATACTTTCCACCCGATGTAACTGCAATCATTTTTTGGTTAAAAAACAGACAACCGACACTTTGGAGAGATAAACAGGTACAGGAAATAACAGGAAAAGACGGCGAGCCGATAAAATTCGAGGGTTTTAACTTCTTACCGCAGTAAAAAAAACGCATATTTTTTTTGGAAAATAATTATAATTAGACAAAACAACTAATTTATATATTTGATAATCAATAAGTTACAAATTTTTAATAAAACTATTTATAAAAATGAACGAAAAACAGCGGCAAGCATACCAATATCTACGGGACAATGTGCATAAATTCATATTGTACGGCGGTGCTGCGGGAGGCGGTAAATCGTGGCTCGGGTGTGAGTGGTTAATGCAGTGCGGATATCATCTACCCTGCACACGTTGGTTTGTTGGACGTAACAACTTAAAAGATTGTCGGGAATCAATCTTAGTAACGTGGCGCAAGGTAGCGGAATGGCATAAATTTACAGCATATACTATAACGCCCGAAGGTATAAAGTTTAATAACGGCAGTGAAGTTGTATTTTTGGATTTAACATTTTATCCTAAAAAAGACCCTTTATATGAGCGTTTCGGATCAAAGGAATTTACAGGCGGTTGGATTGAGGAGGCAGGCGAGGTAAATTTTAAAGCATTTGACGTTTTGAAATCACGTATAGGCAGGCATAAAAACGAAGAATATAAAATAATACCAAAATTGTTAATCACCTGCAATCCGAAACAAAATTGGCTTTATATTGAGTTTTTTAAACCATACCGAAAACAGGTGCTAAAAGAGCCGTATTGCTTTATTCCTGCGCTTGCAACCGATAACATATTTTTGCCTGTCGATTATATCGAAACACTAAAAGAAATCAAAGACAAAGCCACAAGGGAACGTCTGCTGTATGGAAATTGGGACTATGAAACAAACCAGTCGGCATTATGTGATTTTGAGGCAATTACGGATATATTTACAAATACGGCAAAACCAAGCAATAATAGAGGTATTGCAGCCGATTTAGCAATGCAAGGGCGCGACAGATTTATTGCCTGTTACTCTGAGGGTCTAAAAATTAATATTGAAATCGACAAGCCAAAATCTGACGGCAAAGAAATTGAAAATGATTTGCGTAATTTAATGGAAAGGCGGCGTGTAGGCAGAAGTCAGACAATCGCGGACTCTGACGGTCTGGGTGCATATTTGGAAAGTTATATCAAAGGCATTGTTGCATTTCACGGCGGAGCGAGAGCATTAAAACCTGACACATACGCAAGTATTAAAGACGAATGCGCTTTTAAATTGGCTGAGGTTATAAATAACAGGGACCTGCAAATAATTTGCACCGAAGAACAAAAAGCCCGATTACTGGAAGAATTACCTTTACTCATTAACGCAAATATTGACGATGATAAAGGAAAAAAGAAAATTATATCAAAGGAACGAATGAAAGAAATAATACAGCGTTCGCCCGATATGTTAGACGTTTTGATTATGGCGATGTATAACCATATTAAACCAATGTATAAAGGAATTCAAAAAATATCATTCTAAAATAAAATATTATGTTACAGCAGATTAAACAAATATTAGAAACAGTTAATTGTGAATATATTGTCATCTACGAGACGGATAAAATGGCAAACGTTGTCATTGACGACCTGACGCGCACGGCAAAATTTGTGCATATAGACGAATTTAGAGATGGCAAAATGACAATGCCGAAGTACCGTGATGGGTGGAATAAGATTTTAAAAATGGAACTTTATTTTTGCCACTTCTGCCAAATGCAGGACACGGCAGAATTTAGAGAGCAGAAAAGGGAACAGATAGAGAATGAAATTGTCCGTCCTTTTATTGATGCCTACCAGAACAGCGGACTTTTTGACGAGGTTGCCGAATGGGGACTTGGTTATCCGCCGCCTCAATTTGATGCTAACGAGGTGGGCGTACTTTTACGTTTCGATTGTTCGATGATAAATTGTTAATCAATTTTTAAATATTATTTTATGAAAAAAATAAAACAAAAAAAATTACCATTGCAGTTTAAAAAACAAATTGATATTCAAGGCGGTAAATTAACCTTCGGGCAGAGGATTGAACTCGGTAAGATTTTCCAAACGGAAACAAACACGAGGATTATTTTTAACAGCGTCTTTGAGTGTCTGCATAATTTCACGCCGTTAGCAATAGAAGTGCCGGGCTTAATGAAATATTTTGAAAGCATTATCGAGGGCTTAAAATATTGGATTTTAATTGAAACGGAACTTTTGCATTATGAACCTTCCAGTCAAGAGTTAGAAGCGGGAATAATGGAACTTGGTCAAAGTTTGGGTGAATCTGGAACAGTTATAAGCTTGGCAAAAGATTTTTCAATCGACCCCGATGCCATTCTAACTTGGGAATATGGTAAAATATTCGGAATTTTACGTGCAAATTTAGAGCAATATAATTTTGAAAAGAAACTCAATAAAGTTTACGAACGCAGTTATAAGAAAAAATAATGGAACAGGTAGAGCAGATATTGGAAAGTGAATTAACCGAACTTGAAAATGATATTAAGAGCCGTATAAAGACCTATTATGCTACAGGCAGAACGGAAAAAAGTTTGTCGCATAAAGTATCGGGGTTCAGTGGTATTTTGGAGGGAGCAACTTATATCGAAACTTTGGAACGCGGACGCCCTCCGGCAAGAGGTGGTGATTCAAAAGGCGCATTTTTAGCAAATTTAAAAGAATGGATTCGGGTACGCTGGAAAGATGTTAAAGATGAAAAAGATTTGGAACGAAAAGCAAAGTTTCTAAAATGGTACATAAATAAATATGGAAATAAAAAGTTTCGCAATGGTGAAAAAGATGATGTGCTTTCAAAACCTATTGCCGACTTCACAGAACAAATATCACAAAGAATAAGCGATTTATATTTAATTCAAATAACAAATAATTTAAACTTATAATATTATGATTTCAGATTTATTTGTAGCATACAACCCAGCAATAGTAACCTTTCCTTCTACACAGGACGAAATCATTGTAACTATTACTATTAGCAATTATGATAACCTTTCTGTTATGGGAGAGGTAGAGAAAAAAAAGGAAATTTTTAACAATAATGTAAGAATTGACGTATCAAACATTGTCAGTAAATTTTTTAACGACATCAGGATTTATTTCAATAATAACAGGTTTTTCACTTCGCAATTATTTGTATTACGATGGCAATTGCTATTAGAGCCGGACACAAATATATTTATAAAAAATATCGGAATAATGCTTAACGCTGTTGTGCAGGTTGGTGAAAATCCCGATTTAACTTTACAGCGAGGAACGTTCAGAACGCACTTTAAACGTCTCAAAAAATATAACGGCTACGAACTTACCGTCGGGGTTTTATCATATTCTGGAGTTAATAACTTTATTAACAACGTACAGGTAATAGATGATAACGGATTATTACCGCCTCACTTTTGCGTTGTGGTAAATGATAACGATACGATGTTAGTATTAAATAACTCGCCATTGTCTCCTGATTTAACAGGCAATACAGGCGAAATAATTACCGACAATCTGGGTAATATCATTCAGGTAAATATTCCGACAGACCATTATTCCGAAGTCCGTAAATATGTGGATTTATGCTGCACGCCGAGCAATCCGTTTTATGTCAGGTGGGTTAATCAACTTGGCGGGTACGATTATTTTATGTTCGGCAAACGGCAGACACACGAATATAAGACGGACAAACAGGAATATTATAAACCCTTTTTTAATGACGTACAGGCGATTACAGGCACAACAAGGATGTTTTATATGGAAGCAGCCGAAAACATAACGGCAGGAGCGGAACAGGTAACAAATGACGATTACGAGGCATTGCATAAAATCATCTATTCACCGCTGATAGAATGGTATAACGAAAAATTAAATAAGTGGATTGAGGTTTTGGTCGATGACTTTGATATTACAAAAGACACGTGGAACAATACGCAGAGCGTAGAGGTAACTTTTAACCTGCCTGATAAACAGTTACAGGTTTAGGGTTGTTTTTTGAAGCCCTGATGTAATTCACTTATAACACCACCAACGACTGCAACAAGAGTACAAACAAGCATAAATCCAAAAAATATCTTTATAAACATAACGATTAATTTTAATTGCAAGTAAATAAAGTGCAAAAATACAAATAAATTTTAAATAAAAAAATATTATGGCTGACAATACAGAAAAAAAAATATTATTAGCAGTACAAATACTTGATAACTTTGTTGAGGCTAAAAAAAATCTTGATGCTGCAAAAAAGGCAATGGACGATTTTATTAAATCGGGCAACACAAATATAGAAACACAGCGAACATTAGCAATCAATTTAGCAAAATCAAATAATGAATATCGCAATGCAAAAAAAGTAATAGAAAGCACCGTAAAATCGCAAGATATTTTGGCAGCGGGTGTAAATACTGCTAATAAAACACTTGGCGAAATGCAACGCGAACTTGCAGCACTTCGCAATACTCCTCTTGACCCTGATAAACCAGAACAAGCAAAGGCAATAAAACAGGCAATGGCTGATTTAACAGTAGAAATTTCCAAATATAAAAATGAAATAAAAGGAATGGATACTGCTCAGACGTTCAAAAATCTTGCAGGTTCATTACAAGGGTTAAGCGGAGCAGTTCAATCGTTAGTTCAAATAGGGTCTATTTTTGGAGTTGAAAATGAAGCATTACAAAAATTATCAGAAAAAACTAAAGAATTTATATCTATCACACAGGGATTGGGTGCTGTTACTGAAATGCTTGAAAAAAAACGATTAAGTTTATTGGCTGCAAATATTAAAAATATTGCAGTGAGCGTTCAAAACTCTATTACTACTAACCTTGAAACTTTATCAAAATCTCTTAACGCCAAAGCCACCGCCGCTCAAACTGCTGCTGAAAATGGCGGTATCATTGCTAAAACAAAGGCAATAGTAATTACTAAACTTGCTGCCGCTGCGCAGTGGCTTTGGAACGCTGCAATGGCGGCAAATCCTGTTATGTTGCTTGTTATTGCTATTGCCGCAGCGATAGCTGCAATAGCATTATTAATAAGTTGGTTATCAAAATCTTCAAAAGCAGAAAAAGACGCAGAGGCAGCATCGAAAGCATACGAAACACAAGCACAAAAAACAGCCGATACAATAGACAGTATTAACCGCAGGCAAACAGACGCAACAAATAAAAGGAGTAATGAACTACGGCAAGAAATATTAGATATGAAAGCCAATGGTGCAACCGCCGCAGAAATAGCAAAGGCAAAAGCAAAAGGCGAAGAAGATTTGAGAAATATAGAAATTGCAGCGTCAAAAGACAGGTGGAAAGAAAATTACACATTATTGATTTTAAAAAATAATGAAATTGCCGCACAGCAGAAATTATTGAATGAACACGACAAAGGAAGTAAAAAATATAAAGAACAGGAAGAAAAAATACGCGAGTTGATACGTGCAAAAAATGAACTTTTAGGCACAATGCAAGGCGAACTTCAAACGCAAAAAGATTTATCGTTAAAAAATGCAGAAGCAATACAGAAACAAAAAGAAGATGATAAAAAAGCAGCGAAAGACCGCGCCAAAAAATATCAGGACAATGCTTTAAAAATGCTTGATTTGCAGAAAAAAGTTGCAGACGAGCAAAACAAATTAACAGAAACTTCGCTGTCAAAAGATTTTCTTTCGCAACAAAAATGGAATGCTCAAAAATTTGCAGATAATCAAAAGTATGAAAAGGAAAAACTTGATATGCAACTGAAATTCAAGCAAATTTCAGCCGTCGAATATGCCAAGCAAAATGAAATCCTTGACTTACAACAGCAGACATTCAATCAAAATCAACTCAATGAACTTTCCGACCATTATAAAAAGACACAGGAAGCATTATGCGGGTTAATCCAATCCACAGCACAGGAACAGATTGCCGACCTCAAAAAACAATATGACGAGGCAATGAAAATCCTTAATCAAGAACCGCCGAAGCAGAAAAAAGGACAATCTGATGACGATTATACTAAGGAATTGAACGCCTTTGAAGATTACCAATTTCAGATAGGGACTTATGCCGCACGATTGGCAGAGGAGAGGACAAAAAAGGAAAATGAAATTAGAGAAAATGCTTTGAAAAAAGATATTGACCTCGCACTTGCCGCAGCAGATAAAGAATATGCCGAAGATTTTGCAAAATATCAGGATAACGAGGCGAAGAAAAGCGAAACCGCCATTGAACAGCAAAAAAAGCGTTCAGAAGAAATATTAAAAGTTATTCAATCTGCGTATGAAAAAGAAAAAGAAGAACTTATAAAACGCGGCGCAAGTCAAAAGGAACTTGACGATTTGGAAATAAAATACAATAAAGACAAAAATATTCAGATTGCCAATGACAATGCCGAACTCAAAAAATTGGAATTTGAACAAAGTCAAATCAACCTCAACCGCGAACTTTTATCCGCTCATAACAATGCGCGCCTGATTTATGATGCTAAAAAGAAATCTCTTTTAGAAGAACAAAAATTATATGCCGACGATGCCGACAGGAAGGCTAAAATTGCCTCACAACTTGCAGATATTGAAAAAGAATATGCGCAGGCACGAATTGATAGTTTTGAGGAGTTTAGTTCTAAATCTATGGAATTGATGTCTGCAATTAATGAATTTTCAAATGCATTAGCGGCAGGCGAATTGCAGCAATACGAGGATGACAATGAACAGAAAAAACAGACACTTGATAATCGTTTGAAAAATGGATTAATTTCACAAGAAAATTACGATAAACAGATTGCGGCATTGGACGCCGATTTAGATAAGAAAAAGGCAGAAATCGCACGCAAACAGGCACAGCGCGAAAAATTATTGAAATTGTTTGAAATTGGAATTAATACCGCTGCTGCAATTATGAAACTTTGGGTAAGCCCGGGATATCCGATGGCTATTCCTTTGACAATTATGACGACTGCACTTGGTGTTATACAAGCCGCTACGGTACTTGCTACTCCGCTGCCAAAAGCATCGCGCGGAATGTTGTTAAAAGGTAAATCGCACGCTCAGGGCGGCATTCCGATAGAGGCAGAAGGCGGAGAGGTTATTATGAATAAACGCAGTTCGGCGATGTTCGCTCCGTTACTCTCGGCAATGAATGTAGCAGGCGGCGGCGTTCCGTTTGCACGTCCGCTCTCCGATGGCGGTTATTCGATACGCAGCAGCAGAAACCAGAACCAACCCATAACAGCAAAAGAAATGGCTAAAATTATTAATGATATGAAGATTTTTACCGCCATAGAAGATATTAATGATGAGCAACAAGTTTATTCTAAATATAACAATTTTAAAGCAGCATAATTATGTACAGATTAATCGTAAAAAAAAACAATGAATGGCTTAATGTGAATTTGGGCGATGACAAGCCGGCAATAAATTTTGAGACAAATAACATAAACGAATTGAAAAATCGCAACGCTAACTGGTCGCAAAAATTATCTTTACCACTTACAGACAATAACTGCCGTATTTTTGAAATGGTGCATTTGTTTGACGTAGTAAGCGATATTCCATACCGTAGGCACGAATGCCGTTTGTATCACAACGACACTGAAATTGCAGGCAGGGGTAGCGTTCTATCAATTATAACAGTGCACGAGAGGGTTATAGATTGTCAAATACTTTCAGGTATTGTCGATTTATTTGATTTGCTGAAAAATACTAAAATGGAAGATAATAAATGGGGAGATTTTGTATTTAGATATACGTCATTTTATGCTCCACATTATAGCAGTTTGGTCGAAATTGCACTTGCTACTTTTGTTGTTGACGGCGGCGCGCTTGGTAATCAGCATATAGGAAACTCAATGCCGTTTATGTTTTTTTTGGAAGGCATTGATAGGATTTTATTTAAATACGGTTATACAATGAATTGTAAAAGACGCGATGAATTAAAAGACGTTGTTTTACCCTGCGTTGTACCGCCTGAAATAAAAGATATTGCCGAGTTAGGGTGGAATCCAAATTTAGATGGTGCTTCTTTAAACCCTGGAAGTGTTTCAGGTCTGCATATAATATTTCCAGATATACTTAATAATGCACACGGAACATTGTATTTTTTATATACAAAAGATATATTGTACTACAACCCACCTGTAAGCGGCAATATTGACATTCATTTCAAGGCAGATAGGACATTAGATTTTTTAAACCGCAGCGTAAAATTAATAATAAAAAAAAATGGGAACATACTTGATTCTGTCGACAATGCTTTTCCGGAGTTGAATGTAAATACTTCTATTTCTCCATCTGATTTGTTTACTTTTGAGGTATTAACAGGGGACAATTGGGGTGATAATATAACTCTCATTGGTATTACATTGAATATTACTTTAAATATTGATGTAAATTTACAACCGTTCCTTCTACAAACTATTCCTATTGCTGCCTCGCTTGGTTTTAATACCGAATTTGACTTTTTACAGGCATTTATTCAAGCCTTTGGAATGTTCGTAGATATTGATGTGATTAATAAAATTTTGCACTGCTATACTTTTGATGAAATTACGGAAAATAAATTACCTGTTTTGGATTGGACAGATAAAGTTGATATGCAGGCTATTGAGTGGGATTTTCATAATATAGATTTTGCGCGTAATAATTATCTCGCAATGCAAGACAATGATAAAGATATGATAACCGATAGCAGCGATTTTACTATTAATGATGAGGTTTTACAGTTTGAAAAAGAGTTTTTAAAACTGCCCTTTGAGGCGGGAATGGACTCAATGGCATTGCTCGGCGGTCAAAGCGTAAAAATTGCAAATATACCAATTATTACCTACGAAGTACAAGAAGATAACTCACTTAAAACTTCTGTAAAAGAAACCAAGCCACACCTTTGTAGATTATCGGACAATTATTATAGCCATAATTTTGAAGGAAATGGAAGTAACTACAAAACCACTCGACATATTCCAACTTCAGAATTATTACAATATTATAGCGCATTTATTGAAACTTTAAATGAGTATAAGTATATTACCTTGAAAATGCACTTAACAGAGTATGATATAGAAAATTATAATCAGTTGAGACCTGTTTATTTGGAGCAATTTGGAAGGTTTTTTTATATTAATAAAATCCGAAATTTCACGGCAGGAAAATTAACGCAGGTGGAATTATTGAAGATTTAAAGAAAATCTGACAATTTTTGAGTTGCAATAAATTTGGCTATATTACTATAAATATCTTCTCGTTCTATAAAATGCGTAAAAGTAATTTTATTATATGTTATTTTCATATTATATTCATATTTTACATAATAATTTACAGGAGTATATGTATCTTCAATATTTTGCACTCGCATATTATTATCATCAAAATTTACCTGTACAAAGTTTAAAAATTCTGTTGGCTGCATATGTGTATAACTATAATATTCATTAAAGTATTCTGTTTCGTTAAAAATAAAATTATCTTCTAACATTAAATAATAAATCGAAACGCAGTATTTATAAAATGAATAATCAGAAATATTATCTATCATAAAATCCACGCGGTTACAACTTTTTATTTTAATATTTTCATATGACCACTCTTCACCCCATGAATATATTGTATCTTTAAGATTTTTCCTTATTTCATTTTCAATCCGCTGTTCTATTGTCAGTGGACGCGGCTCATCATTCTTACACGCTACAAAAAATACTGCTAATATCAAAAATAAAATACTTTTTTTCATATCGGAATAATTTTTTTAAATAATCTGCAAAAGTAGTATTTTTTTTCAAAAAATTTTCCAGCCCATAAAAAAAAATCCAAAATTCTACTAATCAAACTATTGCAAAACAATGTTTGTCGCTTGCGCCGTAAATATGTTATACACAATATTTTAAGTACAAAAAAAGTTGTAAAAATATTTGTTTTATACAAAATTAGTTTTTAATTTTGCAATAAATTTATTTGGAAATATGTTAGAAATTAAAGTTTATAACGACATTGAGAACAAAGACGCTCAGATATTTTTTTCGCTTTTTGGATTGGAATGTGAAGTTTTTTCTGCCGATAAGGTAAAAAATATCTTTGCCGACAACAAAAACGAAAATGATTTTTTATTTTCCTTTCATTGCAGAGGCGGCGAGGTATCTGAGGGCTTGGCAATATATGACATAATACGCAACAGCGGTAAAAATATCTATTGTAACATTGACGGCGGGTGCCACTCAATGGCAGTAGTTTTATTGCTTGCAGCCCCCAAAGAAAACCGTACCGCAAACCGCAACGCCCGCGCATTGATACACCGCGTTCAAGGTTTTGTTCCTGATTATGCCAACGCTGACGAACTCCGCGATTATGCCGACCAGATAGAACAGGAAGAAAATGCAATACTTGACATCTACGAGGAGCGTACAAGCAGCGACAGAAATACATTACAGGATTTAATGCACGCCGAAAAACAACTTACGGCGCAGCAACTGCTCGATTACGGCTTTATAAGTAAAATAAATTCATATAACACAAATCTTATTAAATCACACAACAGAATGAGCAAAGGTAAAAATTTGATTGAGCGCGTTTCTGATTTTAGAAATGCGTTTAAAAACCTGTTAGGAGTGACAAAGAATTACGATTTCACTGATGACAATGGTAATCTTTTGTTCTCTACCGAACAGGATGACGACACGCTTGCAGTCGGGATGGCTGCAACGCCTGACGGAACTTTTGAATTGCCAGACGGTAGAACGGTAACTATCGCCGACGGAGCAATTACTGACATCACGGAGCCAAGTCCAAATAATCAGGAGGTCGAAGACCTTACAAATTTATTAAACGAGGCAAACGAAATTATTGAGGCGCAGCAAGATGAGATTAAAAATCTCAAAGCGCAAATTACCTCAAACAAGCAGATGCAAAACCGCGTAGTTTCGCCGAACAAAAAAATGCAAAACGGCGGTGCAAAAACGGTGGCGGAACTGAAAAACGAAATCAAAGAAAAGGGACAACTTAAAAAGTAAGGAAAAAATTATGGCAGCAATTTTAGATTTTTCAAGATTTAATTTCAGCGCAGAACAGATACGCGCTGTTAACGAACTTATTTTTGATGATGTTCTTGTATCACCGGAACTGCAACAACTCTGCACTGTCTATCCTGGGATTGTTTATGACAAGGAAATCGGATTTATCGGCGAGGGTGGGCTTTTGGGCGTTGCCTCGCAGGGCTGCAACCCAACGCCGCAAAACTGGCAAATTGCAACTCGCAAAATCGTTTGGGAACCAAAGGCGTGGGAAATCCTGCTTGAGCAGTGTTACAACGATCTTGAAAGTACGGCAGCCGTCTATTCTTTGAGAACAGGCGTAGATATTGCCGATTTTACAGACACCGATTATATGAGAATTATATTTGAGGTACTTACAAGGAGCATCAAAGAATTTATCATTCGTTTGGCGTGGTTTAACGATATCGATTCGGAAAACTTTATACCCGCAGATGGTACAGACCCATCAGGTGGCGGAAATATTACACCGGGTGTTGATGTTAGTTTTTTTAATATTCTTGACGGTTTTTGGAAGCAAATTGCCTTACAGGTAATTGAAAACCCCGAACAGTTAGTAACTATCACTGAAAATAGCGGTGCAACCTTGGCGTTACAGACATTATCGCCTGTAAATATTCAAAGTTATTTGCAGAAACTTGTTTATGGCGCAAATATTTTATTGCGCGACAAGGCAGGTACCGTTATTCCTTGTACGCAATCCTTTTATGACGCTTACGAAAAATCTTTAGCAGGCATCAATTTGGAAACAATGTATTCTAATTTGGTTAATGGTCAAAAGACTTTGACTTTTAACGGGATACCGTTAATAAGAATGCCATTCTGGGATAAAATTATTCGCGCATACTACAAACTTGGCGCCGTTAACGACAAGACAGCACCGTTGTACAAGCCGCACCGTGCAATATTTATGCACAAGGATTATTTCGCTTTCGGCGTTGATGGTTCTGACAGTTTCGACAAAGTTGAAACTTGGTACAACAGAGACAAACGTGTTGTAAAAATTGAGGCAATGGGCAAAGCCGATGCAAAACTTATTAATCCGCTTATTTTTAATGTAGCAATGTAAAATCCTTAATAAAATTTGAAATTATGAAATGTTCAGAATTAAATGCAGGGTTAGTTACTGCAATATGCGGCAAAAAGGAGAGCAAAGGCGCAGAGGGTGATGTTATTTTAATCAATTACGATGACATCGACCGCGAGCATTGTATGGTAACGGATAATATTATTTCCGAACTGGAATTAAAAACGGGTAAAACAGGTTTTGCCTTTACCACTTTCGGACGTTCTTTGAACGAATCGGGTGCAACTTTTGCACGCGGTACATATACCAATTCCTGGACACATACCGTCCCTTTGAAAATCTTTGTTAAAACCGAAGAGGCAAAAACATTTGTAAATAAACTTTCGAGCGGTGCGCGTATAGTTGCTATTTTGAAAAACAGAGCAATCGGCACGGCAGGAGAGGTTAAATACGAGGTTTATGGTTGGGACAACGGATTGGAATTGTCTGAGAGCGCCAATACTATTGCAATGGCTGATGATGTGGTTTATACCGCTACTGTTGCAAGTACCGACACGGCACAGGAAGGAAGTTTGCCAAAATCGATTTTTAAAACCGATTCGGCTACAACTGAATTGTTGCTGCAAAATCTATTAGTACCGGCAGAGTAAAATGATTGACAGATTACTTGATTTACAAAAAGGGAAAGGGCAGTTTTCGCCAACAATGAAACTGCCCGAATACCTGAAAAAAGAAATCAGCATTTTGTACAAACATTTCTTTGGAAAAATTGTAACAGGGGGTTGTAATAACTGTTATCACGACGCTTATTTGCAACTTCTATTATTAAATTCATTAAATATCATAAAAATGACGACGAATTTTAAACTTAAAGCGGGAGCAATATTGGAAGCGCACGGCGACCCGACAAAAACTTGCGCTAATTCAAATCTTACTGACGAACTGGCTATTTTTCATTTGAAAAATAACCCCTCTTGCAGACGTAAATTTGAAAAAGTACCTGAAAATTTAGATGAGATTTTGAGAGTTGGTAAAATTGTTACACCGCAATCTAAAACTTCAAACAACCCAACAGATACAGGTAAGATTGAGAAACAAAACGAGGGAGACCCTGAAAAAAAAAACGAGGACGACCCCGCAGGCAGTGAAAATAAATAATTTTCATTTTTATGTATGCAGGAGTGAAACCCTACATACTTACAACAAGGCAAAATGCTCTAAAAATAAACAGAAATGAGAGTATCATTATTAAAACACGAGCAGCGTTTTGAAAGCCGCAACGATAAAACATACGGCATTCAAACTTATGGAGAGAACAACGACTATCCACAAAAAGTAATGGAGATAGTCGCTGCATCCTGTACTGGTTCATCGTGTTTGGATAATTACAAAAAATTCATTTCGGGCGAAGGTTTTACCGACCTAACTAATTATGAAAAGATTGTAAATACCAAAGGACAGACACTTGATTATGTCTTAAATGAAATCGCAAAGGACTACGCAACATTCGGCGGGTTCGCCCTGCACGTCAATTATAATGCCAATTTTCAAATAATAGAAATTCAAAATGTACCCTTTGAGCATATCCGTTTTGAAAAACTTGATGATAACGGAGAATTTAACCGTGTGGCGGTACATCCCGATTGGGGCAGGCGTTTTGTCAATCTACGAAAATGGAAAAAAGACGATATTATTTTTTATAATTTATACAATCCTAACCCCGAAGAAATAAAAAGACAAGTCCCGCAAATTAAAATCAACGAGGTTATGATGTATGATTTTAACAGTTACAACGGACAAATTTTTTATTATTCAAATAATGGCGAAAAGGTTTATCCGCTACCCACTTTTGACGATTCTCTTACCGATATGCAGACCGAAGAGGCGATTTCCGATATTTTGTATAGAAATGCAAATCACAGTTTTTTACCCGCTGGAATGCTGATAGAAAAAATCAGTAAAAGCCCGGACAACGAGGGACAACAGGAACAGAAAAAACAAAATACAACTGATACCGAAAAGAGTATGTTAGAGTTTCAAGGACCAAAAAATACTTCAAAAATTATGTATGTGGCTGTTGAATCGGACGAGGAAAAACCCGAATTTGCACCGTTTAGAACAAATAATTACGATAAAGAATTTACAGTGTCAAACGACACGGCACGCGATAAGATAGGTAGAAGTTTTAATCAGCCGCCAATTTTAAGATGTGAGGACGTGGGAGGTAATTTTGGATCGGACTTAATGACAAATGCGTATATCTTTTATAATTCGCAAACGAGAAACGAACGGCTTGCAATAGAGCGTGTTTTTATGCATATATTCAAAAATTGGCATCTGCCGATTAACCTTAATTTTGAAATTTCACAATTAAAATATGTATGATAGCAACAGTAGAAGATATAAAACAGATTCGTCCGATTGCAGATAATATCAACGCAGCAAAAAGGATTCAACCGTATATTAACGATGCTGAACATCTTGATATTATGCCAATTATTGGCGTTAAATTATACAGAGAATTAGATAGCAACAGATTAGTTTTATTAACTTCGCAGCAGCGTGATATTTTATTACAAGGCTGTTATTATGACAATAACACAAAATATTCAGGTGGATTGTTGAGTGCTATTACATATTTAGCGTATTCAAGATTTTTAAAAAATAATCAATTAAATGTTACTGCCTTTGGAGCTGTTGTAAAACAGGGTGATTTATCCGAACCTGCGGACGAAAAAACAATTATGAGAATGAGCAACGAGGCATACAGACAAGGGCTTATTTATCTCAATCAATGTGTAGATTATTTAAAATTTTATAATATAATACCGCGCTGTTCTGCGGTAAGAGCAAGTAATGTTAAATTTAAAGCAATAGGATTATGAGATTTCCTTATGATACGACAGATATAAACGAATTAACGAATGATTATTATTTGTTAATGGCAAAAAATGACCTTACGCCACCTGTCCGCGTAAATTGGGCGATAATTGCCAATTTAATAAATCATTCTTTCGGCGCCGCTCTCATCACCACCTTAACCGGTATTGATAACGCCATTGAGCCGAATGCGTACCCTGTGTGGCTTGCGGCAAATCATCCTGTTATCGGTGTGCGGGGAATGTCATTGTTGGTTATGAAAAAAGACAATAACAACAGCATTATGCAGGTGGCGTTTGCATCTATCGAAATTGAAATCAATAATGGCGGTGCGATAACATTAGATTACGAATATCGTATTTTTATGCGAACTGTTTCTGTTGGCAGCATGGGGGAAACAGGCATTTGGACGCCGTGGAAGCGTGTAGATGCAGGTGCGTTGCCGCAGATATTGCTTGCCGATAATCTTACCACTACAACAGCAGGCGAGGCTCTTGATGCTCGACAGGGTTATATTTTAAAATCTCAAATAGATGGAATGTTCAAAACGGGAGGCATAGGCAACGACTGGCTAAATTTAACGGCAAATCCAAATATTATGTTTCAGAAATTGCTCTACATACGAAATTCGCACACTAACGAAATTCTTATCAGAGGTGAGTTTATGCTCAAATCGGGTGTAACGATTTCGCCTGGAGCATCTATAATTAATATTGACAATTTCGATACGGACATCAATGTTAATATGATAGTAGGTAGCATTAAGATTGTCAATGACTTACAGAGTGTCCAATTTTTAACTACCGTACCTTATGGGGTGCAGAACGGAATTGATGTTGTGACAAATTTTGAACTTACCACTCATATAAGTTATGCTTTCGATTTAAAATTAATTGGTAATTGGGCTATACCTGTAGAATAATATAATATTATGAACAGACAATTTAACAATAAAAATACGCCATTGGAATTGAATATCGTACCTGCTGCGGAGTGGGGCGAGCAGACGCTTTTTCGTGAACTTGGAGAAGATAAACGCCCAAATGAAAACGGCGTTGTGCCTCATCTGGCGGTAGATTACAATAATGACGGCTGCATGCCATCTTTCCGTATTTATCAGTCTTTTGATGGCGAGGGTAATGGCGGTGGCGGAAGTACAAATACATCTACTATTCCACTGCCAAGATGCCGTGTGTTCACAAGAGATACAGGAGTGTATGACGAACAGTTAGGAGAATATAATGTTTACGAAAAATGTCTTTATATGGACTTATATCCTCCAAAAGATATTGACCTGTTTAATTCGTTCTATCCGCGTATCTGTTTTTTCAATTATAAATGTATTACAGGCGATATAAAATGGCGACCAATGATGAAAAACGTAGGAGAACAGGAGCGAGGCATATTAGCAGAAGTCTCTACACTGCCTGTAACGTGGGGGCGAGACCAGATGCTTTTTGAAAGTTATGAAGATTTTCAAATTATCTTGGGAAGATTTATGCCTATCCTCAATATGTCAACCCATCTGTTTAGTAACCCACGTAGTAACAGAACTTTAAATAGCAACAAGGCAATCAGGTTTTCATTAGGGCTGGTGTATAATCCCGCAAGGAAACCTGTTAAAGAATATAAACAGGGTACAGGGCTGCATTATATACGTTTGGCAAATTTTAATATCGTTTCAACAAATGAAATAAATGAACATACAAATAATTTTATAGTAGCATTCGGTAAAACAATAACATAAAAATACAGTGTATTGCTAAGATGACACGAGTCAGTGTATGGGCATAGTGAGCACGTTTAAGTGTATCACAGAAGTAGGCACGCAAGACTCCATTTATGGAGCAATTTATAAATGGAGTTATTTTTTTTAGTAAATAATTTTAAAATATAAAACATTTCTAACAATTTATATACAAATGGAAATAGAAGAAAGGAAACGCGATTTAAAGCCGTATATAACAATTTTAAGCACAGTTGTTTTGAGTATAATCAGCGCATATTTCGCTGTGTGGACGCAATTGACAAGCCTTCGTACAGAAGTTGAAATATTAAAAGTAAAAACAGAGCAATTGACAAAAACAACCGAAAAAAACACAGAAATGTTCAAAGAAATTAACGAAAAACTGCATAGTATTCAAACAACTTTAAGTACAAAGGCAGATAAACACTTTACAGATTAAATTATGACACGCAAACGGCATTATTTATTTGAGTTTTTAGAGGGCGAAAACGGCAGACTGAGCAGCAAACGGCTCATCGGAATGTTCTTTGCCATTTGTTCGCTGGTGGTTGCACTTGTGCTAAACAATGATATTCTGACAGGAATATTTATCGGCGGTGCGCTCGGCGAAAGCATCGGAAGTACATTCGACAAAAGAATTAAAGATGATTAGTTTATGAATGACGAATTTATTTTTTTTGGAATAATAATAGTAATATTTGGTTTAATGCTGTTAATCAGCGCATTAGATAAAGAATTATGAACAGGAAATTATTTTTTGAGGAATTTCGTAAGAATATCGACCGCGACAAAATACTCACCCAGAGGGAAGTTACGGCGCTTGATAAGTTTTTAGATTTGTACGAAAAAAGCGAGAAGCGTTTTAGCGTTGCACAATGGGCTTATATCTTTGCCACCACGTGCCACGAGACGGCATATACATTTGAGCCTGTGCGTGAGGCATATTGGCTGAGCGAGGATTGGCGGCGTAAGAATTTGCGTTACTACCCATATTACGGGCGCGGATATGTACAAATAACGTGGGAGCGCAACTACAAATTTTTTGGATATATGCTAAAAATTCCGCTTGCGGCACAGCCCGACCTTGCCCTGAATGCGGATACGGCATTTCAAATTCTGATAATAGGATTTGAGAAAGGCAGTTTTACGGGCAAAAAAATCAGCGATTATATTTCTGCCGATGGCAAAAAGAAGGATTTTACGGGTGCGAGGCGTTGTATTAACGGCACTGACAAAGCCGAAAGCATCGCAGCGCTCGCCAAGTTATTTGAGGCAATGCTAATAAATTCATTTTAAGGTTAATAGATAGTTTTTTTCATACTAAATATTGATTCATTTATGATTAGATTAAACAGATTCAGGAGCGTTGTGAAACGCGTGAGAATCAACCCTGCGCCGCTTGGCTGAGGTGCAGGGAACAAAAAAAAAGCGTTCTTTGAAATATTGAGTTACCGAAAATTTAATTAAAAATTTAATTGCATTTGCATTTTGAAATATTTTTGTACTTTTGCAGCGTGTTACTTTTGTAACCTTGCAGTGTGAAAAAAAAATTAACAATATGGATTTAAAAGCAGGCATAGCATTAGAAATTGGTGGAGAATTAGGTAAAAATAATTCTATATCTGCTAATTCATTGGCTGAAATAGCGATGTCTTTTCAATCATTAATTCATTCATTGGTTAAATATGATTTACCTTCAAATGAGCCTGTTGATGTGAGTAATTTTAATCTTGAGTTGTTTGAATTTAAAAGTTGTTGTGCTGTACCTGCTTTCCGATTAAGACAAACAGATGCTCCATTTCCATTTAATTATGACAGTCAAGTTTTAACAATTAATGAAAGGTTAGATGTTCTTTTTAGCATATCGGATGAAGGGAATTATATGTCATTAATGGAAATTTATCCAGAACCATTTAAACGCAACGAAATAACAGACAGTTTTTACAAATTTGCATCAAGTTTTAAAGATTCGCCTGTAAAAATTTATCAAAAGGGTATATTATCTGATAAAACGTATAAGTTGAAAAAATTCAATGAAGAAATAAAAAAAGAATTAATAACACCTATTATTGATAGTGTTGTGAGTAAGGAAGAAGATATGGCTGTTGGTACTATAAAAGTAATCAAACGGGGCAATAAAATAGAGAAGCGAGTAATTGATTATTATTCAAAAGATAAAAATCAATTATCATACTCGCCTCAAAAAATTGAGTATGACAATAAAATTTTTAGTTTGAATTACCCGTTGCGTTGCCTTTTTGAAAAAGAGAATAGTTATTATGTAATTACAAATGAGCAACTTGATATTATTGGAACAGGTATGACAGATCGCGAGGCTGAAATAAATTTTAATGAGGAGTTTGTATATTTATATGACAGGTTAAACTCTTTATCAGATGATAAATTAACAAAGCGGCTTGTTTCTATAAAATTTATAATGAATAATCTTATAAAAGAAATCAATGATAATTAATAAGGACAAAGCATACAAAAGTTTGCATAAGAAAGGATTTATTGATTCTGATATACACAGCATAGACCACAAGTATCTTGAGTATTATTCAGAAGGTAAGTTGGTCTGTTATACAAAAGTAAGTCACGGCAGTAATAAAGATTTAGATGATTATTTAATAAGACAAATGTCGCAACAATGCAAACTGACAAAGCAACAGTTTTCAGACTTGGTTAAATGTCCATTATCAAAAGAACAGTATAAAGAAATATTAAAAGAACAAAATTTATTAGATTAATATAGCTTATAGATAAAAATATATTATACTTTCTAATCGGTAACTCAAATTTCAGAGTTACCGATTTTTTTATGTGTAAAAATAAAACTTCTTGATTTAGCAAAAATCAAGAGAAATTAGTAAAAAAAAAAGCAATATGAAGAAAAAGAATAGAAAAATTTGGTTTGTTTATGGCGATTGGGAGGCAACACTTTTGATTATTTGCCTTGTAATAGTTGCTGTGCTGTTTTTCTTTCTTTTTGTAGGTTGCACGCCGACAAAAAAGACATTAAAACAGACTATCACCGCGCAAAGCGAG